>OFQX01000105.1_pt1 | contig 26478 bp, 27 predicted proteins | sample 1542951 | NCBI WGS metagenome assembly OFQX01 (sample SAMN07774215, study PRJEB24372) | wastewater metagenome | isolation source: WWTP Novara (Effluent) | place: Italy: Novara | collected 2015-12
ATTAAAACAATGCGAGGTGGAGCAGTAGTAGCTCGTCTGGCTCATAACTAGAAGGTCGTTGGTGCAACTCCAACCCACCTCATCCAATGATATGCGAACGGTGCTTTACCACTTAGTAGCGTATCTCCCAAATAAGGTAAGTAAAATGCAAAAACATATACGGAATTATCTTAAATCATTAAATCTAAAAACTACTGAAACAATCATGTGTGAATTGTGTGGTAGTAACCAATCAATCAATATTCACCACATTCTTAACTAAATTTTAGGGATATAGCTATGAATTTAACTCAATTGGATTTAATACTTGGGGATGATAATCTAAAACAAGATTTACTAACATTAATCGCTCGTAAAATCCAAATAGAGCAACATTTAGCAAGCTATGATGAAGAGCTAGAGGATATTAGTATCAATGCTAAGAAGATTGGTTTGAAGCCCACAGAGTTCAACAAGATTGTGAAGTGCATAATTAACTCGGAAGCAACTCTCAACGAATTGGCCGCTTTAGAGCGTATTAATGATCATTTGATAAGCGTATAGTATGGCACGTAAAACAATTAAATCAGCAGCATTATGTGAGCGCATTTTAACTTCTATTGCAGAGGGTAAAAGCTTGCGTGAGAGTTGCGACAAAGAGAATTTAGCGCCAGGGAACTGGATTAACTGGATTAATAGCGATAAACAATTACTTGAACAATACACGCACGCGCGAGAAGTTAGAGCTGAGTTGCTATTCGATGAAATGCTCGACATAGCTGATGAGGTTAGTAGTGACACTATTATTGATGATAACGGGAACGAAAAAGCAAACAGCGAATGGATTGCACGAAGTAGACTACGGGTTGATACTCGCAAGTGGGCGCTGTCTAAAATGTTACCAAAAAAATACGGTGATAAGATTGAGGTTGATAATAAAGGCGAGGTCGGCTTGACTGTTAGCATTATTAATTATTCTGATCAAGATAAAACTAAATGAACATTACCCTGCCAAATAATTGGTCACCAAGACCATACCAATTGCCAGTAATGCAAGCGTTTGATAATCACATCAAGCGCTTTGTGCTACGTTGGCATAGACGAGCAGGTAAAGATGATATTTGCTTGCATATTGCCGCCCGTGAAGCTTTTAGACGAGTTGGTAGTTACTGGCACATGCTCCCAGCATATTCACAAGCACGTAAGGCTATCTGGCTTGCTGTTAATCCACACACTGGTAAACGCCGCATAGATGAAGCATTCCCGCATGAATTACGCAAGCGCACGAACGACCAAGAGATGTTTATTGAGTTTGTGAATGGTTCAACATGGCAAGTGCTTGGTTCTGATCGTTACGACACTCTAGTTGGGGCTAGTCCAGCTGGTATTGTATTTTCTGAGTATGCTATCGCAAATCCTAACTCATGGGATTATCTACGACCAATGCTGGCAGAAAATGGCGGCTGGGCTTTCTTTATCTCAACTGTTCGGGGTTATAACCATTTCTGGGGCATGGGTGAATTCGCTCAAAAGAATGAGGATTGGTACTTTCAACAAGTAGATGCCGATAGTTCTGGAGTCTTTACCCCTGAAAGATTAGCAAGCGAATTGGCTGAAATTATTGATAGACTGGGTGATGATGAAGGATTGGCTAAGTATCGCCAAGAATATTTCAATGATCCCAACGCAGCAGTACCAGGCGCATATTATGCTAAATTACTTACACGGGCTAAAGAAGAGAACCGCATCATCAACGTACCATATGAGCCAAGTATCCCAGTGACAACTGCATGGGATTTAGGTATTGGCGACTCAACCGCAATATGGTTTGCTCAGTGTGTTGGTAAAGAAGTGCGTATTATTGATTATTACGAAAATAGCGGAGTTGGGTTAGACCACTATATCAAAGTGTTAAATAGTAAGCCGTACGCTTATAATGAAAGCCTATTGCCGCATGATGCTAACGTATCCGAGCTTGGCACTGGCAAGCGTAGGATTGATACATTACGTGAGCTAGGGCTAACTAAAACCCGTGTATTGCCTGCCTTGTCAGTTGATGATGGTATTAATGCCGTACGTTTGTTGTTACCAAAATGCTGGTTTGATAAAGAAAAGACGGCTAAAGGGGTTAATTGCTTGATTAATTATCAACGTGAGTACGATGAGAAACTGCAAACATTTAAAGATAGACCCTTACACGACTGGTCAAGTCATGGCTCAGATGCGTTTAGATACTTAGCGATGGGATTAAAACCACCACGTGAAGCACGACGCCCATCATTCGCTAATACAGATTATAATTTATAGTTGCACACTATCAAATACCATGCTATAATAGCTTAAATTAATAAACATCATTACGTTGTGATAACGGAAGGATAACCTAAATGGGATTTTTAGCTCCATCAATTCCGAGCCAACCAGCTCCGCCACCGCCACCACCTGCTCAGCCCGATATTAAGCAGATTCAATCAGATACAATGCGAGATGAAGCACTGTATCGTAAACCAAAAGGCAAAGCAAACAATCTATTAAGCGGTTCACTTGGTGACACTAGCACACCAACAACTGGCACTAAATCACTGTTAGGTCAGTAGCATGTATCAAGACGAAACAGCTACTAAGATCATCAAGCGCCAAAGCATACTAGAGAGTAACCGCAGCACATGGGAGAATCACTGGTTTGAAATCGATGAGTTAGTAGCACCTAGCCCTAATTACTTTCACGGCAACAATCCAACGCCTGGGCGCAAAAACAACGACAAGATATTTGATGTTACTGCAACTGGTGCGCTTAATCGCTTTATCGCTGCAATGTCATCAACACTAACACCCCGTGTTCAACGCTGGCATACTCTATCTAATCCACAGCTTAAAGACAATCATAATGCACAACTATACTTAGAGCAAGTATGTGATATTCTTTTTTCAATTCGCTACAATCCAAAAAGCAACTTTGCTAGTCAAATAGATGAATGCTATAGATCACTTGGTAAGTTTGGTACTGCTTGTTTGTTAGTTGATGATGAGCTGGGGCAAGGTATTAGATACAAAGCCATACATTTGTCAGAAGTATTTATATCTGAGAATGCAAGCGGAATTGTTGACACTGTTTACCGTAAATTCAAATATACAGCACGTCAAGCGCAAGAAGCTTGGGGCGAAGAGAACCTACCAGATAAAATTAATCAATGTGCTAAAGATAATCCAGACGAAGAATTTTGGTTTATCCATGCAGTATCTCCAAATACAGATGAGCAAGACATGCGTTACTTTGCTTTTAAGTCCTACTATGTTGCAGCTGACGCTAAGAAGATAGTGTCCGAGGGGGGGTACCGCAAAATGCCCTATATCGTATCTCGTTATATAACTGAGGGCAATGAGGTATATGGACGCAGCCCTGCAATGGATGTATTGCCAGAGATTAAAACACTCAACAGAGCACGCAGAGCCGTACTTAAACAAACAGAGAAAGCAGTTGACCCAGTTCTATTAGCGACTGACGATGCTGCAATCAATGGCTTATCATTGCAAGCAGGGGCTATTAACTATGGCGGGGTTGATGAGCAAGGCAGACAGTTAGTTGTTCCTTTACAAACTAATGCGCGGATTGATGTTGGTATAGATCAAATCAACCAGATGCGTCAAGCAATCAATGAAGCGTTCCTAGTAACACTATTTCAAGTCTTAGTTCAAGATAGACCGCAACAAACAGCCACAGAGGTAGAGTATAGACAACAAGAAAAAGGCGAGATGTTAGCTCCAACTATGGGACGTCAACAATCTGAGCTATTATCTCCGATGATTGATCGTGAGTTAGATATTCTTTCAATGGCTGGTATATTGCCACCTATGCCACAAGAGCTATTACAGCTTGGAGGTGAGTTTGAAATCACATTCGAAGCCCCACTCAATAAGATTATGCGCAGTAATGAGGCGATTGCTATTCTTAACACGTTACAAACGGCAGCTGGCATGGCTCAATTTGACCCATCTATATTACAGATGTTTGATATTGAAGAAGCTATGCGTATTCTTGCCGATATTCGTGGTGTACCAGCCAAGATTATGCACAGTAAAGAAGAGGTAGCGGCGATGAAACAACAACAGGCACAACAAGCGCAGATGCAGCAATTATTACAAGCTGCCCCAGTGGTAGCTAGTTCCGCTAAAGATATGGCACAAGCTCAGCAATATGCAAGCTCTGCTAGTCCTGCACCCAACATGGGAGTTAGTCAATAATGTGGCAATCAGTAAAAGATAAAGCTGGATTAGTGGTTGAGCGTATATTGCGCCGTAAACTAGCATACATGGATGTATTCACAACTACAGCTGGCAGATTAGTATTAAAAGATTTAAGCAAATTCTGTAATGCATTTACATCAAGCGCTAAAGTAAATAATGCCACGGGTAACATAGATCCGTTGCAAATGGCATATGAAGAGGGCAAACGCTCAGTGCTTAATCGAATTAAGCATTATGTTAATTTAGATGATGAGCAGATTTATAAATACTACAAAGAGCAAGATTAATTAACTTAGAGAGGGTATAAAATGGAAGAAACTAATAACACAGCACAGCAGCCTACAGGGCAGTGGTTCGATTCTATCAAAGACGACGGCATGCGTGGCTATGTTGAAGCTAAAGGTTATAAAGGCGTTGAAGATATTATCACACAGCAACAGAATTATGAGAAGTTAATCAGCGCTGAAAAGGCTGGCAATACTTTGATTATGCCTGGTGCTGATGCGACACCTGAGCAACTGTCTGAATTTTACAATAAGCTAGGGCGTCCTGCTAAAGCTGAAGAGTATGGACTTGACAAAATGGAAGGTTCTAATCCTGAATTCTCTGCACAAGTACAAAACTGGATGCATGAGCTAGGATTGAATAAAACTCAAGCCACTGCATTAGCTGAGAAGTACAACGGTTACGCAGCTAGTCAAGTAGCTACTATGCAGCAACACGCTGATGTTGAGCGTCAGAATGCAGAGCAATCACTTAAGCAAGAGTGGGCGCAGAATTATGACCGTAACATTGAGTTGTCACGTCGTGCAGCACGTGCGGCTGGTATTGATGATGCAAAGGCTGGGACATTAGAGCGCGCATTCGCTACTAACCCAGAACTAGTCGCAATGGGTGGGGTTGGGTTCTTAGCTAAAATGTTTAATACATTCGGCAGTGGACTATCTGAGCATAGAATCGCGGGCATAGGTGGCAACGCTAGTCCGTTTGGTCTATCGCTTGAGGGTGCTAAAGCTGAATTGCAGGGAATTATGGGCGACGCTAGTAAGCGTGAAAAGTATCTATCTGGTGACGCACAAACTCGTGAAAGAGTATTGACACTTAATCGAGTTATTGCAGGCAGTAAATAATGACTGACGATCAAAAATTAAAACTTGAATTATTAAAATTAACACACAACGCAGGAAGAAGTCCAGAAGAGGCAATCGCATATGTTAACGCATACAACGATTACATAATGGCAAAATCATCGGCACACGTTGTTAATCCTAAGCCGATAAAAACAACCAAGTGACTTTTTAACCATAAGGAGGTAATATGTCACAATATGATATTAATTTAGCAGTACAGCAATATACTACTAACGTACAATTGCTGGTACAACAAAAGGGTAGCCGTTTGCGTAATGCAGTGATGGTTGGTCAACACTACGGCAAACAAGCCGTTGCGGTTGACCAATACGCAGCCGTAAATGCGTCTAAACGTACTGGTCGCTATCAACCACTAGTACCGTACGATGTTCAGAATGATCGCCGTTGGGTAAGTCCAGTAGATTACGATTGGAATGATCTTGTTGATAATTTCGATAAGTTGCGTTTATTGAATGACCCGATGAGCTCTTACGTGCAATCTGGCGCAAATGCTTTATTGCGTGCAATGGATGATGAGATTATCGCTTCATTCTTCGGAACTGCAAAAACTGGTGAAACTGGTTCTAATAGCACATCATTTTTATCTGGAAATCAAGTTGCGGTTGGGTTCGGCGCTGCTGCTGCTTCAGGTCTTAGCGTGGCAAAACTTATTGAAGCGCGTCGTTTGTTGATGTCGCATGAGGTTGATATTGATGCAGACCCATTGTTCTGTGTTATCTCAGCTAAACAGCACGCTAATTTACTGAATGAAATCCAAGTTGTTAACACTGATTATAATAGCTCAGCCGTGTTAGTAAATGGTAAAGTGGATTCATTCTTGGGTATTAACTTTATCCATTCTGAGCGCTTACCAACTAATACATCAACTTATCGTCGTGTGCCTGTATTCGCTAAATCAGGTATGCACTTAGGTATCTGGAATGACATCATGACCGATATTAGCCAACGTAAAGACTTATCCTCTTTACCATGGCAAGTATTATGTCAAGGTACTTTCGGCGCTACACGTCTGGAAGAAAAGAAAATCATTGAATTGCCTTGTGCAGAATAATAAGGATTAGAAAATGGCTGTTGTAAATACAAAATCAAACGGTATCACTAACGCTGATGCTACTCCAATGGTGCGTAGCGCTCGCGCTTTAGTTGGTGCTCCTTTATTGTCAATGGTGGCTACACTTGCGGTGGCTGCTGGTGATGACGATACTAGCGTATATCGTTTTTGCCGCTTACCAAGTAATGCTGTAATTATGAAAATTGACTTGCTTAATGATGCAATCACTGCTGGGACTGTGTACGATGTGGGTCTATATCAAACGGCTGCAAATGGTGGCGCTGTTGCGTCTGTCAATTGCTTTGCCAATGATGTGGATTTATCTAGTGCGCGTGTTGCTCCATTGGATGTATTGCATCAAGCATTAGACATCAATAAAGCTGAAAAACGCTTATGGGAAGTTCTAGCGTTACCTGTTGATTCTGGTCGTGAATACGATTTGTGTTTAACAGGTGCTACCGTTGGAACTGATGCTGGTGATATTACTCTTAAAGTATATTACACAGTATAACGTATCTCTAGCCCTGCGATAGTATCAATGGGCTATTTAAAGGATTAAAATAAAATGGAACAAAAACTAAATTTTGGTCAAGCTCTTGAGTTATTAAAATCAGGTAAATTATTATCTCGTGAGGGCTGGAATGGTAAAGGGATGTATGTATTCTTAAGCACTAAAACTGTCGTAGGAGATAATTTAATTAATCCTCACTTTACCATAAAAAATGTAAATGGTTCTTATTCTACATGGGTACCATCTGTTAATGATTGCTTAGCAGAAGATTGGCAAGAGGTGGAATAATCATGGCAACAAGACTCTATCATATAAATAAAGGCGCTAATTACTCAACAGTTACACAAGAAGCAGGCAGCGCAACAACAGATGGGATGGAATTAACTATTGACTTAGCTAAGTTTACTAGCAAGCATGAGGCATTAATTTGTTTGCAAGAGTTGATTACATACATTACACGTGCAAACTGGAAACCCGCTTAAGGATTAAATTATGTCCTCACAGATTGAAATCGCTAATAATGCTTTAACACTACTCGGTGCTGCTCGTATTATCTCACTTAGTGACGATGTAAAAGCAGCTCGGTCTATTACTGCCATGTGGAATATAACGCTTGATGCTGAATTACGTGCTCACAATTGGCGCTTTGCTATTGCAAGAGCTGCATTACCAGCATTAATTGATGTACCTACATGGGGTTATGACCTACAATATCAGCTACCAAGTGACTTTTTGCGCATGGTGCAAGTTGACGAGTATCTAACTAATGTCAATTCTGGGTGGTATATCAGTGGTGATACGTCACCGTTTAGTATTGAATCAGGAAAGATTTTAACTAATATCGCTGCACCGCTTAAGATTAAATACATTCGGCAGATAACTGACACAACTGAGTTTGACTCAACCTTTACTGAGGTTTTTGCAATTAAATTAGCAATTAAGATTTGTGAGGATATAACCAACTCGAGTACGCAGCGCCAAATGCTGTGGGACGAATATAAAATAGCTATGAAAATGGCGCTTAAATCTAACGCTATTGAAACAGCACCTAGTGCAAATGCTGATGGTGACTGGACGTTTGCGAGGTTATAATGGCTAAAGTATCACTAAATAAAACATCGTTCAATGCTGGTGAATTATCCCCGCGGGTAGATGGTCGTGTCGATTTAGCTAAATATGCATCTGGCTGTAAACAAGTTCAAAACTTTATCCCATTGGTGCAAGGTGCGTTACAACGACGCCCGGGCACTAGGTTTGTTAGCGAAGTCAAGAACTCAGCAAATACCACATGGTTAGCTAAATTTGAGTTTAATTTTCAACAATCTTTTATTCTGGAATTTGGTGTTAACTATATAAGATTCTATTCTAATCATGCTCAATTAGTTACTGGAACGGTGACAGCGTGGAATGCAGCGACTGCCTACACTATCGGGGATATAGCTTCAACAGCTGGAGTTAACTATTACTGCATACTTGCGCATACTAATCATGCTCAACCTAATGCTGCTTACTGGTATCCATTAACTGATGATATTTATGAAGTACCAACTCCGTACACCGCAACAGAATTGACAACGTCAGAAAATGGCTTTGGTTTATCTTTGGTTCAATCTGGTGATGTAATTTATATTTGCCATCGTAATATTGCTCCGCAGAAACTAAGCCGCATAAGCAATAATAAGTGGTCATTAGCTGCTGTAGAATTTGCCCCACCACCGTTTGAGCGCGTCAATGCGGATAATACGATTGTTGTTAAATGGGATGAAGCAGGGCTTGACTTAGAAGCTAGTGCTAGTTTATTTGTTGCGAGCGATGCTAATTCATGGTTCTATGTTGAGCAATCAGCTATTGATGTTAATAAGCCGTGGGTAACAGCGACAGCAGTCGGGGCAACTGAATATAGACGCAATGACGGTAAGAATTATTATACTGTAGCTGGTGGCACTACTGGCTATGTGTCGCCAATTCACACGGTTGGTAGTAAACTAGATGGTGATCCAGGAGTTACATGGGAATACCACGACGATACAACAGCATACTTTAAGTTAGGTGCTTATGTCTCAGCAACGGACATGTTAGCAACGGCTAAAGTAACAGTACCAACTGATATACTAAAAGCTAACAATGGTACTAAACGATGGGCTAAGTCCGCATGGCGCAGTGAAGTTGGGTATCCAACGCATGTAACATTTTTCCGTGAGCGCTTAACTTTTGCACGTGATCAAAAGATATGGTTTAGCTGCGCTGGCGATTATGAAAATTTTGCTAGTAATGAATTTGGCCAGATACTAGCAGATAGTGCAATTAGTATTGAAGTGCAATCTGACACTGCTAGTCAAATAGTTGGCATTACACCAATGGCGCAGGGTTTAATGGTTAACACAACAGACGGTGAAGTCTTTGTTAGTGAAGCTAGTATTAGCGAAGCATTTGCACCAACTAATGTAAAAATCAGTCAACAAGGTGGATATGGGGCACGACAAGTTAGACCAGTGCGTGTAGATAATGCAGTGCTATTTGTCCAGCGAGCTGGTAAGAAGTTACGAGAAACTAATTATGATTACTCAACTGATAGCTTTATTGCTGCCGATGTGACAATATTAGCTGATCACATTACCAATGGCGGTATAGTTGATATGGCGTTTCACCGTGAGCCATATAGTGTGTTATGGGCTGTTCGTAGTGATGGTGTATTGCTTGGATTTACTTATAACAAATTGCAAGATGTATCAGGATGGCATCGGCATATTATTGGCGGCAGTTTCGGTAGTGGGAATTCTGTTGTTGAATCAGTGCAAGTTATACCGCGCTATGATGGAACACGTGATGATGTTTGGTTAATTGTTAAGCGGACAATCAATGGTGCAACTAAGCGCTATATTGAGTATATGGAAAAAGATTATGAAGATGGCGATTTACAAAATACTTGTTATTATGTAGATTGTGGCGCAACGTATAGCGGTTCAGCTACAACAACAATCACTAGCTTAACTTGGCTTGAGGGTCAAACTGTACAGGTATTGGCAGATGGGGCTAATCATCCCGATTGTGTGGTAACTAGTGGTGCAATTACGTTACAGTTAGCAAGTAGGGTAGTCCAAATTGGATTAAGAAATACTCCACTGATGCAAACAATGCGACCTGAAGGTGGTAGTCAAAACGGCACAAGCCAAGGCAAACTAAAGCGCATTAGTATAGTTGTAATTCGATTGTTGAATAGTTTAGGTGTTAAAGCTGGGATTAATTCAGGTAATTATCCATGGCAGTTATTAGATATTAATAACCGTAAACCAATCACACCGATGGATACGCCTAATACGTTGTTTACTGGCGATAGCTCAATCAATATAGATGGTGGGGTTGAATCTGATGCAACAATAAGCGTAACTAGTGATCAGGCTTATCCGATTACATTAATTAGTATTATGCCAGATATTAATACACATGATCGATAATCTGATATAATAATGTCAACAAACGAGGCTGGCGACACGGTTTTACTTTATTAGCAAATAGCTAACACAACCAAGTGATAAGTAAAATATAACCAAGCGACCGATATACCACTGATGCAAACTTGAGCTAAGGTCTAGAACCAAAGTAAAAGTACCTAACTGAAACTAAATAACTAGAGCAAGTAAATAGGGATGAATAGCATATATCAGGGGGTTGAAGGGAAGCAGGGGAAACGGAGAGTTAGCCACGTTTGTTTTATTAAATGATACTCATCTACATGGATAGGTATCAGATAACTATAGAGTACATAGCTGCAGGTTCACCATTAGCATGGAATCCTGACATATATTCAGCCTCACAAGTAAACCCCAATAATTTAGCAAATCTATGACCTTGTACAAATTCTGGGCTAACATAACATTCAATTCTTCCAACTCGATTAGTAAACTCTTTTTTCACCGCTCGTATAATTCTAGTAAAATACTTACCTGAGTCATGACTTAACAAACACCAACACACTTGACGATTATTCCATATCTGATAAAATCCACCGATAAACACAGGTGAATTGTTATTATCTAATAACGTCCATGCGTCATTAACTAAGCCGCTATAGTCATGATTATATATTTCTTTACTGGCTTGGTGCGCTTGAAGTGGTATTTGTTTGATGTGCTCAGGTAAAAATTTGATTATACGCATTATAACTCCCTATTAAATATAAGTTATTATAGCATTTTATGGTATAATAAAGCTAAATTTTAGGAGCTTACTCTATGGCTGATCCAATCTCATTATCATTAATAGCAGTCGGTACGGCAATGTCTGGCATAAGTGCTATATCTTCAGGTTATTCACAAGCAGCAAACTATCAAGCACAATCAAATGCACAAAACTATAATGCAGCAGTACAAAAGCAACAAGCACAATTAGCAATGGCTCAGAGTGTAGAACAATCTAATGTACAACATCGGCAAGCCGCTCAGAAACTAGGTGAGCAGCGAGCTGCAACGGCACAAAGTAATATAGGTTTTGGTGGCACTGGTGGCGACTTACTAGAGCAGTCAGCCAACTATGCAGAACTTGACCGTCAAAACATTTTATACAATGGTTTATTAACTGGCATAGGTCTAAATGCACAGGCAGAACAATCAACTTATGCGGCTAATGTTGCTAGTTCGCAAATAGGATCAAGTATCACTGGCGGCTATATGTCTGGTGCTGGTAGCTTAATCGGTGGAGTTGGTAACTACATGGGAACTAGCCGCAGCATATACAGACAGCAAAGATTAGATAAAATAATGGGGGTAATGTAATGCAAAAAATTCAACCATACGGACAAACGGTAACAGTTAATAATCTTGGTAATGTAGCCGCAGCGCCTAGCGTACAAGTCGGTAACCCAATCGGGCAAGGTCTTGGACAAATCGGGCAAGCAGTTACTCAACTTGGTGGACAAGCTGCACAAGATACAACTAGCGAAATGCAATTAAACCGTGAAGCGTTTAAAATCCAAGAGCAACAAGCGAATGAAGCGGCTAAATTATCAGCTGTAAAATCTACTAGTGATTTAGAGTTGCAGTTTATGCAAAGTATGCCTGAGCGGATGAACTCAGCACAGGGAGCAGCAACAGGATTTACTAAGCAGTTACTCTCAGATTACGAGACGCAATTTCAGCAAATCAAGGAAACTAATAATAATCCAGAAGCTCAAAAGTTCTTAGAATATCAATATCTGCAACAGCGTGAATCATTAGCACGCCAAGGAGTTGCATTCGAGCAACAGCGCTTTGTTGGGTATAAAGTTGACCAGCTATCAGGCACAATTGATAATAGCGCCAACGTGCTATTAATTGACCCAAATAGATATATTGCTGAAAAAGCCAAGACCTACGCAACCATTCAAGCCAGCGGATTAGACGAACCAACCCAGCGCAAACTAAAAGAACAAGCAGATACACAATATCGTAACTCAGCTGCTAATAGCATGTTAGATAATAATCCAGTAGCTTTTGCAAATATGATTAATCCTACTATTGGCAAATTACCAGAGGGTAGCATTCAATCAAAAGTGGCAACTATTGCACAGCAAGGCGGTATTTCAGCACTGTATGCACTATCGGTAACTGGCATAGAATCAGGGTTTAATACTAAATCAAAGAGCAAAACATCATCAGCTAGTGGATTAGTACAGATGACTAAATCAACTCGTGAGCAATTAGGCTTACCAGATAATGCAACCCCTGAACAACAAATACAGGCATTCACCCAATTAACTAATAACAACAAGTTACAATTACAAAGTAACCTTGGTCGTGAACCAAGTGACCAAGAACTGTATTTAGCTCATCATTTCGGTGCAAGTGGGGCAACCAACCTGCTTAATGCTAATCCAGATACTAAAATTAGTGATGTTGTTAGTAAAGAGGTAATGGCAGCCAATAGTTATTTAAAGGGTAAAACAGTTGGTCAAGTTATTGACACTAATTATAAAAAGTTTACTAGCGAATCTAAAAAGTATCTGGATAAAGAACAGCAAGCAATTGGCGCACACCCAGTTATTGAAGATATGACAGCACAAGAGCGCATACAGTGGAATAGCAAAGCACAGCAAGTTATTCAGTCTAGACAAACGCAGATGTTTAATCAGTATGATAGTATGGCAAAAGATCAGATAGCAATGGCGCAGGATGGCAAAGTACCACAGCAATTAATGCAACCAGAGCAGTTTAAATCACCTACTGAATACACTACTTATCTTAAAACTATGAAGATGGGCGCAGATATTCATGCGGTTAACAACATGACACCAACACAAGAAGCGCAACTGGTTAATACCTACACACCACGTCAAGAGATTGGCTATGCTGGCGATGCACAACGTCAACAAGAATTAGTAAAAGCAATTCAAGCCAAACGGTCAGCAATTCAAAAAGACCCAGTGGCATGGGCTGCTAACAATGATAGTGAGGTGCAAAAATATGCTAGTGTATTACAGACCGCAAACACTCCAGAGAACTTACTTAAATATGATCAAGCATTAATTGCAGCGCAGCAAAAACAAGGTGTGCAGTATCCGCAATTACTTAGACAAGATCAAGAAAATAGCATTATTACTAAACTACAGAACTCAAAAGGGATGGCTAAAGTTGACGCAGTTAAGCAATTAGCAGATCAATACGGTAAAGATTTTTCGCTAGTGGCTGGTCAACTACAAAAGAATAAAGCATTACCATCTGGTCTAACTAGTATCATGAGCGCGCCTACACAATATGCTAGAGAGCAAGCAGCTATTATGTCAGACGTTGACATTAAACAACTGAGAGATAGTTTGCCAGATAAAAATGCAAAAGATATTGACACACAAGTTGCTAAACAAATGACAGATTTTTATGCGTCATTCCCAGCTGCTCAATTAAGTAGCACTACAATTGGAGATTTACGAGATACTATCACAAAGATAGCATATAGCAATGTTCGCAATGGCGTAAGTGTTAAGCAAGCGACACAAAATGCGGTAGATATGTTTGTTGGTAAAGATAAATATAATTTCATTCAAAATAATAACGATGTAACTGTGCGTGTACCAAAATCAATGGATGCAAATTTAGTGCAAAATGGAATGCAAGACGTTATTAAAAACTTATCAATTGATAATGTCGGGATTGGAAATGCAAAAACATTAATCGACCCATGGAATATGAACCCTACAGAACAAGGATATTTAAATCAAATCAAAAGCAACGCTTATTGGGTAACTAATGGCAATGAAACAGGCGCTAATCTATTTTTCAAAGGTCATGATAATAGAGAATACCCCGTTTTAGATAAGTCTGGCAAGATAGTTACCAAGTCATTTAATGATTTAATAACTCAATCTAATCAACATCAAGTAGCTGAATTACAATCTAAAGCCAAAGCCATTAAGCAAAATATGGATTACATGCAAGGAGTTATGCGCTAATGGACAATCTTAATCTACCAATTACATACACAACGCCCGATAATTTGCCAACAGTTGCGGCACCCGAAACCGAAGTACAACAGCCTAGCTTTATGGAATCAATGCGTGCTACAGCATATGGCGCTATTCGTGAGGGTACAACTGGCACAGTCAGTGATTTTATTGAGACTAGAATCACGCAACCGTATATCACTGATAGCGACAGACCTAAACTATCTCAGGATAAAGTTAATCTATTATGGGCTGGAGCTGGCATTGTTGACCAACCACCAACAGCTGATAAATATAACGATGTAAGTATTTATTATTTGCTAGATAAGGCTAAACGTCGTACTGCAATGAATCAGATTAATGAAGCTACTGAGTATGGTGCTGGAACGGCTGCGCGTGGAGTTGCTACGCTTGGATTATCCATGTTAGACCCATTAAATGTTGCGGCTGGGTTATTCCCTGTTTCAGCCATGGCGCGAGGCATCGGATTGGCTAAAGTAGCTGCGAGCATGGAAGCTTTGCAAGTCGCTGGAAGTAGTAGCGCAACAGTCCTTGGGCGTGTAGGCGCGCGTGCTGCATATGGCGCTATTGAGGGCTTAGCTGGTAACTTACCACTTGAAGCAATAACCGCGCCAATGCGTAACGAAATGGGCGAAGATTATACAGCGGCACAATCACTTGCTAATCTTGCTTTAGGTTCTGCGGTGGGTGGCGGTATTCATGTAGTTATAGGTGGATTAAAACCTAGAGTTGATATTGCTGATCGTGTTGAAGCGCCTATTATAGAGCAACCTAAAGTAGCTGAACCAACAGATATTAAACAATTCACGACGGCTAAACAAGGCGCCGATACTCAGGTTAAATTTGGCGATACTTACGAGCCAGCGCAATATGTTGTAATTGATGCCAGCGAACTAGATGCAACAATGAAAAAATCAGCGAATCAATTTAGAGATAGAACAGGCGCAGCAAGTCAAGCACAAATTACTGAAATAGCCAACAAATTAGACCCTAACTTACTGATGGATAGCCCTACAGCTGACAGCGGCGCGCCTACAATGGCAGCTAATGGAGCAGTTATTGCAGGTAATGGACGAATGGCAGCTATTAAATTAGCTTATGAGACTAAAAAAGGCGATGGATATAAGCAAGCAATAACACAACAAGCACAGCAACTAGGTATTACTGATGATATTAGCGGAATGAAACAGCCTATTTTAGTGCGAAAGTTGACAAGTGACAAGGTGGATGTTGAGCGTTTGGCTGTTATATCTAATGAGACAGGTGCTATGCGCATGTCAGCGTTAGAACAATCTAAAGTGGATAGTGATAGAATTGGAACGCTTGACAATATAGCAACGTACGACACGGGCGAAATTAATTACAATGCTAGTTTAGAAAACATTAAAGCGTGGGTTGGTCAGTATCCGAAAGAGATGAGAGCAGCATTATTAGCTAAAGATGGAACTTTATCACTAGAGGGGCAGCAACGTTATAAAAATGCAATATTGCATAAAGCATATGGTGATACTCCGCTGCTTGCTAAGATGATTGAATCAACAGACAACGATATTAAGACTGTGATAAATGCTGCAGTTAAGTTGGCGCCTAGAGTTGCTATTATTAAAGATAAGATGCAAGCTGGTGCATTACATAATCTAAATATTGATGATGATCTACAAGCTGCAATAACTAAATATAGCGAGATTAAGAGCGCAGGCAGGACGGTTGATAATTATGTACAGCAGCAATCAATGCTAGATGATGAATTATCGCCAAGCGCTATTCAGTTATTATTATTCATTGACAAAAATAAGCGTAGTAGCAGGGCGATAGCGGATGGGATTAATAACTTCTATGACAATTTAGAAAATGCAGGAAACCCAAAGCAGCAAACAATGTTTGGTGATGTTGTGCCAAGTCGCGAGCAGTTATTAGTGAAGTCTTTAGATGTGACATATAGCGCAGCAGAGTTAACAGAGATAGTAACACCACAGACACGTGAGAATGCGGTCACAATGTCAGTTACTCAACTCGAAGATAATTACAGCCCGACGGTAGATACTATCATTAATAGTGATCCTACGATTGGTAAAGCTAATTTTGCAGATGTAAAAACAGAAGTAAAGAACTCTTTAAACTTAGAAAATAGTTATGTTACTCGCGATATTCCAGAGCTTAAACCAATTGAAAAGCCGTTGCTATTTGATGGTGAAGTTGATTATGCTACACACAATATTGAATTACAAGCCAAGATTAAAGAAATTGAAGACTTATCACGAGATGGGCTATATAGTAGGGGGCAAGATAAGCAAGCCATCCGTGATAGAATTAATGAAATTCAAATGGAGCTACAACCTAGAAAAAAAGAATTTGATGAAAAATATAAAAACGCAAATTTTAGAGAGTTTACTGATGAACAATTAAATAATTATTATAATGAACGTAGAAGTTTAAACCATCCTGAACTTCAAGAATTGACAAACAAATTATTATTTGACACTCCAAACGTAAAACCCAAATTAACAGAGTTTAATAATTTTCTCAATAAGCTAGAATCTGAATTTAAAAATATTTTAGGTGATAAATATGATATTTATTATGATAAAAGCAATCAAAGTGTATCAACATATTTTCAAATTATAGATAAAGATAGTGGCGAAAATTATGTGCTTAAAATGTCAGATCATTTTAAGCGCGGTTTAGGTCACTGGAATATTGATATTAAACCAATTCTAAATAGTTTTGGGGATATAAAATCTAAACAGGCGACAACAAAATATATTAAAGCTCTTGCCGCTGAGTTTGCTAAAAACATAGAAACAAAGGGAAAATATTATGGTCCCGATACACACTCATTTAGTGATTTTGAAGCAAAAATGACAGGATTATTTATTGACCCGTTGGGGTTTAAATATTCACTCGGTGATAATACAGGTATTAAATCAACTGAATTAGTATCTCAGCTATATAATGACTTCGGCGATGATGCAGGTAGGTTACTAGAAACAGGTAAAATTAAGATTGTAGAATCGGTTAAAGATTTACCGGGCACACACCCTAATAACGTACAAGCCATGTATAAAGATGGACAAGTGTATTTAGTTGCCAAAAATATCGATCCAATGAAAGTTAAAGGCGTAATGCTTCATGAGGTCGGCGTACATGCAAATATGCGCGATATGCTTGGAACTGAGGGATTTGATAACTTAATTAATCAAATGAATCGCCATCTTGATATTGACAATCCAAATTTGGCGACAGTTATCGATGCGGCAATCCCTGATGATACACCATTACAGTTTAGAAGTGAGGAGCGGTTAGCTTATCTAGTTGAAAATATTCCCGAGTATGGCTTTGTTAAGTCGTTAATCTCAAAAGTAAAAGCATGGATTTATAAAACATTCCCAAGTTTACAGCAAAAATTAAACTTGTCAGATAGTGATATCAATGAGTTGGCATTATCTAGCTTACGCAATTATGCTAGTAAGCAAGAGCGATCAAATGCTGCAATCCCGTTATATTCACAATCCGATGAAGTAGCACAAACTGTTAGTGATGAAATAGACGCAACTGATAAAGTTTTAACACAAACAAATAAAGCACGTGAGATAGTTAGCACGCTAGATATTGCCGATAATTTGGATAATAGAGAAGATTTTGTTGAGTATTTAAATAGCAGCGGAATATCTAAAGATATAGCGGATAGCTTATATAGCGATGTCAGACAAGCTTATCAGCGCGCAGTAAATACATTACAACCTAATCCAGAGCAATATGCAACTAAATATGCGCTAGATAAGCTAGAGAATGGGTTATACGCGCATAAAGTTGCTCTAGTGCATGATAAAGCGTTGAAAACTAAAATACAAAGTCACTTAGAGAAAAACTTTGCAACAAGTCCATATGCGGCTGGGCGTAGTCTAACCATTGGAACTACAGAGCATAAAGCTGGTGCGCGTGCTTACAATGCTGCGGATGGTGTGCGTAATGCCAAACGTATTTATACTGGTCAACTAGATGTAGGATTATCTAAAATTGAAGCAGATAAACTATTTTATTCTGGTGCGCTTAATGACGATTTACAGCGTGCAATGTGGGCGCTGGAGGATAAAGCAGATGTATCTAAGTTAGCACCTGAAGCGGTTAATGTTGCCAAGTTAGTAATGAATATTTACGATAATCAAATGGCAGCAATGAATAATAACGGATTTGTGCAATCTAAAGTAGCGCATTATTTATCTAATCAACAATCACTACATAATCAAACTAAGATACTTGCGGCAGGGTATGATAATTGGAAGCAAGCAGTTATGCAACAACTTGATGTTAACAAAACGCTTGAAGCAATGAATGCTACCGCTTTGACTGATGATATATTAAAGGGTGTATATCAAGGTTTATCAACTGGTGAACATATCGGAGTTGGCGGCAAAGATGGTAACATGGGCGCGTTTAATCCGCTTAAAAAGATTGGACAAAAACCACGTAAATTAATATTTAAAGACGCGGATAGTGTAATAGCATACCGCAAGCAATTTGGCGATCTAGATTTTCATAGCTCAATAATTGGAACCATTGAATCTACATCTAAGAAAATTGGATTATTGCAAACGCTTGGTGTTAACTATGAACGCAATATTAAAGAGATTATGGCTGGTTACATGCAAAATACAATGACCCCTGAGCAGCGTGGTAAATTTAGAAAATTTGTTGATAATAACGTGATGGCGATGCTTAAAACAGTTGATGGGCGTAATGACGTTCCATTTTCTGAGGGCTGGGCTAGGTTTACTAGTAATGCTCTTGCTATTCAGTCAATGGCTAAACTTGGTGGGGCTACATTGTCAGCCGTATCGGATTTAGCCAACGTTTCAGGACATTTAAATCGTCTTGGATTTAAAAGCACTACTTATAATCTATTGGATCAAGGTGTGACAATGTTTACTAAATTTAGTCCAGAGCGTAAACAAATGCTAGGGTCAATGGGTATATTTGGTGATAGTATATTACAGAACGCATACCGCGATGGATACTCAGACATAAACACTGGTCAAGCAATCTCTAAACATGTTAATCGATTTTTTAAATGGACAGGTTTAAATGCTTGGACAGATAGCTCAAGACTTGGAGCCGCTGATTCTTTAATGAACTACATGAGCGGGTTTACAAGCAAAGAGCACGCAGCATTGCCAGATAGTTTACGTAATGAGCTAAAGCTGTTTGATATTAATGAACAAGAATGGAACTTACTCCGCCAAACTAAGCAAATGCAAGTTGACGGGAATAGCTATTTACATCCACAAGAGGTTGATAATATTAGCGATAAAATATCCGCTATTTTTGCGGAACAAGGTTTATCAGATAATAAATTAGAAACTGCCACAGCTAGATACTCAGAGCAATTAAAAAATAAATTAACTAATTTTTATCACGATGGATTAGCACATATGGTGATAGAGCCTGATTCAGCAACTAAATACTATCAAACATGGGGTGGATTACAGCCCGGAAGTGCTGGTGGTGTGATTGCTAGATTTGCAATGCAGTTTAAATCATTTAGTATTGGGTTTATGCGCCGTATTTTACTCGATGTAGTAATGGATGAAACGAAAGGAATAGGTGAAAGGTCATGGAATTTAGGCAAACATATTGCAGCTACAACAATTACTGGTTATGTAGCTGGAGCACTTAAAGATGTGTTCAAAGGTAGGGAACCACGCAAGCTATTTGATGACGATGGATTCAACCCTAAGGTTGTAACCGCAGCATTATTACAAGGTGGCGGTGCTGGTATCTTTGGCGATTTTATCTTTGGTGAATATAATCGTTTTGGCGGTGGACTTGCTGGGACTTTAGCTGGTCCCGCAGTTGGTACAGTTGGTGATTTGGCAAGTATCTACTCATCTGTATTATATGGTTCACTTGATGGTAACCCTCCAGATATTAGAGCAAAGTCCTTGAATTTTGTGTTAAACAATTCGCCATATATCAATGCTTTTTATGCACGTGCTGCGATTAATTATGCGTTTGCCTATGGATTACAGGAATACATGAATCCAGGATATTTGCGGCGCTTAGAGCGAAATGTAGAACGGAATAATAACCAAGAGTTTTGGGCACCGCCTAGTGAATACGCAGTTAAATATTAATTCAAACTATTAACTAGCATATATCAATAGTTATATGCTATAATTATCTTATATCTAGGAGCAATAATGACAATTCAATCACAAACTAGCTCAATTAGCTACACTGGAAATAGTACAACTACTATATTTGCCTACAATTTCAAAACGCTCGACCAAACTTGGTTACAAGTCTATATTAACGGAGTACTCAAAACGCTTACAACTGATTATTCTGTGAGCGGCGTTGGCTCTGCATCAGGCGGCAATATTACCTTTGTTACTGCACCATCAAATGGGTCAGTTGTTTATATTGCACGTTCTAATATCCCTACTACTCAATTAGTTGACTATACCGCTAACGATTCATTCCCTGCTGAGACACACGAGGAGGCACTTGATAAACTAACTATGCTTATTCAACAATTAACAGCACAGGCTAATCGGTCAATTAGACTTAATCGCGCAGACACACCACCAAGTAATACCGAATTAGCATTAGTCGATAAAAAAGATAAGTTACTTATGTTTAATGTGGTAACCGCAGATGCGCAAGTAACAGACATAACATACTCGTTTTTAACCGATACGCTATCCGCAATAAATCAATATATTGCAGAAGGTATAAATTTATTATTTCCAATGGACTTGGGTTTTATATCAGATCCAATCATTAATTATACTTACGATTTAGGAGGGCTATCATAATGGCAAGTGTTTTAAAATTAAGACGTGGCAATAGGATACAGAATAACGCATTCACAGGTGCAGAAGGTGAATTGAGTTATGATTCAACAGCTAAAAAAATTAGGGTTCATGATGGAATAACGCTAGGCGGTAAAATACTAGCTAGTGAGATTGTATCAGTTAAGGACTTTGGCGCGGTTGGTGATGGCGTCGCGGATGATACCAATGCAATTATCAATGCATTAGCCGCGGCTGCACAGATTATTTTTCCAGCAGGTACATATGCCGTTAGTAGTTCTATTAATATTGTCTCAAATAAAAATATTACATTCCAACGTGACGCAAAGATAATCCCACTGTTGGACAATCTAACTATTTTTATTTCTTCAACCGCTTATTTTTCAGAGCTGCACAATATACAAATTAATGGCAATGGCAAGACTGGAATTGTTGCTTTCAATTTAACTAATTTCAGAATAAACGCTGTTCTCTATAAGCCATTAATTACCAATTGCGATACAGGGATCCAATTAAATAGCGGCTGTTGGGACTTAGTTATTGATCAACCGACATTCAGAACTGTTGACAAGCCAATCTTAGCCCAAGTTTATGGGGGGTCGCTGCAGATTCGTTATCCGTCGATTGATACTTTTGGAGCAATCGGGATAAAATTATATAGGGTAATTGGTCAAGATACTGTTTCTACTATGATCATTGGGGGGTATATACAAGGTGGTGCTATTGGAATACAGGACGCAGGATATAGAACACAAATTATTGGTACATATTTCGAGAGCTGCACCGATGTTGATGTTGATACGTTGAATGCTCAATATCCATCTTATAGGGATACAACACATTTAGGCACGGTAGGCACTAGATGTTTCCGTGGCAGAAATGTTAGCTCAGGTTTGATTGATAATCCGTGGATGACATCAGGCGCTAGAAGCGGAGGATTGTTTGATTATGACAATACAAATAATAATTGCAGAAAACAGGTAATTGCAAGCGACATCTCAATGAATTATCCTTCGGGAATTACTACGGGAATAGCTTCAAGCTTAGCAATATATGAAACTGGTACATTTACCCCAGTTGTAGCTGGTTCTGTTGCCGCTGGGACTGGAACATATACATCTCAATCAGGATTTTATACACGAATGGGCAATACAGTAACATTTTCGTTTAATGTGACATGGACGTCGCACACGGGAACAGGTGCTATCACTATATTAAACATGCCGTTTTTAGGATATAACATCGGTAATGGAACTTTTCCATGTGAAGTTTTCTCTATTGCAACAGTTAAGCCGTATTGCACCCCCATTAGTGCTAATCTAATGGGTCTGCGAGATGTCAGTGGAGCTGGTGTGCTCAGTCTAGTAAGCATGGCTGGAGCTGGGGGTGTTATTTGTTCTGGGACTTTAATATTAGCATAGGAATTATAAGTGGCACAAGATTTTATTAGCAGCAACTACAAGCGCTGCCGCAAGTTCAGCATTTCAATTAACTAAACCAAGTGACGGGCAAATTGTAACAGTCCAAGTAATTGGCTTGGCTGGCACAGAAAAAGCATATTTACAAATTGAGGATTATGCTAATTCAGGTACGTTTGTTAATGTATTAATAAATGGTTCAGCAGTATATTGCGACGTAGGGAATAACCTAATTACATTCTCAATGGCTGGTAAATTACGTATTAATAAAAATGCAAGTGGTGGAGCAGTTGGTGTAAATGTAATGTCAGATAAAGAAATTCAAGTATATTAATGAGGTCAAAGATGCAGGAAGATAAAGAAGAACGCTTGCGACGATTAGAACTAAGTTTTGCAAAAACAGAGATACAAATAAAGTATATGGCAGATTCAATGGCGAGCATGGCTAATGATGTAGGTGAAGCAATGAAAGTAGTTAGAAGCTCGCAGGGGATTACTAGATTTATGAATTTAGTTACTCCCTTGTTGTTAGTTATCATAATGTCAATTGGCGGTTATATTGTCACACAATATGATAAAACGAATGATAAGATGTGGACGCAAATTGATTTAAACATTAAAAATATCGGTGACTTAGAAAATCGCTTAATTAAAATTGAAATGAAAGTAAAACCATGAGAAATCAGTTAATTAAGTTCTTAAATGAAAGAGTACTTAGATTAACCACTATAGTTGCGGCTATTCAGTTAATATCAATGTTCTGCATTACAGATAAATTTCAGCGTGAATTAATTCTATCCACAACCTCAGGCTGGCTTCTTTGGACAAACAAATGATAATCATTAACTAAAGCATTGGAAGAACAAAATGAAAAACTATTCAATAATTTCATAGATTATATTGTATTAATTGGGTTTGTATTAGTAGCTTCGTGGGCTATAAAAGGGTTAAATGATGATAGCGATATTACAGAATAAACTAGCACAGATTGGCATAGCGTTCTGCCTAGGCATTGGCATAGGATACAACAAAGGCGTTAACTACGAGCGATTAACACAGCAATCATTGCAAGCTAAGATAACAGCTAAGTACAATGTTGATATTATAGCTATTACAGATAAGTCAATCACTCAACGAGAATCTAATAATGTCAAATTTGGAGAATTACAATATGAAATCAATCAAGCTAATGCTAATTTACATAAGTGTAAGCTTAACAGCGCTCAGTCTAATATCGTGTACCGCAGCGCCAATTTGCCAACCGCAACCAGTTCCTCAGTTTATGTTGGAGCGGCTGCCGAATCAACTACCGATAGTGAAAGCGGATTAAATAGTGCAGATTTAGCCGCAACATTAATCAAGCACGATGAGATGTATTTTAAATGTAAAGTTGTTTTGGACGCTTGGCAAGATAGACATGAAGAGGGTAACCAATGAAACCAATGGAATTAGAAGTAATTAATCAAGCTGGCAAATTTGGGATTAAAAACAATCTTGAGTTAGCACATATGCTTGCCAGATTTTCAGTGGAATCGGGGGGCTTTGAACGACTAAGTGAGAGCTTAAATTACTCGGCAGAAGCTTTGTCAAAGATGTGGTCAAATAGATTTACCCAAGAATTGGCTAATAAAATTGGCAGAACAAAAGACCATCCAGCGAATCAAGTTGCAATTGCTAATGTGGTTTATGGTAGCCGAATGGGCAATGAAGATAACGGGACTAATGACAATGACGGCTGGGAATATCGCGGCTCTGGTCTTACGCAGTTAACTGGCAAAGGATCGCACCTGAAGTTATTAAACTGGTTACATTCGCAGGGTTTTAATTTAAATTTAACTCTTAATACTATTGCCGATTGGGTAAGAACTCCTGACGGCGCAATTATATCTGCAATTTGGTTTTGGTTAGATAGACGCTGCGGGATATATGCGAGAAAAGATGACGTGGTAGGTGTTTGCAAGGCAATTAATGGTGGCTATAACGGGTTGAAAGAGCAGGAAGTTGAATTGGCTAAATATAAGGGGATTTTGCAGGTCTAATGCTATAGTTCTGGGCATTTAAAATCAAGCAGAACTAAACCCCTGTAAACTTAAGTACAGGGGTTATTTGTTATTTTAACCCCTCTGCTAATTTAGCCATTGACACCAGTATCTGCGCATTAGCTGGTGTTGACTTAATACACATACCAACATTAAGCCTGCCAGTTGATGAATTAAACCAAATTAATGCATCATCAAAACTCTTACCAACATACAAACAATCCTCTGAAATTTTAAACCCAGCACCCATCAAGCATTTAACAAAGTCAAATTTTGGAATAGTTATTTTGTCGTATTTCCTGCCGTTGATTGTACAATTTTGTGCTATATAGTCAATACTATCAAATTTATTTAGATAATTAAACTCTACAATTTTAACTACTTGATGTGAAATATCAAATTCAATAACATCCCCAACCTTTAGCTCACATTCAGTCGGGTTATAATCGCGTATGTCGATAAGATCCCAATCGCATGGTGAATCACTTGAGCTGTAGCCTGAGCCATTGCTATTGCATACAAAGCATTTTTTATTATTTAGTTCGACACGTTGATACCATTTATCTTTAGTGCGATACGGTAATTGGCATTGATAATGATAAAGTGTTTTTTTGCTTTTAACCCAATCCCCTACCTTAACTACATCAAACGGGTTGGCTTTTGGGAGTGGTTTAAGTTTGCCAAAATGCACCTCAACTAATTGTAGCCAAAGTTGGTTGTTAAAATTAACGCAATAATTTCCACACTTGGTATAGCAATCTATATGTTTAGCTTGAACCGTATATAATTTTTTATCAATTCCGTTAAATTTTAAAACTTCCGCGATATTTTCTGGTGTAATTTCTTGATATTCCATTTTATTTTCTTTCTTAAAATCTGGCACAATGATGTTCTCACTTGCGTATGGTTTACCATTAACGTAGAATTTATATCCGTGTTGAGTTAAATCTCTACGCCAACACCCACCGTCATGATTGAGTATAATTTTGTCTGCTTCAAATCTCACTATTGTCATAATTGGATGATTAACATAATCAATAGTCTTCGCTAAAATATCCCCGACTTTCAATGTTACCTTTTCTTGCATTTTATGCTCCTTAATAAAATTACACATTTCTTTATATATGGCTTCACAATTCCATCTAGCTAATGGTTTGGGGTATGCTTCACTTATGAGTAATAAGCCTATACGTTTATTCATCTTTAACTCCTAAATTAGTTTAATTTTCCAACCAGCGCACCAACCATTTTGATGCTCTGATTTACCCGTTAATTTACACTTGCCGTCTTTGTAGGTCTTGCATGTGCTGCATTTTCGCTGTGGTTTCACTCAATCACCTCAAAAGGGCACATCATCTGATTGCAGCGATGGGCAAGGTGCATTAAATGCTGGGGGTGCATCACTAACATCAGGTGTATCATCGCCGCGTTCTTTACTGCCAATAAATTCAATAGTGTTAATTATCATCTGTAGCGTTGCCACAGGCTTGCCGTCTTTATTAACGTAGGCTGTGGCTGCTGGGCGCCCTGTGATTAGCAACTTAGAGCCTTTGTTGACCCACTGCATAATAGTATCTTGTGTTTTTTCATTCCAGCACACACATTCATACCATGTTGTAGTCTTAGCTTTATCTTGATTAGACACAGCTAAACTAAATGATACTACCTTTTTATTATTTGGCGTAAATCGCTCTTCAGGTGCTCTACCTACATTACCATTAATTATTAACTGCTGCATAATTATTCCTTATAAATTAATTAATTTCCAAAATGATTGTTTAGTTGATAAATTACTGCCGCAGATATAACCCAGTTTAAACATATCATCTATGGTCACTGG
>OFQX01000106.1_pt1 | contig 26406 bp, 36 predicted proteins | sample 1542951 | NCBI WGS metagenome assembly OFQX01 (sample SAMN07774215, study PRJEB24372) | wastewater metagenome | isolation source: WWTP Novara (Effluent) | place: Italy: Novara | collected 2015-12
TTTTAAAAATGTTTGGCGGTGTCAAAAAGAGTATTATATTTGTGTATTCAATCACAATAAAAACTGTCAATTATGAATTTCTACTTTTTTAAAACAACCGCAGTAAACAACTTCAACGCTTCGGCTAAAACAGTGCCTTGTAATTTAGGCGTAAAAGGAGCATTGGAATTAATAGGTAAAGCGCAGGACGGCACTTTTAATACCTCGAATTGGGATGAATTAAAGGCGATTGAACGCACTATTCTTTCTATTGGCAAAGAGGCTGAAATGATGCTATTAACCAGCGAAAGCAGCTACTACGGTAAAAAATACATTGCAATAGCATGGAAATAACCTTCCTGTTTCCTGACAGTTCAGGACGGGCGATTAGCCGGACGTAAGCGGCCATTTATAAACTTCTAAACTCCCCACCATGCACCCAAAAATCAAAGAACAAAAAGAACTAATGCAAAAAGCATTAAGGCATCTTGATAATATCAATACTGCCGGATGGTTGTTGTCATACGACCCGCCAATGCAGAAAGTTGCAATAGATCATCAGCAGAATGAATATGCCGAAACGATGCGGGCACTCTTGGAATTAATGATTCACGAAGCCGCTAAACAACCTGCCTAATGTCACGCCAATTTGATACCTACATCCACCAACTCCTCGAACCCGACCACCGCAACGCACCGTTAGGAGGTGGGTCAATAGTTCTGAATAATAAATCCGATTGGCGTGCTGAGTTTATTGCTAAGTTTGGCGAAGATAAGTTTTACGAGATGCTACATGAACAGCAAGAGGATGACCGCAGGCGTAGGGAAGCAATAGAGGAGGCTGGCGAATGTTAATCCTAACCTACATAGAATGTTGCTGCAAGGTGTTGTTATCGCCTTTGTATTTGGTGGTGAAGTTAGTAGAGAGTAGCAAAGACAGTTCAAGCATAAACAACAACCCGTAACTACTGATTAAAACAAATCTTGGTTAGGTTTGGTAGAAGCGGGTTGTTTTACGGTCGGGGTAGCCCAAATGGAAGAGGCGCAGCCCATTCAGGTTTAACAACTTGAAGGGGCTGAAATAGCGGAGGTTCGATTCCTTCTCCCGACACGAAATCGTTTATCATCAATTAAATACTATCAATTATGCAACTACAAACAGCAACACGAAAAAAGCAGCACCTGACGCTGAACCTGTCAGGGCCTGCCGGTGCAGGTAAAACAATGTCAGCACTTTTAATGGCTTATGGTATTACCGGCGATTGGACTAAAATTGCCCTCATAGATACCGAGAATGGATCTGCAAGCCTTTACTCTCATTTAGGGCCGTTCCTTACCCTTGACCTGCAACCACCGTTTTCCCCCGAGAGATATGTAGAGGCTATTGACGTTTGCCTTAACGCTAAAGTTGAGGTTATTATAATGGATAGCAGTAGTCATGAATGGTCAGGCCCTGGCGGTTGTATTGAAATAAACGAGGCCCTGGCGCAATCAATGTTCAAAGGTAATACCTGGTCTGCATGGTCAAAGACTACACCCCGTCATGATGCGTTTGTTCAAAAAGTATTACAATGCCGCTGCCATGTTATTACCTGTACCCGTTCAAAGATGGAAACCGTAATGACTAATGATAATAAGGTAAAGAAACTGGGAATGAAAGACATTCAACGGGAAGGATGGGAATATGAACTTACCGTATCTTTAAGTATTGACAGAGATACCCATACCGCTATTGCCAGTAAAGATCGTACTGAGTTATTTGAGGGTAAAAACCCGTTTGTGATCACCGAGGAAACCGGCAAACTCATTCGTCAATGGTGCGACGAGGGCATAGATGTTGATGCTGAACGTGCAAAAGAATTAAAATCCACACTGGCAGCATTAAAGAAGTGTAAGGATGTTGATAGCCTTAAGAAGTTGAAGTTATCCCTGCCAGACTACATCGTTAAGGACGCATCATTCGTTAAGAATGCAACCGATATTTATAACGTGTTGATAGCTTCTGCCGTGTAATGAGAACCACTAAAAACATATATGTAGGCAGATCGGTTAAGCCAAGCCAGTTCAACTTCAAAGGTATTGGTAAGCGGTTATGTAGTGTCTTCGGCTGCGCCAAGCCAGTTACTCACTTATTCAATGACCGGTGCCATGCACATCAAACCATTAATAAACCGGATGCCGCTATGATAGCTAAGCATTCATAAACTATCAACAATGCAAATATTCAACATAGGACAATTACGGGCGTTTAGCCCATGTTACGATCCTGCAAAATACCTTCCTGAAAATTGGGCCGGTACGGCGATTGATATTCTTAACGTAAAAGACTGCCCGCCACAAGATCGGTTGTGGGTAGTATTAAGAAAAGAATTTTTATCAGATCGTGACTTACGTTTATTCGCTGTTTGGTGCGCACGCAAAGCATTAGCAATACCTGGTTGCGAAAACGAGGTATGTAGTAATACCTGTGACGTAGCTGAACGGTACGCCAACGGCGAGGCTACTAAAGAGGAGTTGGCTGCCGCAAGGGCTGCCGCATGGGCTGCCGCATGGGCTGCCGCAAGGGCTGCCGCAAGGGATGCCGCATGGGCTGCCGCAAGGGATGCCGCAATGGATGCCGCATGGGCTGCCGCAAGGGATGCCGCAATGGATGCCCAGATTGAACACCTTAAAACATTCACATTCCTTTAAACTGTCCCGCCACATTACGGCGATATAAACCATGCTCCACAACCTAACACTACCGCCGGATCAATACACGCTTATTGAACAAGGCAAACGACACATCTTTACCAGGCATTTACCGGTATATGCTACCGGCGATACCATTAACTTCACATTGGAAGGACAGCGTGAACAACTATCCTTTACGATCACCGAGATTGAAAAGGCGCATATCTTTGCGAATTATTGTTGTCTTAGTTTTAAGGTAGCATCCCAACCGAATGACCAACGCAAAGAGGTTCACATACCTGCAATTTAACTAAACGCACCGGCTCCGTTATCCGGTATAAACAATGGCAGACCAAATTCTCCCAAAAGGACTGAGGTTCTTTAATAAAAATGACAAGGCACCCGATTTCGTTATCGGTACGCTTGTAGTTACCCCTGATGATCTCAATGCTTTTTGTATTGATAACCCTACGCTGATGACTGAGTACAATGGTGCAAAGCAATTAAAATTACAGGTATTGCGGTCAAAGGCCGGGCATCTGTATTGCGCTGTGGATACTTATAAGGCTGCAACGGACGGCCCTGTAGAACCGCTGAAGGGGCCGGTAACTGAGTTGCCGCCGGAAGATACTATGGAAAAATTACCGTTTTGATCAGTTAGTGCAGATATTGCACATACTCAAATCTTTGGTAGTTTAGCCGCCTGCCGTAATGGGGGCGGTTTTACTTTATAGGTAACGTAGATACCCCACAACCTTATTACGGGGCCGCTGCTTCCTGCAAACCTCGATACCTTCACGGCTACCTGAATCGTTTGTATTGCCGTCAATGGTATAGATGAACGTGCTATCTACTTTCTCCACAATACCGGTATGACCCAACCCTTTACCAAAGTTCATAATGAATATATCGCCGGCCTGTGGATCCCCTACAACCCTGAACTTCTTATCAGCCGTGTTCCAGGCGTTTAAAACGCCACCAGTCTTAACTAAGGGGTTTGGCTGTCCGGTCTGCTCAAAGCACCAATAAACGAACGCCATGCACCACGAGGCAGGGAATCCGATGTTTACCGATTTCAAGTAATCCTGTACCGGTTTACCCCAATTACTACCCAACGGGTTTTCATGTTGTCCTAACTGACCGATGGCTACCTTTAAAGCCTTTTCTTGAAGTGTTGGCATTTGACTTATGTTTTAAAAATATGTATCAATTTGTTGCAAATGTGGATTATGTTTTTTACCTTGTTATCTCATAGCAGTTTTCATAAGCTTGAAAGTTTTGGTAAAAATTCTGATCATCGGCCTCCGTTTCTACGGGGGCTTCTTTATTTCTTCCTCCTTTTAAGCAACGCAAATAACCAGGTCCACCAACCAAAGTACCAGCCGAGTAAACCGATGGCAACGGCAGCGATTCCCCATACCCAAACCCCGGCACTTACGCCCGTTCTTTTTACCGTCTTGTCTTTGGTGAACTCTGTTTTATGCAGATCAGTTTTATTGTCCTTTGTTACCGCCTCGGTGGTTTTCTTTACTGCGCTGTCGGTGGATAAATCGGTCTTAGTTTCTTTGGACTTATTTTGTCCTTTTTCTTTTACTGTGATCTTTATAGGCAGGTATTCAGCAGCCTTATCTTTAGCGGTTATTGGGTATTCAAAAATAGTTTCCTTCTCATAGCTACCCTCACCCTCCTTTATTACAACAACATTGGCTTTCTTAACGCCTGTACTGTCAGTATTCTTAACAGCAGTTTCTTTGACTACTGATGTGCTGTCAACAGATGTTTTAGTAATTACTTTATGCTTGTTTGTTGTGCTGCAGGATGATAGCACAACGGCTATAATGGCTATGAGTATTTTCATAATTAATTTTTATAGTGAAATATCAACAGGTACGCTATTACTGCCAGTAAAACAATAATAGCGTTTGTCTTAGTGAATATCTTGCTGAAGTCGATCAATCCTGTTTTGTTATGCCGTCAGCGATGTTGGTCTTTTCGTCCACAATTTTGCGGATATACTTCTTTGAACCTCCCAAAAATAAAAGGAATGCCCATGATCCTATTGCGCCGCCAAGTGCAAATATTACAGTCACATAATCAGCGACAATAGGCTTTACTTTTATCCACTCCTTTACCGTTATAGCCATTAAAACAATAACGGTCAGGCTCATTAAGATACCTATAAGTTCTTCCTTAAAAAACTTCTTTACAACAAATGGTTGATTAGCTACTGCAAAATCTTTTTTTACCGATTGCATTTTATGTAACGTCATAAATACCAATCCAAGTAGCCCTGCAATTAAATTGATTAACATATAATTTTGGTTTTTATTGTTTTAGTATCTCCAACATTGATTTAAACTCCGTCCGCATTATCGCCTCTAATCCATCAAGCCTTGTCATGTAATGAACGTCCCTATCTTGCGCAAACTTTTTAAAACGGTTTATTGAACGGGCAGCCCATAGGACTATGAATATTATTGCCAGTGATAATGTAAGCATACCTGCTGTACCTAAATAAACAATTTCCGTTGTGTCCATTAAGTGAAACTTTTAATTGTTGCTATTGCTCCTAAAATTAATGCCGCTATCGCTACAACCCGATAAGCACCACTCCATTCGCTTTGCCACTTCTCTATTTTGCTTATGCGGGTTTCATGATCCTGAAACTTTACCGTTTCAAGTTTCTCTACGGCCTCGGCCAACCGTTCCACAGCTTCGCACATACGGTCAACTTTGCCGTCCATCTTAATCATTATCTCCCTGTCTGTTGTTGCTTCCATTGTTAAAACTTATTAGTTATAGTTTGTAATTCAATCGTATTCTCCCCACTCTTATTTATCAATGTCCAAGTACCGTTCTTCTTACTCTCTGCTAATTTATTCATCTCCATTCTTGCAAGTGATAGGTACTTGTTAGAGAATATTGTTTTGTCTTTATTGGTTTTTATTAGGTACATTATTGTATAACGTGATACATGAATTTCATTTCCGATGATATGGTTGGGGCAGTTATGCTATTTGTATTTAAAACAAAAGTTGTAGTTGTACTTGTTACATATAACCCCGCCTGAAATTTAGTCAAGTCGATTATTGCATTATCATTACTCGGATAAATAACAACATAAGGAGCAGAGCTAAACGCCGTTGCAAAAGTTACTGTACAAAATTTATTACCTGTTGAGGGGTCTGAATCCGTTGTAACCGTTATCTCTCCTGCTAAATCAGTACCAGTTATTGATACTGTTGGGGCTGTACCTGCACCTGCGCCACCTGCTATTGAGGGAGTTGATGAATTGCCTTTAAGTTTTGGTACTGCAACTCTGTCAGAAAATTCAAACGAACTACCACTACCAACCGCATTAAATGTAGCAATGCCTGTACTCCCTACCGTTGTACTGTAATAATTACTCGCATCGTAACCTATTCTTAGTTGTTCGGTTGTTGATATGGTGTGAAGTTTTGCTGCTGGCGAAGCAGTACCTATGCCTACGTTGCCAGCGAAATACCCATCGCCATCGGTATTTACATAAAACTTTTGGGTTGTACCTGCTACGCCAGAGTAACCGGAATATAAATAACGAGCGGTAAGACCGGTGGTAGTGGTTTCTATAACTTTCGATTTTACATTCTCGAAAGTTCCGCCACTATTTGATACTCCCGGATTTAGTGTTGAATTAAAGAGCGTGTTAGAGTATGTAGCTGTATTGGCAGCGTTAGGAAGCCAACTAAAACTCTCACCTACTGTCAACAACGTCTTTGTGCCACTAACGTCAGTTCTTCCAGTAAACGCTCTCATAATATAAGCATACACATTATCGTAACTTGACATAACCTGAACGGCATTGCTATTTTGTAAAGTGAATGTTGGTAGTTGAAAAGTAGTGCCAGTTAATGTTGCGCCTGCCACATTTATCGAAGTCCCGAAATATCCCGTCCTCGGTCTTGTTGCTCCGCTTGCTCCTATATCGTATGTGTTATCGGTAAATAAAACATTTGTTAAGTGAGTGAATGACGTTGATGTTAAAGATGCCTTTGAAGCATTGCTTATTCTTAAATCCACATTGGTTGTCGCATTAACAATATTTTGCCCTGCGCCAACGTCTGCAAGGAAAGCATAGTTAGATAATGAAGGCGCTGCGCTGCCCAACCAAATGCCGGGGTAACCCTCTGAACCTGTAACAGAACCAACATAAACTTTATTTGAGTTCTGAATATTAAAATATGCAGATTTGTTGACACCAAATTGAGCGCCGGGTGAAGCCGTACCAACGCCTACGTTAGTGCCATCATCCGTTACAATACTATTCCCAATACTACTTGTTCCTGTAAACTTAGTCATTGTATTGGCTGTACCTGTACCTGTTACTGTGCCAACCGATAAATTACCACTGCCTAAAATAGATGAGCTATTAACTGTTTTTATATTCGTTCCTGATACAAGCGCATCCTGTTTTGCATTAAACAAACTCCAGTCAGTCGATGATAAATACCCGCTTGCAATAGCGCTTGCCTGTGCCATAGATATAACTGTACCCGATACAGATATCGGCGTAGTGCCTGTATATATCAATCCTGAAGCACTCCAATATGTGCCGTTACCTATATAAAGCGCAGTACCGATCCTGGCAATACCAGTTTTGTTTGTAGCGGTATCAGAAGGGGGTCGTAGCCAGCTTGTAGAACGTACCCCTACAAAAAGGTGCCCCCCTGGTTCGGGGTGGTTTTGCTCTAACTGCGCCTTGCTTATAAAAGGCAGTAACAGTAGTATAAAAAGTATCTTTTTCATGTTATTCTGTTGGTACATCGCAACCGTCAAAGTCGCTTTGCGTTGTTATATTAAATGTTGTTTCACAGCCTGATAAATAGTCCTCCATCTTGCCGTCTGATATTGTATTGACATCTACCTCATCATCAATAAAGTAATCCCGTTTAACGCCATGCAACAACTCAAAAATATCATTCGCTATTTGCACCTGATCGCTGATAACATCTCTTTCAAACTCTCTTTCTTTACCCGATTTATCTAAGAACCAAAACTGAAACGGGTATACTACCTGTCTGCCCTTGCTGAATTTTACAGGGTTGTAGCAGTAAAATAAGCATACAGGAAAGACTACATCATTGCCCCCTTCGTATATCCACTCGTTTGGCGGCACGTTCTTTACCGTCTTTATCATTGCGTGGCTTTCCAGTAGGCTTTGCAGCTCTGAAATCAACTGATTGTAAGTCATGTTCTAAAACTTTGTCGATTAATTTTTGCTTATATTTTACTGCCATATATTAACGATACATAAATATAAATAATTCACCTGATCCTGTAACATCGCCTGTCGGTAATGTGCAAGTGCTGCCATTTATCTGTAAATACAGAGTATTAGCTGTCGCTGCGTTTGTGATGCCCTTTGGCACACCACTCCTGATAGCAAGTATTATTGTAGCATTACCAGGCAATCCGGTAATAGTAAACGATGCAACTCCCGTTGCAGGGCTGATCTCTATTGATACCGGTGTTCCTGATGAGCTGTCATTTATAAATGCCCTGCCTGCCTCTTCTACCGGCGCAACTCCTAAAAATATAGGACAAGTGTATGCTTTGGCTTCGGGGAATATAACATCTCTGCCACCGCCTGTATTTATGTATTCGGCAAACAGCGAATAGTTTTGGCGCAGGTAGTTAATTAAACGCTGCTTATAAAACTCTGCTGTTTGTTTGTATTGGCTGCTTATAACTTCAAGGTCTGATCGTGACGGTGTATTGCTTTCATCTGACGTCTTTTGCAATACACCCTTACTAAAAAACTGAAATCCTAAAGCAATCGGTAACAGGCTCATGGTGTACCAAACCAAACAGTCTGTAACGTAATTATTAAGTAGCGTTGTTTCATTCGTATTAAGGTTACCGGCCTCAACTCCAGACTGCAGGCGCAGATATAAAGTGCTGCCCAATGCCGGTTGCAGGTACATATCCTGAGCCAGTTTTATCTGCGGCTTTAACTGCTTATCATCAATAGCATCGCTTACTCCAGTACGGTCTTTAAGCAACTGCCCTTTTATAAATATTGTATTGGCGCTCATTGTTTTTTTCTTATTACGGTTAATGCAAACCATTCGTGACGGCACTGCGGCGGCGTAGGGTTCCTGCTATCTGTCCACCACCCGCCAACCCTGTCCCAAACAGAATAACCTAACCTGGCACTAATTGTTTCAATATCCTGCCTGCTATACAACCTGTTCAATTGCATCATTTTTACGCAAAAAGGCCGGGACGGGTGATCTGTAGTATTACGCTCAGTAACGGGTACAATATCCCGCCAGTTATAGCTGTACCTTAAAAGTACATCAACCGTTGAAGGTTTATCACCTCCCACTCTTTGGTCTGTTGCTGCTCTTTCAGTGCCAGCATCTGTTACGGTTTCAGAAAGGATATTAGCCTCAACAAGCCCTGATATTATTTTGCTTACAACCGCAACATCCTGTTTTAAAACGGTTGCCAACACATCGGCTGTAACCTTACTGTCTTTTTTTATAAGGTTAAGCACATTAGCTTCAAGCTCATTCAACTGCTTGACATCTGCGAAGTATTCAGTTTCTTTAGCCGGTTTGCTGCTGACTATATCGTAAAGGTCAGCATTTTCTCCTACGGCGGAGAACTGCTCTACCAAAGCAAAGTCCTGCTCCTCCTGCGATGCGAATTGCTGATCATTACTATCAGCATCTAAAAACAGCCCGACCTCTTCATCACTTATGCCAAAAGAATTTTTTAGCATCATTGCCGCAGCCTCTCTTGTTATCTTACCTGACTTAAATTTCCTGACAACCCTCTCAAGTTGTTGAAACTGCCGGCCTGACATCTTGGATAGGTTTTCATTAACTGCCGCAATAGGCAACCCATCTGCACCGGTAGCAGGTACACCCGCTGCTGACTGTGTTCTTGCAGGAGGTAAAGCATAGTATTTTTGATCTGCCCCTAACTTATCTAAAAAGTATTCCCTCGGCATTACGTCCAATAACATATCGTCTTTAAGCGTAAAGCCCAAAGGCTCTACCGGCGTTATCTTAAAATCGCCTGTGATACCAGCCATCTTAAACAGGGCGTTAAAGGTTTCTTCGTGGGCCTGCTGCCTTTCGTTTATATAGGTGTTGTTGAATATCTCATAGGCATCCGTAAGTTCAGTACGGCCTCCCAATTGACCCTCAGTCTTAATGCCGAAAAGCATAGGTGAAGTAACCTGGTGACTGCTGAATATCTCCTGTTGTATGAGTAAGTTGATAGGATTAAAGTCCTCTTTCGTTAGCATGGTATTACCCAGGTCATTAATCGCTACCGGAGTTTCCCCTGGCTTACTAAATATCAGTACTATCCTGTCACCCTCGCTGCCGGAGAACTTCTTTTTAAGAGATTTTTCTACCTGCCCTTTTTGTTCCTCAACAGGATCTCCGTTAAAAAACTGGATGGACTTACCAGCAGCAAACCCGTCTTTAGCGTTACCCAAAATCCACCGGCTTACCTGGACATCACTTTCTATATAGTTAAGCCCCTGGTAGTAATTCGGCACAGGGTATGTATCCGCTTTTGGATTGTATTGTTTAACGAATAGTATGCAGGTAGGTTTGGTAGAGTCATAAACACCCGTAAACGCAGGGTATTCTCTCATCTTTTCTGCGTTATCTTTCCAGTCTGTTTTTACAAAGAATTTATTTTGCGCTTTGTTAGACCGTACTTTATAAAACTCAATGTGGTAAACGTCTGTTATTGCACCAGCCAGGTTAAAGATGATCTGCAAATAGTAACCACCGTAAAGCTCGTCATCTAAAATACAACGCTTTGCTATTTGGTTCCAACTCTCTTTTTTGTTAGCTGGTTTAGGTATATTGTCAAACCCTTTACCGAAAATATAGTTTACCTTGCCTTTAACAATTGCGCCATGCTTTGCACTCTCGGAGTAAAGTCCTAAAAGATATTCAGGGTAGTCATTGTCTTTTCCAAATTCAACATACCCCTTCGCTTTGTTTTCCTGGTATTTCGGCTGCTGCGCCTGGGCAAATTTAACCGTAACAATGTTAGCGTAAGAGCTGCCTGTATTTTCTTTATTATTGTCCATCGTAAACTGTGAATGCGTTAGATTGTCCTGAGTATTCTGTTGGCTCAAAATCCGTTGCCGCCCTTAAAAACATAAACCCCGTTTCTACCACCGTTCCCGTTAATGTCATATCGCTATTCGATGCCTTCTCTCTTACTGCGTACTCCCAAAAGCCGGTATCATAATTCGCAAAGTAAATATTCACAGCCAGCGAAAATTTATCGTACCTGCCAGTTGTGCTTACATTGGTTGCCATGATACTAACAACGTCAGCGGTGGTTCTATTCGTAAAGGTAAATAAAAAATACGGTGCTGTCAAGGTAGCGTTTTCAGTACCCGTAAAATAAACCGTTTCTGTATTTCCTTTCCTAAAGTTTAGCATATTAAAAAACCCCGTCTTGCAACGGACGGGGCTATCATTTATTTATTAACTACTCAATTATCCAGGTGTTTCAAGTGCCAGGCCAACGGCTGAGGCAACCACAAAGAAGTCCTCTGTTTCCGATCCGGTGAACTTCAGCACATACCCATTGGCATCTCCTGCCGCTGCGCCTGTCATGCCGGTAGATACGTCCATAAATAAGCCATACGCCTTACCGTACATCCTGTAAACGCCGTCCTTATCTTTGGTTACTACTATCAGCTTGTTCTTAGCCAGGGTGGTAATGATGTTCCTTGTTGTAGCATCCCTTTTATTAACAGGCATATCCACAGACTGCTCAAAGAATAAAGTGCCGTTCTCTGTTGAGGGCGTAGGATTAGATGAGGCTGTTGCAGTGGATTTTGTAGGGATATCGAATTTCCAAAAACGCTTACCTGTTGCTTTGGTTATCGCTGTGATAGTTCCACTGGCATCGGTTAGTGTCATGTTGGCGAACTCCCCGAAATACACGGCATCAATACCGCCTATACCGTCCCTGCAATCTATTGAGTATCCCGCTGATAATGCACAAGCCATTTTATTTTGTATTAAAAAGGGCGGCGTTTATTGCACCGCCCTTTATGAGTAATATTGTTTTTATTAGATCGAAGCTAACAGGCTAACAACCTCTGTTGTAAACGCTACGTTTACACCATACTTCCACTCAGCCCTGAACCTCACATCATTGTTATCCTCGCTGTACCATAAGCGGTAATTCTGCTCCTCACCTTCAAGGTCTAACGCCTCGGCGATGTTTGACAGTCTTGTACCGTACATATCACCGGTGCCGTCCAAACCATGTACCGCTTCCAAACGGATGCCAGTACCCGGTATCTTTAAACCGCCGTAGTTGCTGTCATCTTTGAAATCGTAATGGAATAGGTTAGCTGTAACACCTGCATCAACATACATATCATACACATCATATCCGCAGAATATGATAAGGTCAGTCATGCCCTTCAGAGCGGCTGGTATGGCATTTTTCATACCCTTAACAGCGGCTATAACATTTGATGGCGTAATGGTAGTGATAGGTGCGATACCTGTATAACCCGATACGTTTGCATTAACCGGTGACCCGGCTGCGATCAGTTTTTGCAACCCGTCAAACTTATTAAGGTTTGGCGCATAGCTGGATGTGTCACCCTGCCAGATAGCTGTTTCAAGGTTAGCGGCAATTTTAAGGTTCTTACGTTCCAGGTATGCTTTTTGGAAATCGGAGTTGCTGAAATCTTCGTAGGTGCTTCCGGCCTTTAACGCCTCCTGTAAGAAGTAGGCTTCCATGTCTTTCATACAAAGTTTTTCTTCAACTTTGATCTTACCAACGGTTATTGACCGCTGAGTGAAAGCTGTTGTACCGGACGGATCGAAGGTACACGACTGCGTACCAAAAACGGCATCCGTATCGAATATCGGTATTGCTACCACACTCTTAACATTAGGTAGTGTGATACCACCCTTTTTAATCATTTGCTGCGTTTTAGCAGAAAATACAGCGGCCTCCAATAGCGGCTTAACAAGCTGCTTTGTATATGCTGATAACGTACCTAATGAAAATGCCATCTTTTTGTGGTTTTAATATTTTAAAATAATCCGGGTGTAAAATCTGTTTCTTTCATTTCTTCTTTAAATTGACCCCTTACTGCCGGGTCTGGTAATGCTGCAGGCTTCTCTACCATTAACTTACCGAATTGCAGTAACTGCTCAATCATTGTTTTGTACTTGGCTAACTCTGTTTTGTATGCTTCAAATTGCAACTCATTAGCTGCAAACCTTTGTTCATAGGCTGTAAACTTAGCCTCGTATGATGTGAACTTTTCAGTAGCCGATGTTTCAAAACTGGCAAACTTAGTAGCCATATCCATTTCATGGGCGGCAGGCGGTGCGGCTGCACCTGGTGTAACTGCTGAGATAACGCCGTTATCTGCAACGGTTAACTTTGTACCGTCTGCTAATTCAAGATCACCGGGCAGTGACGGGTTTCCGTCAATCATAACAATACCACCAACTTCCAACTTATCAATAGATACTTTACCGCCGTCTTTAAGATCGTATTCTGTAACAACTGGTGCTGCTAACGGGGCTGCAACTGGTGTGGCTGGTGGCGTAGTTAGTTCTGTAAACAGAATCTTAACCTTTTCGATGATTTCTTTTGCGGTCATACTATACTATATAAAATTTTTAGAAATTATTATTTTACGCCGAAAATTCTTTTCAATTCAGCTAAAACCTGATCGTCTTCGCTTTGCGGCTCAACATAGTTAAACAGGCCCTCAACGCTAAATCCCTTTACCTTGCCGTCTTTTATTGCTGCCCAAACATTCTCATTTTCCACATAAAAAGAACCAAACCAACTGCCATCCGGCAAGTCTGTAAAAGCAGCCATAGGCTTAACTCCTCTCTGTGTGTTGGATATAAAACTTTCAAACATGGTAAGCCCGTCAACCTGCATTGCCTCATCGTGCATCAGGTTAACGTTTTTTTGGTAGCCCTGTTTTGAAAACTTGATAGCTATTGCCCTTATTGTATCGGCAGAAAATTTTACATAATGCTCACCAAATTTGCCGCTATTGCGATAAATAAGTTGATCAGGCACCATTAGCGGCCCTGTGATAATGTGCTGATCTTCGCTAACAACCTCGAATTTTACGGCATCTTTGAACGCTATAAAATCCCGTTTAATAGCAGGTGTATCTACTAAGGCGATAAAAGAAACTTCAGCATCATCCTTTATCTCTGCGTTGATCTGTAATTCGTAAATAGGGAAATCCATACTATACTATATAATTTTTACAGAAATTATTAATTGATACGGGCGGCACGGTTTAAACGGGTTATCCTTTCCTGGTTATTGGTAACGTCATGTTCAAGTACATAAGCCCTGTTAGCAGCGTTTCCTATGGCATTTAGTGACCCCGCATTTAGCTGAGTAGTTTGAGCCCTCGGCACAACGGGAGCCTGAAACGGCGGAACGGTAGGCCCACCACCTCCGCCCTGCCCCGGTATCTGCACAGCCTTCATTTTCGCTATTGATGCTGCGCCTGATGCTACAACCCCTGCTGCGGCTACTATACCCAAGGCAATCCCCCAGGGGCCAGGTATAGCTGTTATCATACCCATATACGCACTGATACCGCCTTGTATTGTTTTGATAACAGATCCAGCTATTGCCAGTGCCCGGCCCGCTGCTGTTTCCCTGCCAACTAAATCGGCAAAGCCATCCAATGCCCCTGCGATAGCATTCAATCCCGTTTGTACCTGCTGGTATTCTATCTCCTGTATTTTTTTCTTAGCTGCCGCCTCCTGCTCCTTTATTGATATAATTTCGTTTGACCAACGCTTCATTATAACAGCCCTTTCGCTTTCCCTGAGATCAAGGTTAGACAACTCAATTTCATAATCCGCATTGATCTTTGCTATCTTATTATCAATACTGTCAGGGTCATTTAAAAGATTGAGCTCAGCTATCTCTTGTTTTGTTTGGAGCATTAAGTCATTGGCTTCTATCATTGCCAATCTTTCCTTTTCTGCACTATCCAATTCCTGAGCTGCTAAGTCCTCCTGTAATTGGTTGTTGTCTGCCAGTTCATTTGCAGCAGCTTCATTTCTTAGTTTTTCAAGTTCTACCTCTTCCTGTTTTTTCTTTTCTACTTTAGGAGAAACTGAAGTCTTAGTACCGCCGCCATTAGGATCGCCGCCCAAACCTTCAAGTTCTTTGTTAGCGGCTAATATAGTATCAATTAAAAACTGGTTTTTCTCTCTGTACTCAGCAGCCTGATTAACCAACCCCTCTTTTAGTTTATCAATAACGCCCTGTGATAAATTATTTGCCACTTTGCCACTAAGCAAGTCCTGTAAAGCCTGTTCCGATTTTAACGCCTTTGCCTCGTTCTCTGTCATCAAAGAAGTAGCAGCCTGCACTTTAGCTTTAACCGCCAATGCCTGCGATAGTTTAAGGTAAGCTGCCGACAACCCGTCCGCAAATTCCTTTTCAGTTTTTAGGTTGCCAAAATAAGCGGGGTAGTCTTTTTGCAGCTTATCCTGTATCTCTTTTTTCTTGCCTACGCTTGTGCCGAGTGCCTGGTATTCTGTAACGAGTAGCTTAACTTTTATCTGCTCCTCTACTGCGTTGTCAATCGCCTTATCGTTAATGCTGTTGAGTTGCTTTTGTTCTGAACTAACCCCGCTAATCGCCTCCTCTATTTCTTTGAAATTGGCTACAACATATCCAAGCGCAATAGCCAACGCACCTATACCACTGGCTATGATGGCACCTTTTAAAGATGAGAACGCCTTAACAACGGCCCCGCCTATTTCAGCACTGAGTAATTTAAAACTATCCAAAGCACCTTTAATCCCTGAGATACCTTGCTGCAGGGCCATTGCTGACTGAACTTTTAACAATGTTTTTTGTACCTCGTCACTCTCCCCGCCGAATAAACCCATTGCGCCTGTTAAAGCGGAAAATCCGGCAGTAGCACCTTGCAATGCTCCTGACAACGCAACAAACTTTTTATCGGGATTGAACGTATCTGCCAGGGCTTTGGCATCGCCTATACGATCTTTGAGTTGTGCTACTTTCATAGCGGCATCCGCAGCTTGTTTAGATGTAACTCCAAACTTATCCGCCATATTGATAACGTCTTGCTGCGCCTCTTTCAACTGCTTTCGGAAACTACCTACGCTTTGCCCGGCCTGATCTAAGCCGTCAACTTTAACCTCTGCCGCTATTACTGTTTTCATTATAAAAAAGTTATAAATATGTTTGATAAATTACTCTCAATAATTCACACTTGGTTGTTTCATTGCTGTTAGGCGTGTAGTCCAAAACTTTGTTTAACCGGTACAACCCACCGTCAATGTATTTGTACTTAGCAAATGATAGGTTATGAATATCAGCATCATTTAGTTTAACAAAGCACTTCAACATTCGGCTATCTTTATCAGTGATCTCTGCCATGTACGCAGAGTAGTAAACATTAAACTGATTAACCGTAATGTCACCGCTGACAAGTACAAAAAACAGTTCCCTCGGCACTCCGAAATTAAGATCGTTACTCGGCGCATCAGGGTCGTTAAGGTGCCCGGCGTAACCATAGGTTGTGTAAGACCCAAGCGTTGTTGTGTCTGTTACATTTCGGATATTCCAACTTGTAAGCCCGGTCATTTTCTTAGCCAGTAAAATACGGATAACGCTATCCACATTCTCCTCTGTTGTTGTCGGCGGGTTACCGGTCTGTTTGAATATTGTTGAGTAAACCTTCTCCTCCCCACCGTAACCAACAATCGGGGTGCCTGCAAATATCAATTCCATCGTCTGCGTTTCTTTTGCGAAATCGTACACCGTATCATGCGTACGGCATCCGTACCCCTCATTATATCTTTTTCTGTACAGCTCATTGTAGTAGTCATTATCTTGCCTCCAATTAAATTCGTAATACCTGGCATTCAATTCGCTCATGGGTTCCAACTCCATCGGACGGCCTCTGTCTATCTTATCGCTCCAGTCCTCTACCTCGCCAGTATAGTAATCAGGGAACGGCTTTATAACTAAATGCTTTTCGTCAAAGTTATCCTCATCAACAAAAAGGTTAAACAGTTTCATTATAGAAACAAAGAAATCCTTTTGCAGTATGTTTAACGGTATGCAGGTATTAAGCGTTACAGGGTCACCTTCTGATATGGGTATGGTTATCGGAGGGACAGATGTAATATGGACTAATCCATATGAAGTAGCTACAAAAGATAGGTATGTAGGATAGTTAAGCAACTCAAAGTAATCACCGTTAACTAAACTTAATGTAACCACCCCCGATATATTATACACTCCCTGATACGCATGGTTTCCTGACGTAGTAGTGCCGTTCTTCAACACTTGAAAAATACCATGTCCTTCCTCAAGGGAGTTGTGTATTATCGCTACTGCACAATTACCTATAAGATTATAATCTATTTCTATTGTTATCGGCTGCGTACCTGTATAAGTAAACCGACTTTTAGTATTGCTGTCTGTTAAGCCAGTACCGGTCAATACGTCAAAATGAAGTATCCTTGCACTTGCCGGAGACGCGAAGTTGTTTTTAAGTGTATTAATTTCCATCGTCAAAAGATTAGGAACGTATGCCGTCATAACTTTTTGGTTATGCGGAATGACTAACCTTTTAAACCTATCAGTAGAAAACAAGTCACACTCATAGGTATAACCTGCACTTTCAAATATCTTGTCAATATATTCTTTAGCAAAAAGGGCCGGTCTGAAAGTATTTATCTTCCAGTCATGTTTAGAGTTTAACCCGTAGTTTCCGTAATCCATTAGAGGATAGTAATACCCGTACCCATCTCCTGCGTGATCCCATGACGCTGAAATATTGGCGGCATTGTATGTATGATCGTAAGCGCTAAAATCTAAGTCCTCGATCTTATTAGCAGCCAGTTTCATAGCAAACCCACCCAGTTCACCAACAACACTACACTCGTACTCAATATCTGCACCGTCACGGATAATTTTCAGCAACCTGAACACGCCCTTAATTACCCTCATACCGTCAGCATCAACTCTGCACTTTGCAGCTTTTGCAGCATTAAAGTTGTACTCAACATTAGGGTTAAGGTCATTTGTAAAATTGCTGTTATTCAGATCAAAGATGTTACCCAAAAGATTATTATTATTAGCCGTTCCAGGTAATACAATTGTCTTAGTGAACGCTGTTGACTTGCTATCAAGATTGCGTATATCGTCAATGGCATACGTTATCTTTTGTGATAAGTCTTTTGAAATATCCAACTCCTTATTTTCAATAAACATTCTTATCATCGTAGATGCGTCATTCGTGATGAGTTAAATTCAAATTCTAACTCCAAACTCTTTAACCTGTCATTGACATACTTACGGTAATCGTAGTTTGTATTTTTAATTGATACAGGATAGTTATAGCCGTCATACTCTAAAAGTATCTGTGGAGATGCAACTAACTCAGCAAGCCATTCATACTCTGCATCTGTTAAAGCATCGCTGGTTAATTTGATATTCCAATCCTGTTGTATTGAGTGGTTTATTTTCCCCTCATAGTATCTTTGCGCCCCGCTGGTTGATTTTATATAATCAACTGAGTTCCCATTGAAAGTATAATCCCTTTTCTCAAATCCTTTCCGCTTAACATCTAAATTTAATTTGCTTACCAAGTCAAACCTATGAGTGTCCCACATTCCCCACCTGTTTAAAAAGTGAACTGGGTAAGATGTGTATTTAGGGTTGCACTTGACATAGATCCGCATCTTCTGCCCTGTAAGTGAATTAAACCACACATCGTAATACTTTACATCGTCATCAATCGTTAAGCCTAATTCCTCAAATATGGATGCGACAGATAAGTTCATTTGAGCAAATCCCCAGGGGCCGGTACTAACTATTGACCCGTCCGTCTGCCCTAAAGTTTGGTTTGAATGATTGAACGGCTCAACATGAATAACCGTGTCTTTATTAGAATTAAAAAAGAACCCTGCAAATAGATTTTCTGTCAAACTAATGCCGGCTATCAATGGTCTATTTGTTACCCATTTATCTGCACGGGAACTGAGGTCTAATACCCTCCGTCTGAATAATGGCGGCGCAAAGTTCCACCCGCTAACCTCACCGCTTGCCATAGCGGTTGTGGTAATCCCGCTTACCTCTTCCCCTATATTTAATAAGTACGCTATTCCAATCTCCCCATTAAGATCGGGAAGCGCCGCATACATTGTGCTATTAACTGGCTCAAACCAATCATACACCATTGAGTTCCTTACAATAGGCCCGGCGTTAAAATAACCCTTGCCGGTTGTAGGGTCAGGGAATTGCTTAACCCGTATCTTCTGTACACCGCCCACCCATACATCAAACACGAACTTAAAATCCACTGTGCCGCTGTTGTCAGATGATACCGTATGCCACATGGCATCCTGAACGGATGACCAGTTATCCGGCGCAGCATTAATTGTTATTGCCATTCCTGTTTAGTTTCTCAAGTGAAAAAATTATATCCCTGCCTAAAGCCTCACTCATATCTACCTGGAAGTCTTTAAATGTTTCTGCCAATGCCAGGTTAAAGTAGTTGGTTGTCTTTATGCCGTATGCTTTTATCAGGTATATCAATGTGTTTGTTTCAATGTCAATTAACTCAAGATGTTTTTTTTCTCTGCCTATTCCCAAAGCCTTATCTTTTGTTTTGCGTACCGTTGCGATCTTTGCGTGACCACGCTGTATGTACTCTTTTATGTTACGCCTACCATCAGCACTCATGCCGAATGTTTTAAACTGGTATGGACTTGCAGGCGCATTTTTACTACTGCGTACACCTTTAACACCTTCATTCGGATAATCGAAATAATCAGGCATAATTAACTGCAACTTATTGCCATCAACTATTCTGAATGTAGCCTCACTTAGCAGCTTACCTGTATCAACAACATTCTTTGCATTGGCATACTTGCCGAGGTTCAGCATAAATTTTTTACCGTACTCGGCAAACATAGCTTCAGTTTCAGATAACTCTACCTCATCTCCTTTATCTTCGCCAAACTTGCCGAGGCCGCTTAAATTTTTCTTTTGTGCTTGTGCTATACTTATCGGCATCAGTTTAAACTAAATGGTGAGATACAAAAATAAACGTGCTTAACAATACCGGACGGCACAGTCATAATATCAATTACTTTAACAGGCAGTACCGTAATCATAGCCTCGTCTTTAGTTATCATCTTAACGGTACTTTGCTGCTTGTTGTCTGTATTGTTCCGCATCGTGGGCATCTTTAAATTTTATGTACAATAGATCATTTAAGAATTGGATAACGCCTAACTTCCAAACCTGTTCAACAGGTATGGCTTCAAACTCTGCGACCATTTTGGCGTTGTAAAGCCATCCAAAAGAAGTGACAAACTTTTCAATTGCTCCTCCGCTTCCTCTATCCTCACCCCCTTCCTCACTAACTCCTTCACCAAATAGGGCCGGATAGCGTTCATGGATACCCCGTAAAGAGTGTAAAAAAAAACCGCTGCATGATACGCAGCCTCGAAGTTTAGCGATTCCATGTCGGTTGCTATATCCTCATGCAACCGTTCATAAGGTACAAAGCCACGCATGGTTAACCGTACCGGCTCGGCTATTGATGCCATGATCTTATGCAGGTTGGGTATTACATCAGCGCCAAAGGCTGCTACCTCTACAAACCTGCCTGCGTTCACCGGCTGCCTGTCAACCCTGTAGTGTAGTTTATACCATCGCCCTTTAATAAACACGATGCTTTTTGGTTTGCCCTTCATATAATCTTTGTGCAGTAGTTCAAACTGTTTATTGATCTTAGCACATAGTTTATTGAACTTCGGCATAGGCATAAGTTCTACCTGCTCAGGGGTTAGCCCGGTAACGGCCCCGGCCATCTTGATAGACTTATCGAGGTCGTGATCTTTGGACTGAGTAATGAAGTAAAGTTGCTGAAATTGTAGTATAGTCATACTATACTATATAAAAAAAAGAGAAGTTATGACGGGGCTACACAATATTGTAAACGCCGAGCCCTTTGTGTTCAATACGGCATTTATTGCAAAGTGCCAGGGCGTTGACGCAATCGTCATGGAAACCGGTAGGAGCTGAGTATTTAACACCATTAGGGGTGAACACATATTCAAATATATCCAGTTCATCCTTTACCGGCCCCTGGGGGTAGCCTATTTCGCCTTTGTGGATTGCGGCAGCCAGCCCCTCCATTAGTTTTTGCTTACTCTGTGAGGTATATTTTACGCCATACATTGAATAAAAGTGACGCTGCAAATCCTCAACAATAGGATCGCCAACGCCGGTACTGTCAATTTCAATCGGTTTATCTTTTTGAATGATGCCAATAATCGCCTCCCTTGTTTGCATCCAGTCTTTTTGAAATCTATGTACTTCTGTAACATCACCCTGTTTATCCATGCCGATAATGACAGTCCAATCCACAGACTTAGCAAGGTCAACACCGTAAAATTCAGTAGGCTCTTTTGACATCGGCTTAACGCATTTATTTATATGGTCACTGCCAAAAGGGTTAGCAGCATTCTCCATCGGATTAGCCATATACTCCTGCTCAAATACAGCAGTGGGTAGCTGCGCTTTTGCTGAGTCTATTTCGTTACGGTCAATGTACGGGTTATCGTATGTGGTGAATTTAAAAGACTCCCAATCTGGCTCATTATTTTTAATGAATAAAGAGTAAAAGAAGTTTTTGCCTTTCGGCGTTGAGAGGAATATCGCCTTGCCTTTATAGTCGGTTAGTGTGGGCCGGATAGAGTTTTGCCAACCATCCTGCAGGTTTGCGATGTAGGATGCTTCGTCAATGATAACAAGGTGAAATTTTAACCCACGCATTGCGTCAAGGTTCTCACCTGTAAAAAACCTGATAGTGCCTCCTGTTATAAATTTTATAACCAGGTCAGCTTCATTCTTACTGTAAATTTCCTGCGGTAGTATCTTAATGATTTCCTGAAAAAATATCTTACCTAACTGAAATGTGGGGGTAATGTAGGCAACTTGCTTTTTAGAAATGCCGTGTTCTATGCTTATATCCTGGCTGATAAGGGACTTACCAAAACGCCGGCCACACATCATAACCCTAAACCGGGCGGGGCTGTTTAATACTTTCTGCTGTGCCGGGTGTGGCTTATTAAGTTTAACCTCAACTCTCATGCTTAATTACGATCTCTGAAACCTCATGCTTATTCTCCGTCTTCTCTACCAGTGCATTTAACCTCGCTACAATACCACTATGATAAATCATTGCAGCGCCGCCCTCAATCTGATCCTGCCTGATAACCTTTTTTATACGGGAACATACTGATATGAAATCCTTATATGCGCCACCATTGTTTGAGAAGTAATCTCCCAAATCTTGTATAACCTTAATATCAGCGCAATAATTCTCAAACCCCTCTATTGTTAGTGGTATCTCTTTTAACCTGGTCACTTCTTTACCTGCACCGCCTACCCAATCCTTTACCTGTTTAGGATTAGCTTTAGCATACTCCTTGTATTTAAGGAATAGGTCCCACATCTTATCGGGGGTCAGATACTTATTATTGCCTTTACTACTACCCATGATGTTGTGTATCTATTAAATCGGGCCTTATTGGTTTAGGCGCACCGGGGCCATGTTGTACCGGTGATTCTTTTGTGCAGCTTACCATTGCGAAAACGATAAGTAATGCTATGATTATTTTTTTCATACTATGTTATAAACCCAATTCATTTCGGTATGTCCGTTGCCGTGAAAGAATACAGGTTGGGTATGTGTTGCCGCATTGGTAAATCGCTTGCCTGTTTCGCCAAGTATTATTTTACCGTTGCTTGGGTTCCTGCCTACTTCACCTATCATGTTACTTACATACCACTCATCCAAATTACTGAACGCAATACTCTGAAATACCTCGCAGTTGCTGTCCAGTTTTATATCCTGCTGATTTCTAAGGTACGCTTCCATGAGCCATACCTGATCGTGTGAGTGCTGCGACAACCCCTCCTTTTCACAAAGGTATTTAAAATATTCAATCTCGCAAATCCAGCCACCTCCATTAACAAAGCGCCATGCAGATTCGCAGTACGGGTAATCGGCAGCACGTTCAGGGTGAGGGTAGCAGTTCTTTTCGGCACTAATCAACATCTTGCAATCAAACCCCGTAAACTTATTTACAACCTCGTTAAGCCCGCCCAGCGCAACCGTATCAAACGCATCTGTGTATAAGATATGTGTTGCATCGCCCGTATATTCATTAGCCCATTTACGGACAACTCCTAACTGTGTACCGAATGTAAACGGGTGTACTATACATTCGTAGTCATAGCCAAACTTCTGCAGGCTGGCTTCAAGTTTATGCCACCCCTGGTTATCTTTATTATCGCAGGTTGTTATTACGAGGAGTTTCATATTGTGCAGTATATTGATCCGTTATATTCGATAAGTTGAACAAGATAGCCCGCTTCTGTAAACCTTGCAGCCATATCCCGCTGCGCCTCGGAGGTGCGTGGGTGTAGTTCAACAAAGAACGCTTTAATTATACCGGCAACTTCTTTTATACGTTCAACAGTAATCGCCTGCCATTCGCTGCCCTCAATGTCTACCTTACAGAAATCAACTTCGGTTAAGTTGTATTTGTTACACAAGTCAAGCAAGGTTATACAATCAACCTCAATACCTCCGTCTTGTCTTATGGTATTCATGGTTGTATTAACCGGCTCAAGATGAAATTTAGTTTTGCCGGTGTAGGAGTTAAGGGCCGCTAAGCAATGGTCTACCTTTGATGTGTTAAGCAGTTCAATCTGTATCTGCATATGTGCGGGTGTAGGCTCCACGCAAACCATATATTTTGCGTACGGTAAAACGTGCAGCGCAAACAGGCCCACATTAGCGCCAATATCTAAAATAGTAGAGCCTGGTTTAATGTACTTACTATACGGTAAATCTTCCCACTCTGCAATAATAAATTTAGTGTAGTTGGTATCTTCTGCGAAGTGAGCTTTAGCGGCATCGCTTACAATATTCAACTCTATATCCTGCCCGTTTATTAGTTTCATAATAGCTGTTTATAAAGTTGCTTAATATGCTCCTCTCCGCTTAATGTGTCTGTACCATACGGCATACCGTTGTTTAATGCGATCATATCAATTCTGTCCTTCCATTCGATAATCAACTCCTCTGCCTGCATTGCGCAATCAAAACACGGATCCTCAATATAATTGATCTTTGGCAAAGCTACAATCTTTCCCTCTCTTATGTCGAATATCCAGCGGTGGTGAATGTAGCCCCTGAAACTTCCTGAGAACCTGGACAATTCCCGGTACTTAGACGGCTCAACAATTATACCGGCATTGGCGATCTGCTCAATCATGCGGGCGGCGTACACCGGGTTATTAATATCCTCCAGTGTGTGCGTACAAATTGCGTAATCCCATTTACCATACTTTGCAACATGACGCTTTATTCTGTCCCATATTTCGGGCTCATCAATATTACCAATAAACTTGTATGTTGCATCAGCTTGTGGTTCCCGTATATCCACAACAGCGTCAAGGAACCCATGAGCGAATGAGTTAGCCCCGCCAATATCTATAACTTTGCCGAGTGTTGCCGGATCGGGCCGCCATCCATCGGAGGTGTAACGGTATGTTATCATCGTTTTAAATTTAAGTATGTGGGCCTGCGCTGATCAATTATTTTGTGCAGGTCAAAACTATCGTCTGAAAGATACACAATATTCGGCAACTGTTTTATTATCACATCGTCTGTAGCATCATGCGAAAACCCATCATGCTCATAATCTTTACCCCTACCACTACCTACCATTATAACCGGTATTGATTCATGGCTTATGTAATTGCGTATCGTTTCAAACGGCCTGAATAAAAGAAACGGTGTGATGCTGTAAACAATCGCCGTCTTCCCTTGTAGTGTTAATCCTACAGCTATGCCCATCATTGTTTGCTCTGCTGCGCCTGGGTTAATAAACCTGGCGGGGAAGTCATGCCGTATCTCATCAAATATACCATAGCCAAGATCACCAGTAATAAGATAGATATTATCATTGAGGCTCATCTCTGCGTGTAGTTGTATGGCAAATTCTTTTCTCATGTATAAGATGTTTTTACACCATACGCAAGCTCTGCTTTAACGTAGTGTGCGGATTGCCCGCATAGCCCGTAATCATCAACAGACGTTTGAACGATATTTATAAACGGCATTATTGAACGTATGCGATTAATAAAATCGGGGTAAATAAAATCGTATGCTCCCCAGGAATTATAATTGAGATATATTTTTAAGTTGGTAACGCTGTATTTGTGCATTGTGTTGGCAACCTCCCACAGCGTTCCTTCGTGCGCTTCGCCATCACTTATCAGACAATACACATTCTTTGACCTATCTGCCATCGCCATTCCTAAGGCTATCGGCAACCCTTGCCCCAATGAACCGGTAGAACAATGTATCATGTGGCGATCTGAACGGTTTGGGTGCGTGCCATGCTCAAGGTATAGTTTATCCGCATCATAACGGTAATACTTTTCAAGTACGCAGTATAAAGCAAGTCCGGCGTGACCGCAGGAAAGTATAAAGGGCTCGGTTATTTTTTTCGTTTCATAAATCTTATCAATAATATCAACAGCGGTAAGGCAGCTACCCAAATGAGATAGCCCATACTTCTTACTGATCTGTATGATTCTATTGTGTAATGCGGTCATGCGTTAATTTTAATCCTTCATAAAGCGGCCTGCACTTAACAGGTACGGCGCAACGCCAGTCGTATGTATCATAAGATCGTAACCCTGGCTTTGGTTTGTAACTAAGTATTTTACCTGATATTCTCTCCAGTAATCTTACTACCTGTAAATTCGTGGTCTGTACACCACTACCAATATCTGTTGCCCCATTAAACATAGCATTGATAAAATCATCAACATATATCCAATCGTGAACCGCATCGCACAGATTCATTACTTCGCCTGATTGCAAACAACGGATAACGGTAGGTATAAACCTGTGACTTGCTTCGCCTTCGCCATAAACAGAATACGGCCTTACGTTAACCATACGTTTATCATTACACGCATTAACCAACGCCTCGCCAATAAGTTTAGATGCGGAGTAAACAGTTTGCTTTGGAAGTGTAACGGATGATGTTGATATATTGTACAGTTTAGTAAAGTCGCACCGCTTAACAAACTCCAACATCTCCTGCAAGCAAAGTATATTAGCTTCAAGTGTTTTAGCTATATCAGTCTGATCGTAATGGTTGCCGTAAGCTGCCAGGTTAATGATAATATCAGCATGGCGTAATTGGTAAGCATCCATTTCTCTGCCCGCCTTAAATACAACATTGCCTGGCGCTGCTAAATGCCTGCACATTGCAGTACCTATAAAACCTGATGCACCGGTGATGTAGTAGTTCATTCGCTAAACGGATTATAGTAGTAAGATAATTCTCCACTCTTATATCTCTGCACATCGTCATTATACTTTTGCATATCAACCCCCGCTGATTGCTCTTTCCATTTTTGGTAATCAGTTCCGCCGGGGTCTATATGGTCTATTTCGATATGTGGCAGAAACACATTACGGAAGCCGGCAAGCTGGCTTCGAAGGCTCATAAAGCAATCATCAAAACCATACAGCCCCGGTTGTTTTAAGTAGCCTACTTTATCGAGTAAAGCGGATGAATGAAGTACACAGGTACCCATGATATGGTTAGCCTG
>OFQX01000107.1_pt1 | contig 26352 bp, 36 predicted proteins | sample 1542951 | NCBI WGS metagenome assembly OFQX01 (sample SAMN07774215, study PRJEB24372) | wastewater metagenome | isolation source: WWTP Novara (Effluent) | place: Italy: Novara | collected 2015-12
AAAAAAAAATATATACTAGTAGAGCTAGACTGACCCGCAAGCCTGAGCTAGCACGCATAGCCAGTATAGCAAGCATACACAGATATCAGAACTCTTGAGACCTCGCGAGTGCGTGCAGGGGGGCGAAAGTTTGAAAGTTTAGCTATGTGGATGATATCATTGAAGAAGCCAGCGAAAGTATGTAGCCATAAACTTATAAAGTTAGGAGGATAGCGTGAAGCGAGCCCACAAACCCGTTAATGTTCATGTAGTCAAGGTCATAATCCCTAAACGATTGCAGGCTGCTGTGGTGCGTGAAGTCCTGCGATGGTATGCGCATGTGACACCAGACACCTTGCAGTCCGTGCTACTCACTCTGATCGAAGAAGGACTTATCCGCCGGTCGCCTAAGTAGTCCTGCTATCCTAGTACATCTAGCTATACGTGCTAACACTTATAAGTAATTATGCTCAGCACAACTACTTAAGCAATGCTAGCTAAGTAGTCGTGCTAGGCCAACCAGTCACTCGACCCCCCTAGGCCCCCCCTTGGACAGCTGTCGAGTGCCGGAAGCGTCTCACCTACGCGCTATAAAAATTTCTATGGATTCTGCTTAACAATGTTGGCTAGCTAGACTAGCAAGAAATAGTTGTAGATTGTGTGAGATTGGGCTTGACACCAAACGAGCTGTAGTGATAGGGTAGCACTATGGAGGTCAGCGATAAATGAATTGTCCCGCGTGTTCAGGAACCATGGCGATTATTGCCAATCGATCAAGGAAGCTCCAGCCGGTGGTGTGGCGTCGTCGTCGGTGTGTGAAGTGCAGTAAGGTACTCACCACCTACGAGACCATCGAAGCCAAAGCCCACGAGCAGGACAGCGCGCTCGCCCAACTCGATGCGGCCGTGGCGACGTTCATGGAGGTGGTCGATCAAGTGCGATGGCGATTGGCGGTCGAGCAGCAAGTCCAAGTTGATGAAAAGGAGGGCACGAATGGACATCAAGCGATCCAGTAATCCACAGTCTGGGGATGGATTGTGGATAGCCAGAGGGGTGAGCCTGTTCATGGTCGGGGTGGTGGTGGGGACCACTTGGCAGGACGGCATGACGATGACGATGGCGGTGTTGACAGTGGGAGTGGTGTGGGCGTTGGGGTGGTTGAGTGCGGAGCCAATCAAGTTGCCGGCAGTCGGCACAGTCAAGGAGGTCATCCAGTGAGTGAGGCGTACAACAGAGCGCTCGCACTGGCCGCTGAAATCGGTAAGACTCGCGCGCACGCCGACAAGGTGACCAGCTACTTTTTTGAAACGATGCTGGCGATCGCGGCCGCACAACCCACCAAAACCTTCACGATCACCGAAAGCGATTTGAAAGGCATTGCTGGCCATACCTTGAAAGTCCATGTCAACGAGTGGGGGGATGTGGTGTACACCGCCGTCGTGGTGCAAGCGTCGGAGGCCCCCCATGCGTGAGGGGAAGGTATATGAACAGGAAGGTCTATAAGCCGTATTTGTGCGCGTGTTGCGGCAGTCCGAGGCATCCTCTGTCTGGCTTGTTATGCGCCGTGTGCTATCGGACGCAGGCGATTCTAGGGAAGTATGAGAAGGGGTTAATTACAGCTGGAGAAGTTGAGGAAATGTCACAAGAGATCATAGACAGATTAGACCCTGAGCGAAACAGAGGTAATACATGACCCCTCCCGACTGGGCGAGCAAGAAGGCTTTGAAGGTTTGGCATTCGCATAGAGGTGGATTGAGTGACTATGGCGCCCGCCTCCTGCGCCTGGAGCATGCGCGGGCGGTGCGAACAGTAAAGCGTAGACTAGAAGCTCTCAAGGGGCAGCGAGAAGTAGCAACAACAGAATATGCGGTCGCTGGGTTGCGACTTATTATCGAAGAGGTTGAACACCTTTTAACCGCCCTCCAGCGTGGGCGGACACAGAAAGGGACGAGATGAGCATGGATATACCACGACGATGTGACCTGTTGAGGAACACACCAGAGGAATTGGCGATTAGGAATTGTGTTGAGGCTGTTGAGCGGTTGGGGTGCCATCCTCTACTGACAGAGGTTGTGACATTGCTAGGTGATGCGCGTTTCAAGTTGGCAGATTGGATTGATTTGGAGAAGAAGCCATGAGCACGCCAGACCCGCGCACAGAGGCGGCAATCAAATTGTTGTGTGAAATTCATGGATGGACAGAGGGTGACTTTGCCTATTTCGGTGACGCCCCTCTACATGCCAAACAAGTAGCCCTTATCACCGACGCCCTCACGACCGAGGCGGCGCGGGTCCGGCCTGCATGCCACAAGGGGGATGAGATGGGACGTAAAGATGTGTTGCTTAGGGCCTGCTACGATCTGCTGAAGAAGTGTGATGAAGGTATTTACATGAAGAACTCTCTGGAGCAGACGGTTTTCTACGATGAGGCAGATTGTGACGGTTTGTGCTTGATGGAAGATATTGCACTCGAATTGGGCATTGAGCAGCCCTAACAAGGAGGCGCGGGATGGCAGGACTATATGCTGAATCGTGGGAGTGCGATATCTGTAGCGTTCAGTATTACTGCAAGCGAAAAGGGGTCTGGGTTGAAATGGAAGTCGCTGGACGCATGCGCGTGGTGTGCCCGAAATGCGTAAAGAGATTAAAGAAGCCGGTGCGCCCATGAGCGCGGTGCGGTTACTCGAAAGTATCGTGCGTACTATGAAGAAGCAACTGGCCGATCACACCGCTGAGCATGAGGCGGTCCGTCTACAGCTCGCAGCCAGTAAGGACGCCTACGACGAGCTGGAAAGTCGGCACAATGACACGCTTGCCGCCCTCGCCACCGTGCAGGGGGAGCGGGATCGGTTGGCGAAACGGCAAGCGTGGCTAGAGCAGGGGTGCTCTTTGCTCATTGCACATGTAAGCAATACCATATTCCCTATGCGCGATGCGTTTCAGCAGGCTGTTGTTGAATGGCGTCAACAAGAAGCCGCCCTGGCCCAGCCAGCCGCGCAGGAGGTGAAGGAATGATGACGCCAGAGGAACGCTATTACCATGACCCTATGTTTCACAGGCTGGTCGATATGATGCATAACGAGATTATCAACGCCCGCTATACGCCTTCAGAATTGCGTGAGGCAGCGATGTTGGCCGCAATACACTACGAATCACATACGATCCGCCACAACTTGTTTATGAAGCAGGAGGGGCGCGATGAGTGAGTGCATGAAACGAAAAGCACAGCTATTGACGCATGAGTGGTTTAAGAGCACGCAACAGTTCAAGGATGACGGTGTAGTCGGTATCAATAATGCTGAATGGGAAGATCTCGACGATCGCATTGCACAGCAATTCACCGCCTTGCAAGCCCGCCTCGCGCAGTGTGAGGGGGAGCGAGACAAATGGAAAGCCTCTTGCGATTTGGTTGAGGCCGTTATGCAGCGCGACAAGCTGAAGGCCGAACGTGACGCCGCGCTGGAGCGGGTGAAAGTGCTAGAGGAAAAGATTGAAACCTATGAATTGGGCTATCGGGGGTTCCCATGACCATCGAAGAGCGCGCCGAGGCGTTAGCCAGTAAGGCGAATGAATGTTGCTATCGCAGTGATGGCTATGAAGATGACATGAAGGCCACCATTCTTGAGCACCTTCGCGCCGTGGTGGAGGCGTGTGCGGAGGTGGCGGAATATACAGACATTGGCACGTATAGCGCCATTGAGCACGCACTACACATTGCCCAACAGATTCGCCGGGAGGTGGGGCAGTGACACCCCACACATTTTTACCTATACTACGGCCATGAACACCTCCAGCGTCCCAGTGAAAAAGCTCTCTCCGCGCCATGACAGAATTGCGCTACTCAAGGCTAATGGCTTGACGAACAACGCCATCGCCGCCGCCATCGGCATGACGCCAGTGCGTGTGAGTGTGTTGCTGAGCGACCCTCGCCTCATCGCGCGCATGGTCGAATACCAGCAGCTCATTGCGGGTGAGCAGGTTGAACAAGCGGCGGCGCTGCTCAATCAACAAACCCTTCCCACCCTGCGTAAAGTGATCACGCACCGAGACAGCGACGACGCCACCGCCAGCCTCAAAGCCTGCGATATGATCCTGGCCCGCACCATGCCAGTGATTAAACAGTCGGTGGAAGATCGCACCATCCGCATCATCCTCAGCACCGAGGAGCAAAAACGCATCAGCGACGCCGACGACGAGATGAAAATTGTGGACGCGATCGGCACGGTCGAGTAAATACACTCAACTAAGGAGAGAATCATGGGCAGATTTATATTAGGTGTGATGTTGGGGGCGAGTGTGATGGGGGTGGGGGTGTGGGCGACGGATCGTAATTTGGGGGTGGTATCTGACGCGGTGATTCATTTAGATTCGCTCAATGATACGGAAACTTTGATACCAGCTGCCAACATACTCATGGCCGAGTGCATGTACTACAAAGACGGTGTGTGGGATCGTCTCACGCCAGAATCAATCAAGTAGCCCCCCTATGGCCCTTAAATTTCGTACCCCACCCCCACCGCCTCCTCCCACCACCATCGAGCACGCCCTTGACCAAGGCGCGCCAGAAATCGTCATCGACAGCCGAGGGTATGCGCGACAAGCCGGCAGCGAACCCACCCAGGAAGGCGCCGCCGTGATGGCCATGCGCGCCAAAGCCGAAGCCTCCCTCTACTACTTCTGGAAATATGTGCTGGCCCTCAACCGCCCCAACATCATCTCCCCCAAGCTCCACGGCTGGCTGTGCAACTCCCTCCAAAAAACCCCGCCCTACCGAAAAATGCGCCTCATCCCCCGAGGTCACCTCAAATCCACCGTGACCAGCGAAGCCTTGCCTATGCACATCCTCCTCCAAGACCGCGCCTCCAATTGCTACTGGCCAGGGCTGGACGGCAGCGAAATGCGGATTTTGTTGATTGGCGAAAAACAAGAACTCATGTCAGCTCACCTCCGCTGGATCGAGAACCAATTCTCCAACAACAAACTGATCCGCGCCTTCTGGGGCCACCGTCTGTGGGACGACCCCAAACGCCAAGCCAAAAAGTGGAACGAGATCGAAATGCTCCTCCCCCGCGAGTCTGGCAACGACTACGCCGACCCCTCGATTCGTGTCATCGGTGTGGGCGGTGCGATCACCGGCGCGCACCCCAACGTGCTGATCAAAGACGACCTGGTTTCCATCGAAGCGGCGAACTCACCTGTGGTCATGCAAACCGCCATCGACTATCACAAGTCGAGCCGCGCGCTCCTCGCCCCCAACGAGGACATCGGCCTGGAGTTCATCATCGGGACTCGGTGGGCGGTGATGGACCTCTACGAGCACATTATCAAAACTGACCCCAGCGTCGATGTGCAGGTACGCGCAATTGTCGAAAATGGGGCCCCGATCTGGCCAGAACAAATCTCCATGGACTACATCGACGCCCTCAAAAAAGACCACGGCTCGATGTTCTGGCTGCTCTACATGAACTCGGCCGCTGACCCCGAGCTCACCGATTTTCATGAAAAGGACTTTCGCTACTATACAGTCAACGATGTGGGGCAGTTTGTGCTGGAGGACGACCGCCGAGACGCGATCATCGCCAATCGTCTAGCCCCGCCTGCCGAGGACGCCCTCGCTCCCATCCCTGAAACTGCCGGCAAACCCCTTACCGATGCCCTCTACAACGAGCTTGCCGATCGTCGCCAAGGCTGGAGGTTTAGGTCATGAGCGAGCCAATCAAGCTAGACCAGCTAGATATTTATGCTTTCCTTGACCCGGCCGGCAAGAAAAAGGGGGCCGACGCCCTCAAAAAGGTCCGTGCCAACGCTGCCATCGCGATCGTCGGAGTGGACCACCTCAGCCGCATTCTCGTGCTCGAAGCCTGGCGCGGCAAGACCTCAGCCGAGGCCACCAAGCACAAAGTGTTCGAGTTGAATGAGCGCTGGCGCCCCAAAGTGTTCGGGATCGAAGCCAACGCGATGCAGGAACTTTACGCCGACATGCTCATTTTGGAGGCCCAGCGCCTCGCTGTCCAAATCAACCTCCAAGCGATCTATCAACCCACCAATGTCGATAAGCACTGGCGCATCCGCAGCATCTTGAACCCCATCATCAACCACGGCCGCCTGGTCATGCAGCGCACCCACTACGACCTCATCCGTGAGCTGACCAACTTCCCCATGTCGCCCCTCGTCGATTTGGTGGACGCACTCGCCTCCGCTTGCCACATGATCCCCCCGCGCAAACAAGCCGCGATCCCCACCCACATCTCCGACACCGCCACCGAACTCGCCAAGCACCTCCGCAACCAAGGCGTCGCCCCTTATCTCATCGAACAACGCCTCGCGCAACTGGCTGCCAGCGGCCGCTAACCCCCAACCGTACTGACATTTTCACTTGCTACTTGCCCCTCTACTCACTTTCTCGTATAGTAGCTCCATCTAGGCAATTCACCCTCGCCAATTCTACTTGGAGGATCTGACCATGAGCGACAAAGAAGCCGGCCTCAACCGCGTGTCCAGCATCGAAAGCAACGATCAGAAAAAGTCGGATTCTGGCGCCGCGTTCAAAAAGTTCTCTGATGGCGCCCCCTCGACCAAATCCAACCCAACCTCGAACGGCAAAATCAAGCGCTAGGAGTCTCCTATGCCCACACGCGAACAACTCCACGCGTTTCAGCGGCAGGAAATTACACTCCTGCTTTCCAACGGTGCCAAAGTGCATGTCCCTGCCATGAAAGCGATCATGGCAATTTTGAACGTGCTGACGCCCGAACAAAAATCGCGCGCGCTGAACATCATTCTTGACGACACCACCAGCCAACTCGTCAGCGGCGCCTCCATCACCATTCCTGACATCCAAGGAGTCTCCCATGGGCGAACCTTCTAAAACGCCAGACCCCAAAGCTGCGACCAAACCTACCGAACCTGTGCGCCAGGCCAGCGTCACCGGCAAAGGCCCCGCGCCGCGTTTTGGGAAAGCTCAACATATCAGGAGCTACAAATAACCCTGTCTCTCTAGCATACAAGGAGCGTCGCTCATGGCTCAAGATAACCTTCCGATCACCAAGCTCGCTAAATCTATTGCCCGCAGTGTGCAATGGATTAACCCACTCATCGAACTGGAAGATGCGCTCATCCCGTTTGTTTCTGAAGAATCCAACATCGACGGGCTTGTATCGCAGCGTGAAGATCTCGAACGTAAAGTGGCCACGCTTGATCAGGCTATTCTCACGAAAGAAGAACACATCACCAATCTCGATCAGCGCATCACGCTTGCCGAGGACGCACGTAAATTACGTATTGATGCTGATCTTGAAGATTACAAAAAGAGTATCGACACCCAACGGCGCCAGCTCGAATCCGTCATCGAAGCGCTCACCGAGCGGGTCAAGGATCTCGACGTGACGCTCAAAGCCAAAGGTGTTGAACTTGTCACACTCACTAACGACATAGCTGCACGTGAACAAGCTATTACACAGCTCAAATCCAATGCGGCTAACTTGCTTGGGCATGTCCAAGCAGTCGTCGAAGGAAAACTGCATGCGTAAGCTGGGGATAGAATTTGCGCTTTTTATGCTGCTGTGTGTTTCGCCGGCGTGGGCACAAGAAGAAGTGCGATCGTCCACCAAGGGGCTGACCGGCCCTATGCCTATTACAGGCACATCGATCGACAGCGATCACAATGCGCTCGATGTCTACCCGCGAGGTTCAGGTCCAAATGGTGAGTCAGAAGTCACGCTTAGGACCACACAAGCAGGCGAGGATGTCGCCGCCGATGTGCAAAAGACGGAGGAACGCTACCTGACCATCCCCATCGGCGGCACCACAGCCATGATTGCTGCGGATCAGCTCTACAAGTCCGGTCCTGGCTATGTGAAGGGTATTACCTGTTACAGCGATGCCACAGCCACGGCGGGAACGATTGCCGTCCTCGATGCCACGGCAGCGGGCACTGGCAATAAACTGTGGGAATTCGATGTCCTGGCGGTGGCCTATAACACGCCGTTTACAGTCGATTTGCAGACCCCATTCTCGGTCGGCCTGTATCTCGATTTCACGACCACCGCAGATGTGAAGTGCATGGTGAGGTACCGATGACCAGGCGCACGGCACTCCTGGCCGTTCTCTGCTGGCTCATCCCGGCGCTCTCCCTAGCTGCGAGTCTGCCGCAGAATTACACGATTAAAGAGCATGCCTACCTGTGGCGAGCAGACGGCAGTAGTGGCACGCAAGGCACTGGCTCCATCGTCAACTATCCGACACTCACGAGCGGCACCGCATCGGCCACGCTCTCCCAGGTGACAACGGCGGAGGTCCCGACCATCCCCAACAGCACCGGCACCCTGCCTGGGACTGGCTCATTCATCAAAGTGGTTGCGAGCGGCGGGGCGAGCGGCGGCAACATCGATGTGTCGCTCAACATCACCGCAATCAGCCAAGAGTCACTCGGGAATTTTGGTCTGTGGTTTTACGATCCGGTAGGTGGAAACACCGACATTACCGGCGTGACGTTCTACACCGTCAATAGCGCGGCCTTTAGCAAATTCTTCATCTACAACGCGTCGGGGGCGAACAATGGAGCCACCGGGCGCACCAAAGGGTGGAACCTGCTCTCCTGGCAGCGGGGCGACCAGACCACAACCGGGGGTGGCTACACCCACGCGGAGACTACCTCTCGGCTCATGCTGCGCGTGTCGTTAGGGGTCAACAAATCGGCCACCTTTTATATCGGGGATGTGATCTACGGCTACTACACCAAGCCGCAAATCATGGTCTGGGCGGCGGACAACGGTGCGGGGGCCTACGACACGATGTTCCCCTACATGCAGGCCAGGAACATCCCTGGCTCGTATATGCCCACCACGGACTATCTCGCCGCGCCAAATGTCAACCAAATCACCGTGCCGGAACTCAATGAGATGAGAGCGGCTGGCTGGACCATCGTGCCTCACCAAACCATCGGAACAGCCTTGACGAGCATGACCGAAGCGGAGATGCGGGCCGAGATTGAGGAAGTGCTCGCTGTCCATGCGTCCTACGGTTGGACGTTCAAGGACTTTTACTATCCCGCTGGCGGGGCAGGCAACGACCTCTCCAATGCGGTGATGGCCTCGTATGGCATCCGCTACGGCAACAACACCAACACGGGCAATCTGCAAAAGAGCCAACCGCTCTACGGCGGCACGATCAATCCGTATCGCATGTGGAGCTATACGGCTGATGGGAAATCAGCCAGTGAAGTCGCCACCGCGATCAATCACGCCATCAAGTACGGTGGGTCGCTTGGGCTTTTGTGGCATGACGGCGATGGTGCGGATGAAGCCCCATTCAAGGCGAGCATGGACTACCTGTATCGATTACGCGAGGCGAACGTGATTGACCTGGTGAACTACGACACGGTGTTCAAGCGGTTCAGTAACCCACGAAAGGCGCGGTAATGGATAAGCCAATTTTTGAGGGGCTACTGCATTCTGGCAAGCCCAACCTCGAAGCCCTCTACCGTGTCGGGTATATCCCGATGGTGACGCGCACTGCTGGGACTCCTCCATATCCAGGCTGGGATGATCCGCTGGGATTGCCCACGGCACCTTGGTATGACGCGATGGTGGCGGCGACGAATCCCCCACGCAATATCATCCTGCTGGACCACGAGCAATGGCCGTATGGAACGCAAGCGGAGCGGCAGGCGACAGCAGGGAAGTACGTCATTCTCTACAACGAAATCAAATCTCGGCGTCCGGGCTGGAAAATCGGGTGGTACACCGATCCGATCCGGCGAAACTTCTGGTCGTCGATCAAGGATCAAGGGGCGGTTGAATACAAGGCGTGGCGTTCAGAGATGAACGACCTGGCTGCGATCATGGCGCCGTTCACCGATGTGTATATGCCATCGCTCTATTTCCACTACACACGAGACACGGCCCCGCAGAACATTGAATGGGTGACGACCTATCTGATTGCCCATATCAACGAAGCGAAGCGATTGCGTCGGGTGTATGGCCGGATGGAATCACCGATCTATCCCTACATCTGGTGGAGACGCGCTGACGATGTGCGGGACCTCGATTCAGACGTGTGGGAGACCATTGTGCGCACGGTGCTGGAGCATGCGGATGGATTGGTGTTGTGGGGAGGGTTTAAGACTCTCGCCCCAGCCGGACCGCTGCCATGGGACGAGAACGCTCCCTGGTGGGTGACGATCAAAGCGCGACTGACGGATAAACGACGAACGGGATAGGAGGATTCTAATGCGGCATATACTCTGGTCTTGTATCTTCCTTCTCCTGTCACTGACTCCCGCGCTGGCGCAACAAGAAATGCGCTCCGCTACCAAAGGTAGCTCGACCCCACTTCCCATCACCGGCACCTCGATCGATTCCAACCACAACGGGCTCGATGTCAACGTGGTTGGGGGTACGATATCAGGCAGTGGTGGCACGCAGTACGACGAGGACACGGCGCACGTCTCCGGCGACAAGCTCACCATGGCCGGCGTCGTTCAAAAAACCGCCGACGCCGCGCTTGCTGCCGACGGCGACAATACAGCACTTCAGGTCGATTCGAACGGCTATCTCAAGGTCAACATCAAGGCGGGGGCTGGCTCGGGCGGCACGGCCATGACGGATGACGCGGCCTTTACCCCTGCGACGACTTCCATCACCCCCGCCGGATTCCTATTCGATGATGTGTCGCCGGATTCAGTCAATGAGGGCGATGGTGGCGTTGGGCGCATGTCGGCCAATCGGAATATCTACACCACGATTCGAGATGCAGCCGGGAACGAGCGTGGCGTCAACATCAATGCCAGCAATGAACTCCTGACCAACGCCAACACAGAATTACCATCGGCGGTCACATTGGCAGCTGGCACATCTAGCCCGACGGCTCCCGCTGTTGGCGCATTTATGATGTGTCACAACGGATCGACCTGGGACCCCTGCGCGAAGGGCACAGGCGGCAACGGGGCGGTCGATGCGAACACCCAGCGCGTGACGCTGGCGAATGATTCCACGGGCGTGCTGGCGAGTGTCGGCACGATTGGGACCTCTGTCACTCCAGGCACCTCCGCAGCCCATCTCGGGAAAGCTGAGGACGCCGCGCATACGACTGGCGATACCGGTGTCATGCTGCTGGGAGTCCGTCACGATACCGCGACGACCGGCCTCGGCGTCGATGGCGATTATGCAGCACTCGGACTCAGCAGCGGTGGGCGGCTGTGGACCTCATCGACGATTGATGCGGCTCTCCCGGCTGGATCGAATGTGATCGGGGCCCTGACGGCCAATCAATCCGTCAATGTCGCCCAAATGAACGGCGTGACCGTCACGATGGGCGCAGGCGCGACCGGCACCGGCGTGCAGCGCGTCAACCCAGTCTCCAGCAGTGCGACAGGGGCGGCGCCTCCTGCGTCGGCCAGTTTTATCGGCGGACTGGGATCTGGGGCGACTGGCGGATTTCTCATCGGGCCAGCCGTTGCGGACACGTTTGTCAACGTCAACGTCTCCACCGCCACCACCACGTTGTTGATTACCGGCGTCTCTGGCCGCCATGTCCGTATTTCTGCCATGAATCTCCTTACAGCTGCCGCGAACAACGTCGCGCTGATCTCAGGGACGGGGGCAACGTGTGGAACAGGCACCACCGGCATGAACGGCGGGACCACGGCAGGCAGCGGATGGAATTTCCCCGCGAATGGCGGTATTGCGCAAGGCAGCGGCGTTGGCACGATCAATCAAACGAATGCGACCGGCGACAGCGTGTGCATCGTCACCAGCGCGGCCACCCAACTGAGCGGACGCTTGGCGTATGCGATTTATTAAATCCTGGGCTTTCCTCCTCGCGTTCACCTGGTGCGCGCCGGTCTGGGCAGCACCAGCGCATGTGCAATCGCCGACGGCTGCCACTGCCTTTTCCGGGACCTCGATCAATCTCGCCTACGGCAGCAATGTCACCGCCGGGGGGCTGCTCGTCTGCTACATCTACGCGAACCATGGGATTTCGACGGTCGCGGATTCTCGTTCGCAAACCTTTACGGCCGCCGTCAATGTCACCGACAACGCGACCTATTCCCTCGCCATCTTCTACTACGCGAACACCACGGCCGGAGCCGATACCGTCACCGTGACCTTTGCCGGGTCGATCACCTACGCCTCGCTGCAATGTTCGGAATATAGCGGCGTCGCCACGTCCAGCCCGCTCGATAAATTCGCCTCCAACAGTCAGACCGACCCTGGAACGGGAGCGAATGCCGTGACCTCCGGCAGTGTCACGACGACGACGGACGGACAATTGATCGTTGGATGGACCAGTGCCTTGATTGTCGGAACCGGGACGATTACAGCCGGGACAGGGTTTACCGGGCGCACCAACGTCTTCGGCGACACGCTCCATGAGGATCAAGTCCAAACCTCGGCCGGGGCGATTGCCGCGACGTTCACGAACAGCTTATCGACAGCAGACAACATCACGCTCATTGCCACCTTCAAGGCGCAAGCGGCGGCCTTGACCTGTAAGGGCTCGCTCATGCTCATGGGGGTGGGCGGATGCTAAGACGTTGGCTTGCTGGTCTGTTACTCGTGCTCGTCGCGTGCTCCCCATCTGCCCATGCGCTGAATGGTCGCATGATGATCGGAGGGGTCGGGACGGCCTCAGCTCCCTCGCTGGCGAACTCGAAGATTGTGGCCCCAACGAGCGGGATCTATTTCGGTTCCTACGAATGGACGGCAGGCGATATTGCGACCGTCGAGAGCGCAGCAGGCATCCACACCTCTCACTATCACAGCGGGCGCGGACACTGGGCTATGGGCTATGTGTCCGGGCATCCGCACCTGGACGTGACGGCGGCGAACACGGCGTGGACCGCAGGGCGCGCCATTGTCGTCCAGGCGTACAACCTCTATGCCGGAACCGACGATGAGCACCCAACCGGCTTCACGGTCGATAAGCTCCTAGCGGGCGATTACGACAGCAATCTCCATACCTTCGCGCTCGAACTCGCGAGTTTTGGCAAACCGGTCTGGTTTCAGAATGGCCGTGAACCGAATGGCGTAGGTCAAGATTTCATGGGCGGCTGGGGCACTGATGGCACACAATCGACCAGCTGGGCCATTACCAACGAGAACGGCTACAATCAATTCACGCCGCCAGCGGTGCCCAGTGGCGCACCGGCTGACCTGTACACAGGCTGCTCTGGGGCGACCATGCCCGATGGTATTGGACGGCTCAAGGCTGGTCAACGCTACATCTATGACTTCATGGTGCGGCGTGAAGGGCTCAACTTCCTCACCTTCGATAGCCAAGGCTTCAACGTCCGCTACTACAAAGACGGCACCGACAATCAAGATCAGTACGACTCGGCCGATTATGTCGGGCACGAAGCCTACGCGCTCACGCTGCTCCAGCGGGCCAGCGATCCCGCCTACTGGTACCCCGGCGATGCCTATACCGATTGGGTCTCGCTGACCTGGTACTTCCTCGACTACTACGACTCGGGCTGGTCGTGGTTGAGCGGCAGCGACATTCTCATCCCCAACGCCGATTGGATTGCAAGCCTTAATCGCATGATGACGCAAGTCGCAGGCGTCACGAGCAAGCCAGTCCTGCTAGCTGAGTTCGGCATGCCCGACGGAATGGACAGCAACACCGCCTACGGGGCCACTAAAGTGACCGACGGTTTCAATGCCGTCCTGGACACCTACCCGCAAATCAAGGCCGTCAGTTTGTGGACCAATTCAACGGCCTGGTTTGTGGTCGATAACTTCCCCTACGACTGCCTAATTCGTCCAGGGACCACGCAAGCGACGGCCCTCCAAGCCGTCATTGCCGCTCACCCTGGGCAGTTCGTCACCTGCATCCGTACCACCGGCAATGTGATGCAGCCCAATTGTACGCCCTAGGAGTAACAATGTCTTACCTGATCCGCTTGGTGTTCTGTGTGTTGAGTATGTGGCCTACCGTAATCTACGCACAGTGGGCAAACGAGCCGGCAGGATTTCAAGTCACACTCGATTGTCCATTCAACAGTAAACCAACGCCCTCGCGCGACCCAGCCGGCTGCGGCATCGAAAACTTTTACAACGCCGGCTCGATCGTCCAAGACGGAAGTGCGCCGGTCTCGCCCAGTAACGTGTTCAAGTCGGCGATCGCAGCCGGCGACAGCACCGGAGGCTCACAGCTGAATTACGTCACCGCGCAAGTCTATCGAGAGATGTACGTCGGGTTGATGTGGCGAACAAATCCAGCATTTTTCGGGCGTCAAGTCGCGAACAAGCTATTCTTTGTGCGCGGTCCTCAATCTAACGGCTTTTTTGGCTTGATGGGTGGACCTGGTGGCGGCAACGATGCCGGTAAACCCTTCTACCTCATGTTCGGCCACAATTCCGGCAACGTGAACAATGGGCACACCTGCGGCGGGGATGCGATCGGCGCAACCTGCTTCCCGAACGCCGGCTCTGGACAAACCGTACCGACTGGAAACTGGTTCAAACTTGAGGTCTACCTGAAATCCAGCACCTCAAACACGTCACGCGATGGCATCGTGCGCTGGTGGGTCAATGGTGTTCTAGCCGGTAACTATACTAACATGAACCTCTCCTCGCTCGGCCTCAACGAGTGGGTCTGGTCTGAAACATGGGATGGCACGGTCAATCCACTCCCCACTGTGGAGTGGGCACACTTCATCGACCATTTGCACATCAGCGTCCCCGGAGCTGGAGGCGGTGGTGGAGACAACCCTCCAGGGCCTCCCGGCACAGTCATTCTCTCAGGCACGGTGCAGTGATGCGACGCCTCTGGTGTCTTTACCTCATCATCTTGTTGTGGACCACGCCCAGCTTCGGGGCCGTCAACAATTGCACGCTCACATGGACGGCACGCACTGAAGCCGATCTCGCGGGCTATCGTGTCTTGTGGGGTACGACATCAGGCACGTATCCAAACTCACAACAACTCGGGCGAGTCACGACCACGACATGTACTGCGCTCGGCATCACGACTGCCGGCACATACTATTTCGTGGTGCGCCCATTTGATAACGCAGGAAACGTCGCCGCCAATTCCAACCAAATCGCACTCACGCTCGCGACCATTCCCGATCCTCCTACGGCCCCGACCATTACGAGCTTTTCTCCCACGAGCGGCGTGGTCGGCACCTCAGTGACCATCACGGGCACGAATTTCAGTTCGACGCTGTCCTCCAACACCGTCAAATTCAACGGCACGACGGCCACCTTAAGCTCAGGCAATACCACGCAGCTTGTGGCATCTGTTCCGATCGGCGCAACGACCGGCAAAATCACCGTCACGGTCGGCGTGAACACAGCCACCAGCGCAGGCGACTTCACCATTACTACGCCGCCTTCAACCACGACGTGGGATCTTGTGAGTGAGTACTCCAACACGCAAGGCCCTACGTGGTACTACCTCAACGAAGATCTCACCCAAATGTCCTACGGCCATGCGATCTATGGGAGCATGTTTTATCAAGGCGCCACAACGTATGGCGCCATTGGCGCGGGCTACATTCATCCTAGCGATCCTACGACCAACCCCACACAAGCCAACGGCATCATTCGCTGGGTTTCTCCCGTCAATGCCACGATTAGTATTGATGGCACCTATCGCGATGTCGATACGGTAACGGGTGATGGGGTCAATTTTTCGCTAGTCAAAACGGGTGGCAATGTTCTGTTTTCTGATGATGTCCCCTCGGGGACTGGTGTGCGGGCCTACTCCTTGACCACAACAGTCGTCGCCGGCGATACGATCGATTTTACTGTGGATCCAAAAACCGAGCACGCGTGGGACGGCACCGCGCTCACCGCCACGATTGCGGTTGTGAGTGTGACCCCACCACCAACGCCGCCCCCCACACCAACGCCGCCTCCACCCCCAACCACGATTAATCTTCTCAGCCTGACTTCGTCGGCAGGCACGATTTTCGTCGGTGAATCGCTCGTGATGACCGTCACATTAGATCACGCAGCAATCACGACGACGCCGATTACGATTACCAACACAGACCCGACGATTCTCGCGACACCGTCAACTGTCAACATTCCGGCCGGCTCGACCAGCGCGGGTTTTACCGTGTTAGGTGTGGGGGTGGGGAACACCACTGTGCGCGCAACCTTCGGCACGGGCACCAAACTGCTGTCGATTACCATCAACCCGCTCGCAACGGTAGTGACCCCGACACTCCTGGCGCCCTCGAACAAAGTCGAATTGCCCCACACCACAAAATTTGTTATTCTCCGATGGCAAGCCATTCCAAACGCGGTCCGGTACGAACTTCGGCTTAGGGATGACACCGTAAGTAGTGACAACACCTCCCCCTGCGTGGGCTATCGGGTGTGTATGACAAACTTGACGAACACCAGCCAGCGTGTAGAGCTCAAACGTGGGCATAGTTACACCTGGTTTGTGCGGTGGGTGGACATGTCAGGCCATACTTCGATCGACAGTATGCGTGAATTTGCGGTTCAACTTAACCCGTAAGGAGATTTACTCATGGCCAATGATCTCGATCACAATCCGTGGGTCGTCGATACCGCAAGCGGCACGCTCATCACCGCTGAAGATGTATACCTCGACGCGATTCGGTGGGTTGGCGCGACCACTGCTGGCCACCAGTGCGTCATCCAAGACGGCAACAGCAATGTGATTTATGAAGGGTTGGCCAGCGGCGCCAATTTCATCGACGAACGCAGCTTTGGCGCCGAGTACGCTGGCCCACGTCGTGTCGTCGGCGGCATCAAAGTCACCACCCTCGGCAGCGGTAAAGTCTACATCCATCTCGCGTAAGGAGTCGCCATGGCGGACATCCTCGACATCACCATCACGATTAAACGCAACGGGCAGCTCATCTCAGGCTTCCCGCGTCAGTACCGCCAGCTCGTCGATGAGGTGCAGCAGTTCGCCTACGAAAAAACCACTGGCGGCGGCTACACAGCACTTCCGACCAACCAACTTGACGCCATCCAAATCCTCGCGCTCACCGCCGACCAGGCTGTCACCCTACGACTCGATGGCCAATCTGACGCCGGCATTTCGCTGAATGCCAACGGCCTCCTCCTTATCGTAGACGGCAACCTTGATGCTGGGGTCTCTACCAATGCAACGCTCGATAACAGTTCTGGCTCCACCGCCACCATCTCTGGCATTGGAGGTGGCACATGAGCCTCATCAGATTGGCGCTGGCGATTGTTGTGTTGTTTGGGTCCGTGGCGCTCGCCCACGCTGACGGCCTCGAACAAACCCATCAGACAATCCCCAGCGCCTCTTTTTCGTTCATGAGTGATTTGCAAACCTTCCTCAAGCGCGAGGATGCGGCACGCTATGCCGATCTGTTTAGCAATGTGGTGTCGCAAGGCGGCTTGCACAGCACCGTTGCTGGTCTTACCGCAACCCCGAGTGCGCTTATCGCCTACCCGAGCGGAATCTATGTTACCGAGGATGCGTCAATCACGTATCCAGACAATTCGATTTGTTGGGTGATTGCCCACAAAGACATGTCAGGAAACTTGGCGAGTTTTGTGCGCGTTGCCAACACGCACTACCTCATCAACTGCTCATCCTCCCAACAGCCCCCTACACCAAACAACGCGGTATGGCTGATGCGTGTGACGACGAGTGGAGGCGCCATCACTGCTGTCTCAGACTATCGCCAACTCGCCGCGCATGTCTCTGACGCGTGTGTCTACCATACCCTCGATGCAGCTGTGGCCGCTTATGGTTCGACCGTCGGCGAACTGGTCGTCGGGTGTCGTCTGCCTGTCCAGCAAGACACCACCGTTCCTTCCACGCTCCATCTCGTGATTACTCCTCGGGGCCAACTCGATCTTGAGGACGCGACCACCGACCTCATCATCAACGGCAAACTCACCACCTCACCTATCCAACACATTTTCACCGGCGCCGGCCGTTACAACATCACGTTTGCGTCAGGCACCGTCGCCTTCGTCACCCCCCAGAACTACGGGGCGCTCGGCAACGGCGTCCAAGATGACGGCACGATTATCCAAGGCATTCTCACCACATTCCCCACAGCCGCCGTCTTGTACTTTCCGTGTGGCACGTATCTCGGGTCGGCGAGCATCACCATCCCCGCCATCGACGGGATTCGTGTCGTGGGCTCCGGTTCCTGCACGATTCTTAAAAACTCCTCCGCCAACAACGGCGTGTTTGGGGTCACCGCCGGCGCTGATAAATTTGAGCTCTCCTACGTGAAACTTGAAGGCAGCGGGTCGCTCGCAGTGCTTGGGCGCGGCTTGGTGTATTTTAACGCCGCCGGCACCGCGACCCCCACCACCCACGCACACATCCATCATGTGTGGTTTGCTGCCCCTTCGACTTCTGGTGTGAGCGGCAATTGCCTCACCGACTCGACCATCGAATCCAACTTCTTTTATGCCGAAGGCGCTGACTACGGCGAACATGGCATTTATCTCTCAAACGCGGGGTGCGCATCCTCGCGCCTCAAAGTTCACAACAATTATCTCTACAACACCGCAACCGGCAACAGTGGCGGAATCACTATGCGGCAGTGGACCGACTCGTCGGTCGTCGGCAACACGATCATCGGCTGGAAGTACAATGTGTTGCCGGTGATTGACACGCTGGGGTCTCCCACCAACATTTTGATCACCGATAACCTATTGATTGGCGCCTCGACGGACAGCGTAAATTTTTTCTATGAATCAGGCACAGACTTCCCCAAATACATCCAGCTCACGAACAATCAAATTACTGGCGCGGGCCGTAATGGAATTCGCTCAGATCAACTAAGTGATTGCACCATCAGTAATAACCACATCACACTCAACGCCGAGTCTGGTATGCGCATGAACAGTATGGTGCGCTGCCTGGTCTCGTCCAATAAAATCACCGACAACGATTCCGACACCAACGGCTCCAGCGGGGATGATTCCTCTGGGATTCGCCTTAATACCAACAACACCGATAACAAATTCCTCCTCAACGATGTCACGGTCTCGACCACCAGCAGCTATCAAAAATACGGTATTTCGATCGGCAGCACCGGCAATACTGGCAATTACTTCGTCGCTAACATCTTGGCCGATAATCGAACCGCCGAACGCGATGTCGGCAGCTCAGCCAATACCTGGCTCAATGTCGATGTCAACGGCTCATGGTCGGTCGGCAAAATCGACAACGCGCTGATCGGGCTACCTGAAGATCGCGGGACCTGCACCTTCTCCGCTGCTACGAGTAAAGTATGTGCGCTCGCCGCCGCCCAGCCAGACAATCTCTACTACGTCGTCACAACCTGTAACGCCAACAAAACATTCTGGGTCAACACCAAAACCACCACCACCTTCACGCTGAACGCGTCCTCATCGAGTTCAGACAACTGTGATTGGATACTACTACGATGATATACTTACTACGGGCGCTCGCGATTGTCGTCAGTCTCGCCTCCTCGGTGTGGGCACAATCACAAACACACACCACGGTTCCAGCACAAAACTCCACATTCATCACCGACCTCCAAACCTTCCTTCGTGGGGAGGACGCGGCACGCTACATTGAACAGTTCAGTGGGTTTGTGGTCAGTGGCGGCGTGGATACGACTGGGGGCACGCTGACGCACACCCCTTCAGCCGTCACCGCCTATCCTGGCGGCTATTACACCACCGAGACTGGCAGTATCCTCTATGTGGGCAATTCAACGTGCTATCTCATTCTCCACCGCTTAACCACCGGCAATCTCGGCACATTCCAACGTCAAGCCGGCACCCACTATCTGACTGATTGCATCTCTCCCACCAAGCCTGCATTGCCGACTGACAGTTTATGGCTCGCCCAACTGACCACTAACGGCAGCTCTGTCACGGCGTACACAGATCTTCGTACTCGTGTGCCTTATGCCGGTAGCTATCTGTTTGATGACCTCCCGAGCGCTGGTGTCCGTGGTCGTGTCGTCATCGCACAAGATGTGAACTCTGGCACCCTGTTTTGGGACAACGGCGCTGCCTGGCAACAAATCACCGCCAACCCGATGACGGCCGTTGGAGACATGATTGTTGGGGGGACTGGCGGCGCCCCGAGCCGTTTGATCGTTGGCTCAGCCAATCAAGTGCTTGGAGTCAACGGCGCCGGTACTACCCAGGAGTACAAATCGATCGTCGCCGGTGCAGGGATCTCTGTGCTACATTCCGCCGGTGGCATGACCTTCGCCGTCGTTGATGCCACACCTCCAGGCGCGCTGCTTCCCTACGCAGGCACCTCTGCACCGTCAGGGTGGTTGCTGGCTAACGCGGCTGCCATCGTCTGCTCAACCTACCCAAATCTGGCCGCTGTGTTGATTCCGTCTGCCTCCATCTATGGTCGAGGCACCGCTGTCGGTGACTTCACTGTCAATGTCGGCACGGATGTCATCACCTTGTCTGCGCACGGTTTGTTGGACGGCACGATTGTCCATGTCGCGAGTACGAGCACACTACCTACAGGGCTCTCCGCCAACACTTTGTACTATGTGCGCGATGTCACCACCTCGACTTTTCGCTTAGCTATTACGTCAGGCGGTGTCGCGATCGACCTCACTGGCGCAGGTTCAGGCACACACTCCCTCTACGATGAAGTGAACCTCCCCGACATGCGGAGTCGTGTGGCCATAGGCACCGGCGCGGGCACTTTTGCCGCGAACTTTGCTCCTGCCGATGTGAACACCGGCACTGAAGTCATCACTGTGCAGACCAACACCACTCTCTACACCGGCACAGCGGTGGTCTACACCTCCACCAGCACGGTCGTCACCGGCTTGACTGCCAGCACCACCTACTATGTCATTCGTGTCTCAGACACCACGATCAAACTGGCTTCGTCCTTGGCCAACGCGCTCGCTGGCACAGCCATAGACCTCACCGGCGCCGGTGCAGGCATTCACACCCTTACACAAACCCTGACCACTCGCGCATTGGGTGACCTTGGCGGTGAAGAAGCGCATGTACAGCTCAACGGTGAAGTCGGGATTCACAATCACGGTGTGACTGACCCCGGCCATACGCACAACATGGTGGCGGGCACCGGCTCCTCGGCCACCGACGCGAACTATGCCGCTGCGGGCAGTTTTGCCTCGGTCGCCAACGAAGCTACTTCCTCCTCGACTACTGGCGTCACCATCAACAACAGTTCGACACCCTCAGTCTCCAACATCATTCAACCCTTCGTCGCCCTCAATTACATCATCAAAACCCGAGGTCACGCATGGACACATCGACGCCCGACCTACGCGCACTTATAAAGTTTGTCGCCCGCGACTTCGATTTGCCCTGGGAGCTGATCGAAGCGTTCGCGACTGTGGAAAGCTCTCTCAATACCTATGCTATTCGGTATGAACCCCAATTCAAATACCTGTATCTCCTCGACGACCGTAGCCAACTGTCCCCCACTGAACGCGTCGGCCAAATGTGCTCCTGGGGCTTAATGCAGGTCATGGGTGCCGTCGCGCGCGAGCATGGCTTCAAAGGCTATTTCCCTCAGCTCTGTGACCCTATCGTCGGTTTACGCTATGGTTGTTTACACGTAACAAAATTTAGGGCAAAATACGGACAATGGCAGGAGGTCATCGCCGCCTACAACGCAGGCAGCCCACGCTGCGATCCTGCCAAGCCTGGCGCCTATGTCAATCAATTTTATGTCAATAAGGTGCTCACAGCTTGGAATGCGCTGGAAGTGCCCATCCCGCTGAAGGAGACTGAACTATGAGCACGTTGCCGCTGTCCTGGTGTGAGAAGTTGTTTTCGTTGCGGGGGTCGTGGAAAACGAGTTTATCGGGTGTGGCACTCGCGCTCTGTGGTGGCACCAACATTGCTGACGAAGTGACTCCATTCTTGAGTGATGACCTGCGACTGACCATGCACGCGTTCTGTCTTATGGCTATTGTGACTGGTTTGATTTCAGCCAAAGATTTCAACAAAACCAATGCTCCAGCTGTAATTGCCAAAACCACCCCTGTCACGATCCCTATGGGGGCTGATCCGAATAAAACTGTGGCGGACGTGAAATAGCCCCATGCGTGACATCACCCTCCACACCGCCATCGAAGATCTTCACATCACGGACGAGCAACGCAGCACCTTTGATGCGTGGTTGAGCACCGAGATTTTTGAAGCCAAAGCTCTCCGTACCAGCATCGAGTCCCTGTGGCGCACCTTGCTCAGGCAGTATGAAGCTGTTCCTGAAACCCCTATCCGCAACACGCCGGTCGAAAACGCGAGCAACATCGAGATCCCCCTGGGCGCCATCGCCACCGATTCCATCTACGCTCAGATGATCGATTTGATCTACACCCTCTCGCAGCCCATCACCGTCCGCCACCTCAACAAAGAGTACGTCGAAAAAGCCAAAGCCATGCAAGCCTGGATCGATGTGCTGATCGACGACATCGGCCTCCGTCCTGCGAGCGAACACTCCATTTTCGACACCGCTCAACTCGGCAACGGTTTCTACTACATTCCATTCGTCGAAACCTTCACCAAACACAAAGCCTTCAAAGTCACTGAGCGCGGACCCAAAATCATCTCCATGCTCCCTGACGATGTGTTTGCGACCGGCGGGGTGTTCTACGATGTACAGCAGTGTCGCACGCTGGCCTTGCGCTTCTACCTCACCGACAGCGAACTCAAGACCTACCAAAAAACCAAGAAGTGGGACATTTCAAAATGTACCCCCTGCGCGGGCCTCGATTGGATGGCCAACCGACGCGAGTACCTTGCGCGCACCCCTAGCGATATTCGCCGCCGCTCAGACATGTACGAGTGCTTCGACATCTACACACGCTACGACATCGACGGCGACGGCATTGAGGAGGACTTGCTGGTCAACTACGATTTGACCTCACAAAAGTCCATGCGCATTGCCTATGCCCCCTACGACGAGCGCCCCGTTACGAAAATGGGCTACCAACTTCGCTCGCACCAGTTTTATGCTCAAGGTGTGATGGAGATGTTGTCCCCATTCCAATTCGAGATGACCGCGCTTCACAACCACCAAATCGACAATGTGTTCCTCTCGAACTGCCGCATGTGGGCATCACAATATGGTTCGATTCAGGCAGGTACCGTGTCGATTTGGGCCGGCCGCAACCTTGAAATGACTGACCCCACCACCCTCAAAGAACTCAAACTCTCTGACATCTATCCCTCACTCGAATCCACCCAGGGCATGGTCACCTCACTAGCCGAACGAAGGACAGGCGCCAATGAACTCACCCAACCCTCCCAAAACCAAACCTTCGGCAACCGCACCCCGGGCGTCACTGCAATGTCTCTCTTGCAGCAGGCTAATCGTCGATTCACACCCGCATTCGATTCTGTGCGATTGGGGACAGCGGGTGCCGTCCGTCAAGCTGTCTTACGGTATGCCGAGCGAGTCAAAGCTGGCGACGCCGCAGTGTCAGAGCACCTTGTCAAACGACTCGGCCAACAAACTGCCGGCCTCGTGCTCGAATGTTTGAAGGACCCCGGGTTTGACAAAGCCATCGCGATTCGTGTGACCGCGAGCTCGCAAGCGATCAACAAAGACGCCGATCGCCAAAACGCCGTCACTTTGGCCAACACGCTCGCGCCCTACTACGAAAAAATGTTCCAACTCACGGCGCAGGTGGTCAACCCTGCCACCCCGCCCGAACTGCGCTCGGCCGCCCTCAAAATCATCCATTCCACCAGCGAGCTGATCGATCGCATCATCCGTACCTTCGAGCAGTTCAAAGACCCCGAAACCTTCATTGTAGACACCAGCGAGGAGATTCTCGAAGCTGAGCAGCAAGCTCAATTGCAGAAAATGATGCTGCAAGGCATGGCCATGGGCGGCGGCATGCCTGGCGGTATGGATCCTGGCATGATGGCCGGCGACGGCGGCGGCCAGCCCGTCCCACCCTTCAACGGTACGCCACCTCCTAACCCAGCCGAGGTATAATTGCCTACTCGTTGCTACTTCGGCAAAAATACTTGCACGCTCACCTTTTTTGGAGTACACCATATTCTATGGCACAACCAACACCGTTATGGGTCACACATCTCAGGGCGAACCCGCAGGCGATGGCCGATTTTTTGCTGTGGTGCGATCAAGCCATCCAAGAAACCACTCCACAATTTCGTCGTGCGACCAACTTCGAGGGCATCTCAAAAATCCAAGGGCGGATTGAGGGCATCGATCTCATGGTCCAGACGGTCACACAAGTAGACAAGGAGCAACGCGATGCTGCCGAACGACATGCCCAACGCGAACGAGCCGCAGCCGGAATCCTCCACTCCGGCGCAGCCAGCCGCGCCTGAACCCCAGTACGCCACCCGCGAGGATCTCGCCAAGGTGGTCGAAGGACTGCAAGCGATGTCTGCCGCGCTCCAGCAAGGCTTTGCTACCCGAGAAGCGGCTGCACAACCGGCTGCGGTCGCCGAACCCACCGACGAGGAAATCATCACCGAACTCAACAACGGCAAAACCACCAACCTGCGCAAAATCATCGCTAGTGTGCGCGAGTCGGTCATCAAGCAACATATCGAACCGATGCAGGTGCAGGGGCTTTCGAACTTCGCCGCCATCGCCCGTTCGCAGGCGGCCAACAACCCCGCCATGCCCTACTTCAAAGAATACGAAAAAGAGATCGACAAGCTGGTCGCCAACGTGCCCTTAGCCCAACGCGCCGACCCAGCCTGTTACACCACCGCCTATAACATGGTCATCGGCATGCACCACAACGAGATCATGGCCAAGGAGCGCGAGAAGATCCTGCGCGAAAATGGGGGTAGTGTCGATGGTTCAGTGCCTTCGACTCAACGCCGCGACTCCAGTACCCAGCCCGGTGTGCCCACTGTTGCAGAAGTCCTCGGCCCAGAAGCCCAGCGCGAAATGGACAACTGGGGGTGGACCCCCGATGAAATGGTCCAGCGCCTCTATTCTCGCACTATGAAAGTCAAAACGTGGGCAGAGGCGGCTCCTCTGATCCGCGCCCAAAATGAAGCACTAAGGAGCGGCAATGCCTGAAATCATGAAAAAGATCGTGCGACCAGCCACGCAACCTCAACCCGGCGCTGATCTGCCCCCGGCCGGTCATGCCCAACGCGAGGTGCTCAAGCAGCGCGAGGACGAGCTAGCCGAAAAAGTCGAAGCCGCCCAGCACTCTGACGAAGGCCACTCGGTCGGCTCCATCGACCCTGACACCTTCGAGGACGACATCGAAGTCATCGCCAACTTCGACGGCCTCGATGTCAGCAACCGCGTCGCCGGTTTCGAGTACAAATGGGTCCGTTATGATTCGCAGTACAACATCGGCTACTGGGTCAACTATGCCAAAGTCTCCGGCTGGCAAGTGGTCTGCGGCGACATGCCCGAATCCAAGGAGCACGAAATCGCAGGCGGCATGCGCAAAATCGGCGACTGCATCTTGATGCGGATTCCCGCCAAGCGCAAAGCCGCGCTCGACCGCCGCGAGCAGCAAGACAACGAACACCGTCGATCAGCCGCCACCTCCAATCTCCAAGAACTCGGCAAATCAAAAGGCGTGATCGTCAAAACTACCGAAACCGACCCTGACTTGCTACAACGAATGTCCGCGCAGCACCGTGGCACGATGGCCGCCACCGCCCAATACACCCAGGCCCTCAAAGACGGCACGATTGTTGGATTGCAGTAGTCACTATAGGAGGAATGCCCCATGGCTGTAGGAACACTCTCATCGAACGCATTCGGCTTTCATGCCATCAATCCGTGCCTGAGCATCCCTCTGATGGAAGGCTACGAAAAAGCCTCTCAGACGTTCAAAGACGGCGCGATTCTGAAGCGCGACACTGGCACGTTGGCGGTCGCCGGCGCTGACAACACGGCTGACATTGTTGGCGTGGCTGCGGCCCCTGCGAGCGGCACCACCAACGATCGCCGCCAGTATGTTCTCGCGGCCGGCAACATCTTCGAGGCCACGTTGGAGGACGAAACCAACACCGACCACGCGCTGGTTATCGCCAACCTATACACCGACTATGCCGCGCAGGTGGACAGTTCAGGCAACTATTACATCGACGAAAACGACACGACCAACACGTGCGTCATGATCGTCGGCGCGAACAAGTCCGACATCGACAACGCCAAGGTCCGTGCTCGTGTCCTGTGTGTGTTCTTGGCCGACACGCTCGCGCAGCAAACGTAAGCCCAGGTTTCGTAGTCCCAGCAGTTCACTGAGAACAAGGAGGAGTACCCCATGCCCCCAGTTACACGCGGATTTTCAAGCTCGTTGCTCGTGCCGGGACTGCGCAACGTCTACCTCGAAACCGGCAAAGAGATTCCCAGGCAATTCACCGAGATTTTCAACGTCAGCGACATGGAGTGGAATCCGGTCACGGACGCGAACATGGCCGGCTTGGGCACGATGCCTGAG
>OFQX01000110.1_pt1 | contig 25965 bp, 37 predicted proteins | sample 1542951 | NCBI WGS metagenome assembly OFQX01 (sample SAMN07774215, study PRJEB24372) | wastewater metagenome | isolation source: WWTP Novara (Effluent) | place: Italy: Novara | collected 2015-12
AAAATAAGAAATTACAAATTAAAGAATTGGAGATGGAATGAAATCATTAATGCAGCGAGCAAAGGCCGAGGCAATGGCTTATTTTAATAGTCCGATTTCTAAGAACAAAAAAGGCAATGAAGATTGGGGCGTCAAGTATGATGACAAGAATAAGCCGATGACCGCATTAAAAATGGGTAAGTCTCGTCCTAAAATTGGAAAGATGCACGGCGAAGTAAGATAGCGTTGGTGCGGGTTGCTGTTCTTGTGGTGGGGACAGCGTAAAAGTGTGAAGGCTTTCCCGCTAATATTTTATTTTGTTTGTGTTGACAATACAATTATACTTAGGTAGTATATCTCTTATGTTTAAGGCGAGCCGTAAAGGAAAAAATAATGCAGACTTATCTAAAAAATAATAGCGAGCAGATTTCTTTCTGTTCGCTTTTTTTATGCCCTCGGTTGGCTCGCCGCCTTACAAGGTTTAATCCTTGCCGAGGGTGCTCTATTTATACCGAGTTGGTGTTAAAAGCACAATCGATTCCTATTCGGTAGGTACTCGGTTAAAGAAAGGATTAAAATGCACCTTATTATCCACCCTAAAGATGATGAAGGAAAAATAAAAATTGATGTAAAAGGTTTGGACTATCAAATATTTAGGGGAGTCAGTGGCGCATTGTATGGTGATAAAGACGGCGCACCTTCACTAAAAAAAGAACTTAAGGAAATTTCATTTGCTCTTAATCAAATAGTAGGCGCAATTAGAAACGAATATTAAAAATGTCTCAAGAAATAAATTTAATGTATTCAGTTGCGTGCGGGGTATCTCGAGGTGTAATTAATAAACACTTTGTATATTGCCTTGAAGAAAATGTGTTTTATTCCTATGAACACGAGGTATGGAAAACATTATACCCGATTGAATTGTTGAGCCTTATATCTGAAAATCCATCTTACTCACATATAAATAACCATTCTATAAATATCCGTAAACAAATAATTGAGAATCTTAAATTATTAGTTAAAAAGCGTCTTGAATATTTCAATCGTACAGGATTTTTAAATTTTGATATTGGCGAATTTGACCCAACAACTTTAAAAATGTACGATCACAAGAAAGAAAATTATTCCACATTTCGAATTCCGTACCCATACGATTTCAATGCTAAATGTCCTTTATGGGAAAAGACTGTCTTAGAAATATTTGAAAATGATATGGAAAAAATAAACATTCTTCAAGAGTTCTTTGGATATTGCCTCACAAGAGACACAAGAAAAGAAAAGGCGTTATTATTACTAGGTGAGTCTCGCACAGGAAAATCTTCTATTCTTTATGTATTGAATAATTTAATTGGTGAATCAAATTGTTCTAACGTCGCACTAAAATATATATCAAATCCGCAATACGCCCCAATGCTTATGAATAAATTGATTAATATTGATACTGACGTAAGCGGTAAGGCTGAGAAGTTCGAGGCAGAATTTAAAACAATCACGTCAGGAGAGCCTATATCAGTAAATCAAAAATATGTGCCAACTTTTCAATTTAGGCCATACTGCAAATTGGTAATGGCGGCAAATGAATTTCCGCATATTACAGACCATTCCTCAGCGTTTTATAAGCGCTTGATATTATTACCATGCAATAGGGTATTTGAAGACATGGAACAGAATTTAAATTTAAAAGACTCATTATTGGAAGAATTACCTGGAATATTCAACTGGACTGTTGAAGGATTAAAGAGGCTAAATACACGAGGCTTCTTTGAGCAAAAAGATTTTATGAAAGAAGCTGTCCAAGAATTACGAGAAGAAAGCAATTATGTGGAGATATTCTTTAGAAATCATATAAATGTAAAAGTGGCAGATGGTGTATATATAGAGAAAGGTGAACTGTATGACATATATAAGAAATGGTCACAAGAAAATGGACAAAACCCATTGACAGCGGCTAAATTTTCTCAAGCGGTATTTAGAAAATACTCTAAAGTTACCCCTAAAAACACACATTCCAAAATAACAGGTAAGCGTCAATGGAATAATCTTATATATGTTGAAAACAAAGACATCCCCGTCGCTGTTAATAGCAGTGAGCAAATAAGTTGGCAAGACTAAATGGTAAACGCTAAAGAAATAATACCGACGAGAAAAAAAGAAGGTTATTGCCTAACTTGCAGTAAAAAGTTATCTAATTTTAACTTAAATAAATATTGCTTTTTGCACACGATGAACTCTTTAAAAAAAGAGGATGAAGAATTAGAAAAAAGAATTTGGATGCAGGCGTTATATTATCGAACAAGAAAAGAAATGGCAGTATCTAAAAATCCTGTTAATGGTAAGCCATATCGTAGACACAGCAAATTAAATGAGAAAATCGTTAAAGCAATTCGTAAAAGTAAATTAACAATGAAAGAGCTAGCTAAAAAATATAAAGTGCATTTTTACACAATCAAAGACATTCTAAATAAAAGAACTTGGATTGATGTTTAATGCCCGACTTCACTAAATATATTAAGGCAATGAAAAAGGTTTGTAGCGGCGAGAAGGTTACGCCACGAAAGAAGCGGGTTGTTACTAAGCCATATAATAGAGAAGAAGATCGTCTGCGCCCTTTGATTATAAACGCTTTGAGAAAGCGGGGATTCAAAGTTTATAGGGTAGAGCCTTTTACTCGTGGTTATTCTGGTATGGGCGATTTGTGGTGTATGCGAATGAATGGCTCAATGGCTTGCTGGGTCGAGATCAAGACTAACACAGGAGTACAGTCACCAGATCAAAAGATGTTCCAAGAGCTATGCGAAGCGAACCTAATAAAATACATAATCGTTAGATCGGTAACGGAGGCCGAACAATTATGAAAGCCAGCGAATTCCTAACCCCATCCGAACACCAAAAGCTAAAAGAGATCATAACGTTATTTAGAGCAAAAGAAATTGTAAGACGTTTCGATCAACACTTCCCAGAAAAGCCTATTTCATTTAGACATGAATATACTGTGGCTATTAGTAGGGGAGAGAGGGTTAAATGAACGGATTTCTAGTATTAATAATTATTATGTTTTCTTGTGCGGCTTTAATAGACTGGACTACGCACCATTATCTTAGAGGGTGGATAATGGCGCTTTCAGCCGCCATAAATTACTGTTTCCTATTCATTAAAAATTAATTTGACAATATAATTAAATCATGGTATCATTATTACAGGTGGAAAGGAGAAAGAAATGTCCGACGAGAAATTAGTACCAATACAATTTTTTGTTACAAAAAAGTTTAGAAGATTAGTTAAAGAAGAAGCGGCTCGCAGAGGAAAAACGATTAAAGAAACATGTGAAATGTTGCTAAGAACATGGGCAAAAATCAAGGAGGCTTAAATGACTCACCACGAAAGACAGCAACTAATAGACGGGGTTGAAGGTAATTATTTTAAGTGGGCGGCAGATCAAGAAGCACGATACAGAAAAGAAGTAATGGAGTTGGAAGATGATGAATATTGTATCTCTTGTGGTGGGAATAAGGAACTTTTTGACAAAATGTGCTGGACTTGTATCACAGCTCTTGAGTCGGAGAAAAGTTAAAATGGACTCTCAAGAACTTAATCAGGCATTAAATGACTTGGAGCTACTAAAGCGCTTCCTTCAATACTCAAGACAAGGTAACTTATTAACCACAACATCACACCTAGCAATTCGTAGAGAAATAGCAAAGATTCAAGAGGCAGTTGACTTCGCACAAAAAAATCAGCTTGTTGTTGGAAAGGAATCGTAATGGAAAATACGCCGTCAATAAACCCAGAGATAATGTCTAGCCTTATTCTTAAAGGTGACATGTCCGGGCTTTCATCTAGTCAAAGGGTGCAGTACGTTACAAACCTTTGCCAACGTCTTGGACTTGACCCATTAACTCAGCCTTTTAAGATTCTTAAATTACAAGGAAGGGAAGTTCTCTATGCAGACAAAGGAGCGACTCAACAGCTATGTAAGATATACGGAATATCAACAGAAATCACCAAGAGAGAAAAAATCGAAGACATCTATATTGTCTCAGTTAGAGCTAGTGACAAGAATGGTAGATTCACAGATGAAGATGGGGCGGTCACTATCGGTACTAGTAAAGGGGACACTCTTGCAAATGCGATGATGAAGTGCGTGACTAAGGCCAAGAGACGTGCTGTATTGGCTTTTTCGGGGCTTGGTATGCTTGACGAGACGGAAGTAGAGACGATTAAGGGGGCGACAATAGAGAAGTTCCCAGAAGAAACACCAATAGAAGTAAAAGTCGAAGAGTCATTACAAGACCCATTTCCAGTCGTTACTCATAAAGTCGATCACATTGACACTAGCGACTTGGAAGATATAGCAATCCGAGTTTTTAAAGGTAAGAAGTCTGGAATGAAGGCATGGTTAAAAGATAAGTTTCAAGTTGAGACACTAGAAGAACTAAAGGGTTTTTCACGTGAAACTTGTAAGACAATGCTGGTAGAAATGGAAACTTGGCAAGGTAGCGATAAAACACAAAAGGAGATTGAAAAGAATGAAAATTTATGATATTTGCGTTAAAAAAACTTATATAAAAGATGGGATTGAAAAGTCTACATGGCCAAAGGTTGGGGTATTAAAAGAAATTGATGAAAACAAGAAATTTGTAGAATTAAACATGTTCCCTGCTACTAGTTTCTATGTATTCGAGCAGAAGCCTAAAGAACAAAAGGCTTGGGAAGAATAAGATTTAGAGGGAGCAGTGGACAGTGAGCCGCTAAGAGATATGTAAGGTTACTAGAATTTTACATATTAATCTTTGTGAATGGGTAGCCGCTCTTCTGAATAATAGATTAGAAACCAAGTGAATAGGTGGAGATTTCTAGTTGACCTAATCCAAGAACCTCTAATCTACAGAACAGGTTAAATACACGAAATTACCCTTGCGAGTCAAACCTCGCCTCCCTCGCTGATTAAAGATAAGGGTAACAAACGGGTGATAAAGAGGTTAAATGTGGATAATCTATTTATTACTATTAATTTCTAATATTTCAATAGTTCCCGGGAATGCCGGTGGAACAAAGTTTACCGAGCTTTCTACGGTAATGGTCATAGTAGAAATGGACAAGGCGCAGAAGGTGCTGACAACCGCCAAGGAGAACTCACAAAGATCAATATCTAAGGATGAAATACAAAAGATGTTAGAAAAGGCGAAAGAAGTGCTAGGCGCAACAGTTTTTTGTTCAAGTGAAGTTATTAACTAAAAGGAGAACCAAATGGAAATGAAAGCGAATGAAATAACGATTAACGGTGTTCAGTATGTAGAAAAAGGTAATGGTAATCCAGCAGAAAGTTTAAACGGAATGAAATATGTTATCGCTCGTACTTATTCGGCAGGGGTATTCGCTGGCTATTTGAAAGAAAGAAAAGGACAAGAAGTTATATTACTTAAAGCACGTCGTTTATGGCAATGGGCAGGAGCAGCAAGCCTTTCGCAGTTAGCAATGGAAGGAACTAAAAATCCTGGCTCATGCAAATTCCCTACGGAAGTCGATTCAGTCGAACTTTTACAAACGGTTGAGATTTTAGATGTCACAGAGAAAGCTCGCTTATCAATTAAAGGGGTGAAGGTATGGGAAGTCTAACAGATATATTTGATGGTTCTGGTTCTGGTTCTGGGCATGGGTATGGGGATGGGTAATATAAACTAAACCACCGCAAAGCTAGGGCAATGTTCAAATTCAGAGGTAACTTATGAAGCTAAGTGAGATTTTAAAGGATTGGCCGGAAGCAAAATATATTGGTGATGTTTCGTATCGAAGTGGCTTCAACACCGCCCTCACGTACTGCGACCGAGAGATTGACCGGGAGGCGTTGTGGAAGTTAATAGTATCAAGGTCGGTTTATCACAATTTTGATAGCGATAAAGACAATTTCATTACAGTCCCGCTAAACGATTTAACAGACTTAATCATCTCCACCATGCCAACGTGGTTGAAACCAACAGAAAGGAAATAAAATGAATGAGTCTGATTATTGGATAGATAGGGCAAATAGAGATAGTAACGCAATAAAAGAAGAGCATCAAAGTCGCATGAATGTTTTAGTTGAGAATGAAGAAATGAATAAGTTTCAAATGCTTAAACCAAGAGTTTATATGGACGGAAATATGTTTTGCGTAGCGTATGGCCCAAATCCTATGGAAGGTGTATATGGATATGGTTCAACAATTATGCAGGCTATTTATAATTGGAATAAAGAGTTTGATATACCAATTGATTTAACTGCCAACGTGGTTGAAAAGGAGTGAGAAATGAAAGTTGGACTATGTTCTTATTGCAAGAATTGTAAAGTTTATAAGAAATATTGTCGCATGAATATGAAACAGTCCAGCAGTAAATTGCGGTGCAAATATTTTGAAAGGTTTATATGAAATTAGGGAGTTTATTCAGTGGCGGTGGGTTAGGTGACTTTGGCTTCATGGCTGCTGGTCTGGAAATCGCTTGGCAATGTGAGATTGATGAGTATTGTCAGAAGATATTGGAATTACGTTATCCAGAAAGCAAAAAGTATCGTGATATTAAAACTTTAAAAGGAGCAGACCTTGAGCCAGTTGACATACTTACAGGGGGATTCCCTTGCCAGCCATTCAGCGTTGCAGGAAAAAGAAAAGGCAAAGACGATAACCGTTACCTCTGGCCTGAGATGCTTCGAGTTATTAAAGAAACCCGGCCTCTCTGGATTGTTGGTGAGAATGTTGTTGGAATCACGAACTTGGCACTCGACACTGTATGCACTGATTTGGAAGCCGAAGGTTACGAAGTCTGGCCGGTTATTTTTCCATCTCACGCTCTCGGGGCGTGGCACAAAAGAGATAGGATATGGATTATTTGCAACTCCGAACACCTTAGATTCTCTCCCGAAAAAATCACCGGAGGCACTTCACAGGGAAGCGACAATAGCACGTCCGGGGAGAAGCAAACCAGCAAATCTTCGCGATCAGGTGAGCAATATGCACCTATGGCCGACGCCGGATGCAAACATGAGAGGATGCCGAAAGAATCAGAATGGGCATCAGATTACGCTACAAGATTCGGTAGGTTCTGGGATGCTGAACCCAGAGTGGGTCGAGTGGCTAATGGGGTTGCCGATCGAGTACACCGACTTAAAATGCTCGGAAACGGCCAAGTCCCTGCTTGCACGTATGTCATTGGGAAAATGATTATGGATATAACTGCCAACGTGGTTGAAAAGGATTGAGAAATGAAAAAGACTAAACGGGAAAAGTTCTTCGATATGTGCGGCGAGTATCCCGAAGATATGTTCGGAGAAGATTGGGAAAATTATATTGACGAATGGCTTGAGGAACAAGAAGAAGAAATTTATGCAAATAAGTTTGGGAGGGAGTAAGAATGAGCCAGAATGATCTTAGTCCTATGTGGATTGAAAGAGAATATAACCATCATAGAAAATTAACTCAAGATTTACGAGATGCTTATAACAGCCTTAAAGACCATGAAACTTCCTATGCTAAGGGGATATGGAAAATGTATAAAATGAGATGTGAAATAGTCGATATAATCGGAAGATACGCACAGGAGAAATAATAATATGGGCATAATTTATGAACCAGAAGATGGTAGCAAATGGTGGATTGAAGCACGTGAAAAGTGTGTCAAAATACACGATTGCAAGAACAGAGAAATAGAATTAGATAACGAAGAATTTCCTGAATTCTTGCGAGCATTTGAAAGAGCCAGAAAATTGATAAGAGTTAAAAAATCTGGTGGTACTAAACTTTACGCCAAAAATATGAAAACTATTGATGAGGCAGATGTATTTTAACTGCCAACGTGGTTAAGGAAAGTGAGTAAGAAATGAGTTTAGATTGGAAAAATTCAACGTGTGCAGATTGCCGATTTAGAGTTAAATCAGCTTGCAGAAGGTTTCCACCATTATCTTCGGTTGGAATGTTCCCACAAGTAGAACATATCCTACAAGGTGCAAATATTGATTTTAATATAGCTTGCGCTGAATACAAAAGAGTATTTACAGGAGTAAGCCCAGAAGTCCCAAAAGAAGAAGCGAATATGATTTAACTGCCAACGTGGTTAAGGAAAGTGAGTGAGAAGTGAGTTCAACAACCATAGGGGAGGAATAGATGGACGAAGGAGATCAGATTATTTTGATAGACAATGAAATTATTGAGAGAAAAAGAAGAGAAACTATTGAATATCAGAAAATGCTTCAACAGATGACCCTTAAAGAACTTAAAGAATTAAAGCTAAATCTAAGAAGAAAAATGAATAACTAACCAACGTCAATACCGATGGAGGGTGGGATTATATGCAGGGGAAAGTAAATTGTGTAGGGACGGCGGAGCTAAGTGCGAAAGCATGAACTAAGAAACCGTGAATGGGAAGATTGAGATAGTCTTCCCCCCTACTTAACACTCCGGTGGCCGTGGTCGTAACAGTAACGACATCGGTTCCCCCGAGGGATGCAGGGTGACTATACGAGTAAGTGTTGGAAACCCAAAGCGGTACACAACAAACCACATCTCGTCAAATCCCTGCCGGCCACCTAAAGAGAAAGGGTGAGATATGACTTGGGGAGTTTATTGGTTAGGATTATGTATCATTTGGGGTTTAAATTTAGTGTGGGCAATACTGTACGGCGTTATAGGAATTAGATAACCACCAACCAAACTGACCGATGAGCAAATATCCACAGAAAGGTTATAGGAAGCATATGACAAACGCCATGCCGTGCGCTCACCAACATAAGAAATTAGTAAATGCTCTATGGTGCGGAGATTGTGGAGCATATAACGAACTAGATGGTAATAACTGGCAACTGCCAAGCGGGAGGGGGGAGGAGGATATATCCATCTATGGTCAATACATTGAAAAAGACGGTAAACGAATTGAACCCAAGGATTTTTATAAGCCCCCGTCAGGCAAGACGCTGAGTTGCGATAGCATTGTCACCGAGATTGATAAATTTATTGAACGACATCCAAAAGCACAGGATATGTACGCTAATCATGGATTCGTCTGTATCAATAAAAAGAACATTCGTAAATTAGCCCTAGCCATTTTCAACGCCCAGAAAGGAACAGAGTGATGGAAGTTAAGGAAGCAATTAAGATAGCTCAGACAATAGTTAATAATCATAACGCTATGACTGGTCTTATAAACTACGATGTAGAAGCCATCCAAACCCTCATCGACCACGCCACCCACCCGCAACGGGAAGCGTTGGATGAGGAGAAGGTGAGAAAAATTATTGATAAAATAGCAATTGTTGTTGACGGGGAAATTAAATTTCTTCCCTTAACAACTATCTATGAAATAACAAAAGAGATTTGCTCTCTCTCCCTCCCCTCATTGTCAGATTTGCTTTCGGCGTTGCCGGAGAAGATAGACAATATTACTCCAACATTAATGAACGCTAACCATGTATGCGATTGTTACAATATGGCCATCGACGCCTGCATCGCCGCGCTGACCAAGAGAATGGAGGAGTTGAATGAAAAAAATTGATACCCTTAAAGGAACAAAAATACCTGTTAACTGGAGAGATGAAAGATTAAATGCTTATAACGATATTGGGGGAAATGTTTGTATTCAATGGGAACTCGACCCAAGAGAATATAAAAAATATTCAATGCCATTAGTTGATTTCATAGAAACGATTATTAAAGCAGAGGATAAAGATGAATAACCTACTTAACAAAGCACTGTGGTGGGTGTGTGATCGGTGGTTGTTTAAAGAGACGCATTACAACCAATAATCACTTCTTATTCATCCCCGACCAACCTAAGAATTGACGACCGGAAGCACATCCAAATCTAGGCTCATAGCCCTGGGGGGCTTCGTTATATGTACCCCCAGAGCCGACTTTAATATTCGTAGATGGAGCTAAAAAAAGTTTATAGAGAACGAATCCAATGGTTAGAATAATCGTTCCATATATTATTACATTAACAGCCCTATCTTTAAGCCAAGCACTCATTTCTTTTTGAAATTAGCGCTATAAAAAGCCCAACCACCAGCCCCAACCGCTGCGCCAACCACTAAACCTAGAAGCGAAATCCCACCAAAAATAAATTCAATCATCTACCATCTCCTTTGTTATGTATTCTAACCGCTGTGCATTGATGTTATTTAAAATCCCTAAGAACCTTGCATCTTCATACTTTCCTCGCTTAATTAGCCAGGCGCTAATTTTATTTAGCCTTCTCATCTCTAAAATAATCTCTTGCCTCTCGGATAAGTCGCTCGAATCTTTCGTCATTTCTATCTAATCGCATTTCGTTCCTTGCGTTCATTTTCACAGCATTATCGACTCTTTCGTTTATTTGTCCTGATAAGAAAAGACCACCACCGACTTGAACAAGCATAGTGGCAACTAAACCAATAACAGTCATTCTCCACTTTTTACCGTCTGATATATAAGATTCGTGACTTGCGACCATTTTGGCTACATCAGATAATATCTGATTAGTCCGGTCTAATTCCTGTTCTATTTTTTCAAAGAGTCCGTTTGACATAGTTTTATAATTGGTTTAGCGGGCCAATGACTGATATATCCACTAACGCTTTCCCAGTAGTTCCAGTTGTTGTTAAAGTATTTGTAGCAACTGCCCATACTGCCGCAGCGTCTCCAAGCTGTTCAAACATGATCGGAGACGGCTGACCGTTATCCCAAGTCGTTAAGTCAATGATGTGATTAGTACCGTTTGAAATATCAGCAACATATACATAAGCTGATGCGGTAGTAGTTCTTGCACTTATTCTTACAGTTGCATATCGTGACACTGTTCCACTATATATAGCTGCTAGATTATAAACGAGATATGAACCTACTGTCGTTGCCATTGTCTGTGAGGCGTCTGCAACTGTTGAACCAGGGAGAAACAACTCAACAAGACATGTATCTGTTGCAAAAGCAGCGTTTCTTTCAATAAAGCCAATCGTTGATACTGCATTACCTGGAACAGCTAATACTTTATATTCATATTTAAATCCTGTCGTAGAATCTTCTGCGTTAATTCTTACATTTAAAGTGCTTGCACTTCTTACCGTAGTATCACTTAGCCCTGAACCAGTTGACTGCGCTGAACCATACTCTGTATACCATATATGATTATTTGTAGTATTATTTAAAGTATCGAAGGCTATAAGCGTTGCCCCGACTGCTCCACCCGTATGCCCACTTACTAAAGTTGCAGACCCGACATTGGTTGTTTTAAATAATATGCTATTGGCGGAATTAGCTACGATAAGGACATCTACCGTTTCGTTTATCCCCTTTGTACCAAGTTCGCCGGAAGTAACAATTGTATTTGTAGTACCATTTAAAGCAAAACCAGAAATTCTATTTGCGTGTATATTCGGAGTAGTAATTGTACATGTTCCTCCGTTATTTAAATAAAAAGCTCCCTGACTTGCTGTTCCACCGGTATTATTTGCACTAAGATGTGGATTTGTGAAGATACAATTTACGCCTCCGTAATTAATTCCCATTCTAGTATTTCCAATAAACCAATGGTCTATAAATGTATGCCCATTTACTCCTGGCCCAACACCTAATCCAGCGCAAGCCGATGATGCTGTCCCAGCTTGACTAGCACAAAAAATATTACCTGTAAATGTTTGTGGTATTGTTGAGTGAACAGTTAAACCCCATTGCAAGGTAGTATCAAAAACACAGTAATCAACACCAGCAACTCCCGCGGTATTTCCATTGAATCCACCAACGCTCCCTTGTGATAATCCGATAGCCATAGAATATCCTGGAAAATTTACAGTAGGTGTTCCGCCGCTTCCCCCCATACCCTTAATATATGCCCAGTCTAAATTAATATATCCAGAACTTAAACTATTCATCATAAATAAATTTTGATTTGCAACGCTATTTGTAAATACCACATTCCTCGTTAGTAATAGAACTTTTGCATTTGTATCGTGCGTATATGTAAATGCTGATTCAGCGCCACCACTTGTTGCTGATAATACATAAGAGGTACTGGAGTTTTTTGTAATAATGAATTTGTATTCTGTTTCATTATAGTTTGTAGCATTTGCTGATGTTGCAGTAATCGCAATTCTATCCCCTACGTTCCAATCAACAGCATCACTGACAACTAGAGGTGAAGCTGCAACACCTGTACCACTAACATAAGTAGTATTATAATAAGTTCTTGAAGCACCCTGCATGATACATTTACCAGTACTTCCACTAACAATAATTATTCCTGTTTGCGTACCTCCTGCACCTTGCCTTGATGTATATGTTGCTGTATTTGCAGCAGGATATGGCGTTGCTACAGTTCCCATTTGAATTTCGCCACCATCAGTTACAATCGTCATTCCCGTTACTGAAAGAGAAGCACTTGATGCGGTATCCCATTTTAGAATTGCAAGACTATCTGTTAGAGAACCACCTAGCTGAACTCCCTGAGATACTGTTTTTGTTAAATTCTGATTAGAACTACTACCCCTAATATCCCCAGCTGTACCGTCTACAGTTACAGTAATTGCAGAACCAGTGCAATTATGTGGACCTATCCAAATTGTGTCTGTTGTCGTCGGTGAACCCGTTGTATCTTCGCTAGATAAATATGCAGGATTTGCTCCACCCGAGTCTGCTCCTACAGTTCCACTATTCGCAGTTGTGCTTTTAATTATCCATTTATATGCACTTGCACTTGTTGTTGTATAAACATATGGTGTGCCAAGACGAAAATATATCCAACCTGCTGTGACTGGCATATCTGTCTGCAATATCGTAGCTACAGCAGCCGTCGCTGCACCACTTTCTTCAAGTGTCGCAGTCCAATTCCTTCCTGATGATGGATAAGTAGTAGCATATACCCATACTCCTGTTGCAGCATTGGTTGTATTTGGCGCAGTAAATCCTACTGTCTTAACTCCCGCAGTCGTAACAGTAATATTTGTAGAAGCGTGAATAGTTGGAGTATTCCGAACTAAATCCCACGTCGCTGCTGTTGATAGATTTCCAGACTGATTTGCGGTATATATCGACAAAAAATTGACTCCTGTTTATTAATTATTAAATATCTACCGATTTACCTTCAAAGGTTAATTTAAGAGATTGATAGTTAGTATCTGAACTGCGTAAATCAAAGTCATCTAATAATGTGTTTATAATAGTTGTAATCTGTTGAACTGTATATGACCTAGGAATACTTACAGTCTGCAAATTCTTACCTTTATATAAAAAGTTTAACTGAAAATCAAAATCAGTTGGCTCTACGAAATGAATTTGTGATATTGTTCTTGCCATATTTCTCCTTATGCGTAGCTTAGTGATGCCCGATCATCATATACTTGATTAAATTGTCCGCCACCTGCCCAAGTGATGCTTGTAGTTATCGGTGTTCCGCTTTGATCTATCTTCTTTATCTTCCAGACAGCTGCACTTGTTGAAGAACCAATCTTTGCAACTCCGATATATGTAACGCTAGTAGTAGTAACATTATCAATTTTACTTGTAAAATCTCCGGCTATATTTGATAGTAACGACTCTGAGGCTAATTGAGCAATTGAACCATCTGCATTTTTTATATTTATAGCTCCTGGAAATGCGGCAAAGGCTTCTTTCGTTTTTTCCGTAAATGCTTTTATTTCCTTAATCCAATCAGCACCATCGGTTAAACGGACAGCGAGAGGGTTTGATTTACTATTAGTGCGGAGCAGCTTGAGGCTCTTCTCCAATGAATTTAAAAGAGGAGTAAGATCAACAGCAGGGATATTGAGGACTGTCTCTGGAACATTAACTTCCGGTGCTGGAAGGTTAATTATCGGAGCTTCAACTCGTATCGCCTTAACAGCATCTTCAATTGCTTTTAACTTACTATCTAATTCAGATAAGTTATTAACACGAACCTCTTCAATAGCATCAGGGAAGTTAAGAACCTCTACCTTTTTATGCTCTTGTTTTGTAATAACTGGCTGGATAGATGAGTTAAGTATCTTCATTGCCTCTGTCTTAGTCTCCTCGTCCATTCCCTCTAACTGAGAAGATAGCGAACTCGGGTCAACTTCTTCGCCGTCTTTAATATTCTTTAATAACTCATTTACAGCTTTTCTAGCGTTTATTTTTATCATATTTCTAACCTTGATCTTGTCATAGGGATAACGCCATTTATGGGGCCATCTATCGTTATTTTATCGTCAATCATATTAAATCCAGATTTTTGTATAACTAGTCTATGTGGGCCTAAGTTCGTCACGTCTGAGTAGGGGTTAGAACTTGGTGTAAATACATGTGGAACAAATTTTTTTACTGAGATATAAGGAATTATTATATATTTAGAATCAGTGGACGGATTTACTGCCCATGCAGGAGTTATTTTTAAGGTAGTCGCTGAATTATTTGATGCCATTACAAATCTTCTTTGTCCAGCACCAGTACCAGAGGTAATATAAACTTCGTGATAACCCCACTCTCCATAGCCTGATGTTGACCAGGATTGAGTTGAATCCACTAATGTAGTTGAGGTTGAAGAAGTTACTGTTCCATTGTCAGAGTTTAAATATCCATCTGAGGTGGTTTGACAAGATAATACATTAGTCCCAGTATTATCATAAATATTAACTGTTGCGGTCTGAACTGCATTACCATATCTATCTACTAATTTTTGAAGTAATGAATAAACTTCCCATACGCTTTGTGTTTGGTATGTTACAGAACTTGAAATATTCCAGGTAACTTTATATGGCGCTACGCTAGTTTCTGTTAAAGAACCCCAAATAAAATCAACACAATAAAGATTAAATTGGTCAACATCCTGTTCTTGCCATATATTTACACCAGCAACGGTTGGTAGGGATACGTCTGACTGATGAATATATTTATTATTACCAACAGTCTCTGCATTTATTTCTCTAAAACAAATTTGACTTGTAGCATCAGCATATGATGTTATATTGGCCATATTGCCAGCAGAGCATTGTTCTATATGTCCGCCATATATTGTTGCACCAATAATAGAATTGAAATTACTTCTAAAATCTAATTGTCTCCATCTATCAACAAACAGTCCATAAATAGTATGCCCCGTAGAAGTACCGATATTTGAACCCCAAAAACCTTGAGAAGCTAATCCGGAACCAGTTGTTAAACATCGGACACGGAATCCATAAAAAGTAGCTGTTCCGCTTGGCCCAATCTCTGTAGAAGAATAATCTGCTGAACTAGCTTCAAACACCCAATCAGGACTAGCATAAAATTTATCTGCTGAATATAAGGAACCAAAAGCATAGGTTCCTGAACCTTTAAAGCGCACACAGCTTCCTTTTAGAAAAGTAACTTGCTCATCTATTGAAGAAAATCCAGTAGTTCCCGTATGACATATATTTGCGTCAAATGCGTATTGAGTATTTCCTAACTTCCAAGAGAATCCCCACTGACCTTGTATTACAGCATATGTGCAACTGGTTGGAGCGAAAGCTGTTACTTGCGAAGTAATTAATGTTTTAAAATATTTTGTTGCGTAATATGTTCCGTTAGCACCAAAAGTAATATCTTCTGTTTGAGCTGCTCCAGAAATATCAGTACCCGCAATTTGAACAGTTACATTTCCTACTCCAGTAAACGAGGTAACAGTTATATATAAATCTTGAGCCGCTCCACCTAATACTACATAATCTGCCGGAGCAAGAAAATTTTTAAATGTTATTGTTGCTCCATCTACCGCTGTGACTGACCTACTATCTAATGTTAGTGTTCCCGCCTTATCCTGTGTATATACATCATTAAGTGTGGTTCCAGCTTGGTCTGTTATTTTTAAACATCTCGATATTGTTTTCGTAAATGAAGCGTTCTGTCGTCCACCTTCGGTTAGAGTTGTTACAGCAGTAACTCTAAAACGAACATACCACATATAAAAATCTATGCCGCTTGATGGGACATTTCTATTTGACCAATCATCTGGTAATTCCCAGGTTACTGTATTTACTCCGGTATTTTGAAAAGAATTTGTATCATCCCTAACATTCGTTAATGCTGTCCATACAAGTGTTCCTGCTGTTGTAGGAGTAGATGCGTATTCCCAAATTCCAGTAATAGCAGTAGCAACTAAAGCTGTTCCTATATCAAAAGTTATTCCATGATACCTATTATTTACAATATGAATATATGTTCCGGAACCATAAGCACTCTTAACACCAAACTGTAAATAATCTCCTACAGCAACTCCTGTATCTGGGAAAAAATCGTATGCCGTAGCACCTTGCGTTGCTATTCTAGATGTTACAGTTCCTCCAGAGGTAACATAATAAACACGGGATATTGCAGAATCTGGTTGAAATGTATAACTCATATAGAATTTATTTCATCTATTTTAGCTTGTATATCCTGAATATCCTTAGAAATCATTACTATCGGTGCAGTAGCATCTTCTAATGACTTTCCTAGTAAATCTTTTAGAATCGTATCTTTAACAGAATCTATCTTTACTGATAAATTAGAGAAATCTAATTGTGCATCAACTAATTTATTCTCTAATTCTGTCTTTGATAACTCAATTTCGTTTAGGTCAACTATCTCTGTAACTTTTCCATACTTACCATCTTTTAATAAAACCCACATTTTATATTACCTTTGTTGTCCAGTTAATATCATCTCCTGCCGTAGATGAAGAATAATATACTACTTGCCCACCAACTAATCGTAATATCAACTCTCCTGGAGCAAGATTACCATTTGTTGCAGAAGGTGTTCCGGTATTATCAAATCCCCATCTAACAGTTCCAGCATTATTCTCAATTGTTATTGTTAAAGCATATGGAGATGAAGGTACTGTTGATGGAACCGAATACCAAGTATTTGCCGATGTTAAATCTCTTGTTCCGTTCACCGATACGCCGGATAGCGGGGAGACACCTTTTAAACTTTCATCAGTAGCTGGATTTATTATTCCGCCATTAGAATCTTTTAATACCATTGGCCCTGGAAAGGCAAGAGCTTGATGAGTCTTTTCAGTTAATATTTTTAACTCTTTAATCCAAGCCTGACCGTCTGATAGTCGTACCGCTAAAGGGCGTGTTTCACTGTTTGTACGAAGCTTGTTAAGATTGCTATTAAGAGCGGCGATAATATCATCTAAGTATACTGGTGGAACGTTTACCACAGTTTCCGGCAGGTTTACAATAGGTGCTGGTACATTAACCATTGGCGATGCTATTTCTATGCGTAATGCCCCTACCAAGTCCTCTGCTAATTTGTTAAAATAAGGCTCTAATTCAGCTAAATTGGTGATTCTTTGCTCTGTTGGAATATCTTCTAAGTTAAGGATTTCTACCTGGTCAATTGGCTTCTTAACATAGACACTAGCGAACTGATCTGTAAGGCTCTTCTTAATCTCAGCTAAGATATTATTAACTACCTCGACCTGCTTACCTGACGTAGCATCAATACCTTTTAAAGCTTCTGTAAGTGCTTTAGTCTGTGAGGTTATGTCACTTTTGATAGCACTTGTCTGTTTATTGAGGTTGTTCTGTAACGAAGCCTCAACCACATCTAAATTATCAATAGCGACCGACTCTAACGGCTCATCCTTAGTTCCAAGCAATTCTATGATCTTTTTAAGGAGAATTGTCGTAACTTGGTGGTTTATATCTAATTGATCTTCGGTTTGCATTTTAGCCTGGGGTGTGGTATATTTTATATATGATACTTCACGTTATACTTATATGTTTAGGACTTGCACTTGGTGGCCCTATCAGTGTTTTAGGTGTATACTCTATTTGGTTTCTTATCTGCGTATTTGCAACCTGCATTGATTTATTCAAAGGTAAAGTACGCCTAGGGGGTTAATTTATTTGCCCTACGAATCAATTCTTCGATTTTCCCTGTTTTTGTAGATAATTTGTGGCTTTGATTAAATACATCCCTTGCAACATTTCCCGCAATAGTTTCTGGATTAGTAGAGAATCTACTTACAATTCCTTGTAAAAATCCTTGAGGAATTGCTTTCTGAGCTAATGCTGCTTTTTCTGCGGCTAATCTTCTGGCTCTTTTCAATCCTTCATAAGTAGAATTTAAAGAAGCAACTTCCTTATCTCCACCCTCAACAGAATCTTTAAGTCCTGCTCTAAGTAGGTTTAATGCTTGCGCTCTTGCAGGTTGACTATATACTTTTTTACCTTTATCTGTTGAAACTAATAGTCCGTCAGTTTTATCTTGTAAAAATTCTTTTTTAGCTTGTCCTGTTAGTCTATCAATCTTACCACCATTCTTAGCTAGAAATGCTTGCTCTTCTCCAAGAACTTGTTTCATTTGTAGAATATCTGCTGGACTTGCACCAAGTTTTTCTTGATTTATTATTTCATGCTTCAAGGGAGCAGTATACTGATCTCCGTTAATATTAAAATTTTTAGATTTTAATATTTCATTTCTACGCGTAAAATTATCTTTAATAACTGTGTCAAATTGACCAACCATCTCATTAAAATCTTGATTCTTTTTCATTATTTTTGTAGCTTCTGTAATTGCTTTTAGTTGGTCACCTTTTTCTAAGGCAGTGGCCAGTTCTGATGTTTTCGGGTTCAATACTTCAGTTGCTAATTTTTCTGCTTTTTGAATAAGCTGATTTGGTGTTACCCCAGATAGATTATTAACCGTGCGTGATTTATTAATAAAGTTCCCAACTGCTCCACCTACTGAAGTTTTTCCGATCATAGATGTAGCTGGCCCACCAGCTAATGTTGCTAAAATATTTGCCGGATTTGTAACCGTATCCGCAACATATCCAGCAGTATCTCTTAAAAATCCTTTAGCAAAATTCTGTACTGGCTGGTCAGGTCTATTACTAATAGGTGCGTTTAAAGACTGTTGCTGGAAGGTTGGTATGCTATCTGGATTTGTTGCACCCTTAGCATATCCAGTTCCTTGAATTAAAGAACGAATAGCTGCACCTGGGACATTAAATGTTTGTCCTAATATATTTTGCGGTTGAACACCTTGGGATTTAATTATTTCTTTTGGTGTATCTTCTAAATACGTTACCTTCGATTTTGGCTCATCATCTAGATAGGTAATAGCCATTAGTCAATCCTAGCTTTTCTACCGTTAATAATAACAATTGTTCCCTTTGGTAAGTTAGCCTTACTTGCTTCTTCTTCATTACTAAACGATTTTAATTCTTCTCCAGAAACTTTATTAAACACACTTTTCATTTTATTCAAATACTTCTGTGCATCTTCTTCCGACATATCTTTCTTTAATACCGTCGAAGCGTTCATTAATACCCCGAGCTCTTTATTGCTTAACTGTCCAAATCCTGTTGCGCCTGTCTTGCTTTGTGATTTTAAATCGTTTAGTACCTGTAAAACATTTTTAGAAATTATCTTATCAAAATTTGCTTTCCAATTTACTTTATTATATTCACCTGGTAACGGAGGTATAGAACCAGCTGCACCAAAATATTTTATTCCTTTTTCAATCTCAGATATGGAAGAAAGCATGTCTTGAGAAAAACTTTGTTCATTTGCTATGCGATTTTTGTCAGCCATAGCCGTATCTTCTGCTTTCTTTTTTAATTCATCCATTTTAAGTATTTCAGCTTGCTTTTCTTCTGGAGTTCTTGCGTCTTGTTCAGCAATCTTTTTATCTTTGATAGTTTGTAATTCAATCTGTCTTTTAGCCTCTAAAGCAGCTGGTGTTGGACTACCAGTCCAGTCCGTTTCAGTAGCTTGTTGTTGTAAAGCCATTGTATTATTAGTACCAGGTTGAGAAGGATTTAAGCTTATTGGAGGAGTTATCTTACCAAAATCTCCCATAAATTGATTAACACTAGCAGGTAGACCCAATGAAGATTTAATCATTATCTCGCCAGCATCATAAATAGACTTATCTTTAGTTTCTTGGCCAGCTTTTTTAAGTTGAGAACCTTTTATAAGATTAGCTAGATTTTCTTGCCCTTGCCTAGATTTAGCCTCAGAAATATAATTTTGAACCTGGGCATCCTTAACAGGTTGATCTTGAGCTAATTGTTTATCTTGATTAGCAATCGTAGCATCTTGATACTTACCTTGTTGTGCTAGTTGTAACTGACGAAACTGATTCTCTTGAGCATTTTGACGAGCTTGAGTAAACAAATCTACGGCATGAGAAATAGCTTGAGCTTCGTTCTGTTGTCGTGCTGCTTCATTAGCACGTAATTGTAATACTGCATCTAAAGCGTTTGCCATAATAATCTCCTAATGAACTAATAAATTTCTATATGCAGATGTGTCAAATCCTAGTGCCTGACTTTGTGTACTACCACCTAAAGTTCCACCCATAAAACCGCTACCAGGAATATTGCCTTGAGAGAATGGGACATAGCTAGAATTCATTCCAGGATTACCCATCATGCTTAAACCAGAACCCATCCCTGAAAATCCTGCTGAACCATTAGCGCCATAAGAGCTATCAATAGAGCCACCGATACCTCCGCCAAGTGTAGCACCAATACTTGCCCCAGCAGGACCACCAACCAAGAACCCAGCACCAGCACCTAAAGCAGTTCCTATTCCGCCCCAGATAGGACTAGCTTTCTTTTGGCCAGCCAATGTTTGGGCTACCTGATTGGAATAATTATCTAAATTAAACTGATTCTGATTATTCTGATTACTTTGTAAAGTTCCTAATCCAGCATTAAATAGTCCTAACTTGTTCTGATTTGCACTGTACGCGTCTTGTATTCCTTGATTTAATCCAAAACCTTGTAAAGTACTATTTAAGTTATAAGCATTTTTAGCAAAGGCATCTGTCGCCGTTGATGAGTTAAGAGCGCCAATATCAGCAAGATAGTTTTTAGTATCAAGGTTATTCTGATCGTACTGTGGCTGTAAATTATGCTGGGCTGCGCTAATAGCTTGGGCACTAAAATTAGGACTAATTGTAGATTGTAACCAGCTTGGAATATCTCCACTAACTAAAGAGTTCCCAATTCCCGATGTATTATCTACGAATTGTGGTGTTGCGGGTAAACTAGGCGACTTGTTCTTGCCCATTTAAGGCTCCTTTTAAATTGTATCGCTTTATATTATTATTCTTATCTTCAAAGGCTAATTCTTCAATATCAGGGTTCTGCTCTAAATATATTTTACAAGATTCTCGGATAACATGAAATAAACTTTTATCTTTTTCTGTTGACACAATAAAAGGGACGTATAAAATATTTCCCTCATCTTTTACTGGCATTTTAGTCAAACTTTCATCAGACACATCTTTTATTCGATACGCACAGATAACTGCTTTAATGTCACCGTCGATATTTGGTGTGTATATCCATCCTCGTTCTTGAGTATACAACAATATCCTAAGAACCTCAGACGGCTTCTTTTCAGGCCATAACTGATTTTCAATAATTAAGTCTAATGACTTAAGTAATATTTCCATTCTAGAATCCATAGGTAGCCGATATAAAATCCCATTTAGTGTCTGTCGAATTATAAATAAATTTAAAATAATCCGTTTTGCTACCACCGGTAGTTACTGTTGGCAAAGCAACTGTTCCCCCACGATATATTGCGTTCCAGGAGAATGTTTGTACATTAGTAGACTTTATTCGTAAAATCCACTCTTGCCCATCATCAGGTGTTCCTGACGGAGCATTTATTGTTAGGGTTCCTAGAGCCTGCGTATTGGCCTGCTTAGTAATATCTGATGTATCGGCATTAGGTGTTATGGATGTCGCATCCGCCTCTACTACAACCCTAACTTGAACATTCCCACCAACAATAATTTTTCCTTGAACCAAAAGTCCATTTGTTGGAGCTGCCGTTAAACTTCCAAGATAAGTTTGTCCAATAGTTAGTTCATATGCAAAAACATATTTTGTCATCTCGAGAATATAATTATTTAACCATCGGATTGCAGCATTATTTGAGCTATAATTACCCTGCATAACAAATAAACCACTGTTCGTACCACCACCTAACGTCATAGTTGGAAAGAAAGTATTACTAGAGCCAAACTGAGAATCTTGATAAACCTTTATATTATTATTAACTTCTAGTGTCGCAGTCCCTCCGCAAATCATTAAAGCCCCACCACCTGCTAATGGGTCTGCCGTAGAAGAAATATAGTATCCCGTTGTCGCTGGTGCACGCATATATCCAGTATCATCTATTATGATTACTGAATCCTGTGCTGCCCCCGTACCATCCCAACGCATAACATGGTTGTCTGTACCTGTACCTGTGACTGTTCCAGTTCCAACAGTAATCGAAACCACTCCTGACCCGTCGTCAGTAACTTTACCATTCGGAAATTTTATTTTTACTACGTCTGCAACACTTGGCGCACCGTCTTGTTCTTCAACTGTCAACGAATAACTTCCGCTTCCACCTGGAACAGCTACCCAACCTGTATTACCTGTTCCCGATTGTTTCTGATATAAAGTGGTTCCTGCCGAACCATCAATTCTCATATATAAAGAACTTATCCCTGCCGTAACAAACGCTTCAGGCGTTCCGTATCCTTTATATATCTTTATACCTTCTCCGTCACCAGGCATATCTTGAGCTAATTTACGAATGATAGTATTAAGTTTAGCAATACCTTCAGGCGTTTTTAATTGCTCTGGAGTAAAATCTATATAATCACTATTTTGTAATAACTCTGCCATATTATTGAATAGCTAAATAAAATAAAGTAAATGTTCCTGTTGGGGTTCCTGTTTTAGTCCAACTTAATGTGAATCCATCAGCACCAACCGCTGATACATAAGCAACTTGATTATCTGCACCACTTCCAGGTGCAACGCTAACATTTGTTAATACTTGCCATTTATTTCCAGCATCATCAAAAGATAATGCTAACCTAGTTGTCAAATCATCCAAACCAATTGACATACGTGCATTATTATCTTGTGCTCCAATTAAAAGCAAAAAGCGTGGAGTAAATCCTACCCCTGTTATTGCCTGATCTCCCGTAGCAGTACTTAAATCACGTGTAGTTGAGCTTAACTTAAATATTGGAGCGTATGCCCATGCTGGATTAGCCGCTGCACCAAGAGTTTTCAAGAACATTCCTGCTGTTCCTGCTCCTAAACGAGCAAAAGCTGAAGAGCTAGAAGCATATAAAACATCGCCTTGCGCTTGCGAAGCTATTGTTAGTCCAGTAATGGCACTAATCTTCGGAGCATCGTTAGTTCCACCCGTGTGTGCGTGACCTGTCGTTCCGTTCATTGCAGCATTTACCCATGCGTGCAGTAAATCTAACTGCGCCTCCAGGTCTGAATCTGTCAAAATCTCCGTACCCCAGTTCTTTGTCCTTGCACTGTCACTTGGATAAGCCATCTATAACTCCTATTCTTCTAAAGCGATTGCAACAAGTTTAATCTTTTTTATTTTTACTCTATCGCCAGTAGCATTATTTAATATTTGGAAACTAAATCTTCTACCAACTGCACTATTACTAAATGAACGTGTAATTGTTCTATCTGGTGGAGAAGATGCTAAGTATGAAGTATTTAAAATAAATGTTGTGTTTAATAAATCGCCATTAGCCGTTAATGTAGTATTTAATGAGCCTGAGTTTTGCCCTCTATCTGCTGTCCACTGTAAAGAGAAAGAACCAGTAGAACCATAGTAAGATATGGTTGCCTTTAATAACTTCATTCTAACCTCATCACGCGGTAGTCCAAAATCTAATGAGGTAAAATCTTTTGTCTTATAATTAGCTTGGGTAACATTTGTATTATCTGAGTTGGATGTATCCTCCATCTGATAAATAACATCATTTCTTGAGGAAGCTACATATAACTCATTTCCCACTTTAGTGCGAAGCATTGGAATACCAAAGTTATCCGCAACCGCTGAATTAATAGGTCTATTCATCCACCTACCAAAACGAGCATCGTATATTCGGCATACGTTTGGATATGAAGCGCCAGAAGTACTATCATTATAAAAGATACGATACTTATTCTCGCTATAAATACCAAAACATCTATTTGTAAGACTGACCGTGCTTGGCCAAGTTTCATTTACTGTTAAATTAGTCCAATTAACACCATCCCATAAAAACACACCGAGCGTTGGATATAACGAAAAGAAGTAAACTCCCTCTGCCCCAACTTGAATTGAATAAGGTTGAGAACAGCCGTGTGAACCAAGAATATAGTTCTGAGCTACGTTAGGCATACCAGTTAAGGCATAAGCACCAAATTTAGTAAATACTGTTATCTGTCCGCCATTAGGAAATCCAATCGCACAACCCTGAGTTAAATCCGGCATATCTATTGACCAAGCATCCCCCGCCGTAGTCCAGCCACCAGCTCCATTCCAAGTTGTAGCACTACCAGCCTTAGAACCATAAACAGTAATTCCACCACCCTCAGCTACAAGGCGTGATTTATGGTAATAAATACGATCTCTGGCGTTTGGAGGAGTTGTTGTCGGAACTGTTACAGTGCCAGCTATTGTTGTATATTTAAGATTATCAGTTGAATTTGTAAAGTAGGCTGTACTGCTTGCAGATAGTCCACAGGTAAGAACGCCACTCGTAAACTTAGAAGCATCTGTTTGCGTAATAGCAGTTCCATTTATACGAGCTAAATCGCCTCCTACGACTACATAGTCACGGGTAGAGGAGCCTTCATAGTGATGTAACATCCCATCTGGAGCTGTTGAATAAGTAGCCCCGCCAGTACAAATAGAAGTAAAACCCTTAGAGCGAATCATTCCGCCTAAAGAGTCAGAATCCCAATTCTCTATAATGCGTGCTTCATTTGACTTTAATTCCTGATCTTGTCCAACAGTATTCTCTCCTCCAGCAAAAGATGCTATCTCAAGAACTAACTCTGGTGCATCAGGCTGATCGAGAACATTTCTATATGTCTTACCAACTACCATACCAACCTACTCCTTGTCCTTGCCGATCAGAAGACTGTTGTATATCGGAATCTCCAAAATCAGGAGAGGCATAATTTTTTTCTATATATGTCTTAGCTGTATCAGTATTTGCTCGTTCTACGTACTCAGCGTAATGATTCATCATAATCTCAGCTTCTTGATGCTTACCGATCTGTCTTAATAACTCTGCTGCTGCAAAATATACTGGGCCTTTACGATACTCTTCTGGATGTAAAGATACGTCGGTCGTTGCTGATAATGCTGTTGTAGGACGTTTAAAATAATATAAATAATATGTAGTACCAGTTCCTAACAACTTAATGTATCTCGTTCCTGAATATTCCCAAAAATAATAATATGGCGGTGACCCTGCGTAGTTTACATATCGTTCATAATCCTGAATTGCTATCTCACGATTAGCATTTAAGACATACCCATCAACTATTAAAAGATATGTTCTTAACCAATCCGCTGGCATTGCAATCTGATTACTTGTTATTGTGCCAGTTTCATATTCACGAAGATTCTTGGCATCACGGGCAAATTGGAGTTCACCGTTATTTAATTCAGTAAGGCGTTGAGCAGATGGCCATTGGTCATCTGTCGAAACATTTGAATCGCCAATAAGCGTACTCAGAAAATTCTGTTGGTCGCCAAAGGTGTAACTCATATTAAACCCCCACTAAAGATATATCTTTCTTGAGGACGCCTTCATAGGCCTCCTGCCAAAGATATGCTTTTTTATCAGCATTGTAGTTTTCTACAATATTGTCATAAGCGTTTTTAGCTAATAATCTGCGCTTATCTTCATTTAAAATTAACTCTTCCATTGCATCGAACCATTGATCTGGTTTAACGAGTAGTCCGTCTTTACCGCTTGTAATGCACGGGCTATACGGTTCCCAGTCTGAAGCAATTGTCGCAGCGCCAACTACTGAATACTCGAAGTATTTAATAGCTGACTTATTACGATTAAACTCATTCTCGGTAACTGGACACAAGCCAATATCAAGATTAAGGCCAGCTAATTTATACGGATAGACTTCGTAATTAACCCAATTATGTGCCTCTACACGGTCAATAGGGAAATCACGTAAACGGCCATACAGCTTCATATCGCCGGAATAAACAAA
>OFQX01000111.1_pt1 | contig 25873 bp, 34 predicted proteins | sample 1542951 | NCBI WGS metagenome assembly OFQX01 (sample SAMN07774215, study PRJEB24372) | wastewater metagenome | isolation source: WWTP Novara (Effluent) | place: Italy: Novara | collected 2015-12
AAAGAGCCGTGGAGAGTTGAATTGTCATGGATCACAGGTAGCGACGGTAAAAGAATCACATGCCCCACTGCCTGCATGAGTCGTGACGATGATGAAAACGAAGCCAACGAACGCCGCATCGTGGCCTGCGTGAATGCGTGTGCGGGGATTCCGCTCGACTGGCTAGAGTCTGGTTTGACGGGATGCTTACAGAATGTGCGCGACGAACGCGATATGTATAAGCGTAGGAGCGAGAACAGCACTTGGCAGTGTTACGAACTGATGGATGTTTTGAAGGATGCACAGTCGGCTATCGCCACATGTGGGAAAGACTACGACTATGTGATGGGCAGGATCAACGCCGCACTCGCCAAGGTGAAGAAATGACGCGCGAAGAAATCGACATCCTCTGGCAGCGCGCATTGGGCGCGGCTGTTGCAGACGGCGAGCAATTCACCCGATACCACTTTGCCAATCTGGTGCTTGAGAAAGCTGCGGTGAAGTGTGATTCGATGCACGGCGAACGAAACGGTGATTGTGCTGACGTGCGTCTAGGAGTCCGGCCATGTCATTTCACCGGTTGAGATTGGGCAAGCAATTCGGTCTTTCGGTGGCTATCCCTGTTGCTTCCGAAGTAGTAAGCAAGCACTTGCTCTGCCTTCGCAGAAAGATAGCCAACAAGCGTTCCAGCAAGCACAGACTCTACCTTTGCATACCCTAGAAGGGTAGCGCCAACCATTGCTATAAATGCCCCTACGATAGTGAATGCAAGAATCTTGTTGGTGTTGTCCTTGGTTTGAATCTCACGGTTACGGGCTGAATCAACGTCCTTAACTTTAAGCTCTGCATACTTGAAGCCGCGTTCCTTTTCCTCGTTCTGGTATTGCAGTTCCAACTCTTTCAACTTGCTGAGTTGGTCAGGGGTAATCTGTCCGCTTTGGATAGCATCAGCAATCTTCTGTTGGGTCGGTTCCGAAACCCCAAACAGATTCCCAAGGGCAGACACAGCAACGCCACCTAGAGGCCCAAGCAAGGCCGTCGCAATGGTCGGCGCGATCTTTTCCAGAAAGTCGTTCATTTCACCCCCTCATGCTCTAGGCTGTAGTGGTTCCCATCTTGGAACCTGCCGCCCCATGTCCCGCCCTGAGACTCCCACCAAGCGCCAAGCGGTTCATGGTCTTTCGAGTCGGGAAGGAACGTGCCATTGCGAAATAGGTTCAAGTCGATGGCAAGCCGCAGCTTGTGGCACGATGAAGCGTTGCCGTAGCCCTTGAATGTCTTGAGTTCGCCAAATACTCGCGGATCTCGGTAGGCATCGCCTAGCGTTACCTCGTAGCCCATCTCCCGCGCCTTGTCGATCAGTCGCGCCACCATGCCGGCAAACCGGCTTTGTTTCTGGCGTAGGGTTTCGCTCATGTCCCATGCGCCCTATCACAATCAATCTTGTCGGCCTTCGTGTCTAGCTTTTCGTAAATCTTATCCAGCTTGGCAAACATCGCCGTTACCACTTGCTCGAATTTGTCTGTTTTGACGTAGCTCCCGGCCACCAATAATTCGATGTTCTGCACCTTCGCCACCAGTGCGCTTGTTTCCTCTTGCTGCTTTTTCAGCGCATCCCATACTGACTTCATCACCGCGCCACCAAGGAACGCGATAACGCCGAGCGTTGCGTTTATGAACATTTGGACCTCTGGAGACATGCTTATTCCTTTCCCGCTTCTTTGAGCGTGGATGCGTTGAAAATCTAGCCGTGCCACCGACCAGTGAAGCAGTGCAGCGTTTCATGCCCAAGCGTTTCAAGCGGAGGATTGCGGTATGTGTAGATCGTGCATACCGATCCCATCTCGGCACAGGCAAGAATCTTCCGGTCCTCGCCCGACCGATGGCACGCGGCGTTTAGCTGCGCCTCGGTATCGACTTCCTTCCACACGATAAGCGCGGACTCTTTCGTGTATTCCCGGTTGACCGGAGTTGTGAAGGTATCGCCGCAGCCGGCGACCAGGCTACAAAGGCAGATCAGCAGGTATCGCATCGAACTGTTCCTTGGTTATTTCCGGCCATCCACCGAAGTGCAGATTGCGCTTGCTGTAGTCGCCCTTATGCACCGTGACATAGGGCGTTTGCAAATCCCACTCGGCCACCATGACGAACTGTGGATCGTCCAGCATTTCAGGCAGCGTTCCCATGTGATGCAGTTGCTCGGGGCCAGCAATGAATTCCTCGCCCCGCTGCACCGTGCTGCTGATAGCCTGCGCCATGCGCTCAGGCTCAGTGCGGCGTTCTTGCTGAATGATGATGTGGTAGTTAGGCACGATCCACTGCTCCTAGCTCAGATTGCGACAGGTTGCGAGTCCATGCGAAGATTTGCCCGACAGGGCCGTTGAGGACGGTTGCGCCATTCAGATGCCCTACTTGTACTTGTGTAACAGTTGGCAGCGTAGCAACAGTGTCTTCTGTCTGTGCTGTACCGTCTAAGTCCATCTTGATCGAGTTGGTAGCGGCAGAGTAAGCGGCCTTCGACGTTGCCGCGGGAGTGTAGGCATTGCTCGCCGTAGTCTGCCACTTGGACACGCCACCATCTACGCCGTCGAACCGGACTGCCGTTGCGGATGTCAGGTTGATGCTGCTGTATTCGTTCGCCGTGTTGTCAGACAGCGCAGCAACTGTTCCTGCTGTAGCAACCCCAACCCCACGCGAGAACGTAGCCGCCAGCGTCTTGATGTTCGCAACATCTGCTCCGGTGTAGGTCAGCACATCAGCATTCCGCGCTACTGCGACGGTAGTGGTCGGGATGTACGGAGTGGCGAAGGAACCGAGTTCGAGTTGTGCGCCCCATACATAGACGCCCTTGGTAATATCACCGAGGAACGATGAAATAGTGTCACCTGTCGAAGTGCCTATTTGGATATTAGCGTTTGCCCCTGCTGTGAAGGTCATGGAGCAACGATACCATCCGTTCCCGGCGTCTACGATTCTCGCTGAAGGACTTCCCGTTCCGCCCACCGTTCCGACCACCCCGTTTGTCAGATCGAAATATGCCGTGGACGTGACAGAGTTTCCTTCTGTAATGTACGCCCAAGTGCGCCCCGCAGCTTTGAGGTAAACGCTCGTCGTATAGACACCTGACGTTCCGGCAACCGTGTTATGGATTGTGTGTGTGGTGTTAGTTGCGGCTTCAACAAGTTTGTCGGCTGTAGTCGTTCCGTTAGGGGAGACAACAGCGGCATTAACGGATTCAGTAGTGTTATTGTTACCCCATGTTGTCGATAAGTCCTCACTCTGCAAACACAAATTCGTCCGCGCCTCCCAAGGCACATAGCCTACGAGGGGGTAGCTGCCAGAGGTCGAGATAGGATTCCCGCTGCGATCTGTGTCGTAGCACTTGACGCCATCTACCATGCTGCCGTGGTAGGCAGGGGCGCTCTCAACACCTACACTGACATACGGCCGGATTGTGGTCTGGTCGGTTTCGCCGGTGATGTCGTTGATCTGGATTTGGGTTATCTCAACGGTTCCTATCGCTGTCCCATCCCCGCCAATCCCGATACGATTCTCTAATCCAAAATCAATCGCCTCATTGGTCGTGGCCCCTGATATGGTTATGGTGATTTGCTGGTACTCGGTCGTAAGCGCCACAGACTCAACCGCTGATGCACCAGATGCAACCCCATACCCACGAACACCAACAACGGCTTTACTTCCATCAGAAGATTTAACCAAGCAACTACACTGAACCTTAGTTCCCGGAATAGCGAGAGACCGTTTGTATCTGTACGCGCTCGCGTTGGTGAAAACAACAGAACCAGCGGTCGGAGTCGCATTAAGTGAGATTCCAGTCGTTACTGAAAAGTCCTTCGAGGAAGTCGCCAGCAGATTCCTCTCCCGCCTAGCCCCCTTAAACACCATCTCCCCTGCCAGCGCAGTGAAGTCGAGATAGCCTGCCTCGTCCCACTTCTGGCCGGTTTCTGTGGTGGCGCGGGTGAAGCTGGGAGTAAGACCGCCGCGACCTATTACGGTATGCGTCAGAGGAAGCGCGATAGGCGCGCCGTCGAATAGCTGATTACGCAACGGCCAACCGTTGTTGTTCTCCATCAATCGGCGTTTGCGGTCCATTATCCGATCTTCCGATAGACCGCAGTGATGTCGTAGGTAGCGCCTGAAACGCCACCAACCGAAGTCAGCAGCACATCGCCAATGGTTCCCGTAACCGCATCGCCGGAAGTGTTCGGGTCGACGTAGCCGTCCGCGAATTCGTCGTAACCGTTGCCGGACATCACCATGCAAACATCGTCGGCAGTGTGATCGAACAGCAGGCGCACAGAGGAAAAGCCCTGCACCGACCAGCGCACCGACACAAGGCCGAATTTCTGAATCGCGCGGCCTTCGATAACGTAGGAGGCCCGAGCGATCTTCTGCACGGCAGTTTCGCCCGTCCCGTCAGAAATGCAGGTCATGTGCGCCGTGATGTTCTGCGCGGAATCGGTGATGGTTACTTTTACTGCATCGGCCATGATGGTTACTCCTTAGAAAGTTGCGATACCTACTCGCATCCAGGTATCGGTTGCGATGCAGATGTAGAGGTGCGACGAGTCGAAAGCGATGTTGCCAACGGTGCCAGGCGACGAGGCGGTAGCGGGAACGGGCGTGATGGTCGTAACCTGCTTCCACAGCAGATAAAGCCAACGGTCTTGGATCGGCTCATTGCTCGGCGGCGGCGGCGCTAGGTTTGGCATGTGACCCCAATAAAAAAGCCCCTTGCGGGGCTTGTGCTATGCTTGGTTGATGGATTACGACTTCGGCAACCTCCCGATACTACTAGGAACGTCCTGCGGGATTGCCTTGTGGTTCTGGGTCAGCGAAAAGATTACCGCTGCAACAAAAGCGCGGCGAGAGCGGAAGGCGGCAGAGACTCGACGGGTTCCTTAGCCTGTTCAACCAAAGCGGCACCAAGAGGCGATAACGCCCTCTTTGATTGAATCCTTGCGTTTAGGTACGGCGCTACCTTATTGACCTTCGGAATCATCTGCACCAAGGCGTTATTGCCAACCATCTCCAACAATCCACCAATCGCGCCGGCTGTGTTGGAGTTATTGACAGCAGAGCCACGCGGCTGAACAACGTCATACCGGCTAACTCTTGAGATTGCTTTTAGCTGTGCCACCTCTTCCGGAGAGAACAGCATCCCTAGCTTGCGGTCGCCAATGTTCCGGAGTTCGTCGGAAAACCCTTTGCCGAAGATACCTACATCATCTTCGCCCTTGATGGCCTTTTGCTTCAAATGACCAAGCACGGCTTGCCTGACGGCTTCCCTTGCGCCGGGGTCTTTTCCAACAGTCTTGAGCAGGGTTGCGGCGTCATCAAATCCGGCGCGATTGCTTCGTGATAGCACGAAGTCTTTAACGAAGCTTTCCGGCGTGTAGCCATCAAGAGCGCCTTCTATTCCTGGTGCGCTCTCTTGCCACTGGCGACGGCTACGCGCAAACCTGCGCGCCCTGTCAAAAGCATCCATAGCCTCTTGGCTCATGGTGTTGGCTTTGCTTTGTGCGCCGGCCATCAACGCAGGGTCTACCGCCTGATCGCCGCCAACAGTTCGGCCAACTGCCTTCAGCGGAGTATTTTCGAGCGCGTCACGAACATGACCAATCGCCGCCTTGGTGTTTCCGTCCTTGGCCCCTCGGCTTGCTGATGAAAGTACCGTTTTAAGGTTGTCGATTACATCAACGTTGAACGGAACCGGATGGCTTGCGCCGCCCATGTTTATCTGGCCTGCGCGGATTTGCTCTAGTAACGTCTGAACTTCGGGCGGAAGAAATGCCCCCTTGTTGTTTTCCGCAAGCTTCTTGTATGCGTCAAGGATGAATGCCTCGCGGTCGAGGTCCAAAGACCTACCGGAAGAATCTTTGGCGCGACCATAAAGCAGGTTTTCCACCGCCTTCGCCCTTGCGTCCCTCGCTTCAACCGCGCCCCTGGCTACCGTTCCAGCCGCATAGGGATCGTTGGCATAGGCTCCGTTCGCTCCAAGGCTGTTCAGCTTTTCTATCAGCGCGGCGTTGTTCGTGTTCTTGATGTTCGCCAGCGCGTGCAAGCTTTCATTGCTGCTATTTGCGCCAAGCTTTGCGGCGTTCTGTTCGCGGGTAATCTGGATCGGGTCAAGCGTCACTGTGCCGCGTGTAGGCGTTGCGCCAACGGCGGCATAGTCGGCAAGCCGGCCAATGACCGCAGGATCAACCGAGCCACCGACCTTTTGAGCCTGCCGCATTTCGTCCATAAGCTGCGAGCGGACTTGGTGCGGTAGGTCGCTCAACTTCATGCCCTGGTTGCCTAGAATCCCTTCAAGGCTGATGCGTAGCGCGGTTTCGTCGGTTGCGGGTCTGGTGGCGTTGGCAAATATGGACTTTGCCAAATTAGCGCCGCGCGCTACGGCAGCCGCACCCGCTGCGCCGGTAAAGCCACCGGCTAATGACGCAAGGAACTGCGCTACAGGATCGCCACCGTGTTCTTTGGTGTATTCCCCTGCTATGCCACCGGCAGCGCCGCCGGTAAGCTGTTGCGCTGGCGCTGCGGCCATTGACTCAAGCAAAGGCGCTGCGGCTTTCTCGGTAAATTTTGAGAGTGCTTTTGCTCCACCACCAAACGAAGCAACGCCGGCCATCGTCCTCGCGCCAGCTGATCCAATGTTTTCAGCGGACCCAACAGGCGACGGCAACCCAAAAAAGTCAGCAATCGCGGTTCCTGTGTGGCCTTTGATTGGATCGTTTGCGCTTCCGAATATCGCCTCTTTTCCGGTCTTTGGCGGGTTAGCTATCGTGTTGATGCCATACCGGATAGGGTAGGCCAGTGTGTCAAGCGTGTCTCCCACGCCCTCTATTCCGGCGCGAGCAGTCAGGCCAACCGTGCGGCCTATGGATTGCTCAGGAGCCTTGCTAGGCTCGGCAGACAGCGTGCTGATATATGTTGCAAGCTTCTTTGCGCCTTCTGCATCCCCTGCGGCGTCGGCGTTACGCAGCGCCGTATAGAGTGATTCGAGTTCGGCCACGATTAGCCTCCGTGCCGCTTCAAGAGTTCTTGAATGTCTGCGGGGTGCGCGGATTGCTCAGTGTCAAAGCTTCCAGAAGCGCCGCGTGACTTTGGTTCGACCTTTGGCTTTTTGACGTAGTAATCGCCAATAACCCTGCCGGGGTCTAGCCCGTAAGCCTTGGCCCTTGTCGAGTAATGCTCATCAAGTCCCTTTTGGTTTTGCTCTGCTGCGCCATAAAGCTTTTCTGCCACAGATTTAAACTCGGCAACTTGCATAGGCGTAAGGACTTGTCCTTTTTGCATTCGTTGCCATGTGTTCTGTACGCGGTCAAGCGTTCCTGTTGCGGCGAGAGCCATACCAAGCTCGGATTCTCGTACCACCGAGCCAGGGTCAAGAAGCTTCATAAACGTGGTGGCAGCGGCAAGAGTTGCCGGCGCTGATGCGTTTGCAGCGTCAAGGCTAGTATTTAGCCGTAAGTAAGCGTCACGCACGCCAATGAAGTCTTTTGACTGCCCTTTGTGGTCATCGGCAAGTTTGTTTTCTGCATCAAAAACGTCCTTCATGCTTGTGAATCCAACAACCTTTTGCGGGTTCTGTTTGTCTTTCAATTCTTGTTGTTTAAGCCGCGTTTCTGCTGCGGTCTTTTGAATATCTTGCTGCGCTGCGGTAATAGCTAGGCGCTCTTTATCGCGCTTCATTCCCGCTTCCATGTCATTCCCGAGGCTCAGGCGCGAGCCGTCTGCCATCTGCACCGTAAAAGGATCGCCGGCCAGCCGGTAGCCTTTCATCCCGCCCATTTCAACCGGCCCCGACTTGTAATCAAGCGCCGGCTGCATCTGGCGCATGAGCGCGTTAGGCTGCGCGAATTCGTCCAGGCTGGTTACGGCACCCGTTCCCGAGTTCTGGATATAGTTCTCGGGCATGGCGGGAATTGAAGCCGTGCGTGCCAGTACGCTCATGTTTTCGGCGTCAGGGTTGCCCATCATTGCAAGCCGCTGCTTTTCGGTAAGCATGGAGTCGAGCCGGTTTGCCATGTCAGTAAACCCCATAGTTCGGGCTAAAGGGATCGCCGCCGATTTGCGAAATTGAGCGATAAATCGGATTCATGCCGGGCTTCTTGCTGTTCATGCTCATTTCGCCCCATCCGAGTTGCGCGGCATCGTTGTTCCGTTGAGCCGTGTTGTAGGCTCCAGATTGCGCCGAGAATTGCGCGGTGTTCGCGTTCTTGTCGCCAATGTAGCCTTGTGCGTTCTGCCCGTACAGGCTTGCAAGCCGGTTGAACTGGTTGCCGTACTCCTGCGATGCTTCGCCCTGTGCGTAGTCGTTCATGGCCGTCAGGCGGTTGCCTGAGTTGAGCAAGCCCTTTGCACCCAAGGACCGTTGCAAGGCTTCCATGCCCTGCCCAAGCCGGAACTTGTAGGCTGCGGATTGGCTGATCGAATCGGGATTGTCCAGCAGCGCATTGACGCGGTTGCCTGAGTCAGTCAGCGCGGAGTCGAAGCGGTTTTCCGCGTTGAAGGTCGGTACAGCAAACGGGTTGCCGCGAGACATGGCCGACTGCAAGGCGTTGCCGGTCAGTTGATCGCCCTGCATCTGTGCGCGGTAGGCCGCGATCTGTGCAGGCGTGCGGGTAATCACCTGCCCCATGCCCACGTTTTCGCGTGCGAGTTCTTCGTCTGTGTATGCCATTTAGACCACCTCTATTTCAAGTGCTTCAAGGCGCAGGAGCGCGTTCTTTACGTGCAGCGTTTCAAATGAGCGCCGGCTGAACTGCCCCAGGCGCGAAATCCGCGAGCGATTGGCCGACAGATTGACCGACCGGAATCCGGCGAAGCTGGCGAAGTCGTCGTCGGTGTAGCGAATCACGGCAACGGAATCAATCTTGTCGCCCACCAATTCAACCTCGCCCATGCTCTTAGGCTTGGAGCTTCCGCCGTCAAACTTCGGCGTTCTGGCTCGCGCAGCAATAGCCCCAACATCATCACGATAGGCCGTCTGATCCATCACGAACAAATTGCCGTTGGAGTAGTGCTGCATGTACTGCACGCCGTTCGCTCGGGTTGATGCGAGGATCGGGAACCATGACTCCGAGTATTTGACGCAGGAGGCCGAGCCGCTGAACGCTGAACCTGTGGCCTGCACGGTGAAGGTGTTGGTCGTAACGCTGGAAACGACTTGCCAGCCGTCGAAGTATATCGTTCCGGAAACTAGAACAATGTCGCCGTCAGAGTAGCCGTGCGCCGCCGAAGTCACTACGCCTGCCGCTGTGACCGCTGTAATGGTCTTGGTGATTTCGGAGGAAGTCAGGTAGGTCAGGAAAGACCATTGCTGCGTCGAGAAGTCGTAGCACAGCGACACGCCAGAATTCACCAGCGTCAATCCGTAAAGCATGTGGCTTCCTACGTTGGCATTCCACGAATACACCAAGGCGAGCGAGTCGGCGTTGAGTATCTTTTCAACGGAATCATTGCTGATGCGCTCGGGAGCCGTGCCGTTGAGCCGGAACACGGACCGCCCGAAGCCGTCCCGCGTCTGCCCCATCCATACGATTGTGCCGGCCATCTCTTGCACGGAGTCCTCGGAGGCACAGCCAACCTTGAAGGCGGCATTCTGCACAGGCGAGAGGATCGACCCCGTAGCGTTCGCGGCATCGTAAAAGAACTCCGTCGACCAACCTTTGAAGGCCGCGATGTAGTTCTGAAACTTGGCGAGATACACCCCGCTATCGGGTTCAATCTGCGATCCGATGAAGTCCAAGGCACCCCAGGCTGAAGCATCCTCGAGCGCGGATTGGTAAATGTCGCCGTTCGGCGTCATCACAAAGAATCGACCATCGAGAAATGCACACCCCCGCGTCGTGTTGCCAGGGTAATCCGCGTCCGTGATCTGCGTGAGCGTGTAGCGATTCGCCGTGTTCGTGGCGTAGGTAGTCGGTACAGTGCCGTCCTCAAATTGACCCCATGCGATATAAACCTCATCGCCGGATGTAGCAAGCTTGATCCCTGCTTGTACCGTACCGGACGCAGTGATATAGGTGTCGTAGCGCACCCATGCGCCAGTTATAGCCTTCAGCACCCAAGTTCCGTCATCGACAGCAATATAGACATTGCCCACACCTGTCTTGCGCTTGATGTAGAGCGAGAACACACGATTCAATGTGTCACTAACCGCGACAGATTGGAGCAGCGTTGCATTTGCTCCCGTTGCTGTCATGGTGAAGGCTTCTGTACCTGCACTCGGGTCAGTCTGACCACTAGTAAGTGTACAGCTTGTCGGAACCCATGCAGGGTTTGAGAACAGTTGCGAATAGATTAACTGATTCGCCTTCTGTACCATGTAGTAACCGGTGGTTTTAGTTTTTAGAAATAGCTGGCTCATAATGTGGATTGCGCGAAATCGAAGTGTGTGCCAGACACAGTGCCAATAGTTACTAAATTGGGGATTGAAGCAGCGCCGCCATATGAAAACGTAACCAGTGCGAATCCGTTTCCGTCTGACCCTGCACCGTTCCAGATGTCATCTACTAATGTCCCAATAACGTCCGTCTGGGGTAAATCAAAGGTGTCCCAGGTTTCGCCATTGGTGGTTGTTAACCCTATAGAGATAGGCGGCGCACTGCTGGCAACAGATCCGGTGGTAACGAATCTATAGCTATTACCAGCACCTTTCGACACATAATCAACAGGGGGGATCGACATTGATTCCCAAGTCATCCCAAAATCATTCGACACAAATGCGCTACTTGTCGTTGTCTGTACGTTATACGATGAGGGAAACAGGAAAACCCTGTCACCAAACACTCCGAAACTATATCCGTTGTTTGTGTTCAACCCCGAGATTGCCACTTGCGACCATGTAGCGCCCTGGTCTGCTGAAATGCTTACAAAGTCTGAAGCCTGATACCGCTTAGGCGACACTAGAAGCGTGTTGTCTATAGAACAAATGCCACCGTGAGATTCGCTGGGTAGCGTTACGTCAGACCAGGTGACTCCGTCAGCAGACACGGCAGCAACAGTTGAATCAGCAACAGTTGCACAAAAAGCCGTGCCATCCCACGCAATCTCACTCCATGCGTGTGTCGAGGACATGGTGCGCTCAGTCCATGTGATCCCGTCTGGAGATGTCGCGCATTTGTCCGTGGCAACGTTTCCTGCAATCGCACAAAAGACGGATCCATTCCACTCAACGGCACACCACCCCCGAGAGACTGGAAGCGATGTTCTACGCCAACCCTTTCCGTCTGTCGATATGGCCGCGTATGCCGTGGAGGCAGCAACGCTGCAATATACTGTCCCATTCCATACAGGAGCAGCCCAAAACGAACCGGCAGTAGGCATCACGCCGCTAATCGTCTCAAACGGACTCAACAAATAGGCAGTTGTACCATAGACCCCGATCAATTCGTCGTTGAAAACTACCAATCCGTTACCTACCCCACTAAGATCAACTTGTAGGTTCAACCCTGGTCGAGTCACCGCAAGCTCACGCCCTCCGTCCGACTCCTTCAACATGTTCGTAAGACGTGCGTCCTTATTAGCTGCACCGTCGCGGCTAACCAGCGGGGAGGCGATTGGGAGGCGCACGCTGGCTAATCTCCTGACATGAAGGCAGCGTAGGACGATCCAGACTTGCCCATCACCGCGTTAGGCAGATCCATCGTGGGAACGACTTGGTTCGTGTTCATCACAAGTTTCTTGGCGCGGTTGTAGGCTTGGCGTGTATCTGGATTGACCGGCCGGCCATAGCTCGGAGCCATGCGAACAGCAAGCCCGAGCATCAGGAAATCTTCGTAGCCCTCGGGCATGTCAATCTGCGTTGTGGTCGCCGCGAAGTTCTTCACCTGATTCAGCACTCGCATTTGCAGCGTGCAGCCGGTCGAGAGCGGGTAGCAATAGACCGTTCCATTCGGGTAGGTGCCTTCGTAGTAGATAGCGGCAGTATTCGCGCCCGTCAGCGTCTTGAGCGTCAATTCGTCGTAACGCTGATTGTCGATGACCTTGACGGGGTAGGTGATGCCCAAACGAGTCACGACGGCAGTATCAATCCGGATCGGTCGCGCTGCGGTCAGGTCGGCACCCGATGGCCCGATAGTGAATGACGTTTGCCCGGTCATCGACATACTGTACTGCGAGGCGTAATAGGCAAAGTCATCGTTATTCGACAGCGTATCACATAGCCTGTTGAGCATGCGAAGGCCGTCCGCGTACATCGTCGCGGAGGGAGTCTCGCCTTCGGAGATAATCAAATTCTCCTTGAGCGCGTCCTCGATGATTACGGCGGCTGTGGTTGTGGTCATTTTTTCACCTGTTTATCGCTTCCATTCGCCGGGCTTCCACGGCTGCAACCCGGTTGCCTGCCCGTTGCGCTCAAGGATGCGGATCATTTCGGGGTCGAAGGCGACGAAGTTAGACGAACCTTGACCGGCCCCGCGTGAGCCGCCGTCTAGGTAGCGGATACCGGGGATGCCTGCTTGCTGTAACTGATCGGATGACATCCCGAATCTTTTCCCCGTTTCCAAATATGCCCCGTCCGCTTTCTGTACTACCGGCACTTTGTTGTAATTCGATCTAACAAGACCCTCCCAAACATCTTGTCCATATAGTGAATCTTTATATTTATTCCCGAGTATCGGCTTCAATGCCGCCTGCACTTCCGGCGCCTGCTGACTCAGCGGCTTATCCCAATCCAGAAAGCGGGCTACTGCTTCGTCGGGGATGTCGGTTTTGTAGAGGTTGCCGGGATCAAGATAGAAGTCCGCGGGATTCATTGCTTTAGCGTGTTTAGCTATATCAGCACGTGACGACGCCTCTTTTTTGATATGCGAAGCAAGTTCAGGATTTGACTGCATGAAACCAAGCATTTCATTGGATGCGTCATCCCAATATTTAGCGGCTGCTCTGATAGCGTCTTCCGGCTTCATGCCGCCCTGAATGTTAGTTATTACGCTGTTATGAGCATTAGCAAGTGGCCCGTCAGCCGGAATCGAATCCAGTTTTCGTCCTTGAACACTTACGCTTTTGGACAGTTTTTCTTGATAGCCTTTAGCAACATCCGGCGACTCAGCCAAATACAACCCATGCCCGTAAGCCTGCGCCCCCTCGCCCGTTCCAATCTTGTCTAGACTGAACTTGTCGAACTTGTGCGGGGAACCGTGCCATGCGGTCATGCCTATCGGTGCCATGCCTGCGGCCATCATCATCGTCTGATACGCCTGTTCCGCTTCCGGCGTGTCGCGCCCTGCGAGTTGATCCATCAAGCCGTTCTGCGTGCGCTTGTGCCAGTTCGTCGCGTCTTGGCTCACCTGTGATGCAGGGTCGAGAATTCCCGACAGGTAATTCGCCTGCTTTGCAACCGGCTCAGTCTCGGGATTGAGCGCACCACCCGGCAGAGCATCACCGATGTATTGCTTGAGCGCATCCCAAAGACCGGCCATGATTTCCTCGTTTGAAGTAGCTTTATAACTACCCCCCCTTGTGAGGGGGTAGCTAAAAACCACCTGCCGATTAGCTATACAACTGCATAATCGGAGCTTTGGCGGTGACGAAGCTGGTCGGTACGGTAATACCGGCAGTCAGAGTCGTCAGGGCAGCAGCGAACGAAGTAACGGTCGCCACTTCAACGGAGCGGGGTTCCGCACCAAACGCCGCAAGAACGTGGCGCGGGGTAACGGTCGTGCCGTCAAGACACAGGCCAAGGAAGTAACGGCCAGGCGGCAGGGTGATCGGGGTCGAGAACGCAATTTTCTCAAACACCGAAGCGCCAGCCGCGTTGGTCGTGCCAGCAATCGCCGTGTTAGCGATCAGCTTGCCGTTAGTGTCGAACAGGAAAATAACAGCCTTGTCCGTACCGACACCCGTACCGTTAAGGTACGAAGCACCCGTCCACGTATTCCAACCAGGCGTGAAGATTTCCGTCACGTTGGTCTTGAATGCGGTCTGAGCAACGCCGTTGGTTTCGTAGCCGGTCAGGGCAGCGGAGCCAATCGGGATGTTGGAGACAACCGCAGGGCAGTACGTGCCAGCCGTGTAAGCACCTTGCGGAGCTTGTTGGGCGTAGGTCGGCTGAAGGGCCGGGTTAGGGGGAGTAGAACCAGTGCCGGTATAAACCGCCAGACCTTGAGCAACCAAGGCAGATTCGGTTGCGGCATCCAGTTCAACGATGGCACCAGAGATAAAATTGCCATAGGCGCGGGAGAGAGTAACACTCATGTCAGTTCCTTTCGATTAAACGCTGTAGTAGCGGCAGGACAGTTCGGGGTAGGTCTCAGCCCAGCCGAAAAGAACATCAAGGCGCATGATGGAGTTGTCATTCACCCCGTCATAGAATTCCGTAACCTTGATGTTCATGCCCTTGTAGCTTTCCTGCGCCACGTCGATAACGCCCTTGCCGCCGGGAGGTGCCCACATCGGCACGCAGGCCAGCGTAAAGGCATCCTTGTGGAAGCCGATCGACTGCGTGTAAGCGGTCGAAGCGGAACCCCAAATGACATACGGCGAACCGTTGGTCGGGGATGCAGTGACGTTCTGGAACGCACCCGAAGTAACGATCGACGGGCTGATCGGAATCGAAGTCGCGCCGAGAGCCACATCAGAGGTCACAACGAACTGAGCCAGTACGCCGGTCGATTGACGCGATTGCGGGTTGACCGCATACACACCCGGCAGAGTGATAACCGTACCCTTGGTAAGAGTGCCGCCAGCAACAGCAACCACAGTCACAGAAGCGCCGGTTTGACCCGCGCCGCTGATGTTGGTAGCGGTAGCCGCGCCGTTGGTATGAGTCGCGACGTTCTGATCCATCGAATAGGACAGACCGAGCGAATCCACCATCATGCCCGAGCCGTATTGCTTGCTCAGTTTGTCCGAGGCGTTGAACAGGCCGGCGAAGCCCTGAATGAAAGCAGCGTTCATCGACGGGTTCAGGATCAGGGAACGCTGCTTGTCACGCGGAGCGCCCATTTCGTCCAGGCGCTGATTGATGCCGGTGACGGCAGCGAGGGCGTTGGCTTGGGAACTCGGCACGGTGCCGGCAGTGTTGAGAGCGTTGAACGTGCTCTGGTACGCCATGAACAAGCCCTGGCGGTCGATTTCGTTGGCAACGGCAGCGACGGCGGCCTGCAACTTCGATTCCAGCTTGGTAAGCGACAAAGTGCGCTCGCCGGAAGTGAAGTTCAGATCCGCGCCACCCTGAGACAGGGTAATCGGCACGGTCGTTTCAACGGTCGCCTGCGGAACGGCGACACGGCCAGCGCGGTAGGTGTAGCGCGGCGGCTTTTTGATGTTGATGGTCGTGCCGGGAGCGTAGCCACGCGACATGTTGCCGGTGAATTCATCTTCCCAATCACGGTTGACGCTCGAACTGAAGCCGAGCATGTTCTCCAAAATCGCAAGGGATTCCTTGGCGACGATACTGCAAGTGACTAAAGTGTTGGCCACGATGATTCCTTTTTACGGTGCCTCACGGCATTAATGGAACGGTCGGCGCATCCCTGCGTTAGACCGTGTTCTTTACCGCTGCGCCCACCTCGCGCCCTGTTTCGCGCGTTGGGCGATGTATTCGTCCATGCTCGCGCTTCCAAGGTCTGAATTGGATGCAGCACCCCGAGAGCCAACCGGCTTCATCGGGGGAGGTGCTTTGCTTACCGGAGGCGCAGCGTCTAGCTTCGCTTCCAGCTTGCCAATGGCAGCAGCTTGTCGGGCAGGCGGCAGTTTCGAGATACGTTCAACTTCCTCGGGATTGCCTGCCATGAAGTGCATCAGCTTTGCAGGAGCATCGCTATCAACGAGCGCCGCCGCGATTGCGTGAGTGAGTGGCAATTCGTCAAAGGCTTCGCGGTCAAATCCGGCGATCTTCTGGGCTTCCCCGTAAATCGTTTCGGTCTTGTCCTGCAACTGCTGCGCTTGCTTTGCGCTTGTCTCGGCTCGGACTGCCTTGTCACGCTGCGCGATCTTCCAATCCGTCATGGCTTCGACGTAATCATCATCGTCCGCGAATTGCGAACGAGTCGGACGGTCGGAGCGTTGCGGCTCGGGTTGAGTCGGCTGCGGTAGTCGGCTTTCCAGCGCCTCGATGCGCGCTTTCATGGCCCTGCTTTCGGCTATGCGTGCTGCCTTAGCCTTTTCCTTTTGCACGATGGCGTCGAGTTCGGCCTGCGTGAACGTCTTTGCCGGTGCATCCTCAGTCTTTACTTCCGGCGCGGCCTGAGTTTCCTGCGCGGGAGTCGCAACCGTTTCCGTGGTTGCTGCCGGTTCTACTTCGGCCAATACTGCGCCTGCTTCGTCTGACATGATTACTTCCTTTCGGTCGCCTCACGGCGATGCGAAGTCACCCGATACCCTCGGGTTAGGGACTGCGGAACTACAAGTGCGCGGCAAGCATGAACATCACAAAGGCGACATCCATTTCTTCTACCTGCTGCTGCAATATCTCTGCCTGTAACTGAGCCTCAATCAGCAAGGATTGAAGCTCCTGAGCCTGTTTCTGTGCCTTCTGCGCCTGCTTGACCTTCATCGCCTGTTCAAAAGCATCGGCAGCAATCTCAAGACGGCTAATAGCGTCCTGTAACTCCTGCGATATGTCTTGTGCTTCGTCCTGAATCTCTGCGGCTTGTTCAGGTTGAGCGGTCTTGATGCGCTGGATGATCCCTTGGTGGCACTCGCCGCCGTGGTGTCAGTAGCGACGTTCGGAGCCGTGTTGGACAGGATGATTTGCCATGTATCCGTTTGGCAGTTTCCACCTTCTGCCAGTTTTTCGACTCCTAGCTGATATTTGACGTAAGCGGCCATTACTGCATCATCCCTTCGCCTTCGTCGTCCTCAATGGACCCGGTATAAACCGCTCCGCTCGGGGCTTGCATCTTGATTATCTTGCGCTTGATGATCCTCGGAAGCTCCATTGCCTCCGGCTGGAATTCGCCTTCAACGTCAGCGCGCAGCCCATCGGTAGCCGGTTCCTTGCGCGCCGCGAGCAGTTGGAAATACCCGCGCATTTCTTCGAGTTCTTCCTCGCTCTCAATTTCCATCTGAGCGATTTGCTTTTTCGTGTCGGCCTCAATCGCCGCTTTGCGTATGGCGATCTGCGCGTCAATTTCAGCTTGTTGCATGGCCTGCTGCGACTTGGCCTCAAGAGCGGCCATTTCGCGCTGATTCTTGGCCTGTTCCTTCATCATCTCGGCTTCGGTGCCTTGCTTGGCCTGTTCAAGTTGCTGCGTCAGTTCATCAATGTGCTGCGCGGCCATCTGCGCCATCTGGTCAGCCTGCTGCAAGTGCTGCTGCACCTCGGGCGGAATCTGCGGCTGGCCCTTCTTGTCTTGCAATCCAGGCGGTAGCGTCTTTTCCAGCCGGTCGGCCAGTTCGTTCGCCATCGGGAAATCGGCGGCGCGCATAATCAAATCGCCGGCTACCTGCATCAAGGCGGGATTGCGCGCGGCAATGTCCGACAGCGCGGCAAAGGCTTCTTGCCGCTGCGTCTGATACGCCGGCCCCGTGTCGATCACCACATCGTAGCGCCCGACCGTGGGATTGAATATCTTGCGGACTTCTTCCTCGGTCTGCCCCTGAGCCTCGGCGTAGGCTTGGCCTGCCGGGTCAAGGTGCGCTTCTTCTTCCTGCCCATCCAGCCCGAGAATCCGAACAACGCGGGGCGTGTCGTAATACTTCTGGATCAGGTCAATCAGGACTTTGGCCTCATACCGCAGCGCCCGAGCAAGGTTGTCAGGGAAATGGAAGGTTGCCATTTCGCCCTGCACCTTGAGGCGCTGAATGCCCACTCCGCTCGCGGCCTCGGACCTGATGCCGAAGTTCGCATTCTGCTGCCCACTGGCGGCGCGCATCTGTTCCGTCGATAGGTGCAGCAGATCCACTTGCGCAGCTGGCAGGATGGCCGGCGGCTGGCGCTCAGGCTTCGGAAGTGGCTTGCCTTCATCGTCGTAGGCGTTGTAGGGCAAATAGGCGCGGTTCTCAAGGTTCGCGGCCTTCCAGATGCTTTCATAGCCCTCGATGGCCTCGGTCGCCGCCATGTACGGCACTTTGTTTTGCAGCGCCAGGCTTTGGACAGTCTCGGAATAGCTGAAATTGACCATGCGCGCAGGGTCTTTGAGATCCCGCACCAAGCCCTTGCGGACTATCTCGCCGTTGACATTCACTTCCTTGCCGATACAAGCGATGATTGGCAGGTAGTCCCCGAGCCATTCCACCTTGTCGACCGGCGTTTCGTGCCCACCGACCAGCTTGCACCAAGTCCAGCGTTTTACCTTGGTCTTGCGCTCCTGAACCACCACCGCGCCTTGTGGAAGGCGTGACTTCAGCGCCGTGCTGCCATCGCTCAGGAGGCAGGCGGTATCGTCGGCATAGGTCAGGTAGTAGTAATCCGCAATCCGGACGTTCTCGTCGTCAAACCATCCGGCCATGCGCTCGTCGTTCGCCCAGGACTCGGGATCAATGCCGGGATATTCCCGCTTAAATTCTTCCTTGGTGATGTCCTCGAACACGAAGCCCCACTGAGCATCCGACTTGTCCAGTTCTTTGCAGTCAGGGTCCAAATAAACCATGTTCGGATTGCTTATCGGCTTGATGCGGAGGCACTGATTGAAGCTGTCCGGAGTCTCGTACTCGGTGACGATGCGCCAATAGCCCTCGCCGCCATAGATTGAATGCTCGGCGGCTACGTCGTGCGCGTCATCTGCTGCACTCGAAACCTGAATATTGCGGATCAACCCCCCAAGAAGCTCGGCGGTTTTCTTGTCGGCACCGTTATCGACCGGCGAAACCTTGATGCTCGGGCGGTTCTGCCGGATGCTGTTGATGACCTGGTTGCAATGCTGTGCCGTCAGATTGACCGTGAGGCATACGCGCTTGTCCAGCTTGCGAGCGTTGCGAATATCGTCCGGCCATTGCCAGCCGTTATCGGAGTCGCCCAAGGCGAATTTCGTGTCCTCAACGGCCAAAATGCGCGAACGGTCGTAATACTCCTGTGAACGCTTGAAGCGCTTCTTGGCCGTTTCGACGGTGCTATCTGCCGATTCGTCAGTCGTATTTTCGCTCATTGGGTTCCTGGCGCATCACTGCGGATAGGTTTGGGGGGCGCGCCATCAATACGACAGGCTCAGTCTGTATCGTGGCGAATCCGAATCGGGCATACCATTGTTCAAGCCAATCTTCGCCGTCAGGCATCAGCATGAGAACCACGCCCTCGGCGTCGGCTTCGTCGCAGACCTGAAGCAGCAGATCGGTTGCCAGCCCCATGCGCCGCAGTAGCTTGGGCGTCTGTAGTTGGCTGATTTCGATGATGCAGGCAAGGTGCCTGGGCAGGGCTTCCGATACGGAAAGCTCAAGGCTCGCGCCTTCGTGCCTGCGCTGGCCTAGCTGCATTTCGGCTTCCTTGTGTATTTGCGTTTGGCCGGCGCTTCCGCTGGCGGTTCAATCGGCGGCGAATCGACAGGCGGCTTAACTAACCACGCCTGCCCGAGTGCGTTTGCTTCCTTGCAATTAGCACCAGGCGCGTGATACAGCCAGCAATCAGGACAAAGCGCGGTAATCATGCCATCCACCCATGATCCGAGTGAATCTGATGCGATTCCGCTTTCTCTGCCGGCGTTTTCTTCTGCTTCACGATGCCAGGGAACAACGCGGCCAATGCCCATATTGCTGCGTCGGCGCGGTTCGGGCTTCTGTCCCCGGTATAGCCGTAGGTGCTGAAGGCGATCAACTCGTCCTCAAGCTCGCGCAGATACCCGATGTGCCGCACCTTGCCCTGTTCGTACAGCGCCGAGAACGGCTCCGCACGCTGAACCTTGCCGCGTGATGCTGTGACCTTGATAAACGTGGTCCGAGGCCGGCAGGTCTTGATGACATGCTCAACCATCGCGCCGCCGTAGTTAGTTTCCCCTACGATTGCATCGGCTGCATGGTTGTCGTAGGCGTCTGTCGCCACCCGGCCCCACGTTGCCGGCCCTGCCTTAACGGTCAAATCCGGCCCAATGTAGGCAATGCCATCAGTCCCAAGCCCCGCCACCACGATACCAATGGCGTCGTTGTCGGCGTTGTCCTGATCGTCAGCGCCAGAAGGATCAACAGCCACCACTACGCGCACCATGTCAGGCAGCACGCCATCGGTCACGCGCCAGCGGTCTATGGATTCCTCAGTAAATAGCGCGTTCGGCGTTGCATCAGCGAATTCGCCCTCAAGGAACCGCTTACGGCCCCTAGCTGACAGCGAAGCCAAGTTATTATCGATGTAGCCCTCGGCCAGGTTCTCCACGTTATCACGCGGATTGATCTGCATTGAGCCATAGTCATCGGGGAATTTCAGATTCTCCCGCGTGTCAGGATGCCGCTTTTCCTTGAACACGCGATAGGACCAATGCGCCTTGCTCGGCGGGTTGCAGTCGTAGTAAGCCCGAGGCTTCAACTCCGCGCTTTTGCCGTCAATCGTCTGCGTCGTTTTCTGCGCCAGGCGGGTTAGAGCCGTTTCCACAGATCCGTAGGGGATCTGGCTGCACTCGTTCAGGTACAGGGTGGCGAACTCCATGCCGAGGATTTTCTCGGTGCGCTCTTTGTCATCCAGCCCACCGAACCAGATTTCAGAGCCGTTCGGCAGCTTGGCTACCCAATCCGTGCGGTTCATTTCGTATTTGACCGCAGGGAAGCACAGTTCCATCACCTTCGGGAACGTGTCAGCCACTACGGAAGCCTTGACCGCGTTGAACCTGAATCGCAGGATGGCATGCCGAGACTTCGCCGCCTTGATCGCCCGAACGCATACGGCGCGGACAAGCAGGAACGTCTTGCCGCTGCGTGAGCCACCGAACAGCATGATGTGAGTCGAACCGCTGCCGAGCAGGTCGTTAGCCTGTTCCTGCCGAGCGGTCAGCTTAAAGTCGGCCATCAGCGCCGGCAAGTTGCACGATCAGCGAGCCGCCATTGGCCCCTGTGACTTGGAGCGGGAGCAACTTTGGGTAAATGGTTCCCCAAAATACCTTTTCGTTCTCGGGCGCTTCTTGCGACCAAGAGTACAGCCGATCGGCCCCGCCTAGCTTTTCAGCCGCGAGCGAGATTGCTTCAAGCGCCGTGCGGGTTGTCTTGTTTTTTACGCCCTTTACGCGGCCCTTGCCAGCATTGGGCGGTTTTCGGCCAGCAGGCTTCAGTATTTTGCTGTCCATGACTCCTGCTCCTTAGAGCGACCTAGGTACGTCCTAGTCCGTTTAGCGTCTAAAGGAGCCTGCCTCGCCCGAGGGAGGGTTCGGGGCGAAAGGGGAATAACGCGCCGAGGGGGAAGTGTGGCAAGGCAGGCTGCTTTAGATGCTGCTTATATTAGCGGATTCGTATATTCCAGTTTTACTACGTAGTGCTTTCTGTATATAGCGATTTTACTATGTACTGTTTATGCTACGTGCTGATTTACTGATATTCATGCTTTAAGCCGTGACCCATACCCCCTGACCTCTACCAAGGAAAGCAGGTTGAGACTGAAAGGGGACTACTCCGTATTGCCAGCATCCATATCGAGGATTAACCGCCCTGCCGCCCGAACTTTCTCCGGCGTCGAGTGCTGCAATGTCAGTACATAGCTGGTTTGGTGCGCCCCATAGAATTTAGGGGCGCGGCTTGGGTCAAGGCCCGGAGTCTCGTGGATTCGTTCCGATCTAGCCCACGATAGGCTGCATATATCCTTTGAGTGCTGCTAGGCGCGGAGTGCCTGAAATGCAAAAAGCCGCCGATCCGAAGATCAAGCGGCTTTCTTTGGGCGCGGGTGTGCTCGCCGCCGCAAAGGATACGGATTCCATTACCAATGTCAACACCTTTCGATTGTGCGGCGCGTCATTGGTGCATGCATTCCGGTGCCACCCGACGAACGGCCTATTGCCGCGCTCTCTCGCTGCGGTCTTGCAGCACTGCATGCCTAAAACGATCATACCGCAATCCCCCTCCGCCGCGCCTCAATCAAAAACACCGTGCATCCCTCGGCAAGCATCTGCGAAGGATTCCCGCGAAACCTCGCTACGTCGCTAAGGTAGCGATTCCAGATCGCCAGGACATGCCGCGCATGGCTTCCGTCCCTGCCCATCTGGTCAAGGATCGCGTCGGCTATGGCCCCGGTTCGACGGTCGGCGGCTTCGACCAACTCGTCAAAACTGTCCTCTGTCGATGCGCCGCCGCTCACCAGGCCGGCTGAACGCTTCGGATAGCCGAGCGTTACCGCGCCGCCTTCATTGCGCTTGTACTCGCCCCAGATGCACAGCACCCGGTCGGCCTCAAGCGGAATTACCCACGATTGCATTCTGTTTCCTTGTAGAGCGGAGTCGTTTTCGCCGGCTTCGTCTGTTCGCCGGAAGCTCGGAAGTCGATGCAGCGCATATCGCGCAGACTGTGGAATTTGTTGCAGTACGCTCTCCATTGAAGATATTTCCTTTTTTGGGTTGAGTAGATGCAGCCGTTGCAGGATCTGGGTTCATTGGTCACGCTTCAATTCCTTCAATTTCCAGCGGTACAGGTCACGTAGCGCCCTCAGTTCGTCGATTGAGTGCTTGCGCGGCTCTTGGTCTGCCTCTAGGGCTTCGACGGCTTGTAGGCCGATTCTGGCTATCAGGCCGATGCGGTAGTTCAGCAGGTTGCCGCTGAGGTGCGTGTTGCATGGCTGGCACTGCTTGTGGATGTTGGTCGGATCAAATCGGAGGTTTGGCCGCGCCCCTGTGGATAAATAGTGCCCGGCGTGGTACTGGCCTTGATGGTGGCGTCCGCAACTGATGCAGGGTAGGTCTTTGTCTCGCTCACGCACCCAGGCGTTGACCGCTTGCTGCGCTTCCCTGATCCAGTCGGCGCGGCGCTTTAGCTTTTCCTTCCGCTCCCGCGTTTCAGCTTTCACCTTCTTTGCGTCGGCGTCGGCCTTGCGCTTCAGAATCAGGGCGTGGCCGCAGGACCAATCGCAAACCGATTGCATCGGGCGAACCGGCGTGAATTGCGCCTTGCAGTAGCGGCAGCGTTTCAGCTTTAGCGGTAGGCGCTCGGGAGCGTTCATTCATTCACCTCCGAGCAATCGCCATGCGACTGCGGCTTGCTCTCTGAGAACTTGGCAGGCGTAAGCATCCCACTCAACAGCGACAACTGGCGTGTGACCGAGAATGAGGTCTGCAAGGAGTCCGCCACCAATTCCGGCGAATAAGTGCATGGTTCGCATGTCACGCAGTCATCCTTTCCGGCGCACTCAGCCGCACCCCGTTATCGACCGCCCAGGCTGTGACGTATTCCAGCAATTCCCCGCACTCGCGCTTTGATAGCGTTGATGTCCGTCGATAAATCACATCAAATCCGTATCCATCCAGCGCCGGGACAATCTTTGCGCCCTGCTGTGTAGCTCGGCACCATGCCGCCGTCAGTAGCCGCTTCCATGCCTCAACGTCCATGTATTCGCCGGCCCATTGCTTTTGACTGGCAATGTCGGCAATCGTGGCGTGCAGGCAGGCGTTCTGGTTCAGGTTGCGCGGCGGCTCGGCCAGGGTGCAGATAAAGCCGTGCGGCGCGTTTTCGATTTCTCGCTGTGCGACCCGCTTTGCTGCGGGATTGGATAGGATTATTCGCATTTGCTTATTGATGCTTTTGCTTTTTCGTTTAGTAAAAACACCTTTGTTTCCTTGTGTGAATTCTGTTTTTTATGGAAAACTTTGGATCAAATAGGTGCCCTATTTAGCGTTAGGCCGCATGGTCCTGCTCCGTGAGCACAACGTCACCGCGCCCCAGAACGTTCCCCGCAGCAGCCCATCGCATCACTTCGCCAATAGTCGTCTCTGGCGTTACGGCGATCGTTCTTGTCCTCGCTACCGCGTCGTAGTCGGCAGATACCTGCACCCACACTTTCTGCACCACAACAAGCGGCCTAACCCGGCATTCAACCGGACCTTGCGCCATGAACGGTTCGTGGTTCATTGATCGTCCTTTCCCGGCGCAAGGCCGGTTAATTTTGCGTTAGCGCCCATGTCAGTAGTCCTCATACGGGCCGGGGGGCTCGTCTTCGCAGTCCTCCGAATCGCAGCGCGTGCATTTCCAGTGCGAGCAATCGGCGGTTCCGTTCACCACTTCAGGGTCGCCGTACCAATCGCTTACCCATTTCCAGTCGTGGTCAATCTGCGTCTTGTCCTGCATTTCTTCCTGCGCGCTCGCAAGGTCTTTGTTGGCGTTTGTGGCGCAGCAGCCTGGGCATTGGCGCGCATCCGTCTGGTATGCCGTGTTGCAGTTCCAGCATAGCGTCGTGGGCGCTAACCCGGCGCTCAACGCGGACGCTGCGCCATTGGTCGTCTTTTCGTTCGTCATTTCTCTGCCTCCTGTGGCTTCGCTTGCTGTCCGTGGGGCGCAGCGCCGGTTAGCTCTACGTTATGCGTCAAGGTTGTACTTCTCATCCAGCAAGCGCCGCGACTGCTCGCAGACCTTGCCGCCATCAAGGCGCACCGTGCATTGCGATACCTTCGCCCGCAGGCCGCGCCACGCTCCACGAACAAACGGCAGCCAGTCGGCAGCGGCCTTGCGCGACGGGTACGCATTCCCAACCCTCGTCCATCCTGTTGCCGGGTGCATCACCATCGTGAAAAACACGGTTCGCTTTTCCATCTCTCATCCTCCGCGCCGCATAACCCAGCGCTCAAGCGGGACCGTCCGCAAGCGGCCGGCCCCTTAGCTCTGCGTTAGCCGTCTTGCCAGCGCCGACTTTTGGCACCTTTATGAACGTCACCCAATGCGTTCCCATCTGCTTTCCTGACTTATGCCCAAACAGAGGCTTTTCGTCGGTAAGCGCCAAGATTTCACGCAGCGGCACTTCGGTTTCTGCCCACTTGAAAATCAAAACCCCCTCAGGCCGCAGCACGCGGAAGCATTCGGCAAAGCCATCGCGCAGCATCGCCCGCCAGTCTCCGTTCAGCACGCCGTATTTGTACGTCAGGCAACCTTTGGCCTCTTCACGCTGAAGATGCGGAGGGTCAAATACAACAAGCGAAAACGCGCTATTGCTGAACGGCATGCATGTGAAATCAAGTTGCATATCAGGGTCCACGTCTATTACGCAGCCGCTTGGGTAGCTTTTGTCGGGCTTCATCTCAATTCGCTCTCGGCGCTTGTCAATAAACAGCGCCCGTTCATCTTGCTTGTCAAACCACATCATCCGGCTTCCGCAGCAGGCATCTAGCACTGGTGGAGGGTTATCCCGCATGAATTCAAATTCTTTTGCGTCCTGCGCCCGGTTCCATTCTTCTTCAGCGTTTTCGTTCATGTGTTCCACGTTCGTCCTTTCTTCGTATCATCGACGGCTAACCCGTCATTCCAGGGGACGCTGCGCGATAAAGCCGCGCATCGCCCCTGAATTCAGGCGTTAGAGCGCATCCGTATGGCCTTTGCCACATCATCCAATGCTCTGTCGTATGCGCGGTCAGTCTCGTGATCGTGTTTGCCTGTCCCTATCCGCTCGTCCTCACACGCTTTCACGCACTGCTTCCTTTCGTACTCTCTCGCCACATCAATCAGCTTGAATATCTCTGTCCAAGTAACAACCGTTGGCGCGTCGTGTATACCTGCTTCGTCTGCTATGGCAATCCCAAGTCTTGTGTCAGTCATTTAGTACATCTCCGTTTCCGCTTCTAGAAAGTGGCGAACTCCAACCCACTGCCCAACCTGTTCGGTCGTCATTAAGTTAATTCCTAAATTCACCACATTCCTTCCGGCCTCAAGTTGGTTGCGTAGGCGCTCAACTTCATCCGACAGTGTTCGCGCCACCTTCCGCGAGCGCAACCGATTCACCGTTGCTTCGTCATAGCAGTTGTTGTCAACCCATCGCAGGGCTTCTTCAATGTTCATATTTCCGTCTCCGCATCAAATGCGCTCTAACTAATCAATCAAC
>OFQX01000112.1_pt1 | contig 25794 bp, 33 predicted proteins | sample 1542951 | NCBI WGS metagenome assembly OFQX01 (sample SAMN07774215, study PRJEB24372) | wastewater metagenome | isolation source: WWTP Novara (Effluent) | place: Italy: Novara | collected 2015-12
GCGATGGCAGTCAAGCCTCCCGCCCTTCCCAACTCAGCGCGCAATCCTCCTGTGCTCCCTCCTCCTCCGGCTGTTCCCCGCGTGGGTGGCGGTGGTGGCAAGGGCGGCACCAAGCCTGTGACAGTCGGCGGGTCGGTCGCAGCGCTCGGACGCGCCGCCACGGGCCTCGGCGCGGGGTATCTCGTCGGGCGCGCTTTCCGTAGCGTGACGGGTGGCTTGATGAACTCCGCCGACTTCGACGCTGAGTTGCAAGGCGTGCTGAACACTGCCGGGGTCGAGGCAGCAAGGCTCGGCGACACGCGCAAGCAACTGCTGGCGATGACGGCGCGCAACACCACGAATCAATCCGCCAAGAACCTGCTCGGCGGGCTGGGCGTGTATGCCGCTGCGGGCACTCTCAACTTCGAGGATCAACTCAAGGCGACGGGCATCTCGGGCCGGGTGGCCACGGGAGCGCGGGCCGACACCGCCGACATCAGCAAGACGGGGGTGACGCTCATGCAAAACCTGCGCATCCCCATCGGCAAGCTGTCGAAGGTATTCGGTATGCTCACAGTGGCCGGTCAGGAAGGCAGCTTCGAGTTGCGCGACATGGCCATGCACTTCCCCTCGGTGGGGTCGATGGCGGCGAACCTCGGCATGACTGGCGAGAGCGCGGTGGCGTCGCTCTGCGCGGCGATGCAGGTGGTGCGCATGAACACGGGCACATCGGAGGAGGCTGCGACCAACATGGAGAACCTGTTGTCGAAGATCACCGCCAACGAAACCGTGGAGCGGTTGAAGGCGAGCGGCGTGGATTGGGGATCGCAGGTGAAGGAGATTCTGGCAAGCGGCGGCAAACGCAACATGCTGGAAGAGTTCGTCGCCATGATCCAGAAGCAGTCGAAGGGCGACCCGCTGGAGATGAAACGCCTCATCCCCGACATGCAGGCGCAGGCCGCGCTCACCGCGATGGTCAACCACTCCGTTCGCTATCAAGAGGTGAAGGGGCTGACGGCGGCAGGCAGCGCATCGTCCACCGATGAGAACTACGCCAAGAACGTCGCCACCACGCAAGGGGCGCTCACTTCGCTGGAGAACTCCGCCGACCGCATCGGCAAGGCGTTTGGCAGAGCGTTCGAGCCCATGCTTCCCATGCTCGCCAAGATAGGTGACGGGGTGGCTGGATTCATGGAGCGCATCTCCGACACCTCCCCCGGCGTGATTGTCGCCATCACCGGGATCACTGCCGCACTCGGCGCAGCGGTCACGGGCGTTGCGCTCTTCGGTGCGGGCGGTGTGCTGGCAGGAGTCGGCCCCGCAGTGGTGACTGTGTTCACGGCCATAGGCGGTGCCATCGCGGGGATCACCGCTCCGGTGTGGGTGGCGATTGGCGCAGTGGTTGCCGGTGCTCTCATCGTGCGCAAGTTCTGGGAGCCCATCAAGGCGTTCTTCTCGGGGTTCGGCGAGGGCATGGGCGAGGCGTTCGGTGCCCTCATCGAATCGGTCGCGCCAGTGTTCGCTGCATTGAAGGACGTGTTCTTTGAATTGCTCGAACCCCTCGGGCTGACCACGGACGAGTTCGGCAACATCCAAAGCGCAGGCAAGGCGGTGGGCGTGGTGGTGGGCGGAGCGATCCGCGCCATCCTCTACCCGCTGCAAAAGATGATCGAGGGATTGACGTGGGTCTCGGATTGGATGCAGAGCAACGGCGACGGTGTGCGGGGCAAGGAGAAGCCGCGTGACCAAGAGGCGCTGGCGCAGTATCAGACCATCCGCCAGAAGCTCGTGCGGCAGGGCGTGTGGACGGACGACATGGGTCGCGACAAGATCGACACCGGCAAGCTCACCGAGATGGTGGCACAGGGGAAGATCACCGCCGCCGACATGCGCATCCTTGCCGATGTGCAAAACATGGAGGGCTCCACCAAGAGCACCACGCTGGAGGACGAGTATGTGGGCACCGTAGGGATGCTCGCCAATGTGCTCGCACGCCGCGAGGCACGCGCCAGCGAGACCGCCACCATGAATCAGAACAACACGACGAACATCACTGTCAATGGTGCCAAAGACCCGAAGGCGGTCGTGGACGAGATCGAAGCGCGCCGCCGTGAGATCGCCGCACGTCACGCCAGCGACGGGCGCTCGCAGGTGGCTGATTGCGTTTTCTATCGCAGAAGTGGCCGTGCTGATGGCGATGATTCAGGTACAGCGTAAGCGGATGAAGAGGGAATGAAAATGATCCTATCACGAGATCAACTTAAAAAAGCCTGGTCACAAGCGGCTATTAAACTGTTAATGTCCCCGGCCAACGCCATTTTAGGCAATGGTGAGAAAAAAGAGAAGGACGGCGATACATTCCTGATCCGTACTATTCCGATAGCCATTATCACCCTGAGCTTGGCGAGCATCACCAACATGGCCAGCCGTGCCTATGACCACCACCATGATTATAGCAGCTATGCCACTGGGTTAGGGCTGGCGATCCTGGTGCCAATCATTGTCTATGCTGCGTTACGGGTTAAGTCAAAAGCAGGTCAAGCCTTTGCTTGGTTTAGCGCTATCGCATTTGCTTTTGCTAGTGGCTCGATTCAATTTCAGATTTACAACGCTGGCCAACCGCTGACACTCGCCACGCTGATGAGCACTGGCGTAAATTTAGAAGCTTTATCGTTTGGCTACGGTGTGCCTTTTGCGGAATGTGTTTTGGCAGTGCTCGAAGGGATTTTGATTTGGCAATATGAGGCCAAGCGAATTCATGCCACACAAGCTGCCGAGAATGAAACCAAGCGACAGGCAGAGGAAGAAAAACGACAGGCTGAGGATAATCACATTAAGGCTGAACAAAAACGCCGGGAAGATGAAGCTTGGCATGCCGAGCAGAATCGCAAGCAAGCGGAATGGCAAGCCGAGCAGAATCGCAAAGCCGCCGAGCACACGCAAGCGCTTGAATTGCAGCGCTTGAAAGCAGAATCGAAACTGTCAACGCCTGTAAACAAAACTGTAAACGTTGACAAGAATCCACCTGTAACTACACCTGATGACAGTGTAAACGGCGGAGAAATTGACATAGAAAAGTTGTTAGAATTTTACAGACAGAATCCGAAGTCTAGTTTACGCAATACCGGCAATCAGTTTGGTATCAGTCATACACAAGTGAGTAAGGTTTTGAAGCGACTGGCGTCAGAACAGCGTGTTCATGTGAATGGAACCGTACAAGTTTTATGATCCACATGCTTCTATTCGCCATGCTACTGTGTACGTTCGCTATCGAGGAATAGCCATGAATCTCGCTATCATTTTTCTTTGTGCCATGTGCGGTGTCATCTGTTCAGGCATGGCGCTTTGCTATGCTGCGTCGAATGATAGGCGCTCAAGGCGGATGGCTGGCGTGTGGCTCAAGCGGATGCTGGCGTTTGCGGCTATCGGGATTGTGTTGGTTTATGTTGGGGTGCAATGAAATACCTTTTTGCTTCTTTGTTTGGCGGTAGCCTCATCAGCTACGCAGCCGCATATCTATTTGAGCCTGCACCGAGCAAAGCGGTGTCGGTCATCTACAGCGCGCCACAAACAACTAGCGCATGGTTATGGTCTCAAATCATGTGGTGGCTAATCCCCATTGCGCTCGTTTTGTTCGTGTTCGGCGGCGCTTTTCATCTGTTTGGAAGCGCCTACACACGGCTGCGCTATCCGGCGCATCGCAAAATAAGCGTAGCTGAAGCCAAGCGGGATGAGGGCGTGTATAAAGCGCAGGTGGGCACGGCGCTTGCGCGCTCGCAACTACTAGAAGCGCAACGAGCAAAGTATGAGGACACACTACCAGCCATACAGGTAGAGAGTACACCCACGCCAGCAGCCATTACGCTACAGCAGGCAATCAGTCAATCGACCGAGCGCGCATGGGTTATTGGGCAAGCCGCTGAAGTTCAACCCACGCCAGAAGGCAGTAAGCGTGCTGGTCAATTGCTGATGTTTGACTACCGTACAACCCACGCCGCAATCATTGGTGGCACCGGCAGTGGCAAGACTGAAAGCACGGCAATGCTTATGGTCGCTTATGCGCGCAAGTATAACTTGCACCCCATTCTGCTGGACGGCAAAGAGGGCATAGACTGGCGGGCGTTTAATGGCGTGGCCGAGTGGCACGCTATGAGCGTTGATACTGTTGTCAATCAATTCGATCAACTGATGACAATCTTTGACAAGCGCTGGGAGTGGTTACAAAAAAACAACCTATCGACAATTTACAAGGCAACTGGCAAACGACCGCCTACGCTATTTATCATCATAGAGGAGTTTGGTTCCGTGTGGATGGCGTTGGACAAGGCCGCTAGAGCAGATTTAGCGCAAAAGGTTGACCGATTGTTTCGATTAGGCCGCGCCACTGGTATTGTATTGTGCCTGATTGACCAAGCGCCTGAGAAGTGGACGCCACAAATGCGGGGTAATGCTAAGTTTGTGACGTGCTACAAGCTCAAAGGCATGGTTGCCAATGCCTTTAACGAGTATCATGTTGATCGCCTGCCTCATGTGGGCGTGTTCAGTCAAGACAATGTGTTTTATAATGCCTGGCACACGGCGGAAATAATCGATATTCGCCGCGAGTATCCGCCGTTGCAGTGGCGATGTTTGCACGAACGACCACGAACGGAGGAACGAACGCCAGTCAATAACGAGCGTTCGCAGAATATCAACGAACAAGCCACGAGCGGCCACGAACGACCGCTACCAGTGGAGAACGCCACGAACGTTCGTGAAAACATGGCGGTAGAGACGCTAAAAATGGAGAAATACCCCCTCCCCGCAATGGTTCGTTCGTCGTTCGTTCGCAATGGATCATGGGAGGATGCAGCGCAAAGATATTTTGCCACATACAAGGATGCCGAACATATTGACTGGGTGAAAACAATGGCAAAGTTGGCTAACGATGGCCGACCGTACACTGCATTTAAGGGCGGCTTATCCAGTAACTTATTTAACAAATACAGCCCAAAGGGCAATAAAATGAAGTTGGTAGCATGACACCCACGCAACTGGAATACCACCACCTACCGCTGGCGCATTCACGGTGGCCGGTGCCGCATGTGTGGAAGTCGCAACCGGCTCGAAGTGCATCACCGGGATTATACCCACCGTGGGCGTAGCTGGTGGAAAGAGTTAATGGATTTGACAACTGTATGCCGTGCCTGTCACGGCGATTATCACGATGGGGATTAAGCGATGCTCACAAAAACACAGCTAACATTTGCAGCAGATATGCTACACTTGGCATACAATTATTTTATCAATCACGAATATAATAATTACGCAATTGCAGCCACACCAGTCAACATAGCATTTGTTCAATCCATGATAAAGGCTGGTGATTATCCTGATGATGCATTGAAGTTGTCGGAGGGTGGTCAAATCATTTATGTTATGGACTGGGAGATTATGATTTACTGTCGGGATTTACTCAGGCAAGCGGCGGAGGAGGCGAAGGAATGACAACAGAAGAGAAACAGAAAATCTACGTAGTCGTTGACCGTGACCGGTTGGCTATCACCAACACAGCCGCAATTTTTCGCAGCGCAGCGATTGACAAGGCAGTGAGATTTTTGAACGCTACCTGGCCGGTACTTTTTCGCCTGGGCTATCGAGTAGCAGAGGTTGAGTTTGTGCCTGTCGTCTGCGCTGACCAGCGGGAAGGTGCGGATATATGACAGCTATCACCGTGGGTGCAATCGTAAGCGTCCCTATATCCACGGGCAAGCGTGGCGGTAAGCCAACGCGTAAGAGAGGCACGGTAACGATGATCATAGGGACTAATGCGCTTGTGGTAATGCCGGGGAGAAAGCCGCAGATTGTGGCGCCGCGGGATTGTGTGGTGGTGGAGAAATAAACACAATGGAACAGTTGATCGAAGAGATTAGAAAAATCCCTTTTCTCGACCGTATCGAAATGGTAAAGCGTATGCTTCATACAGCGTATAACGAGGGAAGATGGAATCCTAGAATGTCAATACCGGCGCAAGCTACTGATGAGGATATTTTTATCACACAGACGTTGATGGATTTGGAAGAATACTATAAGCAATCCATTGGCCTGGTAATTTCGCATTCACCATGATAATAAAAAGCGGGATAGTGATGAGCTACCCCGCTTCTCGATTATATCGGCTTTACCCACGCCCAACCGTTACAGTTTTTGACAGCATCCGCATTTTTCAACGCCTTGCGTGTGCTCCTAGATACTGCTTTAATCCTGGCCTGTCCAGGTGGCATCCCTGTGTCCTGTTGAATTGCAGTATATAAATCCTCCCTGGCGCAATCTATGTTTGAGTTTACATAATAAATCAGGACTTTAGAGGAGTAGGGTGACTTGATTGTTGTCTTGTAAATTTGGGTTTTCATTTATCCTCTATCGCTGCTTAGTCACCCCGCAGCGCTGATTGATTATAACCAACCGTTCGCTTCCATTTCCCGCCGAGCCGCCGCTCGCTTGGCATCCGCCTTGCACAAGGCTTTGATGCCCTTTGGCTTGCGGTCTAGTTTTGCGCTGACAACCTCAGCGGATTCAACTACCGTGCCGTCTGGCATCAGGGTTGCAAAACTGTAATACTTGCTTCCCCGTACCATGCCGTGTGTTGAGGCTTTGCAGGTTTGGACGCTTGTGTTATAATTCTTCATGAAAGTTCTCCTTTTGAATGGCCGGTTGAGTGTTTAGAGCACTCAGCCGGTTTTTTATTTATTGTGCAGCAATTAAATAACCTGATAACCCTGAGATTCGTAATCACTTGCTACTGCTGGTGTCACTACTAGCACACAATCTTCCATCAGAACAATCATCATAATTTTCTCACAACGATTGCGAAAGTTTTGAGCCTTCGTGATATTTGTGAATTTCATTTTCCTCTTTCCTTTCTCTATTTCCTAACTGCTTCGTACATACAGTATAGCACCTTTATTCATTCTTGTATATAGTTTTTGCTTACAGTATACCTCTTTTTTGCTGACAGAATTTAACTTTTTCAGGTAACAATATGCAAAAACCGTAATCTAAATTGTCAGCAAAAACTATATACAAGAACGGTTTTTAGTGCTATACTGGAAGTAGGAAATACGAAGAAAACAAGAAAGAATGAGGAGAGATTAAAATGTTCAGGGGCAAGAATGAAAAAATGACAGTTAGCAACGATGTATATGCGACAATACGGGAACTGATATTGAACAAAGAGTCAGTGTTGATTTATAGCTCATGGTGGGTGATTGAAGTTACGATAACCGAGATAGAGGGCTGGATTGAGTTTTTTGGAGAAGAGACTTTGATAGATTTTTCAGATAGTGTTTGCGCTCACATTTTTGATAATTCAGATTGCATATACGAATTATGACAGGACAACAAAAAGCGGCTAACCTACTGGGGGTTAGCCGCTCTACACTACTGCATAAAATTCAGCCCGTCATGATTGCCTTGCATGAGGCATTTAAGGCGGGCGATGCCACCTCCGATATGCACTATGAAGACGCCGCTATTGAGAGATGGCGTGAATTTTTGACCATGCTAGATAATCGTGGCGGGCGCAGAAAGAAAGTCGATTACGAAGCGCTGTATATGGAATGGAGGAATAAGTGCATTTGACACCCACGCCTAGCGCTGCTACAATCTAGTCAGTTGTCGCCAGCGTCAACGCAGTCACGAAAGGAGCGCTCCAAATGGTTTACGCACCGTTGTTCGTTCGTCGTCGATTCCGTTCGTTGGATTTGAGGCCAAAGGTTTGGCATAGGCGTAGGTAATTCTGTGTGAGCCAGGTCAATCGACCTGGCTTTCGTGTTTCTACGCGTCATCACTATAATCATACCCGCCGATCATGAGCCTGTCATCAGGCCCAGCGCCCCGGCTCATGTGGAATTGCAGCCACACTTGCCCCCATGTGATACCGCTCCCCAGTGTGGCATTCATCAGTTGCATTTGCATGACCGGAAACCGCACAGCGCCAAAGTAACCAAATACATCACGATTGGTCGAATTGCGTGCGGTCACCCGCACCCACATTGGCGCAACCGGCAAGCGTGCCAATGTGTAATATGTACCGTTGGTCTGCGTTGTGCCGTCCTTGCGCTCGGCTCGAATCTGCCAAATGCTGCTAGCGCTAGACCAGTTGATATTGATGCGGATGAATGTATTTTCGTCAATCCCCGTGTTGTCCCGGTAGATGCCGAAATAATAGTTCAGATCCGCGGTGGGTAACGATTCTTTGATAATGATCGGCCCAACGTGGAAAGATTTGTAAGCGTTAGCCGTCAAGCTACCGATGGTGTACGGTGTTTGCTTGCGGTACTTCCACGATGTTTCACCCGCCGCTCCAACGATTGACCAAAAACTATATTCATCGTTGGTATTGGTTGTTTGCGGCGCATCTGATTGCGTCCAGTCAGTCGGATAGGTTGACGTGTTGTCTATTAAGTGACTGCCATAGGTGGTATCATCTAATGGATAGTCTAGCCAGGGCGAAATGACCGGCTTGGAGTATGACCCTAGCGGTTCCTGTACTTCGAGCTTATGAATCCGTTTTTTTATATCGTCAATTTCTGGACGTTGCAACGAGTCCAGCCTAGTCAGTTTTAGGTCAGTTCTGCCAATCATGGATTAATTAACTCAATACGTATTGTCGTATTTTGGTCTTGGTCAAATTTCACCTCAACCGTATTGATCTTTTTCGTAACCATTGATCCGTCAAAGCTGGCCGTTACTAGGTCACCTAGAACATAGTCCCTGCGATAAACATAGCCGCCTGATGGCGCAATATCCACGTCAATGTTGGTCTTTGCCGCCAACTCCGCCATTTTGCTGTCTCCAATATCCGCCAATTCGCTTGCCGTGCTACTTCTTGCATCAACGAATATTTCGTAATCATTCGACGCCGATTGATTTGTCCCCGTAACGGCGATTATGGTTCGTGCCGCGCCGTCGCCTGCGCCGCCTACAATGGCAACAGTTTTTTCCTGCAAGCGCCCGCCGTTTTGGTTAGCGGCTGCGATATTATCCAGGTTCAGATCAAAAATAATCGTTGTGTGCTTGTCGCTGCCGAGATGTCCAGCATACAGTGTGAATTCTAAATTTGTGCTGGTAAGAGATGGGCGAACAACATCAAAATCAAAGCCGCCATTAGTCGCTAACTCTCGCACCGTTTCCAGTACATTGCGATATGCCGCGGCGTAGTTAATGGTAGCGCCAATGACTGCCGTCCCAGCAGTCAAATTCCAAATGACGCTCGCGTCTCGCTTGCGTCCATTGCTGATAGTAGCGTTTGATGTGCAATTGTAATTGACCACATTGGACGCCACTATACTGCCAGTCGCGCCCGTCCATTGCGATTTATTATTAGTGCCAGGTGTGTAATCGATGATATTTCGGCTTAGTATATCGTTTGCTCCAACAAAGTAGAGTAAATAATATGTATTGCCGTCCCTGTCGGTCGCAGCTTGCTTATCGCGGTATAGCCCTAGAAAATCTTTTTGATCGGTAACTTCCCCAACCGACGCGGGGCGGTAAATAAAAAACACCTCCAGTAGTAAATCGTCAACCAATTGATCTAAGATCGCATGTGTGTCTGGCACGGTCAAGACGGCCATGCCAATTTGATTGACCGTTTTTTTGTAATAGATGCTGATTAGGTCATCATAGAGGCCAATTAAATTGCTGGAATTGTCGTAAATTCTGGCCTGATATAGATAATTTGAACGGGATAGTAATGGCATAGTTAGAGCGACAAATAGCGCTTATAATATTTAATAACGAATTGACTCGCTCCTGTTGTGCCAGAACCGGTTAAAGTAAAGCTGTTACCTGTCTGGCTGTAACTGGCGGTCAATTTTTGTCCTAACAGGCGCATAGTGCCGAAATATCGCACTGATGTCGCGACGATGTAGTTCAATCGATTGGCGTTATCGCTTTTTCGATAACAAGTTTTATAACCAGGTCGTAAATCAATCACCCAAGTTTCGCCTGCCGGAATCGTTGCGCCGTTAAAACTGATAACATCCGCCACGGGCGAATGTGTGATTACAAGATTCGTAACCGGCCCAGTTACTTCAAAGACTGGCCAATCGTCCCAGGTAATGCCCGTGGCTGAAATTGACGCCGTTGACACCGGCAACGATGACATGCTGGTGGTTTGTGTTTGTTGCGTCGGATCGTACCAGGTGGGGTCAGGACAAAATAACGGGATGAGCACCTTTTGGCTGGCGCCCATTCTGTCACTCTGCGGAAACTCCACCGTACCATCAACAAACGCATCAATTGCACGCCTGGTATTGTCCAGGCGCGTGGCAATCACTTGCAGCGGCGTAATGGTTGGCCCAAAAATATAGGCCAGTAAATCCCGCTGCACATCTGCGTACAATTCGCTATTCTCATTGATAAAGAGTGCGAGCGTCATTTTGCGCGGCTCCAGCCGGTAACCGCGGTCGGTCACGCCATTTTGTATCGGCGTGCGCTGTGTAATGCGCCGCACCGTCGCCACGCCAGCGCCGTCAAGAAATAAAAAGTTTGTTGGATTGCCACCAGTATACAGTGCATAGGTGACGCCATCCTCAGCAACAACTTGTAAATTTTGTAGATGTTTGGCTAGCATAATTTAGGTCGCATACACGTTGGTAAGCGTGTTAAATAGGCTTTGCATTTGTTCATTGGCCTGGCCACCGCCCGACGTGGGTACAGTGACATTCCAATTGTGCGTGGTATTCGTGCTCTTATCCACGTTGCCACCGGCACCAGACGCACCCGCGATCACACCGGCTGCGGCGCTTTCCATCGTCATTTGCGGCGCCTTAATCATGTCCTGCAAACCCAGGTTAAATCCTTCCATCGTGTTTTGTCCCAACTCCCGCAGCACTTTCGATGGCGAAGCAATGCCTAACACCCACTTCATTCTGCCCACAATGTCATTGGCGACAGCACCAACGTAGTCCACAATAGCTGACAGCATAGAAGCGACGCCTTGCCCCAGCCCTACCAGGAGCGCCGCCCCGATCTCTTTGCCTTTTCCGAAGATATGATTAAAAATAGCGCCGCCATTGTCGAAATTTGTGTTTACCCAGTCAATTACGCTGCGGAAAGCAGAAGCGATTGCGCCAGCGCCATTGGCGCCAGAAGATGCCAAGCCAGCAAAAAGAACATTGATGATTTCGCCGCCTTTCGTTTTAAGGTGAGTAAACATTGGCGAGCCTTGCGCTAGAAGTGTGCTGACTGTCGTGCCAATATTGCCTATAATATTCTGTAGTGCAACCACAGCGTCAGCAGAGTTACTATTGATACCATCGCGCAAGGACGAAACAAGGCCCTGCCCCGCGGTCAGCATTTTTGTTTTAATGTTGGCCGCGGAATCAGCGGCAGCGGATATGCTGCTCATTACACTACCAAGCGCGCTGGTAGCCGAGGATGATGCGGCATTAAAGCCGTCTCGCAGTGAAAAGATGATATCTTGTGAAACGGCATAAAAGTGAGACTTTACACCGTCTTTGATTGCGTTGAATGTGTTGACAGCGCTGTCCATTACGTCGTAAACAGCGTTGACGACAGTGTTTTTGGCATTGACAAAACCGGCTGCAATGCCACTGAAGAAGCTTGGAATACCGGCGATGATACCTTTTACTTCCTCTATGATTTTGTAGGTAACATCACGGATGCCCAAGAAATTTGTATTCCAGGCAATATATAGCGCCGCCGCCGCAATAACCACGCCAGCCACAATTAGCGCTACGCCACCCAGCGCCGCCAAAAATGCACCAATAGCCGGGACAGCGCCCCCGGTCAGCATGGCACCCAGCGCGCCCAGCGCAGAGATTAGCCCGCCGCCGATGGTTGCACCTAGCGAAATAATGGCCGGGATAACTGTACCGACAATTGTACCTACAACCGCCAGGAAACCAGGCGTCAGCATCAACGCAACGATACCGCCGATGAGAGCCGCCTTTTCGCCTAGCGCTGTCTTGGTACGGTCAAAAAAGCCAATGATGGAATCGTGCAAGCTCTGCAAACTGACATTGATACCCATCCAACTCAGCAAACCTTTGGCCAGACTCAGCAGCAAATCGGTCGCTACAGTAAGCGCAAGATTGGCAAGTGATAACCCGATTTTGCCCAGCGCCGTCAACATGGCCGTGCCTAGTTGCCCCATTAATGTTTGGGTCTTGGTTGTGCCCGTGGTTGTTCCCCAGCCTAACATCGCGTCAACCCATTTCGTCAACGCGTCAATAGCGCCAGGAACAGCGTTACCTATCCACTGAAATAGCGCAATTCCCCACGGCGCAAGCTTTTGCACCCACAGCGGCGCATTGTCAGTGATCCATTTCCACAGCGCAAGCGCGTAATTCCCTAGCCATAGTGTGGCAACCGGTGTGGCGTTTTTAATCCATTCCCATGCGGCATTGCCCCAAGACAGCAGTTTCGCCTGCCAAATGGGAAGATTGTCAGTGATATATTTCTGAATGTCAGAAAATAATAACTGGATAGTGGACTTCGCCACTTCCCAAATAAACGAAAGGTTTTTGAATTGGGTCTGCGTGCCTGTAACCCACTTGACAATCTCCTGTAATGCGCCGCCGCCGTAGTCACGCAAGACTGCTACAAGCAAGCCAAAACGGGATTGCAGATAGTCCAGTACGGTCTGTGTAATGTCGCGGATATTGCCAAAATTTGTAGCCCAAGCATTTCTCAGCGCCATAACAACCAACACCGCACCATTGATGATTGACATCATGGATGATACGGTAGAGATAAAATTGATAAGCGTTGGCAAGACAATCGCGGCAATGATGCCAGCCCCGGCGAGTAAAGCATCTTTTAAGCTGACGTGGGCGATAACAAAGTCGAGTACCGGTTTAATGGCCGCTTTGGCGTTAAGGATAAAATCCCACAGCTTACCGGCGAGTGTCGCCATATTGCTGACAAGCTGCGGAATATAATCTAGCCATTCGCCTAGTCCAGCGATAAAGGACGGGAAATATTTATCAGCTAATTCTTGAAATTTCGCTGCAAGTTGACCAGACCATTCAATAATTTTCGGTGCGTTTTTGCTTAAAAATTCCGTGAATTGCCGGGTCATGTCGGTCAGCACAGGTAAGAACTTTTTACCTATGGCTGTCTGCGTGGTCTCTACTACGCCGCCAAGAATTTCGATAGCACCGCTCAGTGTATTCATCCGCTCGGCGGCGCTTTTGTGTACGGCGTCCTCATCCTGTAGTTTTTGCCCCAACGCATCAAACGCAGCGAGATTTACATTAAGCGCCGACGACATTGCTTCTGTTGCGTCAGTGCCAAAAATGGTATGAGTGTAATAGTTGCGCTGTTCATCGGTAAGATTGCCCATCTTATCTTGCAGGACAGCGATAATTTCGCTAGCGCTTTTTAAGCTGCCATCCTGATTGTAAAAGGCGCTTTGTCCCTCATCTAAAGCACTACGTAACGCCTGTTGTTTCGCTGTAAGTTCGGCTAATCTTTCTGAATATTTCTTGGAGGTAGGATCGAGCGCAGCAATTTGGCCGTTGACTTTTGCTAACTTTTCCTCTACCTTTTCAAATTCAGCCCGCGTCAATCCGGTAAACAAACCCAAATCACGCATGGCCGACGCCGCAGGTTTTGTGTGCGGAATAAGGCGCTGAAGCATGGCGGCCCAGCTTGTACCGGCTGTTTGACCACTGGTAAAGCTTGACGCCGTGGCTGCCATAAGCGTGTTGAAATCCTCATAGGACAACCCAGCATTGTGTGCGGCGACGCCACCGTTAGCCAGCGCCAGAGCATAATCGTTTAGCTCGAATTTTGACTCATTGGTGACGCCAACAATGCCAGCTATAGCGTGCTCCATATCACCAGCTTTGATATGGAAAATATCCATAACATCAGTGGCAATAGTGCCCGATTGTGCAAAATCGCCACCTGTCGCATTGGACAGCAGAATCACGCTCTTAGCTGCACCACTAAGCATGTCGTCAGCAGTGCGCCCGCTTTGCGCCAAAGCCTTTAGTACATCGGCTGCCTCTATGGCTGTTACTTTTAGGTTTGGGTCAAGACCTAAATTTTGAATGAGATCGGCCAGTGGTTGCGATGCCTCTTTGGTAGTCCCCATCAATGCGGCTAAATCGGCAAGGTTTTGTTCCATGCTTTCGGCGCTGCGAATGCTGCTGATCAACCCAGCGCCCAGCGCAGCAATAGCGCCCACGGCAACGCCAGCCGCTACCTTTAGCCCGGTAGCCAGCATACTACGCAGCGGTTCAAGTCCTTTACTGACAAGCCCCTGTGAACTAGATTGCAAGGCGTTCATGTTCTTACCGACCGCGCCGAACGCCGCGTCGGTGTCATTCACACCTTCAATAACGATCTGTAAACTACCTGCCACGTTGCTTCCTGACTTTCGCTTCTACATCCATCATACTGAGCCAGCGCCCTATGTCTTCCGCCGATTCCTTGCGCAGTTCGGACGGTAGGCAATGGAACCGCTCACATAGTAGCATTTCGATGTATTCGTATGGAGCAGGCCCGTTTGTCCACAGGTGAGTGAACAAACGGGTTCTTAGTTTTTTGGATTATTCCGCCGCCCGCTTGCTTCGCCAATGGCTTTCATTACATCTTGGATAAAGTCCATTGGTACAATTTTGGCAGAGACAAACTTACCGTTAAGTGTGATTCGTGCCACACGGTCAAGATAGGCGGTCATTTCATCAAAGCCGTCTAGTACTTCCCGCATGGCCGCAACTTTCGCCGCTCGGATTGTTTTAATCTCCGTCTCGTCTAGCTTATCCATGTCTGTGTTTTCCAAATCGCTAACTGTTTCCATGAGCAACTGAAAGCGGATTTGGATCATGTTGTCGCCCCAGGTCATTCGCTTCAAGTTCACGAAAAACCGGTAATCCTCTTGAGGCTCATCAACCAGAACCTCACCAGTCAAGGCAACAGAATCACTCATCAGGGAATAGCCTCTTGATACAAACGAGGTGCCATAACACTAAACTCGAACATCAGCGGATCGCCGCTACTTGCGTCGCCGTTAGGGGGATTGCAAGTGATAATCGGCACGGCAATAGCGGTATTGGCGGCATTAGAAGCGACATAGCGCTTGTTGGCCGTTGTGCCACCTTTTGGTGCATAGCGGAGGTAAATGGTCTTATCTGTGCCGATGTAGCGGGCATAGATTACAGCAAATGCCTCGCCACTGGTTTCGGTATAGAGGATGCTGCATTTAACTGTGGTAGAAGAAACCTTGTTGCTGTAGGTAACAACAGGCACATCGCCATCCGCCGTGTATTGCTCGCCGGTTTGATGCTCGCCACCGTCCGTTTCGACCGTGTTGGATTGCCCGCTGATGTCGGTCCAGGCGCTGCCGTTGGTTGATACTTCGATCTTAAAATTACTTTGGGCAACACTGCCCGTTGTTTGTGCCATTTCAAAACTCCTTAGTTAAAGGGCGCAATCGTTAGACTTGTTACGCCTGAATAGGTAAGATTCACATAGCCGCTGGTATCATTGAAATATTGCGAATCGAAAGGCCCGACAATTTTTTCAACACCAGCGCCAACGGTTACCGTGGGGTCTGTGATAGTCAAGCCGCCCGGTGTCCCCTGCGCGTCAATCGTGACCGTGATAGAACCGCCGCTATTGTTCTTGATGTAAAACTTGGTTTTTCCATCGTTCAAAAACTTATCACCACCACCGGCGCAAGCGGTAGGGGACAATGTAGCGCCGCTAAAGCTGGTTGTTGTTACAGTAAGCGTTGCCATTATTCAGCCGCCTTTTTGCGCTTGGTCTCGACCACTTCAGCCGCCGCTTCGTCAGTAGCGCTGACCGTAATCTCTGGTTGCGGCAAGATATGAACCACATTGCCAGCCGCCAAATGGAGCGCAGCACGGATAGAATCAAGCTCGATTTCTGCGCCTGGTTTCCATCCCCCTGGATTTTCCACAGTGCCGCCAATGGGCTGTAGTACCAAATATTTCATTTGCAAACCTCTATGATTGTTAAATCGCACACAAAGCCCCGGTAAAACTGACCGGCATAGGTCAATATCGAACTGCCTACCAGGTCAGCGCCCACCGTTAGCCCACTATCGTCAATCTGTGCAATCCTAATGTAATCATCAGCCAGCGATAGATTGTCCATGTAGATTTCGATAAACAGATTTAGCATATCGATGCCCGCTTGAGCCGGTATATCGACAATATCCTGACCTACAGCTTCCATGAACACGCGCACGCTATAGCTGCGCTGTGTACGCTGAACAGCGCCGCGTGACGTTACCGCCGTGGTTACGCCCCGCCCCGGCCAAACCAGCACATAGGGTAAATCCGCCGTGTTTAGCTGGCCAGGGTAGGCGACAGGCGCAAGTTTTACGCCAGGTATGGTTTTGTGTAATGTCTGTAGGCAACTAATCGTCTGTTTGATGCTCATGCGATTAGCTTCCTGTATGGCTCCAAGACTTCGATAATGTCTTTCGGGATAGATGCCCGCACGCGCACCGTGCCCAATTCGCTAGACGCCGTGTACTCGAACGTCTGTGCGTCCTTCTGTTTGTAGAAGAAAGCTGACAAGCGCAAGGTTGCCCGATGAATTGCCCCATCCGGTTCAGCAGACCAGCCCCATTTACCGCTCACCGTGATTGCATCCTCCGGGTCGTTCTGGTATGTCCAAAACAAACCGTAAGACGATTTTAGGACAATCTCACGGTAAGGCGGCAAGTTGCGGGGACGCAACACATAGGCAGATGCGCTTATCGTAGTGCCGTCTCCATTCGTGACGCTATTGATTGATGCCAAATCCTCATCAAAATAAAGCGTTTTTCCACAGGTATCGATGCCGGGAGTAAAGTATTTTGATGTGTCGGTTGACACTTGAAATACTCGACCCGTATGGCGTTCGATTGCATCCTGCGCATCGGCAATAGCGTCCAGCAGCAAGGCATCATCAGTCTCGCTGGTGATGCCTAGATAGTTGCGCAATTCTTCGACTTGGATATACATGGTTAGCGAGTTTGAATATACAAAATCGTTTTGCCGCCTTTGGCGTTACCGGCATTGGTGACGGCCAGGGTTAGCTGACTGTTTGCCACCGCACCAAGCTTGTCAGCCGCAACCTTGTCGGTGTTGGCAGCATTGCTCAGATTTGAACCCAAGCCCAGCAGCACATCGGCGCTATCACCATCGTTAACCACAATGTCGTAAGCGTTGGTTGGTTGCGTGCCACCGCCGTCAGGGATTTGCACAACACGGATGATTGATCCGGTGTAGTAGCCCGTAGTGGTAGCATCCGCTGCGCCGCCCGCTGAACTTGTCCAGGTAAATTTGACTTTGCTGATTCTCCCGATGGTTTCCTCGGTCGTCGTTACTGTTCCAGCCATAAATCACCTTAGTCAGCATCCAACGCGGGTGAACCACCAGCGCCCTTCACGATTGCGATAGTACCCGCGGAATTTGTTACGAAGTTTTGCACATGCGCCATTGCATCGGCCACGGCATTAGCAGCAATGGTCGCACCGCTGGCAAGACCTTGCGTGTATGCAATGACACCAGTCGTACCGGTTAGCACAGACAAATATGGCTTTGTCGCCGCTGTGTTGTGAACAGTGTTGGCAAGAAACATGAGCCCTTGCGAGAGCGTAGTAATGCCGTTGACGCAAGCCGTCGAGCAGTCGCCCATAAACTCGCTTTTTTGAATTGCCACATTGTGGCTAGCACCTGTTAGTTGGATGGCAGCTACTGCGCCCGCAACAGCCGGTTCTTGCAGGAATCGACAGCCATCTACGATCACCCGGTTAGAACCAGCTTTTAGTTCTAATCCAAGTATGAAATCCCATCCGGTTGTGCCACCCCAATACCATTCGCAGTTTTTGAATGTAACATCAGTTTTGCCGTTCACAACCACAGCGCTAACCACAGCGCTAATCCCAGCCGTAAAGCGTAAATTTTCAAATGACACATTGTTGGCGTTGATGATGACCTGTCCTGCTGTAGCCGTAAAGTTAAAGGTTGGCCGTAATGTACCCCAGCCAAGCCCTACAATGCGTACACCAGCAACAGTCACATCGAAGCCGGCAGCTGCCGAAATGGTCTCGGAATGCCCAGGCATCAGATAAATCATGTCGCCTTTGTTGGCAGTGCATAGACCGATAGCATAATTAAGCGTAGCCAAAGGCGCATCGGGATTGCGCCCGCCACCTACGGAATTGGTGCCGGTCACACTGTCAACGAAAAAGATGGAGCCAGTAGTCAACGTTTCGTTGACTACCTCAAACATACCGCCTGATTGTTTGCGCACAAAAAGCGCCGTCTTTGCCATAAAAAAACTCCTGATAGGGTTGTAAGGGGTAACACTCGCCACCCCTTACCTATGTATTCAGTCTGACCGATTAGTCAGTGATTGCAGCCGGTGGCGTTGCCTGTTGGTAACGTTCCAACAGGAAGTAGGTAATATTGACGAAGTTTGTCGCCTGTGAGCTAGTAGCCACACCACAGCCGAGCACATCGTAACCAGCGTTAGCGAGTTCATCAGGGTCAATTTCGAACACGATAATCTGGTTGGTCGTGCCAGCCGTGCAAGTGCCAGCGGTGCCAGCGGTTTGCTTGACCAAAGTGTCGGTAGTGCTTACGTCGGCATTTTTCCACCAGCGCATTGAAGCGGTGATATTGGTGACGCCAGTGCCCGCTACATCGGTCGCCATTGTCGGTTGAAGCACGGACGCATGACTAGCCGCCTGGTGAAAACTGGCGACAATCCATGCTTTGTGAACATTTTTCAGGCTCACATAGTCCGCAGTGACGCCACCGTTGGTTGTGACCGGGCCGGTTGACCCGTCAACGATCTTGAACCGTTCGGGTAAAGTTACATTAAAAGACATATTGTTATCCTCCTTATGCCCGTGTCGCCAAAGCAACGAACGGAGACAATGTATTGGTGCCCTTAAATGGCGTCAAAACATTGTTCCAAAGCGGTTGACCATCAACACGGTAAATCCAGCGGAAGGCGGTTTGGTCGGTCAAGAATTGCACATGAATGCTTGACGCACCCTGTACGCCACCCTTGTCAATCAGCAAATACTGGCTGAAGTCACACAGCATAATATCGCCTAGCGTGCCCAGCGTAGCGTTAAACTCGGTCGGGATAACCGGTCGGCTCATCAACGTGCCGAGCGGCGCTTGTGACAGCCCACCAGGAGGAAGGTAAGCCGGAATGCCACCAGTCCCAACTGGGAAGTCCATGCTGTTGAGCGACGGTTCAACGTCTTGGTTGATCAACCACACAGCGCTATTGCGACTGCGGGCATACATGCGCGCCCACATTTTTTGGATATTAGTAAACACAACTGACGATGCCGCCTGTCCAGTCTCCTTCGAGATAGACAACAGAACGGGCGCATTGAGCACACCTAACGGCATACCGGCACCAGTGCCATTGATGATTGAATCATCAACCATAAACGCAAGCTCTTCGCCAGCAGCTTGCTGCATGACAGCACCTAGAGCGGTAGTATCAGCCAGCAGTTCATCGGTGGCATACATCAAAGCGCCAAGCTTTTTCAGGTTTAACTCGACCTGGCGAAGTTTGACTTGGCTTGCAGTCAGCGTGCCAGCTTCGGCCAACCAGTAGCCACGCACACCGCCCCAACGGGAACCGGTCGCGCGGCTGGTTTCGTCAATGGCGTTCATTTTTAGGCCATTAGCGGTTGCGCCAACCGGCACACGCCGACAGCGGGAAGCGATGACGCCGGTATCATGTGCCAGGGTCATAATCTGCTCAGAGAAGTCAGCTTGCACCAAGAAACCGCCGTCGCTGCTTGAGCCTTCGGCCTGGCCCAACACAGCTTTCTGCGCTTTTAGGCGATCATCCATGCCATGTGGATTCAGGTAAGCACCGGCTACAGCTTTCAACTGTTCGCCCAAGCTCTTAAAGGGCTGCTTGGCTTTCTTGTCGGTCTCATCTTCAATTACTACCACACCGGCTTTACGACTGGCGGGTTCATTCTCGACTTGAGCCTTGAACGCCTTCAGTTGTTCTACTTCTTCCTTCAGCGCCTTGGTATCGGCGCTTTCGGTAGGTGCAAAAGCATCTAGCGCCTTAAGCGCTGTTGCTCGTTTGGTTAAAGTTTCGGCCAATTCCAGGTCGCCAAGCGCAATTGCTTTGCGGGCTTCCTCGATTAGCTCTTGCCATGTCTTCACAATCAATCTCCTAGACTAAGTAAATCTAATTCCAGCGAAAGGCGTTTGGCCTTGCCAGTATCAACAGTAGAATCCTTTTCATCCGTTGCGCTTTGCGTTACAGCATCGCCTGCTGTCTGTGCTAGTGCCTGTTGGCCTACTTGAGATTCAATCCATGATTTCAAGGGTAAAACTTGCGTGAGTGTCGCACCAGCCGCGGGAGTGGGGGTAATGCTGGCGTCCTTGCCCAGCGGCCAATGCTTAATCCACTGCGACTTTCCAACCGGCTCGGCTTCTACCAGGTGTGACAATGTGCCAGAAGACCATCCCATTTTGCCGCTTTCAACCATTTGGTAGATGGCATGTTCGTACTCGTCACGCAGTTGCAATTGCGCTTCAATCCACACGCCGGAATCGTCAACGGTCATTTTGCCATTGCCAAGCTTGCGGGTTTTCAGCTTGGTGTCCATGCCGTGGTTATAGTAGATGCTGGTTTTTTCGCCGGGTTCAATGTCGAATTCAGTATCTTTGGTGAAAAAATCGCCGGTTAGGTCAGGGTGATCGGCGTCGGTAAAATACACCAGGTAGCCGCCGATCTTGCCGTTGCCTAGCGCCTTAATCGTTTGGCCGAAAGACACCAGCATTTCATCGCCTTTTGTTTTGAAGCCGGTTTTAACCGCAACCCATTGTGATTCTACTTCCACCCATGCGGCACGGTCAGCCAATGTAACCTCACCATCGGTCAGGGTGTAATCGGCTTTCCAGAACTTATCATCAACTCGGACAATTACATAGGTGTCGAATACAGCCACGGCGTAGCCTTCGCAGCTATACGATTCTGTGAGCATCGGTGGCTTAGTTGCTTCGTACACGGCTTCATGTACTTTATCAAGGTGTTGGCCTAATGACATTGCTTTGAATTTCATAATTTTCAACCAATAAAAAACACCGCTACCGGAGGTCTGGCCTCACATGGTAGCGGTGTTACGCGCTCTGATATTTAATTGGCCGCCATTGCTCATCGTCTGACGGCTAACTCATCGCAACATTGTTGCTTCAATGATAGCACATTTTCCCGCTCTTGTCTATCACCTATTTTCGACAAATCGAACTGGATAATCCGGCCTTTCGACGAGAGTTCAATGATATTTTTGGTCGGGCAAAACTTACCAAATAGGCGGCCATCTTGCCGCAACTCTACCCAACGATGCCTATCCATTTCTCTCCCAGTATCGTACTAAAGCTTTTGTTAAACGCTGCGTTAAATCGCCGGTAAAACCGTTCAGAATGTCCACAGCTTTCCACCAACGATTGATGAAATACGGCCCTTGCCCCTGACCTTTGGCATCACCCACAACTCGCAAGGCGTATAACTCATTTGTTACCGGACTCCTGGCATTATTCACAATGCGCCAGACACCAGGCTTTACCTGTTCAGCCGCCCAACTGTTGGCTAGTCTACCCGTTCTAATATAGCGCTGGCCGGGGCGCTTAGGCGGATATGGTTCAGATTTAAGCGCAGTTCTCATGTCTTTCGCCCAGTCCGCCATAACCGGATCGGTGATTTCGGGCTGTTTCGCCGCCATGTAGCGTAGGGCATTTGATACTCGGTCAAAGTTCTTAAATGTTATGTTCATACAACCGGTACAATCCAACATCTACATCTAGGATGGGCAGGCGGGAAATACCCACCGGCAAACGTGCCATCCAACTCCGACCGCTTGCCGTCTAATGGAGCGCACACCGGACAAACCCGCTCGTCGGCTGATGTTCGCCATTCCATACGTGTGACAATTCCACTTTCACGATATGCTGTACGTTGACCTTCCGCGTAAGCCCTGGTAATTTCTGTAGCTGCAATCAGGTCGGCACGGTCACGACCAAACAGCGGTCTAACATTGTGGAGTAGCGTTTGTGCGTTGTCGCTATTGCTCTGCCATCGCTCCAACTCCTGCAACACTCTACGCCGTGTAACTTCCACAATGCTGGCCACTAGCACAGAACTGTAGCCGTTAACCCATTCGTGCGTTTTCTCATCTGCCGTTGTGCGGTCGATTCCATAGCCCACGGTGTCAAATTGCTGTGTGGCCGTGGTGACGCCTAGATCAGCAGCATCCTGAACGGCAGCAGTAACGGCGTCGGTCAACTCCTGGTTGGCGGCAAACTCCAGGCGAAAGCGAGTAATTAAATCGTTCGGGTTGACTGTATCGTCTACCGCCGAAAAAAACAGGGCAAGCAAGGCCGCTAACGCTGCTGCTATCTTCTTTGCCTTTTTATCTTCCATGTCCATTCGTGCGGCTTGCTCTGCGCTATCGTTTGCCGGGTCAATCTGCAATACAGCCTTAGGGATAGCTAGCCCACTTTGGATAAAAAAATCCTGGTCGAATCCGCCCCCCTGTGCCTGAAAAGCGCCGGTTACATCGTCTTTCGTCTTTGCCATTGCTAACCTTGCACGAACAAAGGCTGTTTCCAAATCGGTCAAATGCTCGCTTTCAAAGTCACACAATGGTGACTGGCCAGACGCTAGCCGTTTCAGCGCTTTACGTTTCCATTTGTCCAGGTCAACCGACCGCGTGTTGACCGGTTGCTGATTATCCACTGGCGCTGTATCGGGGAGCGCTACCGGCTGGACAACGATGGGCGTGGGCGCTGGTTCAGGGTCAAGGTCGGCATATTCAACGCCTTGCGGAAGTTCAATGCCCAGGATTTCAGCAGCGATGGATTGTTTCATGCCGCCATCAACATATTGCCGCCAGGATGTGGCCCGTTGCGCCTCATCCTCCTGGTAAATGTCCAGTGTCCCCGGCAAAAACTCGAACTGATAGCCATACTGCGCAAATAATTGTTCGTTGAGTGCATCCTGAATTAATTCGCATTCAGGGATAATGGTTTCGTCGTAGAAGTTCAGTTTATCCTGTGCCGATGTGGCATAGTTGGCAGCATTGCTAAATACCATGCTATGCGGGATACCTAGCGCCGTGGCTATTTCTTCACGATTCTCGCCGGTCAGTTCGGTGTTACTCAATTCTTGCAAACCCTCGCCAATGACGACTGGCTTCACGTCGGCACTTACCACCTCGGCGCTACCGGCGTTATGCGTGCCTGCAAAAAACCGTTTCCACCATTCCTTTAACCTGAGCTTTTCCTGTGGCGCCGGGTTGCCCTCCACGGTTAGCAGCGTGGCTTTAATAGCGCCACGTTCTAGGAATGCAGAGACAAATTCTTTTGTGCTGTACAGCACGCCCGCCGCCGCCATTGCCGCTTCAGCCGGTGCAACGTCTCGATTGGTTTCGTGCAACGGGTCACGATACCAAAAGTAAACAATCTCATCCGGCGCATAAAGTGGTTGTTTGACGTTATTCACCGTGCGCTCATAGCCGACTAACCCGGCTTGCTTGTCCCACTTTGGCGTAATGGTGATAGGGGAGAACCAAGACAATTTGGTTGTCTTGACTCGGTTTTTCTCCTTAAACCAAAATGCGGTAGCCGACAGGATAAGCGCCGCTTCGGTCAAACCCAACAGCGAACGGATATTTTTGGCGTACTCAAAGTTAGACGGTACTCTGCGCTCTGTTGATGCCCATACTGGCTTATCATTTTGCAAAATTTGCCAGGGCATACGACGGATGGCATTGGAGCGGATTTGTACACAGCGATAGAGCACGCCCACAGCTTTGTAGTATTTGGCAACATCCGGCCTGTCGCTGGTTGCATACGTCCAACCCTCATCAGATAAGATATTGACCGATTTCACGCCGTCAAAGAGCTTCACAATGCCGCCTCTACTTCAAAGTAGTTTTTCTCTGCCGTCTGCCCCGTGCCGGTAGCGCTGAATTGATACCACCAGCGGCCCTCTACAGTTGGCGAAATGTCGATATGATAAATGCCGGTTGAATCGTTAACCAATGCCGCATCCGTGCCATACACATAGGTTGTACTGGTGCTGCTAGGATTAGTCACCTTGACCGACACAGCGGTCGGGTTATGCTTTTCGTCGGTCGTATCGGTGAATGTACCCACACAACGCACCAGTTGACCTACAGTGTAACGATTTGCCATTAACTTAAACGCTCCCCTGATTGGATGCCATCAAAAGCCACGGCAAACAGAACCGGCGACGGGTCGAACTTCATGCGCTCGCCATTTAGGATTAAACACCCTCGAATAGCGTCATATTCTGCGCTTTCGACCGGGGCGCTTGTGTGTTTGTTGGTAAATCTCAACTCAACATCCCCATATTGCAGGATAATGTCAGACAGGAAAGCGTATAACTCTGCTGCACTCATGGAAATTGCTCCCCATTGGGGTTGATGTGTTTGACGAAAATATTCGTATCGACCATGAACGGCCAGCGCATTTCTTGATATTGCGGCCACCCGGCTTTGGCGAAGAAGTTGCCTTTCATTACCCGGTCGCACCAGTCAAGATCGCTTGTGCCCGAAGTCGTGTTGAATTGTTGGCTCTCAGGGTCAAACCACACGGCGCGCGGCGTGTTGAATACTCGACGGGTCTTGATGCCATTGACAAAGTATTCTTCGCTTTCATTCCACATGGCCTTCAGAATCGAACCATGAATCAGCACGCAGCCGGTAGGGACACCGTCCACCATAACCCTATCGCCCATCTTCCAATCGGCATAGTAACCATTGCCCCGGCCACGGTAGAGAATGGGTTCGCTGGGTCGACTGCGGGTATAGTAAAGCCCACTGACCACCGGATAGCGCTTTTCTCTCATATAGTCATTCATGCGGATGAAGCAATCGGGCGGAATGATGTTGTCATGCTCGATCAAAAACAGCCATTCAAAATCTTTCTCAACCACCTCTTTTGCTACCATATTCTGTGCATCGTCAACCTGGTAGCGAAGAGGAATATAGCCATTTAAGAACTGGAGCATGTTAACCACGCTCCAGTTGGCCGGGATAATCTGCCCGTATCGGGCGCTAACCCATTCTATTCTTACGCTGCCGGTTGTGGGCGTCGCCACAAGCAAGCGGTTGACATAGCCAGGATCGCCACTGTCTTGAATGGTGTTGGTCAGCTTGTGATAGTGTTCGTCAGACATTCGCCACCTCTGCGTGCTTTGCTACACATTCCGAACAAACAAAAATCACTTCCCACACCCCATCAGGTCTTTGTGTTGTATACATGCCAGTCAACTGAATATCGGTTTTTCGACAGTAAGTGCAATTGTTTGGCTTGAACGCATCTAATAGCGCCTGTTGGTCGGCCTGATAGATGGCTTGCTTTACTTTATCACTGAGCATTCGCCACCTCGTCAATGCTACGCTTTACCAATACCACTTCCATGTTGGCCTCTGGACTCCAAGACAGGTGCTTGATACGCCACGGTTTAGGCCGGTAGATATTCCACAGAATGCCCTTGCTGTTTGGCTCAAATGGGTCAAAATAACACCATCTCGCCTCATTCATGGCGTTACAATGGCTAGGGTCTTGCAAAAAACCATCGCTGCGGCCATGCGGTACGGCAATGGCAAACTCGCCGCCCACCTTCATTACGCGCCAAACTTCATTCATCAACTTGATAAACATAGGCGTTGCATCGTACTCGCCTATGTACTCTGCAACCTCATCAGGTGTGATTAAGCCCTTGTCAACCATCAACTTAATCACACCTAGAAGCTTCGGATCG
>OFQX01000114.1_pt1 | contig 25496 bp, 47 predicted proteins | sample 1542951 | NCBI WGS metagenome assembly OFQX01 (sample SAMN07774215, study PRJEB24372) | wastewater metagenome | isolation source: WWTP Novara (Effluent) | place: Italy: Novara | collected 2015-12
AAACGGGTTAACCAGTTGACGAACTCATAAACCGCCTCATCATCATAGAGCTTGCGGCCTGATTTAGCGGCCATCGTCAGGGTCGGTGGTGCAATGCGGGTACTGGTGCGTCGTGTCATGTTTTGAATGATCGCGCGGTTCTGGTTTTGCGTCTATCTGACAGATGTCATGCAAATAAATCAAGGTTCTGCTGGCTATCTGGTGTACCGTGCAAAATCTCCTCGCGTGGTGTGTTTATCACCCGCCATATCTGCCGCTCGGTGTAGCTGCCTACGTATCTGTAGGCGCGGGATATTTCCTGCACGGTTTTGCCGGTTTTGCGTAGCGCCATGATTTGGTCGCGGCGATTGAGTAGTGCTGCGGCGAATCTGTTCGGAACATAGATGACGCTGCCACCGGCCCACTCAACAAGGCGGCGCGCCCCCGGCCTGCCAATGGCCCGCTCCAGCTCCAGCCCTTGAAAGTTTTCCGCGTCGCTTGGTACGTAGTAGTTTGTCCCCCCGCACCAGGCACACAGCTCTAGGTAGGCATCGCGCCCAATGATGTCTTCAATCAGGTTTTCCGCTGCTGGTTTGTCGGTCAAAATATCCCCCATTGTCTCGGTTGTTGTTTGATCGCTGGTGATTCGGACATTGCAGCCTGCACCCCGCTCCAGGCGATGGCCAGGGACATAACGCCATCGTCATGGCCCCCGCGTGGTGCCCCGTAGCGCATAAGCCCGCTGGGTAGTCGCTCTTGATCGAAGGCCATCAGCTCATCTATCAACCATGGGATATTGGGCAGGCGGATGGATGCATTCTCAAAAGCCAGCGCCAGGGCTTCGATTGCCTGGGTCTTGCTCGCTGCGCTGGTGTGGAATGCCTGCACGGGTAGGCGCATGCGCTGCAATTGCTCAATCAGCGGGCCTCCCATGCTGTTGGATTCGGCCAGGATCGGAGCGCGTGGAAAGCGCAGGTGTAGCGCTTGCAATCGACTGAGCTGTACCGAGTAGTCAATGTCGGTGAAGCGGTCAATGGCCACTACGGCATTGCGCCGGGCATCAATGGTGGTGAATACGGTGAAGTCATTGTGTCGGCCCCAGTCCACGCCAATGACGTAGGCCGTGCCGTCTCCGGTGTCGCGAGCGGTGTAGGGGTCGGTTTTTAGGTTGTTGTCGATGGCATCAGTGACGCGGCGGAATACGCCACCGCCATCCTCCAGGAACTGCGCCAGGTACTCCTGGGCAAACACGCGCTCTGGCAGTAGCAGGCGCATTTTCTCCACCTCTTCGGGCGGGATATGCGGGTTGGCCAGGGTGGGGAAGGTGAAAGATTCCCAGTTATCCAGCCGCTTTGGATTGTCTGCGCGGCCATTTTGGTACAACTCCCAGAAGTAATTGCGCCCGGCTGGTGTACTGATGATGCGGGCGCTGCCTCGGTAATCCGTGAGCGTGGGCAAGATGGCCCTTTCCCACACGTCCTTGAGGTAGCGGGCGTGCGCTGCCTCGTCTATCACCACGCGGGAATACTTGCGCCCCCGCCCGGCCCCGTCGTCTTGCAGCGTCCAGAAATCCACCACGCCGCCGGTAATCAGCTCGATGCGGTTTTCTGTCTTGTTGGCCTTGCGGGTGACGGGGCGCAAGGTGCGCTCCGCATCCTTCCACACCTCCAGCATGAGCTGGTAGGTAGGCGCAAAGAAACCAACGGGCTTGCCATCAATGGCGCTGCCACCTTTGCCGAATAGCAACCACTCCAGGCTTGAGAGCGTTTTTCCGAATCTGCGCCCGCAGTTGATGACCTTGAACCGAGCCGGGCTGGCATCAATGGCCTGCTGCGCGGGGTGCATGTGGAGGGTGGGGATGCGGATGTGGGGCATTTATGCGCGGATCACTCCGTTAAATTTATACCGAATCGGCCTCTAACCCACGTGAAATGTGCGGTAGAAGCTATCAAAACAGTAGTATCAGTTTTTGTGGCCATACGAACGCTCAATCGTGATAGTGGCGTTGGTGGCTTCTTGCCGATTGCGTGCAGATACCGCCATCAGCGACATTCCCAGCGAACTGGCCTCATTGCTGAGTTTCGTTAACGCGGCGATGCCTTGGAGTACGTCCGCAGATTCCATCGGATCGTCCTTGTTTACCTTCTCAGTTTGCTTTGCAGCGATGCGTGACAAGCTGTGTGCGGTAATCGCGCCGTAATGCGCGGCATTCTCCAAATTGGCGGAGATTGCGCGCAGTTTATTTATTTCCTCGTGCGCGGTAATCTGAACCGCGAGGGGAAGAGCATTTAGCTCGTTTTCTGCTGTAACTATTTGATTTGCAATGATTTTTATTTTCTTGTGTTGCGCGGAAAATTTATCTCGGATGCAACTTTCTGCAACATCAAACTCACGCGCGAGAGGGCGGATTTTCTCCCCCGCGCGCAACCTTTTATCTATCTCTGCCCACTGCTTTTCCGTTAGTTTTGATCTGCGGCCCATGTCGTGACCGCTCTAAACAACTTCAGATTCAGAATGGGATAGCGTTCGTGTTTCGCACTCTCTGGCCTCGCCCGAATGAGCTTGCAGCGCTGTTCCTTGCGGTAGCGCGCTTTGCGGCATTGGTAGCTGACTTCGTTGGATTGTTTGTTGCCCAGGCTGCATTTGACCTGGCGAATTTTCCTGAACCACTTGCCATAATTCATTCCCTCTCAGTGATTTATTGATGGTTGCGTACCGGCTAATAATGCTGGCATGGAAATCATAATTGAAATCGTACAGCCCGTCATTATTTTCAATCATGATCTGCTCGATGTTGCTCGATGTCCGCAAGTTTGCTGAACCGTGGATCACAATCTTATTTCCGCCTGCGGTGCGGATCATGCATATTTTTGTATGCACGCTGGCAACGGCAAGCTGGAAACGGTTGTCCTTATCAAGCGCCTTGTAAATGTAGGGCACCAACACCGAACGCTCGTGACAAAAAAAATAGTCGCTAACGATCATGTTTAAGGTTTTTACATAACCACCATTCATCAGGCCCGCCAAGCTGTCTATATTTTCCTGCGATGCTGACAATGTGGATATTGTCATTTCTTCCACATCCCAATCATTTTCGACAATCAGCGCCTCGATAAAATCACCGAAGATAAAACGCCCATCGATTAAGACGTAGTGACGCGACCCCTTACATGGATTCCCAATATCAAGCGCCAATTTCTTGGCGTTGTCGTATTTCATTCTGTGTTCTGGTATTTCTGGTTCAAACCTTGGCTCAATGTACCTTTTGGAACCATTTATTCCAGCAACGTATCGGACGGTATTTAATTTAAAAATATCCACGTCACTATCCTTTTTTTGGCTTGCAAGGGTCTGATTCATCAATCATGCGTCGTAGCCACTTGGCTCCACCAAGCAAACGGAATTTGTTCGCTTGCTCTTTTGACTCTGGCCTCCAGCTCATTGCCGGGGGTCTTGGCGGTGCAGGCGGTCTGCCTGCGCCTGGTTGCTTTCCGCCTTTGGTCATATAACACTCAAACCAGCTTCCGCCCGCACTTTTGCCAATGCGGAAACGTCTCCATTGGCCGCGTCATACAAATCAGTAAACGCATAGGTTCGATTTGACAACCAGTTGATTGCGTCGTAATCAACCTCACCTTGCTCAACCGCAAGTTTTTCGGCTAACTCCAACACCATTGCTGCGTCGTGTTCTGTTGCCAGATTACCGAGGCGCTCCATAACATAGTTGATTGCATTCATTTCAAATCTCCATCTAGGCTACCGGCTAGGCGGCTGCACAAGACTTCTTGCGCATGGTGTAATTGTATCACAACAATCTATAAATACAAACAAATAAAGCAAGTTTGCAAAATATATTTACTCGTGCTCAGGCAGTTTGTCGCACTTGCTGATTCGTGCCATCTTTCACCTCCTTGTGTTTTCAGCCGTTACACTTATGCACGGTCTATATGGATTCTCTACTTGCACTAATTGTTTTCGTGTATCTGATGTCGTTACGGCATTGGACGTTTCCAAATGTAGTAATCGGATTCCTGTTTATTATTGGAATGTGGAGCGCCGGTCGGTTCTTTGGAAGCTGACCTCTCATTTTTTCGGCACCTCTCGTATCTCCTTGTGTTTGCACCCGTCGCACCGTTTATCAGTCTGGCCCAGCCAGGTGTGTGTGTACTGGCAGGACGGCTGGCCGAATGTCTGGATTGGCGGCCTATCAAAACAGCCATAACGTTCAGATTGCTGTGTCATCCCTGCTCCAATCCGCCACCCGGCGGCATTGCGTCAACTGCCCTCCGTGGCAGCGGGTGCCACCCCTGCCAGAATTTGTCCTTGCCGTCCCACTGCGCAACGGTAGCCACGCCACCAGCGCCCAGCAGAATCACTTTTTTTGCAATGGGGCATCCGTACATGGGCAGGTAGTGCGCTTCTGTGGATACCGCTGTGGTGCTGTCGGAGCTGGTTTTGTAGGTCATATAGCCGCCATATCCGCGCTTGCCACATTGACACTTACGTATGGCTCCAGCGCGTACCACTTCGAGCACGTCAGTTCCACGATCTGCGAGTCATCAACCCACACCACTCCATTCATGCCATCAGCGAGCGCCTTGACGATGTTGTCGATGTCCGGTTTTTTCGCTGGCCGCTCGATACCTGCCAGTGCATCTGCCCGTCGCTTTTTTGACCACGTGCCTGGCACCTTGCAATAGATGCCAAGGTGCAACCGCACCGGGTGCTCCAGCAGAGGGGCTTTTTTCATGGCGGCTGATGCGTAGACGGCAACCAGCTCTTCGTACGCTGCGGTTTTGGCAGGTGTGTACATGCGCGCATGGCCCCCGATGGTGGTTGCGCGCGGGCGGCCTTTGCCTACGGGATCGCCAGGAATGGTAAAGCTAATCATGCTCTACGCCCATCAAAACAATCGAGTTGATACGTGGGTGCCACCTCGCCCCCTGCGAAGGCTTCTAGGCCGGTTTTAAGCGGTTTTATAGGCATTGTCACTGCACCACCTCCACCCGATCCCGTGCAGCCAGCATCGCATCGGCCATTTGGTACGCAAGTTTTGCCAGTGCATCACGTGTCCCGGCTGGCATGGTGGTGCTGGCGGTCTTTGCCATGATGCCGCTCAGGGCTGACATGGCGATCAAATCGCGCAGTGGGTCGTGCTGTGTCATTGCAGCGCTCCTGCTAGTCCAACGTCCATGTCGTAGTCATCGGACAGGGTTGGGCACTCAGTCTGCCCATGGCCGCAGTAGCCGTCGAGCAGCCCAGCTTTCTCGTCGGCGCTGGCGTGTTGATTGTTTCCCCGGCTGTGCGGGGATGGCAGGACTTGCGGATCAGGGTATGGGCGGTGCATGGGCTGTCTCTTAAAAGTTATCCACAGGCTGATTTTTTGCTTTTTCCCATTCCCTGATTTTTGCCTCGCGTACGTACGCACACGCACACACACCCCTGGCGTAGCCAGGGGATGTGTGCGCCCATTCCCCGATTTTGTGTTCGGGGAATGGAGATTCGGGGAATGGACGTTTCATAGGTAAAACGCTGATTTTCCACATTCCCCGATTCCCATTCCCCGGCACTTTTTTCGGGGAATGGTTCGGGGAATGGGGATTCGGGGAATGGAGCGCGGCGTTCATGCTGTTTCCCCGTCGAAGTTATCCACAGGCTTGGCTTCGTCTGTAGATGTTGTCAATGTGTAGAGCACGGAGTTGAAACCGACACGAGTTTTTGTGACTTCTCCTGATCGTGTAAGAGCTGTCAAAATGCTTTCTGATACGCTTGTCTTGATATTGAAAGCGATCTCGCACCGTTGTTTGATTTCAGCGGCCATGAGGCTACCACCGGCGTCGTGCAGCATGGTTATTACGTACTGCATGCGCGTGTAAAGTTTGCTTGGTTTATCCGGGCTATCATCCATGTCCTCGTCACTCTTCTCTGGCCCCGCCTCTTGGGAACCATTAGACGATGTGAACGGTCGGCGCTTACTAGGCGACGAGGGTTTAGAGTCATGCTCAGAATCGACACCGTTGAAGGTATCGAGGTCTGCCACTTCATAGCGCCCTGTGGCGACATTGAAACTGGCAATACATGCAGGCATGGCCTGCGTGTTTCGGAACTCGAAGTTGACAGTCGTGTTATGGCTGTCACCTCCGAGCAAAATTCCAGAGTCGTACCATCCACGAAAGGCAGATGCCCCCCGGATGGATTCAAAAGAGGCACCAGAGGCCGTAGACCCGGCTGTGGCTGCGTCTTTACGGGTGTGGTGTACCAACACCATTGCGGCGTTGTGTTTTGCGCCTAGCGCGTCTATAGACCGCAGCAGTGAGCGTATATCTGTATTTTTGTTTTCGTCAGCTGTGCTGAAATTGATGGCCGGGTCAAAGCACACCATATCTGGCTGATACTTGCCGATGGCTGCATCAATTTGTGCGCGGTCAAGTGGGTTTGTCAAATCCATGTCAAGGCGACCAGTGACAATCATATTTTTTCCAAGTAGCGTGCGCTCTTCACTGTTCACGCCTACCATCATTCCTTTTATGCGTTCATGGACGAATGAGACATGGATTTCAGCTTGTACCCACATCACCCTCAAAGGTTTTTCAAAGTGCCGTCCAAGGAATGATCCTCCGATGGAAGCGGCGACGGCCATAGCCAGGAAGAATCGACTTTTCCCGACCTTTGGAGCGCCACCGATCAGCAGCCGTGCGCCTCGAAACAATACGCCATGCCCCCAAAAAGTTTCTGGCACTTCTGGTGGGTTATTCGTCAGCTCGTCGAGTGTGAAAACTGGAAGGCCATCGGGTTCCGTGTTTGTCTCAGGCCCGAGCGGTATTTCTTCGTTGTGCCGTTTTTGGTGCCCCAGGCTGATGCTGGTTACGGTGTGGATAAGTTCCGCATCTGGCAGAGGAGGCTTATTGGATGCATTCCAGACTCGGGCATGGGCCAGAATGTCTGATAGTGGCATCTTTTGATTGATCCACTGGCCGACCATGCTGGCCAATGCATTGTTGCGCCCGCCTTGTGGTACTGATGATCCATCATGCGGGTCTTTAATGGCCCCGAGGTGAGCCAGAACGTCTGGCCCTTGGGCGTCTCCCATGGCATTTGTCGGGTATGCTTTGAGTGCGCGGTAGCTGTTGACTGCGGCCACGTCCTGTGGCGTGAGCATTGGCAGGTCGCCTGGTACTGTTGCGCCCCAGGTAAGGTCTACTTCCCATGAGTATCCATCTGATCCTGGACCCACTACGTATCCACCGATACCGCGCGCATCCAGGCCGTTGCCTGCTGCATTTGTGAGTTTCAGACTTTCGCTTACGCGAAAATAATAGTGTTTTCCGCGTGGTGTTTTTACATGCCACGGCGTGCGGGTGATGGCACCGCTGTTCAAAAATTCTTCAGCTTCTGGCGTGTCGGCGTCCAGCACTGTAATCTGTATGCCGGTGATGATGCCGACATTGGCATTCGGCCAGCGCGCCCACCACTCGGCCAGTTCTGTATCAGTTGGTGCCCGTCTTTGAAATTCTTCCCATTTGATAAGGCTCTTTTTGCCATTCAAAGGGATGCAATGAAACCCCATCTCGCTCAAATATAGAGCGACTTCTGCTTTTTTTGACTGTTCCATGGGGATCATTTATTAACGAAAAAATGCTATTCCCGATCCACCCCGACCGTCTCCGGCTTGATACCTGCCACCCGGCACACGATAGTTGCTTCATGCAACTTCATTTCACTCCACTCCCGAAGCAATTGCCTCATGACGACGGTGCGTTTGATGTTTTTTGCGTGGCAGTAGCCATCCAGCACCGCAGTCTCGGCAGCGGTGCATTCAAAAGAAATCTCGGTGCGCTGTTCGGACATTCAAAAGGCTCCAATGTGGGCGGGGTTTCCAGCCGTACTACACTGCCATTTGTCACAACAACAGAAACCAACGGAAGGAAACCCCATGAAATCAGCGAAATCGACAATTGCGCACGGGCCGAACCACGGGGAGTGGCTAATGGACTGGAGCCTGGAACTGTCGGAAATAGAAAGCATGAATTTGTCCATGTGCGTCAAATTTGCCCACCCGAGTCCACGGATAAGCGATCTGGAGCGGGCGACGCTGGAGCGTGCGGTGATGCTGCTTCAGGAGATGCTGGAGCAGATGCCGGTGCAACAGGATCGCTGAACAGCGTATTTCGCAGCCAGGCCGGCATTTCTTCGGCCTGCTGTGCGGGAACTCCAATGAAGTGCTCAAGCAATGACTTGAGCGTTACTAGGATTTCGCGCTGTACTTTCAGCGAGTCTTCTTCAAATCTGGTCAACATTTCAAGCCGCCTCCGCGTGCTTCTCGGCGGCTGTGCCGCGCAGAACGCCCCAGTTCACGTCCGGGCGCAGGTCTTCGCAGCGAACCTGGCCGTTTGTAAATTCTTCGATGGCTGGGCAGTAGTCGGCTGGCACCCGTCGCTCACCCTTGCGCCAAAACGTAACGGACTGGATAGGAACGCGGATACCTCTTGCCAGATCCGATGCGGTACCTGCGATTTTTATCGCCTTTTCGATGGTTGTTGTGTTTGACATGGCTTTTATTCTACACGTGTTGACGTAAAAATCAACATCAGTATTTCTACATTTGTGCAAAATTCGCATATGGCACTCGGAAAAAATGTAAAAAGGCTGCGCGAAGCCAAAGGCATGGATCAGGCAACGCTTTCGCGTCTATCCGGCGTTTCTGTTGGAAGCATTAGCGCGCTTGAAGTGCGCGATAGTGTGCGATCACAGTTCGCGGCTCAACTTGCGAAAGCACTTGGAGTTACAACTGACGAGCTTATGACTGAACACGCCACCGCCAACATCACCCTACCCGGCATTACCGTCACGGCTACAGGATCAAATCAGGCTCTAGCGCTTATGGGACGTGCTGGTACAGCTATCAACTTGATAGACGATATTTACCCGGTAGAGTTCTCAATACCCCTTTTGTCATGGGTGCGCGCTGGTGCGTTCTGTGAGGCACCGGGGCAGTTCACCAAGGATGATGCCGAAGAGCTGCTGCCACGCCCACTGTTCCGAACTGGGCCGAATACATTCGCATTACGAGTTGTTGGCGACAGCATGGATGTGCCGGATGGATACCGAGAAGGTGAAATTGTCTATGTTGATCCAAGCGTAGAGCCGACTCCTGGAAAGGACGTTTTGGCAAAGACCGGCGACAAAATGACACTCAAGCGGTACAAAGTGGATGAGGATGGCCCGTACTTGCTACAGCTCAACGGGAACAAGATCATCAGGCCGACAGGTGATTGGAGTGTGTGCGGCGTGGTTGTCTACGCTGGCAGGAGGTGCTGATTTAATGCTCCAGGCTACAAAATCCGTTATTCGCTGGAGCGGACTAAAACCCCGGCACAATCATGCGGGGCACCTGATTGGCGTGGCCGAGCTGGTGGACTCAAGCGGTATAACCATGCCTGGCATGACATTGCAGATTGAGGTCAAGGCTCCGGTGGACTGCGAACGCTGCCTGTACCTGTTTAGCATCATGCGCCTAAAGAACCGACAGCGCCGCCGTCTACCAGCTTGAGGTGGCCCCATTGGGTAAACGCACCCACAACGGGGAAACAACCATTCACGGGCCACACGAGCACATTGATGAAAATGAACAAATCGCAGTAGACCACCCAGACGTTAGGTGTGACAATTGGCCTGGGGCGTTGGAGTGGTTTTTTAGACGTACTAACATCACACCTTTTGAAATACTGGACCCGAACCATGTTGCACTGTGAATGGGCAAAATCTTTAACCCGCTACGATTGCAATAGCATCAAAGCGTTAGATGGTGCGCCGTGCCTTGAGATTGGCACGCCATTTAGTTTGCCAGATGGCAGTGCGATCAACCTGTACATTACAGAAACCCAGCATGGCCATATCAAGATAAGCGACAACGCAGACACCTTGTTTCAACTTGGCGGCATGGGGCTTGACGTGTGGCATCCATCCAGGATGGCAGCATTACGCACGCTGCTTGGCAGACACAATGTGCAGCTTGGGGCGCAGGGTGATGCCCACACACTCAGCCCGCCGCGACACGCATCTAGCGCCTTTGCTCTGACCATTACCGCTCTATTGGCTGTATCAGCCTGGGCCGGTGAGCAGCTTGGCGACATGGGGCCAGCGGTTGTTGATATTGTGGCGGAGCTTGAGCCTTATGTGATAAGACGTAACCCAGAAGCGATATTCAAGCGCATGCCGCTGGTCAAAGGCGCATCAAACAGTGAGCACCAGTTTGACTTCCAGCATGGGATGGACTTGGTAGACATCATCCGCCCCAACCCCAACGCAACCGGATCGGCCATGCGCAAAGCGGGTGATGTGCAAAATGGGCCATTCGCGGAGCATTTGATGCCGCTCATCATCGTTGATGATCGAACGGACCCTGAACGCGCCATGAATGAAATAGGAATCTTGGCCTCAATCACAAGGGCTATGCCAGCATCCAGGCTGATGCGAGCGTTGCATTAGCCACCAGCACCCAACCCAGACCGCCATCCGGCGGTTTTTTTTCGCCTGCTGAAAACGCATGTAGAAAAAAATTTACAAAATTCATCAACTCTTGTTGATTTATCTATCTACATGTGTAGAATAACGACATCGCAGCAGATTACTGATTGCGCCAGTCAGCCAAACGACGAACCGGGGGGGAACCAACCGGGGTAAGAAATAGGCCACCGCTTTGATCCAGCTTACGCCAGGGGCTGGGGAGTGATGTGGAACAACCGAACCGTCTAAATGACCGTAAGTGAGGGCACCCCAACCCAAGAAAAAGAAAACGGGGGAAACGTGAGCGCATTCGGTGAGTGCGCTGACGCTTCCAGTAGGAAGAACGCGGCTGGGCTGGGCCCGGCTGGGCATGGCTGGGCGAGGCTTGGATTGGCTCTGCATGGAGCGGCCCGGATGGGCAAGGATTGGCAACGCAATGCAAGGAGCTGGATAACCCAGCCGATTGCAGATTCGCAAGAGTCTGCCTTCGGGTGGCAGCAGACACGGAGTTAATCAATCCGCTGGCTGAGTAAAACACAGCGTAGGAAACAAAATTTCAACCAAGCCAGCCACCGCGCTGGCTTTTTTATTGGAGGTCATCATGAACGCACATGCAGCAGTACAAACGCGCCCAGACACATCAGACCTGTATGAATTCGTCTGGTACACGGAATCCGGCCTGCCGGTTGAGTGCTACTTTGACTACGCGCCGCCAGACCCTGACGACGAGCTGATCCCAAGCGCACCGGCCAGGGATCCGGGCATGGTACTGCGCCACGCTTTTGTCTGTGGCAACCACGATATTGCAGACTGGCTGACGGTGCATATCAGTGAGCAAATGGAGCGCCTGGCGCTTCTGGATTACTTGCGAAAAGATAGTGAAGCGCGGGAAAAGAAGTTCGGACTCAGTAAGTTTTTTGCTCCATCGCGGGACTACCGCAGTCTTGCTGGCTTTCTGGGGTAGCGCCATGGTCAGCTATCGCTTGACTGTCCGTCGCCGCGAGCGGGATATTTGCTACGTCCATTGCCTGACGCTTGCGGGCATAAAAAAATGAAGACAGTAGTTTGCTACGGAGCCGGAACAAACAGCACGGCGATGCTTGTCGGATTACATGAGCATCGCAAACGCCCGGACGTGATTTTGTTTGCAGATACGGGCGGAGAAAGACCAGAAACATACCGTCACCGTGACGTGGTGAGTGACTGGTGCGATTACGTTGGATTCCCACGGATCATTACAGTGCAAGCGCCAAACAAGACGCTGGAGCAAGATTGCTTAGATAGGCATGCTTTGCCTTCGGTCGCATACGGGTTCAAAACGTGCTCTTTGCGTTGGAAAAAAGAACCACAGGATAAGTGGCTAAGAAATAACGGCATGGCAGATGCTGTGCGATTTATCGGCATTGACGCTGGAGAATATCACCGAGCGAAGGATTTCAGTGGCACTAAATACCCGCTTATTGAATGGGATTGGGGGCGAGATGAGTGCGTTGATGCCATCCATCGGGCAGGGTTGCCGCAACCTGGCAAAAGCGCGTGCTTCTTTTGCCCTAGCAGTAAGGCTTATGAGATTCTAGAGCTAAAGCGGAAGCACCCAGATTTACTGCAACGGGCTTTAAAAATGGAATCAGGGGCAGCGCTAACGGCAATAAAAGGTTTAGGGCGATCTTGGTCCTGGGCCGATCTTGTTCGGTCAGACGATGCACAAATGGACATGTTCATTTGCGAAGCGGAAATACCGTGCGAATGCTTGGATGGGTAGCACGTTACGTTTAACCAGCAATGCATACAGCCAACCACACCGCCACTGCGCGGGTTTTTTATTTGTAAAACAAGGAGAAAGAAATGGAAAAACGAGAGTATCGAAGCGAGCACGCCATCTGTGATGCGATTTTGTGCGCATTGATCGGTGGCGGCCTGGCCTACGTTCTGCAAATGTGGTGGTTCATGCCATGAACATCACCCGTTACATCGCCACATTCGCTCGCTATTTTTTGAGCGGCTACACGATCCGCAACTGCCACCGTTTTGCGTGGAGAAGGGCTACGGCATGAACGCGCCAACTACACCACTGCACGTGCTTGTCGCATCGCTTAGAGCTGCAAAGCAAGCCGAAAACGATGCGCGCAATGTTCGCCTTGGAATCGAGCAACAAATCCTGCTGCACTATCTTCCGCCAGAAAGCGGAGAAGGCATACAAAAGGGCAATGGATTCGACATTGCCTACAAGCTGATACGGTCTGTAGACACAACAAAACTCCAAGCAGATTGGAGTTCGATTCCAACGCAAGCACAAAAAGCATTCAGGTGGGGCGCAGATGTTGACATTCGCAATCTGCGCGCCCTCGACGAGCAAAACGCATATCTCGCGCAAACCTACATCACATCCAAAGCTGCAAAACCAACTATCACACTGAAAGAAATAAAAGATGAATAACGTTACACAACTATCCAGAATGTCGCTCGGCAGCATCATCACCGGGCGACAACAAAAACCAGTACGCATCGTGCTTTATGGCGTGGATGGCATTGGCAAAACAACCTTCGCGGCGCAGTCTCCTGCGCCGATTTTCATTGCAGCCGAGGATGGACTTGGAGCATTGGACGTGGCGCGATTTCCTACACCTGCAAGCTGGGCTGAAATCTTTGAAGCCATCAAAACTTTGTACTCAGAGCCGCATGATTTCAAAACGCTGGTTATCGATTCGGCAGACTGGGCAGAGAGCTTGTGCCTTGCAACAGTTGCGGCAGACAACGGCGTTTCATATGTGGATCAGGTGCCATACGGTAAGGGGTACAAGATGGCGCGCGACAAATACGCGGAGCTACTGCGGGGGCTTGATGCCCTTTGGATGAAGGGCATGAACATCATCGTTATTGCCCACAGCACAATCAAACGCTATGACGACCCGGAAAACGAGCCGTATGACCGCTACCAGATAAAGCTGGAAGAAACCAACGCATCACGCCTGCGCGAATGGTCGGACATGGTTTTATTTGCCAACTACGACACAACCGTATCAAAACTTGACCCGAAGAGCATGGACAAGACCGTGCGCGCCAAGAGCTTTGGAAAGCGGTTGCTATTCAGCCAACGCAGCGCGGCCTATGACGCCAAGACCCGTTACCCACTGCCAGAACGCATGCAACTTGATTGGTCTGCATTCTGGGCCGCATTACACGCAACGCAAACGACCACACACACCGAAGTTTCCCAACCCGCTGCACTTGTTGCGGCATAACTCTTGAAAGACAAAACCATGTACTCAAACCAAAACGATGATTTTTCTGTTGACCTGGGCGCAGTTCCTGAAAACGACCTGCTCCCCGCTGGAGACTATGCCATTCAGTGTGTCAGCGTTGAACTCAAAACCACAAAAGACGGCTATGGGAAATTTATCGCCGCCCAGTTTGAAGTGTTGACTGGTGATCGCAAGGGAAAACGCATTTTCCAGAATTTCAACATCAAAAACAACAACCAGCAGGCGGTTGATATTGCCCTGCGCTCTATCAAACAATGGGTACGTGCATGTGGTGGAACAGGCACGGAACAACTGACGATGAAGCTGCTGAACTCTATGCAGGGGAAAGAAATATTTGCCGCCATTGGTGCCAGCAAGCCGAAAGACGGATACGAACCACAAAACGTTATCAATAAATTCCATGTGCAGCCTGCTGACTCGCCAGCACAAGCGGCTCCCGGCATGGCACCTGCTGGATACCGTCCACCGGCGCAACCGGCACAAGCGGCCAAGAATCCTTGGGAGAAATAATGGAGTTGCGCCCGTACCAAAGCGGTGCGCTTGATGCGATATGGGCATGGTGGGGCGCGGGCAGAAAGAGAGAACCTTTCCTGATTTGCGCCCCAACAGGAGCCGGAAAGACGGTCATCATTTCCGAACTGTGCCGCCGTCTTGTTACCCAATATGAAGGCGTGTCCATCCTGATTCTTGCGCATCGTAAAGAGCTGATTGAACAGGCAGAAACACGCATTCTGCACGCCTGGTCAGAGGCACCCGTAGGCGTGTATGCAGCCAGCCTTGGGCGGCGTGAAAGCGCTCAAATACTGGTTGCCAGCCGCGACACCATCGCGCCGGTTATCGACACGATTGGCCAGTTCAACTTTCTCATCATCGACGAAGCGCACCGCGTCAACAATACCGAAGAGGGTCGCTACAGGGCCATCATCAATTCGTTGAAAGCGCAATACGAAGACCTGGTGGTGATCGGTTTTACTGCCACACCGTACCGGCTCGGGCAGGGCAAGATTTACGGTAATGGCAAGCTGTTTGCAGACATGGCCTATCAAATCAAGCTGCGCACATTGATTGATTCCGGGCATCTGGTGGACTACCGCTTTGCCATTGTCAAGCCCGAGGCCATCATCAACACCGACGGCATAAAAACCGTAGGCGGTGATTTTGACGAAGGCGAACTGGCCGAACGTGCAACGGCAGATGGAATGGTACATGCTGCCATTGAAGACTGGTCGAAACACGCATCCGACAGACAGGCCAGCGTGTTCTTTTGCGTCAGCATTTTGCACGCTGAAATGGTAGCGGAGGAAATGACCAGGCGCGGCATTCTGTGTCCGGTAGTCACTGGGAAAACGCCCATGAAAGAGCGCGAAGAAGCCCTTAAACGCTTCGATAAGGGCGACTTCAAGGCAATAGCTAACGTAGGGGTGCTGACCGAAGGCTGGGACTGTCCACGGGCCGATTGCATCGTGCTCTTGCGCCCAACGCAAAGCGCCAGCCTGTACGTGCAAATGGCTGGGCGCGGCCTGCGACTGTTTCACGGGAAACAAAACTGTTTGATCTTGGACTACGCTGGCAATGTCGAGCGATTGGGAAAGCCAGAAGACGCGCAGGAAAAGGAATCAACCGGCAAGAAGGGCAAAGGCGGCGAGATGCCGGACAAGCGATGCGGCACCTGGCTGGATGGCACGGGAGAGGATGGCGGAAAGTGGATAAACGGCTGTGGCTGCGCCAACCACATTGCGGCACGGCAATGTGTGCAGTGTCACCAGCCATTTATTGACCACGACACCAAAGCCTACGGAACCGATGCTCTTGGACGCAAGCTAAAAACCTTTGACGTTGAGAGCGTCACGGCGCGAGTGGCAACCAGCCGAGATAGTGGCCGTGACTACGTGCGCGTTGCCTACAACTGCGGTCTGTTTGAGGTGTTCTATCGTAATGTGATGCTGGGGTATCCGGGGTATGCAGGGCAGAAAGCGATACAGCAATGGAAGGAAATTTGTCATCCTGAAACATCAGAAGGCGGGTATGAAGAAGTTGATTTGTATTCTGCTGTTGACGGATTCAACCCACGTATACCAAAGCAAATCACCGTAGACCTTGCAAGTAAATGGAAAGAAATCGTAGAGGTGAAATATGCAGATTGATTCTGAAGCGTCGCTAGTTGAGTCTGCCACGGTGCGGGCTATAGACGAAGCCATGCAGCAACGCCAGGCGCAAGAAATGCCGCGCGGGCACATTGGCATGAGTCAGATTGGCGGGCCATGCGACCGGCTGCTGTGGCTCAAATTTCGATGGAGCTTGCCAGATATTCCATCACCAAGACTGCTGCGCGTGTTCAAAACCGGCAACCTGCTTGAAATGGCTATGATCGACTGGCTGCGCGCCATTCCTGGCGTTGAACTGCACGTGATGGCCCCGAACACCGGGAAGCAAATCAGTTTCACCCTGTTTGGCGGGCACTTTGCAGGAAGCCTTGATGGTGTTATCCGAGGCATACCATACGCGCCGAAGACATGGCACGTGTGGGAATGCAAGACCGCAAATGCCAAACGCTTTGCGGAATTGCAAAAAATCGGATTGCGCCAATGGTCGCCGGAATACTGGTCGCAAGCCCAGTGTTACATGGGGTCAATTGGAATGGATCGGACGTTGTTCACGGTAATCAACAAGGACGACAGCACCATATACGCCGAGCGTGTGAGCTATGACCCGATGGCATGGGATGCACTTCAGGCCCGCGCACTGCGCCTATTGGAAGCAAACCAGCCACCGGAAGGCACATGGAAAACGCCAGATCATTGGGAGTCAAAAATGAAACTTACGGAAGAAAGCCGTGGTGTTTATTTTTGCAAGGAACTGCCAATGCCAAACTGCCGCAATTGCCGCTATTCAGCGCCAAATTTAGAGGGCGAAGATGCAAGATGGCAATGCAACAGACACAACAGGGAAATCAGCATTCACGCCCAAAAAACAGGATGTGAATTGCACCAATTCATCACCGGGCTAGTTCCTCTTGAATGCACTGGTGAGGACTACTGCGGCGGAACAAAATACCGTATAGGCAATGGCGAAATCATCAACGGCCCAGCCGAAGACGGGGGGAAAGGTTTTAACAGCATGGAGATGTTCCATTTGAGTAAAGCCGGTTTCCCAGATGGACTGGTATCCCCTCTTGTAACTGAGCTACGCGCAAAGTTTGGTGCGCGGTACGTTTCTGCTGAATTAGTTGATGACGATATTCCTTTTAACTGAGTGGCACATGCAAACCACCGAAAAAACATGTTTTAAATGAAGGTTACGGAATGAAATACACAGACAAATTACTGGCCCAGTATTTTGAGCGCAGCCAGAAAGAAGCCAAAGCAGAAGCCGACCTGCTGCAAGCGCTGCGCGACGTTGCGCAGTTGCTCGCGTGGCAAAACAACGGCGAGAGCCAAGGCTTCAGCCATCGGCTGCTGACGCCTGAGCATGCGCTCAGGAACGCGCAGGATGCGATTGCTCAAACCGTGGAGGTGGCTGCATGAAACTCAAAACAATAGTTGGAGATACGCTGTGGTATGTGAATGATTTTTCTGATGAACAACGGGAAGTCATTGTTAGCAAGATTGGCAGCAAGTGGATTTATTTTGACGATGACCAACGACGATGTGAATATGACGGAAACGTAGATGGCTGGGGCGGTAGATGCTATCAAAATAGAGCGTATTATGAAGAGCAAAACGCGATCATGATTGCATGGAAGGATCTAGCGAAATACATTCTGAAAACTCCACGTCCCCCATCAGGGATCACTATTGATCGGATCAAGCAGGCCCGTGCGTGGCTGTTTGGAGGCGAAAATGAAACCAAGTGAAATCACAGCAGGCAAAACCTACTCGAACCGTGGGAAGGGCACGACAAAACGCACGGTGATTGAGATTGGCGACAGGCACCGCCCCAAACACTATTTTGGGAGTACCCCCCCGCTTGAGCCAGGAATTTTGTACGAACAGGATGGAAAGCGCGATGTTCTGTACCTGAGCAGCTTTGCATCATGGGTCGGCAAGGAAGTCGAAGCATGACAAGGTTGATACCAAAAAATGAGGAAGTTTTGAGAGCAGTCTTAAAACTCGTGAAAGCAACTTCTCAGGATGTTGAAGATTTGCTTGGGTACGCTGCAATCCCAGCCATCAAATCGCTGCATACCTGTGGCCTGTTGGAGACCGTAGCAACGGTGAGGCGGACGACAAAAGTCGGCCATTCGCGCGATATGAGAGTCTATGCAGTCACAGAGCATGGACGGCAGAAGCTGCAAGACGCTGACTTCCCGCCAGCCCGCCAGATGCAGGCTCTCAAGGTTCCGGCGAAGCGGCCACAGCCGAAGCCTCTGCCGATGAAGTCACCACCACCGCCGAAGGAAACGCAGCTACACCAGATGCAGAGTTTTATCGTCCCGATGCCTACTTCTGGCCATAGTGTGATGATGGCTGAAATCGACGGGCGCGAGGTGAAGATTACGTATGGCGCTGGTTTTGAGTACGAGGTATACCGGCCTGCGCCGGACAGGAGCAGGAACTACACACCGAGGCCGCTGCGATCTATTTTGGCAATGTGAAAAATAGGATTTACGAACATGGAATTTAGAGAGAATGTGAGTTTCAAAAAGACGCTGGAAAAAGACGAATTACCAAAGAAGGTGGCAAGGCAGAACAAGGCGGGCGCGTTGCAAAGATGTTCGACCAGGACAAATCCGACAAGGCCATGAAGTCTGGTTTATTGGAACACTGCCAGCAATACATCCGGGAGCGCAACGGTCAACGCCAATTGTTTGCCGTGAAGCAGGAAAAACCAGCCATTTGAAAACGGTTTCAATCACCACAACACCCGCCACCGAGCGGGTTTTTTATTGCCAAAAAGAAAGCACACCATGAAACTTGTACTCGGAAAACCAGATGAATACCCGCTCATGCTGAAAGACAACGGCGGAACGGTAATCGCAGTCGTCATCAAAGACAAGGAAATGTTCCGCCAGCGCTCGCAAGAAATGAAAATCCTCAAGGACGGCCTGCGGGGTATTGCCGTCAAGCTGGATGCGCTGGCGAAAGAGAAGTATGCGGAGCATCAATGAATAAAGAACCGACTTGCAAGCAATGCAAATACAAAACGGCAGATCATTACTGCACACACCCGCAGACGCAGGGCAAAAACGGTGAAAGGTATTTTGCCCGCCACGTTTGGTTTGTCAGTTTCAACGGGCGAGAAAATGATTACTGCGCTGGTAGGTATTTTGAAATCGCGAAAGGGGGAAAATATGAAGTGGTCTGACTCCGAGATTGCGTTACTACGCGATACATACCCACACCACACAGCACAGCACGTTGCAAATCTTCTGGGGCGCGGGATCAAGAGCGTCTACTGTATGGCACACATAATGTGCATTAGCAAGAGTTCAGATTTTTACGAGTCTATGTTATCAACAAGGATCAAACGCAGACAACAACATCCGTCCATGGTAGCCAACCAATTTAAGCCTGGAATGGTTCCATGGAACAAAGGACTCCATTACACAACAGGCGGTCGTAGCGCCGAAACCAGGTTCAAAAAGGGCCAAATGTCTGGCGCAGCGCAGCATAACTATGTGCCAATCGGGACGTTGCGCATCACAAGAGACGGTTGCCTGGAACGCAAAATGACAGACGACCCGGCGATAAATCCCCAGCGCCGCTGGATACCCGTTCACCGGACGGTGTGGCAAGACGCACACGGGCCAATCCCTGACGGCCACATCGTTGTGTTTCGCAAAGGCATGAAAACTGCCGTGGAATCTGAAATAACCATAGACCGGCTGGAGTGCATCACCAGGGCCGAAAACCTGCGCCGCAACGGCGTGTGGCGCGACCCTGAACTGGGGAAACTGTACCAACTCAAAGGGGCAATTGCCCGTCAAGTAAACCGCATCAGGAAGGAATCAGCATCATGAAAAACCCACACATTGACCAAGTTCGGCAGTCGCTTCTCGACACGCTGGCCGATTTGCGCAACAAAGCGCAACCCATGGATATTGAGCGTGCCAAAGCCGTGGCGCAAGTTGCTAGCGTGCTGGTGGATACTGCAAAGGTAGAAAACGATTACCTGCGGATCACCGGCAACGATCAAAGCAACTTCATGCATCCGGCTGATGAAATGCTCCCAACAGCTTCAAATCCATTTCCGTCGGTGACTAGGCATAGGTTGCAGGGGTGATGGCAGTATGAACTACGAAACACGCATAACTCAGATAACTATTTTTCCGGAAAAAGAACCCCTGTTTTCGGAATCGGCCACAGAGATAAGTATCGACGACGAAGCAGCCGGGGAATTTGTTGTTATCAGGCAGTCTGCTAGTACGGCAAACGGTACGTCTGCATTCAGTCCGAAGGAATGGCCGATTATCCGGGATGCAATCGACAGGATGATAAAGGAGTGCAGATAATGAGTAAACACCCTCAAGCCAACATCCTCCGCGCCATCGCTGATGGAAAAGTAGTGCAGATGCGAAGCACTGTGAAGGACAACGACTGGTGGGAACCTACCGATGTGCTTAGTTACATCGGCAGTGACAAACATGAGTTCCGCATCAAGCCCGAAACCATCAACATCAACGGCTTTGACGTGCCGATCCCCATGCGTGAGCCATTAAAACTCGGGCAGATGTATTTTTTTGTCCATTGTTGGGATGATGCTGTTGTCAGTGAAGTGATTTGGAATGGTGATCGTATTGACCGGCATCGGCTCAAGTGGGGACTCATCCATTCAACAAAGGAAGCGGCAATCGCCCACGCCGAGGCGCTATTGAGTTTCACCAGGAGCGATAGATGAACCCCCAAGTATTAGCACACCCGGCCCCGACCTGGACACAAAACAAGGGCGAAGTATTGATTGAGCACCTACTGACACTGCGAGAGGTTATGCGCAACACAGCGGCCTATATGCTGCACCACTGTCCCGATCCGGCACCACGCCACGCTCAGGAGCTTTACGGAGCGGCTGGGGTCATTGGTAAATGGATTGAAGAAGCGGAGGATGATTGGAAATGAGCACAAACTACTACCTACATAGCAGGCCTGATTGTGAATGCTGCGGTCGTCCTTTTGAACCGCTGCATATCGGCAAGAGCTCAATCGGATGGTGTTTCGAACTACACGTCATTCCAGAGGACAACATCAATACTCTGAACGATTGGCGGGAACGTTGGAGCAAACCCGGAGCATTCATACGCAACGAATATTTCGAGAAAGTTTCAATTGCAGATATGGAGAAAATTATCACGGAGCGCAAATGGCGCGACAGATTCCCGGCACGCCGTCAAGTGGATACAGGTAATTGCATCGGCCATGGTCATGGAACATGGGATTACATCGTTGGAGAGTTTTCATAAAAGGATTGGAAATGAGCGACACGATGAAGATTTGTATCTTATCAATGGCAGTTTTTTTGCTTGTTGCCTGCGATGCTTCTTACTACGACGCGAACTCGTCCGTCAGATCTATGAGCGGCGTATGTGTGGACAACACTTTCACGGTGCGTAGGGTGGACGAGGGAGATACCCGCATCTTGACTATCACCTGCAAGATTCCCGGAGATGTTAAGGGGATGTTGAAATGAATGACGACCTAAGTACGCGCGTTGCCATGCTCACGCGCGAAGTGAGCAAGTTGGCATTGATGCTATCGCCATGGGTCACAACTGACGAAATGTGCCAGCGTTACGGCTGCACGCCCCAGACGCTGCGCAACATGGAGCGCCGGGGGGATATTCCGACTCGCTCTAATGGCCGTTGGAATCGGATCGAGTTGATGCAATGGGAAGCTGCAATGTAATAATCACAGGTTTAACGCAATAAAGGAAAAACATGAACACACAGATGCACCCAGAAGACATTCAAGATGAACAACACGTGGTAGCGATGAAGACCGCTATTAACGCAGCGTTGATTCCAGAAGCAAAAATGACGATGAAGGTCTATGCGCTGATAGAAACCGCAAGCGCACTATGTACGGATGATGATGTCCAGTTTCTTGAAGAGGCTTTTAACGAGGTTTTGAACATGCGTGGAGTATTGAATGATTAACGCAAAAGATTTAGCGGTATTGAGTGGGGCGCATTTTGAAATGTACTATCCCTGCTCAGCTTTCCCAAAGGTTAAAAAAGAAGACCAAGATCATTTCTCAGGATGGGTAATGGGGTATGAACAGATAGTTAAATTTGCTGAATTGTTAGTTCGCGCGCATGAAGCAAAGTTGCTCGATTTAACCAATCCAGCCAAGATTAACCCAACTTAACCGACAAATCCGCCGCGCTCGGGTTGAAATACACCAGTGCGTGGCGGGTGTCACGCCAACCAAATGTCTTGCAAAACTCCATGAGATTCAGTCTGCCTGATTTTCCTATCCATGTGGCGGCAGTGTGCCGAGAATCGTGGAAAGTGAAACCAGACAAACCGGATTTTGTACGTGCACGACGAAAGAGAGTATCGAGTGTTTGCGGGGTAACGCCGAACACCTGTTCCTTGTCAAAGCCTTTCACGCGCTCAAACACCAGACGGGCCTTGCTTGATAGCGGAACGTCACGCGGAACACCTGTTTTCGTTGTTTCCAGCCGGATGTAGTTTCCGTGGTACCGTTCCCATGTCAAATGCGTTAGCTCACCAGCGCGCATGCCTGTTCGCAATGCCGCCAGGAAGCAGTAAGCGATTGATTGCGTCACAGATTTAACCGGCTGGCCTGGGTGGTGATCCAGCGCGCGGAGCATGGCCTTGATTTCAGCGCGTGAGATAACCCGCTCACGGTGAGCAGGTGCGCTGGGCTTTCTGATGATCTTGACGGGGTTGTTATCCGTCCATCGCCACTCGCGGCGTGCTGTTTCAAATACTGCGGATAGTAGATTGCACTCGCGCAATACCGATCCTGGCGCAACTACAGCGCTGCGTTCATCGCGCCAGGTGGCGATGTGCTCAGGGGTGATTCTGGAGATTGGGAGCTTTGAAGGTAGCGTTGACCTGCCGAAAGCATCAAGGCGTAGGTGCTCCCAGCGATAGCCCTTTTTCTTGCTGCTGATTTCCTCGTCGTATCGTTTCAGTGCATCGGCCAGGGTTTTTGTGGACTTGGTAGCGCCTGTTGCCTGGGCGCGTAGTTCAGTCTCTCGCTTCGCTGCCCATTGCTGGGCTTCGCGCTTTGTCGGGAATACTTGACTATCGCGCTGGCCTTTTACCGCGACCTGGGCGCGGTAGCCTTTGGCAGTTTGTTGGATGCTTGCCACAGTGGACTCCTGGGGAACTCCCCACGATCCGCACATGGGGAGTTTTATGGGGAATTTGGATAACGAAGTTTCACGTTATACCCCAAATCTCCCAGTACTCCCCATAAAATTTAACGTGTTTTCATAGGTAAAACGTTAAACTTCGCTATTTGTCCTGGTGCCGATGACCGGAATCGAGAACCCAGTATTCATGCGGGGTTCGGCGTTTTCTGGGGAAGGAATGGGGAATTGCCAAGTTATCCACAGGCTAACCGCGCCACAAGGTTCAATTTCAATCCGTGTTTAGGACTCGAATTTATGACCATAAAATCACCCAACAACACCCGCCCCGCCTCTCAACGATGCGCACCCTGGCGGGTTTTTTATTTGTTTGACTTGCTGCTGACTATGGCCTGGATGATTGTGACTATTGGCAGGCTTACGAGCGCTATGCTGACGGACGGGTGTGCGCCAAGGTAAACAGAAACAACTGATCCTGCTATTGCCGCAATTGAAATTGCCCCGCCAATGTAGTGGCCTCTCCTGGTGTCGCTGATGGCGGCTTGAAGAATGGTATTGTCGTGCTCTATTCTGTGGCGCTGCTCAAGTTCAACCATCTCCATAATGCGCTGCGCACCATTTGGAATGATCTCGTTGAATTGAGCTAACGCAGCAGGCGGTGGAAGTGGGCCTGTCCAGTGCTGTTGGCTTACAACTGTTTGCTTGGCCGCTTGCGGTTCAATTTGCTTTGCTGACGGATGCGCTTGGCGTTTGGATCGTCTGTTCATACTTTTTCATTGCCGATGAGAAGTCCGATCCGACACGCATAACGTCGCCTTGGATGCGGCTCATGTCGTCACCGTTCAGGCGCGGATAAGCAACCGGCATACCGATAGATGCCGGTGAAGCAATGCCCGCCAACACTCCGGCCATGAGCGCATGATTCTTTTTTGCTTTGAACATAACCGCCATGATACGCAAAAATATTAGGTTGCGGGTGAAAATCAACCGCGCTACAATCGCGCCTGGGTGTGGAAGCCCAATAAGATAAGGCGCAACGACAAGCAGCGCCACAACGGTTAGCTGCTTTTTTATTGCGCGCACGGTTTCGCTTATGGCGGGCCGTGTGGGTGGCATCGCAAGATGCGCCGGTCCCTTATCCCGGTCTTCCAACGCCCACACGGTCTGTCACCAACGTTGGAAGCGTTGGCGGCAGGTTCACAACTTGCTGATAAGGAGCCATCATGGCTAAACCATTTCTGGGCGTTTCTACGCCTGCATCGCCTTTCTTCACCCCTGCACCCGATCAATCAACCGTCTCGCACCTCAAGGTCACGGTTCAATCGGTCGTGCCCAAACCTGATGGCAGTTTGCAACTGTCCGTCGTCAGCGGCAATGTCCGCTTCGGCCTTGCCATCTTCAACCTGCCCGGTCGCCCAGACTTCAAACCGGGTGACACCCTGATTCTCGAATACCCAAAGGGCCAAAACCCCTTGACTGACTACTCGGCAATCTATCACGCCGATGCAGTTACAACAGTTCCACAACCACTCGTTAACAGGAGTACCAAAATGAGTGAAATAGCACGTGTAACCATGACCAGCATTGAACTGGTCGATTACATCAACTCTGAACGCAAGGAAAAGGCTTTGCAGGCCGGTGCCGCGTTCCCATCCAAAGGACATGCAGAACTGCGCCACGATCATTTTATGGACAAGGTGCCTGAAGTCCTCGGAGAAGCAGCTCCCAAATTTTTGGGAACTGACTTTTACACCAATGGGACAGGCGCACAGGTCGAACGGAAGGTTTACATATTCCCCAAACGCGAGGCGTGCCTGATGGCAATGTCCTACAGCTACGAGTTGCAGGCCAAGGTGTTCGACAAGATGACTGCGCTGGAGCAACAGGCGTTGCAAGTCGCTACGCCAAAGCCGGAACCCAAGAAAGCGGTCAAGGCATTGCCGCCGCACACCGAAGCATTCAAGCTGTTGCCGTTGGCATTCCGCGCGGCCCGCGTCATTGGCCTGGACAAGAATGCAGCGGCCATCAGCGCAAACCATGCGGTCATATCCATTACCGGCATCAACGTGTTGCAGCTCTACGGCACAACGCACATCGAAGCCGAGCGCCAGGATACCCAGTGGTTCACACCGACGGAACTTGGCAAGCGCAGAAACCTAAGCGCCCAGGCTCTCAACAAGGCGCTTGAGACAGCAGGTTTACAGGCTAAACAAGGAAAAGAATGGGAGTTGACGGATTCTGGCAGGGCATTTGCCAGACTGTTCGACACCGGCAAGAAGCATGGAAATGGTGTTCCCGTTCAGCAGATCAAGTGGTCGCCCACCGTTTTGCAAATGATCGACGAGCACAAGGAAGCCGCCTGATTTCTCCGGTTTGAAACCGGAATAATGCCCGCTCAGGTAGCGGGCTTTTTATTGCCCGGATGCTTTTCGGTACGTATCCTGGCACTGAATAAGATGCAACCTTATTTTT
>OFQX01000116.1_pt1 | contig 25188 bp, 32 predicted proteins | sample 1542951 | NCBI WGS metagenome assembly OFQX01 (sample SAMN07774215, study PRJEB24372) | wastewater metagenome | isolation source: WWTP Novara (Effluent) | place: Italy: Novara | collected 2015-12
CAATGGTGCAGATCGTCCCGCATCCAGTGACGGGAGAGAAGGTGATGTTTGTGGGAGAAGCGCAGAGTAGGTGGAGTCAAGAACGTCGCAAAAACACACCGAACTCAGCCACTCCTAAGCAACCGTTTGGCTGGTTGGTTAAGTTCAATGATCCAGACGTGCCTGCAATGCACTTGGGTGGATCTATTAAAACTGTGGAAGAAGCGCTGGCCTATGCCCAGAAGGAGCACACGGATAGGAAGTATCCTCCACACGCAATCCTCCCCATCCACCAAAACCTCATCCTCAAAGCTGTCATCAAGGAAGCTCAGAAACAAGGGATTTCCAAGGTCGCAGTGAGTGATGGGGAAACTGCGATGATGACGGAAGGGCATGATGAGACTCCGATCACTCCTGTTGCTGGGATTAGTAAAGCACAACAAGGTGATTACAAGATAGGCGATTGGGCACTGCAGACTGGCTCAAGTGTTCGCTATTATCCATCTAAAGAAATCGCTATGGATTCTCAGTCCAAGTATTTCAAAGATGCTACGCTTCGCCAGTTGACGGATTATGACATGGTCCCACGAGTCTCCCAAGAAGTCGGAATGCGCCTCGCCTACGACACCACCATGCCTTCGATTATGAAGCGATTGGTGGGTGATAGTGAAGTTCAAGATTTTGGTCCACATAAAAATGCCAATCTTGAAGTGTTCACAGGTGACGAACGCTTTGCGCTCTCCGCTGCTCGTAGAGAACTAGAGGTGCTACAACAAATTGAAGAAGAACATGGGTTGTCTAATGAACAAGACGCTCGAGTTGATGCTTTACTTGTAAAGATAGACGCAATAGAGAACAAAAAACCAGGCTCCCCCGTCTTCCGCAACGCCGACGGCACTCCCAAGACCAACGCCACCGCTCGCGTCTACGACATCTCAAACCCATCCGAACGAGTCGGAACTCTCTTTGCCCAAAACGCAGGCAAAGTCTACGGTGCTGCATCTTACGAGGCAAAGAAAATCTTTATCAACTCCAAGGCCTTTGACGGCCTCAACTCCGCCCAGCGAGCAGGCTTTGTCTTCGCTCACGAACATGCTCACATCGCTCTCGAGAAAGCCAAGTCCGGCATCTACGGCCCTGAAGCTCAAGTCCGTGCAGAACTTGCGGAAAAGTGGGCAATGACCGCTGACCCACAAGCGAAGCAGGTTGTTCAGGATGTGTTGATGGATCTTCATTTGCCGAAGGAGATTAGAGATTCTGAAGGTGTGAAGGATGTGCTTCAGAATATGGAGCCAAATGAATGGCTGGCAAACGCGATGGGGATGTATGCAGTGGGGATGGTGAAACCGAGTAAGCCTAAGATGGCTTTCAGTTTGTTGCCAAGACCGATTCGAGAGTTTTTCGAATGGGGTGTTAAGTCTATGCAGAATTTGACCAAAGCGGCTAAGCTGTGGTTTAAGCTGCGCGGAGACAAGGCGCAATATCAACAGGCGAAGAATGTTCAGTCTTTGATGGACTCGATCCGTCGCTCTTATCGTCAAGCAGAGTGGGACGCTGCTGAGGCGGAAGCGTTTTTGCGGATTCAACCAGAGGATATGATCGAAAAGGTTTCTGATTTGCAGTTTGCAAAGGGAGATGTTTCCGCGATGACTGGTAAGCCGGCGTTTAAAGAACAACCGAAGAAATGGTTCGAAGGCCAGTTTGCTTCTTGGGTCAGTCCGTTGCATACGATCGCGCGGTTGAATAAAGAGTTTGTTGAACCTGTTTTGCGAGTTTTTAATTCTGACAACGCAAAGTCGAATGCAATTATGAATGTGGAAAAGGCTCTTTGGGGTGAGTATTCCACGGGGAATAAGATTAAGATCAACGCGAAGGACATGGAGCGGGTTAACAGCTCGCCGCCTTTGAGGAAGACCTTCAATCGCTTGATGAGTTACGCGACACAGATGAACCGCCGGTTGGTTCAGCTTGATCCTGTGACGAATGCTGCGTCGTTGGATATGAACGCGATGACGCCACAGCTTCGTGGGGAAATTGCACAATTCACTCCTGAAGCACAAAAGGCTTTGACGAGCTATTTGATCCGTATGGAAATGGCGAATAAAACCGCGCAGAAGATTATCGTTGGCAAAGAAAAGGAAGGTTTTGCCGCAAGGTTATCGTTAATCTTGGCGAACAGAGATTCTTTCAAAAAGTCTGCGGATTTTAAGAAGGCTCGTGCGATTGCAGATGGAGTGATTGAAGATTTGATTGTTGACCGCCCAGACTTGGCGGAGTCTAAGCTCGCGATGTTAGATGAGCTTGATCGCGGTAAGACCCTGGAAACCGCGCAGATTATGACCGCGCAGTTTAAACAGCTTCAAGAGTATTATGACACACATCCGACGTTTATGTCTCTTCGGCGTTATAAGGAATTCAAACGCCGCATCCGTAAACCTGGACAGGCTGACGATGTGCTGGATGCAGACACTCCCGGCGAGCTGGATAAACTTGTGAAGGAGTATGAAGCTAAAGGCTGGAAAGCGGATGGTAAGGTTATCCGCGGATCGGACAAGAAGTTCAAAGAGCAATATCAAATGAACGATGACTTGCTGGAGATTATTCGCCAGCAAGAGAATACAATGAGGTCACACATTGAGACGTTGATGCTGCCGGATAATGTGAAGGCTTCACTCTATGATCAGCTCAACACTGTTGATATGGTCACGCGGGAAATCAACGGCAAGGAAGTCTACCGCCCGATGGGTGCAAGAAAGTTCGCTGGGGATCTCGATCGCTTTGATGCTCTGGAACAATTCATGCGTTACATTCCTGCGGCAATGTCTGCGGTGCATAACCGTGCTCTCGGGGCGGAGGTTAGTTTCTGGATGCAGAATCCAGAGCTTAACAATCTTCAAATGCAGAAAGACCAGTTTATGGCTTTGTATGAACAGAGCAAGACTATTGATCCTGAATGGGCACGGAAGTTGAACAAGGCCAACGCCACTTGGCACATCGGTTGGAATCTTCCAGGTCACATTGCGGAGTTGTTTCAACCGATGGCCGCGCACGTGCATGAGCTGGTTTCTCAAGGAGACAGCTTGCCGAGAGCTATGGCGCGTCTTGCAAAAGCTGAGAAAGAGATGCTCAACGTGCAGAAAGAGCGGATTAAGTCCACGGTGAAACGTGACGACGCGATTAAAGTGGATGTCAACGGCAAGACTTATGAAGGTCTCGCTGCAGTCTGGCTAAAAGCGAACGGCACGGGGAAAGACAACGTGGAGATTGCTGAGTTGCTGACAGAAAAAATCCACCGCGTGCAACGTGCTCCGATGAGCGAAGTGAGACAGTTTGTCGGCGAAGAACATCAGAAGTTGGAAAAGCTGTCACTTGGTGAAAAGCAACCGACAATCGGTGAGATGTTGTCAAAACCAATGCACACGTATGCAAATGCGGCGATGGGATTTTATTCTCAGTTTCCTATGCACAACGGTGTGGTTGCATTGGTTAGTGCTTATCGGCAAGCGAGAGCGAAAGGCCAGACGCCGTCGGAAGCTATGAACACCGCGGAGCTGTTTGACCTAACGGTGAACAACTCTGGCGGTCGACTTGAGCGTTCGGAAATGTATGGCAAACTTGGTGGAGCTGGACACTTGGTGTTCTCGCTGTCGAGTTACGTGCGCGGACGGTTTGCTCAGTTGGCAACCTATTACAAACACGGCTACAATGGCGATGAGTTCGCTGGGCTTACCAAGGGTGAGCAGGCCAACGCACGGAAAGCGTTTAAGACTATGATTCTTGCACAACTTGGCGCCGCTGGTTTGATGGGTCTGCCGTTTGTCGGAGCGGGAATCGCGTTGATGGAAGAACTTCTTGGTGAAGACATCAAGGGAAGAATGTATGAAGCTCTTGATGAAGTGACGGAAGATCCTTCGTTGACAAGAGCGTTGACGCACGGATTTGCAACGTCGTTTGCAGAGAGCTTGGGGATTCCTGCTGACTTGCACTCGAGGTTTGCGCTGAGTTCCTTCCTCGGCACGAATGCTTATGACGGTGTGAGTGCTAAGAGTTTCCTTGGTCCAAGTGTTGCAATGTTGAATTCCCTGTGGAGTCTCGGCGGAGCGATGGCACAGGGCAAGAGTTTGGAAGAGTCCCTCACTGTCGGTGGTCCAGGTGGAGTGAAGCGTCTTGCGGAAGCATTGAGCGATGATTTCCAGCGTGACAATCCAGATGCGTCAATGGCTTGGTCGATGATGGGCTTCAGGCCGAGTGAAATGACTAAGAGAAAAGAGTTTAAAACCATCGTAGACAAGCGGGAGATTGAATCCCGCCGGGAGATGGAAGTGGCGGCTAATCGCATCAGTGAGAAGATGTCACAACCAGGAGTTGCGAGAAAGATGCTATTGGACGAAGCGATGAAGATGGTGCCGAGCGGGTTGACTGGACAGCAGAAACAAATGATGTTGAAAAAGAACATTCAAGACCTCTCGAATAAAGTCGCCACAATCGAAGCTAACAAGGTCGCTCCGGAAGATCCTCGCGCAGGGATTGCTAACAGAATCGCGCCGGAAGTTTCAAACACCGCACGGTCGATGGGCGTCGTGATGCCAGATCCAATGGAGCGCGCTCGAGCTTTCGCGATACAAAAAACGCGTTCTTCGCTCGGACAGCCAGTTAGTGACCGCCCGGTGAAGAACGCGATGATGAGGGATTTACAGTGGGGAACTAATCCGTGGGAGTTTTAGAAATGATTCCACTGTTTTAAGAATTTTCCAACAAGAGTCCAGACACTTTGTTTTTGTCGTCGGAAATTTAAGACTTTACCTGTGCGGCCCGCCGGAGAGGTATATTCTGCATGTAAAACACCTGTATAATTACCAATGCTTGGATCGGTTGAAGTTGCGTCATTAACAATTTCTATTCGCCCAAGCTCTCTTGCTCTGGATTCGTCACCTCTAGGAATAAGTGTTGCTGTGATTCTGATCATGGATTTGGTTTCTGAAAGTGCATTTCAAACTCTGGCGCGGTTACGACGGAAAGTTTTTGCCCGTTCGTAAACGTCGCTGTGACTAACTTCACATGGCCCACGGTTGCCATTTGCTCAATCAGCGAGTCGATATCTTTCTGACTCGCATGGTTGAGGAATGCACCGTAGATCTTCTTGCGCGTGACATAGTGTGGATGTTTGTCGCAATGGTAACGAATGAACTGTTGAATCCCGCTCATTGTTGACGCATGCGGATTACGACCAACGCCGGCAAAGATCGTGTCAATGTGTTGTTGTGCCTCAGTGATGAGCGCGACAGCAAGATTGATTTCCTCCTCAGTAAGAATCAACACGTCAGAACCAGATAGCCTCACCAGCATCGCAACTTTAATAACCTGCATTGATTTACTTTGCAGGAAGTTTTGTTGTGCAGCTGTTGAGGCTTTTTCTGTTTCCTCGAAATTCTGTGCATACCATTCGTTGTAGGCCCGCTTACCATCCGGTGTGAACTCAAACCGCCCGGTGAGACTTTGAATCGCGCGGCCACGTTCGACGAGAATTTGTTCAGCTTGACGCTGTTCTTCTGTGATGATTGGCTCTGGAACAGGCTTGGAGTTTCGGTTTGCAAAGATGTAAATCGTCCGCCGAGAGAAGCCACCGGAAAGCGCGTTGTCGTTAATCAGAGCTTTTGTCAATTCCGGCGTCATGCAACCGAGCAACGTGACGTATGGGTAAGGCAGGTTGACCGAGCCGCGCGAGATTGTTGCTGTGGAGAATTGAGGTTGTGGGTTGTAGATTTCTGTGAGGAGCTGAATCCATGCGAGCGGATCACCGCCGACCTGGACAAGGTTGACGAATTCGTCTGAGAAGATGGAGATTTTTGTGTAACGTCGCATTTTGTCCGCCCAGGCGAAGGCCATTTGACATGGGGATTTCTCTTCGCTCATGTGTTTGATGAGGGCTTCTTTGGAGCAGGAGTCTGGAGCGAAGGGAATGGGGTGTTTGTTGGTGGAGATCTTGCCGAGCAGACGGCGAGCAATGTCTTTGGCGGTTGATTTTTTGATTCCGGGAGGACCGACAAAGAGAGTGTAGAGATTCGGTTGGATGTTGCCGATAATGCCCATGTCCTTCCAGAGGTTGGGACCACAGCAGGAAGAGAGAACAGAGAAGGCGGCCCAGTCGTGGAAGGCGTCAGGGGCTTCGTTGCCGGAGGAGTAGATTTTGTAGGCTTGGAGGAAGTTCATTGAGGAAGAGCTAAAGTAATATAATCTACAGACGTAATAAAAGATTTATCTGGATGTGGATCATGAATAAATTCCACCCAAGCTTTCTCTTCTGAAGCGTGTAATTTTCCTATTACGCTGTGTTTAAAGCTACCTCTAGGCGAATCGCCTGAAATTATGCAGTAACGAGATTGGAATCTTCCTCCATACCAAGGAACTTCAAACAAAGTAAAGTTTTTTTCATTTGCTATTTGTTCACTTAGTTTCCACCAAGCAGGGTTTAAAATATCTAATTCTGGAATCTTGTCTAAGTCGAGCAAGCAAGCTAAACAGGTTGCCCAGCAGTTGCCATTGGTGTGTTCGCTATGGAGAATTGTTTGGTTAAAAAATTTCATTCAAGAATAGTTTCAATAGTTGGTTTGAGCGGGATGCCGGTGTCAGACAACATCTCGAATCTTAACTTGAGGAGCTGTCCGACAGGACTGTTTTGTGCGTAATAGTCTTGCTCGGCATGGGATAGACCGGAGCCGACGGAGCCTGTTTTACCGTTGGGTAATTTGTAGGTAATTTGAAATCCTTCAAAGCCTTTGTCTCCGATGGTTCTTTGAAAGTCGATGATTTCAAACTCTCCGTCTTCCCAGCCTTTTCGTTTGAGGAGATACTTCCAGCGGTTATCTTTGTTGCCGCACTCCTCCGCAATTCCGTAAGGAGCACTGGAATCACGATACATAATTCCTTCGTAGCCTTGGGACCGATAGTTCGCGTATAGAGTGCTGTCCAGTCCTGGGCCATCAACCAAAGTGGTTGGCACAATTTTGATAGCTTCCGCTTGGTGGATGACCAGCTTTTCACGCAGGGTGTCGAGTATCCTGGCACGCTCCATGAAAGGGAGATGAAGACTGGTGGTGTCGATAATGTCGAAGACATGATATTGGATGGAGGAAGATTTGGTTGATGGGGCGAGACGCTTGACCGCAACGGCTGAGTTGATTTGCTGGAGGGAGAGTCCGTGGAGGTAGAGTTCACCGTCGAGAAGGTAGTTGTCGGGGACAATCTTGCGAAGGTCGTCAATGATGTGTTGGATGACAGGGTAGTTCCAGAGCTTACCTTCTTCCTCGCCGAGTCCGCGGGATTGCATTTGACCTTGGTAATAAAGGCCTCGCACGCCGTTGAGCTTGGGCTGAATGAAGTATGGGAACTTGAGTTTGTTCTTGTGGTCTTGCCATTTGAAGGCGCACATTGGTTTCATAGTTTTAAAATAGAGCTGAGATTTTCTTTAGAAAGGTATAGCAGTCTTCATAGTTGTTCGTCGTTGAAGAGAATGATTGTTGTTGTCTTGGCTTTTGAGAAGCTGACCCACTTGATTGGAACTCGATGGCGCAGCTCGTCTGGACGGGAGAAGATTTCAACTTCAAGCTCCCATAGGCGAGCCCATTGGGTTAGGAGTTGCTCGTTGCCGAACAGAGGTTTGACGAAGCGGTAGTCAATTTCCGCATAGCCGTCAGCGTCGATGTCAGCGAGGAGTTTGAACTGTAAACGGGAGGCTTGTTGTCGGGTGAGGGTCATAGTTGGAATTGGAAAAAGTAATGCACAAAGGTTGAGACTTTTTCAGCTGCTCTGCGCGAAGCATTGTTTTTAAGCCAATCGTTAAATTCACAAACGCGAGAAGAAAGACGGTTGACGTCTTCATGCCCGTGACGAGTTGGGTGCTCGGTGATGTGGGCTATTGTGCCGGGAATGTATTGGACGTAGTGCATATTAGATTGATCCTACTCGTGTGTCTTCTTTTGTGTGATACCATGATGGTCCGTAGCCGCCTTCGTATGGGATGACGAGGCGTTCGTTGCCAATAGATAGTGTATTGTTAAAATACGAACGAATTTTTTCAACTGCCCACTCAGCCCGCTCGATCGGGAATTGACCGCAAAGCGCGTCATGCACGGAATGGAGTGGTTGAATGATAAGATTTCCAGAGCTTGTGCGGTTGTCAGGATCATGCCACAATTTGTGCATAGCCAAGTTGGTTGCATAGGTCGTGTTTGCTTGAGGCTCATGGGCATAGGCTGCTTTAAAGGTTTGATCGTTATTCGGGCGTCCGAAGAATGTCCGCACGTGGCCAGAAGCACAAGAGAGTGTCTTGCCACGGTTGAGCTGCTGTTGAACCCAGCGTTGCCATTCCCGCACGCCTGGATATCGTTTAAAGAAAACCGCTTGGATCTTTTTACAATCGGATTCAGGGACCCAAAGAATGTTGAGATCAGAGGACTTTTTAAACGTCTGCAAAAGCACATTGTTTGCCATTGTCCGCGGACCCATGTCGTAGGATGAACCGTGTTGAACAGCTTTACAGACAGCATAAAGTGAATCTGGAATTGGCGTGACTTTTGTGAGACGTTTGATTTCATCTCGTGGAAGATCGTTGATGTTCTTGGTGACGTCCTTCAGTTGTCCTTGGAACTGCATATACATCAGGGCGATGATCTTTGCAGGTTTCATCCCCGCACGGTAGTCGTCCAGCATTGTCGGATCACCAAGCATAGCTGCGCGGGCTGAGACTGTCCAACCGTCAGCACCGGCTAAGTCGCACTGGAAAAAGTATTGACCTTCATCTGCAGTGTAGAGATAGCGCAGTTTTTCTGTGATGGTTTGCAGGTTGGTGCCGGAACCAGTGACAGAACCGGAACAAGACAAGCGACCAGTCTCTGTGCCGACAAGATTATAGGAACATCGAACACGAGAATCGTGGTCAGTTGTGATTTCAAGTTGCTTACGGACACCCTCTAGTTTCTTCCAACCGAGAGCACACTTGAGGAACGGGTGAGCGGACTCGCCTTGGCGGATGATAAGTTTCAACATCGCGTCGGCATTGGCTGTCAGGCGGTTTGTCTTCCGCCCAGCTTCCACTGCATATTGCGGCTCGAAACCAAGACGCTTGTAGAGCAGATCGCACATCTGTTTCGGTGAATTGAGGTTGATCTCAACTCCCGCGTGCGTGTTGCAGGCCATCTGGAGCTCGAGCATTTTGGTTTTGATCTCGGAATGTTTTTCCTTAGCTGCGGAGGTGGAGTAGTTGATTCCACGCAGGGACATATACTGCAAGGAGGGGATCAAAGACATGTTGAAGTCGTAGTGCTTACGCTGGTCAACAGTCATTGCGGCCATGTGGTTCTGGTGGATCTCCAGTGTCACCGCGGCGTCTTTGCAACAGTAGGTTCGATGGGTGATTTTGGCGTCGGTATGGGCACTGCTGTCTTTAAGCTGTAATTGGATTCCCTCAAACCCAGATTTGCCCTCGAACTTGTAGTATGGTTCGAGAGTCCAAATAGAAGCCTGGGTTCCCAGCCCTTTGGGTAACTCAGGATATATTTCCCATCCCGAGAGCATCGTATCATGTTGGATATTCTTAGCGTTGATGCGCCAGAGCCATGAGAGAACAACGTAATCATAGAGGGAGTTTTGAAGAACCTTAGGGATGTCGGGGTTAGACATCATCCGGTTGAACTCTTTCATGACGATGCCCTTGGTGGGGTCATCGAAGTCAGAGAGGTTGATGGTGAAGGCGGAGGATGGGTCGGTGGAAATACCGATACAGGTTACACCGTCAAGGTTTTTGTGGGTTGTCTCGGTTGGATTTGGGACACCTCCTTCGATGTCGACGGAGACAAGCGTGCCAGCAGTGATTGCACGGAGTTTGGAGATGCACTCGGCAGCGGTGGTGGAAGGATTGAGGGATCGAACGGGAAGATCAAGGCTGGGGGTAGTTGCTTGGAAGACTGCTCGTCCGATGTCGAAAAGGAATAGAGGAGAGTCGTCCCATACTTTGCTAATGTAGCCTGGAGAATATGTTGCAACACATTTATGTCGGCCAGAAAAGCCTTGAAAGACTGTGCCTCGGAAGACGTTAATTTTATGAAAGACTTCGGCGGCCCAGAGCGCTGTGGCTCCGAGAAGAAGGACACAGTTAGGCTGAAACTTGTTGAGGTCGGATTTGAGGATTTGGAGGGATCGTTGGAAGTCATCGTCAGATTTGTTGAGGGATTCAATGTCACCGCCCGGTGGGACTTTATTGTAGATGTAGCCTTGGAAACAGGAAGAGATGGAGATGTTGTGCTGTTCGAGGGCGGAACGGAGAAGTCCAGAGGAGGGTCCGCAGAACGGACGGTTCTGGGCTGTCTCGTGTGGGCCAGGTGCTTCACCGATGATGGCTAGGCGGTGGGAGGAAGGGTTGAGGGGGAAGTAGTTGGGGAGCATGAGGTTATTGGAACTGCACGTTACCTCCGAGCATGTTTTTGTAAACTTCTTTCATGCGGTTGACAAGAGAAGGAAAACGCTGTGTATCTATTTCGCAACCGATGACCTTGCAGCCTCGGTAAATGCACGCACGGAGGATGGAGCCTTCGCCAGCAAACGGATCAAGGATGGTCATGCCGGGGATGAAGATAGGATCGAGGATCATCTTGTCGATGAATTCGAGGGGTTTTGCAAATGGGTTAGATTGCATGCGCTTGTCGGGCATACCGTCTACTTCCATGTGGCATTTGGTCATTGGTTTGGCGAGATGTGGGGAGCCTTTTTTCATGACCATGACGGGTTCATAGGACTTGGTTGGGTTCTGGTGCGGCGCGTTGTTTTTGCAGGAGTGCGGTTTGAGCCAGAGGAGATTCCAGTCGAGAACCTTAAAACCGACCTCCCGCCCCCAGGTGGCGAGCTTTTCTTGGTGCTGCTGGGCATAAAAGAAGAAGAGATAAGTGTCTGGTTTGAGAACACGGTAAGCGCCTTCGAGGAACGGTTTCATCTGATCGACGTTTTGTTGAACGTCATGAGTGGACCGCATCATGTCGATACCTTGCATGTCTTCGAGCAAGTCCATGTCGATGCCGTAGGGAATGTCGGTGATGATGGCGTCGATGGTTTCCGCTTGGAGCTTGGTTTTCATTAGTTCCACGCAGTCCATGTTGTGGAGACGCGAGGACAGATCGACAATGTTGACAGGTTTGATTGGCTGTGGAGTAAGGGTAGCGAGTGGTGGCGTTTGGGCTGGATCGGAAAGCGAGATGCTGATGATGCCGGAGGGCTTAGTGGCTTTCGGCTGTGGGACTTGAATTGCACCGGACATCCGCGCGGCAGCTTCCATGAGGGCCTGCTCTTTGCGGAGAAGAAGAACCTGTTTAGCAGCTTCGAGGTTTTTAGCCTCGCAGACTTCTTTGTCGTTTTTCTTTAGGCATTCAGCGACGAGGAGACAGTCCTTGACATAGGAGTGGGATTGTTTAACAAGGATACCGGTTGCGCGAAGGCCCCATTGTTCTTTGCGATCTGCGGACATTTTGACATTTTGGTCATGGACCGCAGCGATGCCGAGAGCAATGTCCTGCCAGCGCATTTGTTTACGTTGCATGTTGGCATCGAGTTCGAGCATCCACTTCATGGCTTGTTCGAGCTTGACTCGGCGGACAACGGGAACTTCGGTTTGGTGGAGTTTTGTGTAAGCGGTGTAGCGACACTCACCGTCGATGAGGTTGTTGTCTTCGTCGACAAGGAGGGGCTGAATGGGGCCGACGAGGATGAGGGAATCAAGAATGCGCTCAGCGTTTTCTTCGATCTCTTTGATGTTGCGACGGAGACGCTCTGAGCGGTTGACCTTGATTTGAGAAATGGGAAGATATTCAACGCCTTCGAGACGTTTGATTTTACGAGGGGCAGGAGTGGCGGTGTCGGACATAGGAGAATTTATTTAGATTTGATTTTGTCGATAGCACGATTGAGCTCTGAAGAAGAAAGTGGTAAATTTGTGTTTAACGCTGCTGCAATAGCTTTCATATCGTTAGCTTCTACGGCAATGACAGTTTTAGAAATTGTCTTTGCAATGATAAATACAGCAGAAACAAAGGCACACGGTGTGACTAGATTTGATAGAAAATTAAGAATACACCACCAGATGAAAGCGCTTTGACCAGCTTCACCTAGTTGTTTGATTGCTTCGAGGACGAGTTCAAGTTCTTCTTTGTTCATAGGAAATTGGTGGGCAGTTTAGTGAGATGCCCAGCTCGGTTGTTGGTTAGCTCAGCGAGTCGAGGTCGAGTTCGCGAGCGATGGCGGTGTTGGTCTTGTAGAGCTGACGTTCAAGAATGATTAGTTCTCTATTGCAAGAATGAATGCGCTGCTCGTGGTGAGCTTTGCAAGATTCTTCTGCAGTGATAGCTCGGAGGATGTCGTTGCGGTCGTCGTAAAGCGTGCGTGAGGCTTTGACGTCAGCAACTGCACGATTGATCATTTCGTCGACTTCCTTGGCAGGAATAGTGCGACGAGGCTTGTAGCCCGTGGGATAATCGTCAGTAGCCATAGAAGTTGCTGTTTTACCAATACGGTTGCCTTTGCGGATGAGCTTAGCTTTTGTCTTTGGAGTCATAAGGAGAAATTGGCAGACTATTCCCGGTCTGCCAGCGGTTGGTTAGTTGGACTTACTGAGGATCAATGCCAGAAACTGAGCGGACTTCCGAGCGAGGACCGAAGTCATCGCCGTCGTCTTTGGGTTTGGAGGTTTTGACAGAACCGGAGACAACGATGCCGGAGAGGTTAGCAACGTAGTCTTCGTTGAACTCAGGAAGGGAGGCTTTGTTTTCCTTGGTGTCCTTGAGGTTAGCGCAGGCCAGCATGAAGCGGCAGAGACCTTGGTAATAGGACTCCGCCTGCTCGCCTTCGCCGAATTCTGTTCCGGGGATCGGGAGCATGTAGCGCTGGATCATGGGGAAGCCCGCGTTGATGGTCGAGCCTTTGTTGGACATAGCGTCTTCTTGGGTCTTGTAAGTGACCGCGAGGAAGGAGCCTTTGCCAGATTTAGAGACGACGATCTCGGCCTTGTCGATGCGAAGGGCGTATTTGCCTTCGACGAGAAGAGGCATGGAGGTGTCGACGTCGTTGAGTTTGAGGCTAAGAGGTTGCATTTAGTTTGTGTGTTTTGTGTTTGTTTGTGTTTTTGTGGTTCAAGGGCATTAGCCCAGGAAATTCATGTAGCCGTTAGCAGGCGAGAGAGTGAGCGGGTCTTCAGTTGGCTCGGTCATGGCGGATGCCCAAGGCTTGACAGAGGTGACTGGGAATCCGTCTTGGGAGAGGGAGTCGAGAATGTCAGCTGCGAGGGAGTCTGGGTCGGAGGTGGGGTCGAGGTCGATGGCGACGAGGAATGTGCGGGTCATGAGAAGAAGCCTCCTTGATGGAGGATGAAAAGAGTTATCGCAGAATCAATAGAGTAAAGTAACACGTTGTATCTTTGAAACGCAGGATCTTTTAGCTCCTTATGATGCACTGCATGGACGATGAAGTTTAGAAATAGTAAAGATAGGTAAGTTAGTTGAGGCCAGTGCATAATTATTTCGCGTTAGGGTCAAGGGCTTTGAGAACATTAACCATCTCTGCAGGGAAAGATGTGCCGAGCTGAGAAGCGGTTTTGAGTCCGAGGTGTTTGGACTTATTGTCGGGGGCTGTGTAAATGCGGTGTTCTTTTTTGTGATTCGGCGGGACTCCGGTGATGGAGACGTCGAGAAGCCAGACTTCTTCAAACCAGCCAGAGAGGGTGTGCTTAACCGCGCCGGGAATGGCGATGAAGTTATTGAGCGCACCGGTGAGGTCCTCTTTGTCAACGGTCATGTGTGCTTCGACACAAAGACGCTTGCCGGAAGACTTGAGCCAGAAGATTGTCTGCCGCATAATGGAACCAAAGGCACCCCATTGTTCGAATTCGAACTTGGGATCTATGGTTTTCTTGAAGTCGCCGAGCTTCTTGCCGGTCATTTTGTAAGTCTGAATGTAGGCCAGCTCGATGAAAGAGGAGAGGGAGGAGATGACGATGGTGTCGACATCAGGTGACGAGCAAGCCTCGGTGAGGAGGTCGATAGCACGGTCCCATTGGAGGTCGCGCGGACATGCGGTGCCATCTGGGCGCTTGGCTGGTGTGTCGTAGAACCAGTCGTTACCGAGCTTTTTCTGGTCAGTGAGGAACTTGACAGGGCCGTTGAGATTCTGGTCGCAGTCAAGGATGAACGGACGCGGGAGTTGGAGAGAGACTGTGGTTTTACCGGAGCCGGGCGGGCCGATAAGGAGGAAGGATTGTGGAAGAGCAGGGAGGAAGTCGGCGGAGGATTTCATTGAAGGAGTGTGTTGAGTTCTACTTGGAGAGACTGGAGAGTCTGGAGAGCCTTGGTTGGATCGGTTTGGTATTGCCCGCGGATTTCGTTAAGACACTTAAGGAAGTCAGAATAGAGTCGGCGGTAGATTTGCTTGTCACTTTGGTTGAAGTTGTGGAGTTTCGATTCGGTTACTTCATTGGTTGAGATGGCAAGGACGGTTGTGTGATTCCAGTGGGTGTTGGAACCTGGGACTGGAGAGGAGGAGTGGGCGAGGACTGGGGCGGAGAGGTGCATGAGAAATAAGAAGCAAGAGATTCAATGCAAAGAGGAGCTAAGTGAGCAAAGCCGGGGTTCTCGTCAAGCCAATCATCATAGACTTGTTGAGTTGCCTTGAGCGAATAGCGTATGCAGTAAAGCTCAAATTCTTTTGTGATTAATGCAAGAGGATTTAAACTGGTCTCCATGTGTTGTTGGTGTATTGATCAGATTTCAACATTGCCATGCGCTGGTTAGGCGGAAGAGCACAGACATCGAAGAAAGGACACTTGCCATATTTGCCGATGCACCAGGTGGTTTTGCGAGGGAAGTAGGAGTTGGTTAGATTAGCGAAGAGTTCTTCGACAAGGGCGAGGGCGTCACGTTTGAATTCTTCCACGTGCCAGTCGGAGTAAGCATACTGTCGGCGGAGAGCTTCAAAGGGTTTGGAAGAAGTGGGTTTGCCAGACTTGGTAAATGCGGCGACTGGTTTACGGCAAGCGAGAACATTCGCGAGAAAGCCTTTGATTGGGAGTTCTGGGAAGGCAGCGCGCATGGCAGCGAAGTAACCGACAGGTTGCATTGCGATCTCGAAACCATCGAAGAAGTCTTGAGAAAGGATGGAAGTGGTTTTGTGATCGACGACGTAGAGCGAGCCGTTGATCTCCGCGAGCATGTCGACAATGCCGGACCATTCGATTTGGATTGGAATGGTGGGAAAAGTAATTAATGCTTCAACAGCAGCTTGCTCAAGTTCTGCATTATCTGTCAGCGTGCCGTAACCCCATTGTTGAAACACATTTGTCGGTAATTCCGACTTACCCAACGGAAAAGAGAAAGAGAACTCTACCATTGGTTTGTCTTGGTGGGTGAATGGTGTGAGGATCTCGTCTTTGTAATGGGAGATGTAGGAGTGGAATGACTGGACTGCGTAGTCAGATGTGCGGTAGTCTGGTGCGAAGTGAGAGGGCGGGGAGGCAGCGAAGGTGGACTCGATGGCGGAGTAGCATTGAGAGAGCAAGTCTTCGTGAGCAAATTCGATGCCGATCTTGTGCTTGTTCCGATACCACACTTCAAGCCCTGCATGGATAGCTGCACCGAATGTGAGAGCTGCACGTGAGCCGGACTGACGGGAGTGGACGAGTTTGAATTCAGCTGAGCGGTTGCAAGAGAGAAGAGACTCGATGCTGGACCAGTCAACGCGGAAGAGAAGAGAGCCGTCAGGCTGCCACTGGAATAGCTTGCGGATTGGTAGGTCTGAATTCGGGGACGCATGAAGGTGCGCTCGGTCGGAGAGGTTGAGTGAAATCATGAGGGTTGATTATGGTGTGATGACAAGGAGAGTCAAAGGGTTTGCCGGCGGGAATTAAGAAGGCTCGACGGTAGTTGAGTGGGCCTGTGATGACTGCGACGGTTCGGTTGAGTCGAGTGAAGTGGACCGTGCAGGTGCAGCAATGGAGTTCGAAGAAGCGGCGGAGCATAGGAGACGTTTGAGTTTCAGGCGGAGTTTCTTGGAAGTGCGGATGCGGGGAATGGTGGAGTTGGTTGATGGATCCCAACAACGGGTGGTGAAGCGGGGGATAAGAAGGTCTGGCACGCCGGGCTTGAGCGAGGCGACTTTAAGTGTCTTAACCAGTTGGCGAACGTAGTGATTGCCTTGGGAATCGACGATGATGTGGGTTTGCATAGGTTAGAGAAGGTGGGAAAGAGATTCAGTTGCTTTGACGTTCTTGGGAATCTTACCGGAGAGTTGTTTCGCAGCGGAGGATTTGTTAGCTTTGCGGACAGCTGGAGAGACACGCTGAGCGCGGGTGGTTTTCAGGAGGGCTTGAAGTTCGCTCTCGTTGAGAGAGGAAATGTCCTTGCCCATGATTTCATGGAACGGGACGTCCGCATAGAGGTGTTGAAGGTAAGTTTTGTTTTCTTTGGATGGATCAGACATGAGCTTTGAAAGATTGAATGAGGTCGTGGATGCGTTGCTCGTTGGTTTCAGCTTCGTCAGCAGTGAGAGCGAGAGGGACGCGGTCGATTATCTGTGTGATGAACTGGTTGAAGATAGACGAACAGACAGCGTCGTTGATGCCGTGTTGGGGGCAGCGGGAACGGAGTTCATGGAGGTGCTGTTTGGAGATTCGGAATTCAATCTTGCGGGTTTCGCACGTGGGATCAGAGAGGTAAGGGTTTTTTAAACGGGCAGGGGTGGTCATAGAATGGTGAAGTGAGAGCGGTCTTGGGAAGGAATGATTTCGACGTTGGGGTAATCGGTTGTGAGGTTAGGGACGTTGTCAGGATTGCAGTTGAAGATGGTTATCGGGAGCGGGATGTGGTCATGGTTTTTTAAGTGAAGAAGAGAGAGCAAGGTAGTGGGATTGGAACAGTCGATGGGAGGGATGGTGGCAGCGGCGTTAGCAATAGTGGCGTCTTCACCTGCAGACTGCATTGTGATAGGTATATGGCGAGCGCGAGATCGTCGCGGGCCGATATAGACTTTACCATTGGGAGCATCAGTGAAGACAAACTCGCGGAGGATGAGAGCAACAGTTTCACGTGGGATAATGGAAGGCCAAAGTGGGTTGTTGAGATAGTTTTCAAGGGCGAGTTTGAGATTAATCCGGACGGTTGACTGACCGACACCAGTGAAGGAGAGCTCGGTTGGGTTGGGGTAACGGGCTACGATGTTAGCGAGGTGGGGCTCGTAGGCTCGGAAGTGTTCTAGGGGTTGGATACGTTGGGACATAAGGAGGGAAAGGGAAAAGGGTGAGCGCGGCAGGATTTGAACCTGCATCTTTGCTCTATACGGCAAGACCCATATGGGCGTTTTACATTCCGCCACACGCTCGAAATTGAATTGCCTGCCGCCGCGAGAGTCTGTTGCGTTTCCGCTTTAAGTGGCTTTCGGCCATGTGCTCTCTCGCGCTTCTGCTGCATGTCGGCCCATTGGGCTACGCTCGTCATGGTATCAGCTTCGGCCAGCACAGGCACGGCAGGCAAATTGGTTGCGGGAATACCCGCTGAAATTGCATGAGCCACCACATTGTCAGCAGGTTGCTCGGTCTCTGGCGGTAGATGCTGTTCCGGTCAGTTCCGCAGAGCGTTGGTTCAACAACGGTGCTTACGTTTCTCAGTTCAACAGAGCTTGATCGACTAGTGCCCGTCGTTACAGTGACGGAGCCGAGGCTGCTGTTACTATGCTAATGGCAGAAGGCGCGATAACAGTATCTCCGCGGGTCCTTTTAACGACTACCCTCTCTGCTCGAATGTCGGCAGTCCCTTTGACCAGTGGGATCAGCAAATCTCTGGTGAGGATTAACCCTCAAATCAACACACTGGTCAGGTCGCTCACAACGGGACATCGCCTAGTCGTGGTGCCGAGAACCGTCGCTCTCTTGCGGAAGACTCTAATGCTTTGCATTCCAAGCACTGGCAACTTCAACGCTGTGCCCTCACTGCAATGTGTTGATTTGAAGGTGAGCAGTTTTAACGACGTGCTCAGGTCGGTAAGGAGATTTAACGTGGGTTACGGACACGTTGCTGAAGATTACAGCAAGCCAGTCGGAATCGCGAGCGAGCGACGTTTGTCGTCGATTTCCAGAGCACGCGCGATGCCAGCTTCCGTGAACCCGCCGAGGTTCTCGAAGTTGTAGCCAGGGTTGGCCGCGGACCAGTTGGCAACGAAGGATTCTTCGGTGACAGGTTGGCCAGTGGACGGCGAGATAGTTCCAGCCTCGACCATAGCGATGAGCTGGCGAGCGAGGTTGAAGAACTTCGGAGCAGGGTCGGATTCGGAATCCTTGGATGGAACTTCAAACGGCACAGTCTGAGCGACCTGAGCGTGGAGCACGTAGTAATCGGCTTCGGAGATCAGGTTGTTGTTCAGAAGGTGCTTGATGTAGTCGGCCTCGGTAATGGTGATGTCGACGGTTTCACCCTTGCGGTTGGTGCGAGTTTTGCCAGAGCTTGGGATTGCCACGCCGGTGGTTTCAACGAGCTTCTCGACGAGAGCTTTGCGGAACTTGTTGTTCCAGGAGTTGTAGCAGATCTGGCGCACGGCGACGTTGTGAACGTCAACAGGGTTTGAGATCGCAACGAGGTCTTCGAGAGTAGCAGGGATTTGAATGATCGCCTTAGCGCCGAGGGTGTTGTTTTCGTATGGTGTGTATTTGATGTCAGCCATTTTGGGTTTGGGTTGTGTGTTTTGGTTTTGCCACCGTTTGGTGGAAAGTTTCTTTAGAGAAGCGTTGAGCTTTTCGGAAGGGTGGGAAGATACCGCGGGCCGGAAAAAGTGCAAGCGGAAAAGGCGGAAATAGGGAAAAGGTTTTTCGGCGAATTGATTATCGGTAAGAGGGGGTTACCGATTTTCGAGATGGAAAATGGGTTGGAACTGTTCGCGGAGGGATTGGAGTGTTTCACCATAAAGTTCTTCACAGAAGGGCAGCACCTCAATTGTCAGAAGCAAGCACTTCCACGCCAAAGGAGCGGCTGTGCGGGAGGTGGCGATGAAGGTGGTGTTACGATTTGACTGCTTTTGTCTCAAGCCCGGTAAACGACTCAAGACTACATCGCTGTTTGATTGTTGCAATACATATTTCAAAGTATTTTCTGCTGGCGACCATCGTCAGGGGAACCAGACGCAGGAGCACAACCTCGCTTAGGCTCGGTTGCTCAGCTCTGCGTTCGCCTTGACGACGTAGCGTTTCGCCCATCGGTGGGGACGATCCCCCGCATTTAGAGACGGCCATGATGTCGTTGTCATTGGAGTGTAGAGTTTGGGGTGGCGGATACGTCCCCTGATGTCATACAGACAGTCGCCAATCTTCGTTGCCACATGTTGCCCGACCTCAAGAGTCACGTCATCGGTCCAAGTGTGGTAGGGTCTTGCTTCCGGCCACACACGACGGAGCAAGCAGAACATTTCCCAGCAACCGCCATTCATGAAGAAATGCTCGCTGTCAGGCCGAGAGCCTCTGATGAGAGCGATGAAGTCCAACACCGACAACGGAGGCTTGAAAAGCTCGGCGGTGGAAGCGGTGAAGGCGGAGTCTAGTCCGTCTTGGTCTTGGGATGGGTGGGTGGAGTGTGGGTTCATATCTTGGCAGTCTTGGCAAAGTTCTTCGTTGTTTGGTTCAGCATGCTCGCCACATTGGGAGCAGAGATCGTTGTCTGGATAGCCTGGTTCGTGAAAGGTAGCATTACAGCAGTTGGTGGTGGGTTCCTCTGGTTCTTCCCACAAGACAGCGCCGTCTTGACAGTCTGGATGGTCAGGGTGATACCAGTATGGTCCAGCTGGGGATTCGTGGCGGATGAGTTTCATATTGGTTATTCTTCAACAGTGATTTCATAAAGAGTTTCCTTCGCACGGGTGATTGCGACATAGGTTAGGTTGGTTTCTTGCTCTTGCATCCAGGGCTGGGTAGCGAAGGGGGAGGGCATCCACGCGTTACGACCGAGGAGATAGACGGTGGGCCATTCGAGACCTTTGGATTTGTGGATGGAAGAGAGAGTGAGTTTGGGAGGAGAGTTAGGATCGTAGTCGGAGAAGAGTTGTTCGAGGGTTTGATAGAAGAGCGTTAGGGAAGTGATGTGAGGGAGTTGGAGAACGGAAGTGATTGCGGAGATTTTGTCAGAAAGAATGTCGAGTTTGTAAGCTGGGAGCTTGGCGGACTGTTCGCGGAGGTGAGTGTTGAGAGCGGAGAGGAGAGAGGGTTTGTCAGTGGCTTTGAATTTTTTACAGAGCTTTATAAGCTCCTGACCAATGTCTTTGCCCTCGATGCGGCATGGGATTCGTTTGTTGACTAGTTGGAAGGCAAGAGAGATGAGCGGTGCGTTCTTGCGGCAAAGGATAGCGGAGGTTTGATAGGAGTGCTCGGTGCCGTGGGCGAATAGGTTTTCATGGAAGTTATATTCGGGCATTGAGAGGATGACTTCTCCGGTGATGGCACCACAGCGCGGTTGGATGTGGGAGACGAGCTTTTGTGCATGGGAGATGATGGACTTGGCACAACGGAAACAGGTGGAGAGTGGGAGCTCGGAAGCGGAGAATTCTTTTTTGATTAAGTCAAGAGCATCGTTGTCCGCGCCGGTGAAGCCGTAGATTGCTTGATGGCGATCGCCGACTGCGATGAGGTGGCCAGAAGGTGAGCCAGAATTGAGCACAACACCTAAGTCTTCAAGCTCGTAATCTTCAACATATTGAGGCACACCGGATTTCAACATCCTCTTTGCCACCTCCCGTCTCGTCGCATTCGTGTCTTGAGCTTCGTCAATGAACACAAAGTCGAACTGAGGAAAGGGAAGATTGTTCTTCAACGGCATGTAGATCATGTCGGAGAAGTCGATTTTGGAAGTGTCGAGAAGAGACTTGTGAAAGAGATCAGAGGCAAGCGTGAGGAAGAGGTTCAGTGGGAGCTTTTCCTCGTTCCATGAGAGATCGTGGTAAGCGATGAGACGACGCCACTCGGCGGTGTTGTTGGGAAAAAAGATTCCCATGCCGGAGTCTTTGGCAATCGAGACCGCGGTGGTGATGGGCTTTGAGAGTTCCCAGTTGAGGCGGTGTTGCTTGAGCCAAGGGGCTAGGATGTCAGAGAGCTTGAAATTGTTGGGTGCTGTTGGACCGTGGGCTTTTTTATAAGCCGCAAAGCCGAAACCGTGGACGGTGTTAACTTCGACCCAAGCGGATAGACCGAGCTGGTTGACACGGTGCTTGAGTTCATCACGGACTTTGGCGTTGAAGGCCATGAGGGCAATGCGCTTTGAAGGCAGCGAGCCAGCAGTGTGGAAGCTGTTGACAAGGTTGGTAATCATCTGGAGGATCGTGAAGGTCTTGCCAGAACCCGCGACGGCTTCGATGATTAGGTGACCAGATGGATTGTTGGTCCAGTTGACACAGGCCTGTTGCTGCTCGGTCAGGGTGGCTGACAGAGGAAGCGGGGAGAAGGGTGGGAGGGAAGGGGAAGAAGAAAGGGAGATTTTCATTTTGGTTATTGGTTACAAATTCCGCCGTGGAGTTCAGTGATGCTAACTGGTGTGTGCATTGGGATGAAAGAGGTTGAAGGATTTGGTTGCGTCGAGGGTGATCACCGCGCCGGAGTCAACGAAGTGTTTGGTGCCGTCAGGTTGGGTGAGGATGAAGCCGGTAATCTCGGCATCTTCAGAGAGGAAGAGGGTTTTGTTGGCAGTGGTTGAGCGCGTGGGGACAGTGGGAGAGAGAACGGAGAGAAGGTGTTGGCGGGTTGTGGAGGTCATGATGGTTCGTCAAGAGTTGGCGGTGTTGTTGTGATAGGAAGCAAGGAGGCGCGAAGAGCGAGCTTGTGGACGATGGTTTTGTTGTTCCAAAAGAAGGCTTGGCCAGAGAGGAGCTGGATGGTGACCTTGTCGAATTGAAGCCCGTGGTAGGTTACGGAGGGGATGGTGACGAGGCCGTCGGGAGAGAAGGTGATGGCGTCGGGCTTGGTGGTGAGGAAGAGCTGGGAATGGAGGGGCGCGGGGGACATGGGAGGTTAGGGTTTCCAGAGGTTGAGGGTGCGGAGGAAGGCTTCGGCGCGTTGGGCTGCGGTTGCTGTTACTTCCGGTTTCATGGCGTGTGATTGAATTGGCAGATTGTTAAGAGAGCGAAGACGCGGGCTTCAAGGTTGAGTTCAGGCGTGGAGATTTGTTCGCCACCGTCAAAAAGCCTCCACATCAATTCACCGTCATGACTAATGCCAGAGTCGATGAAGTAGAAGGCGAAGAAGATTTTTTCACACTCTTCCCGGAGTTGAGCGTGATCCGCGCAGGCAGTTGCGATTGCCGCGCAACAGAAAGGGTTATAACCCGTGAGAAGACTCTCCGCTGCCTCGCGGAAGATTTGTTTATGAAATTTTGTGATTTTCATTTGGTGAATTGGAATTGTTTCTTTGTTTCGGACCAGGTGAACCGGCGACCGTCAACGAGCTGACCGCCGATAGGAAAGCCGGAAGAATCAGTCTGCATGGATTTGTAGTTGATTCCGAACTTGTGCCAGTCAGCGGGGAGAATCCTACGAAGTGGGTTAAGCTGCGTTAGGTTAGGGCGAGCGAAGTAGGTGGACATAGGAGTTAGATGTCTGCAACACGGTTAGAGTAACATTCCGCGCAGAGTGTTGCGGGGATTTCTTTGTTATTGATGTCTTGATTGTAGGGGCAAATTGTCTCACGAACAGACGTTTTTGCTTTCTTGCAATCTTCACAGATGAGTGGTTCGTCGATTGGCTCGTCGATTGGTTCAGACATAGAGGTCAGGCGTTAATCGCTGCGAGGGATTGCTGAGCGAGAAGGAGGGTCTGTTGCAGAGAACATTTGTGATTCTCCGTGTCAAACACGATGCGCTTGGTTTTCTGGTCGAGCTGCTTGCCTTGGAAGGCTTTCTCGATCTCGTGCAGTTCGCGGTTGGCCCAGTTGATTTGATTTTCCAGGGACTTGATGCGTTTCTTCAGATTCTCCGGGCGCTTAAGAGCACGGCGCTGACGACGAGCGATCGTGTTGGGGTCGATCTTGCCGGGAATGGGTTCGCCGCGTTTACCGATATTGAACAGGTTTTCTCCGCTGTGCCGGCGGTTCTGGATTTTGCGGAGGCGGAGGTTCTGGGCGTAGGTGTTTTCGGTTTTGCTGAGTTTCATATTGCTATGATTTGGTGTTGGTTTGTTGACGTGCTCTTCAGTTGGAGGTTGTCAGGCTCCAAGACGCCCGAAGGCGTTTCGCGTTTTGGCTAAGAGATAATGTGGTTAACCGCACCTAGCGGTGCTGGAGATTGGAGTTAGTGCTGTGTTGTCAAAAAGTGCTTGCCCGGCTCGGGAGTGACGACTTTGGGCCAGCCGGTGATTCGGAGGCGTTTGAAGAACTCACTGGCGTGCTGGCGGGACTTTTTGATCTCGGTGATTTGCTCGGGAGTGATAGGGCGGAGGTGCGGATGGGTGGTCATGTGGGTTATGTGGTTGGGGAGGTTAAATGGTTACTGTTAGTTCTTGTTTCATTTGAAGAAATTTTTGATTCTCTGGAAGATTGTGGGTTTGTTCACACGGACAGGGTTGCGGTCAAGAAATTCATCGATGTAGTCGATGTTTTCGGGAGCGGTGAAGTAGTTCTCTGACCAAACGACGCACTCTCGACCGAGGTAGGAGATTGTGACTTCGAGACGCTCGTTGGCATAGGTGATTTGCCAACGGGAATTGGGAACGAGGTCAGCGGGAGAGACGGTTGCTGTAAATGTTTTCATGGTCGATGTGAGCTGTGACAATGAGTTGTTCATTGGTTAATATTCAAATTGCTTCTGCATTCGGTTGATAGTTTCTTGCGGGACGCTGTGAATAGATTTGAAGCTACCTTTTACGATGATTTCAACAACATTCCAGCCGGCCTCACGCGCAAATTGAATGTATTGTTGCATTTCCCACTTTTTAACGAAGGTGTTAGCAACTGCGATTGGTTCAGTCTGGTGGATCATTCGAGAAGCACACTTAGCTTGACACCAAAGATGAGCTTGTGGAAGTTTCTCTTTTTCAAACTTGTATTCGCCGGCTTGAGAAAAGAACTGGTCAGCTTCACAAATGTTGTGTTCACTGACCAATTTGCGTGCAAGAGTAGATTTACCCGAGCCGGGAATTCCGCGGATGAGATAGAGTGTCATGGTTTTCCAGTTTGCTGTTGAAGTTGTTTTTGTGCTTTTGCCCATTTTTCTCCTTCGTGCTGAATGACTTTCACAACCAGAGAGAAGAAGAAGAAACAAAAGAGAATGAAGAGCCATTCGGCAAGTCGTTGAAACGGTGGGTCGTTAGTCGTTTTCATGGTAAGTGTAGACTGTCTTTGCTGTCGTTGGTTAAATCAATCCTTTCAACTGGCTCTCTGGCGTAAGTTTCTGCTCAATCATCTTCAAAAGCACATCTTTGTGAGCCTTCCGTGATTCTTTCGGCACTTCCCACAACCCATGAAGATTCAATTCCTTCAATCCCTTCTTCACACCGCCGAGAATGACAAACTTCTGCACGAGGTGCCTTTCTGGCTCTTGACCAAACAGTTCAATCAGCAACCCTCTCGCTTTCTCAAGCTGGCGGGCTTTCTGTTCACTCTCCCCTTTCCAGAACCAATGCTCTGTCTTCTCCGGCTTGTGATGCCCTGTGACATTCCGCAAGCCAGACTTGATTGGCACGTTGTGGGTATCGGCGTATGACCGAGAGAAAGCTTCGCGAGCGAGGGATTGTTTGACTTTCTCGCGGATGATTTGCGGAGAGAGCTGTTTGATTTTGTCGAGAAGGAGTTCCTTTGTGAAAGGGTCGGTTTCGAGGTCAAGACGGTCTCGCAGTTCTCGGTCGAGAGCGATGAGTTTGGAGATTCTGGGGAACATAGTTGTGCGGGTTGTGGTGTGAACTGTGACGTTAGATGTTACAAATCATGCTTATGGAGCCAAGCCATAACGTCGGCATCGGTCATGGACTGGAAGAAAGGCCAGCGGTCACGATTGCGGCGGATTAGATCGATTCGATAAAACAAAGGCCAGCCTTTGATTAGCGCGAGCGTTTCGGGGGCGATTTTGGTAGGCATATTGGTTAGCGCGTTGACGATGGGAACGGTTGTGGTTCAAGTGGGCGGTTTATCGTCTCGTTGGGACGCTCTAGAGGTTAGAGGAAAGTGTTGGT
>OFQX01000117.1_pt1 | contig 25083 bp, 30 predicted proteins | sample 1542951 | NCBI WGS metagenome assembly OFQX01 (sample SAMN07774215, study PRJEB24372) | wastewater metagenome | isolation source: WWTP Novara (Effluent) | place: Italy: Novara | collected 2015-12
TGGGCACGGACATCCTGACTCTCACGCAGGCGTAATTGGCGATGATCTTTCGCGGCCCCAACACCCATCACGGACGGGGATCGCCCGTGGTGTCACCGACACTTGGCGCGTTGACCACTGCTATCGACGGCATGGCTGCGGGGGCTTGGCTCAATTGGACTGCATCCACCAACGTGCAGCACATCACGGACGCCACGTGCGCTGACGCTGGCACCTACGCATGGCTTGAGTCATCAGCAAACTATTTCCTGACCAACTGGCCAGGCAAAATGACATGGGACGCCACCCGCAAACAAGTGTTGCTTACTGGGTGTGCGCAGGGGTTTTCCAGCGAGGCGCCTGCGGGAACGCACTCCAGCGCGTTGTACCTGGATGTGACGACCGGCCAGTTCAGCAAAACGTGGAACCCCATGGCGTCAAACCTGGGGCACGTTTACGACTCCAACTGTTCGCGCCCCCTGGGCAATAAGGTCTACCGTTCACCTTATGGCAGCAGCAGCGCACTTTATGAGTGCGACCTGACAACCCGTGTATGGGCGTCGGTTAAAACCATTTCGTCTTTGTCGCTCGGCTCCGTCAACGAGATCGAGGTATTTCCTGAACTCGGCGCGTCTGGCTCGGTACTCCTGCTCAATGATGCAGGCAAGCTTTGCCGCTGGGACATTGCCACGGATACCTTATCCACTATCGGCACCTATGGCGGAATTGGCAGTTACCCATCAATCCATTACTGCGCAGGGTATGTTGTGTTCGGTGGCGGTTCCACGGGTACCACGTTTCGGAAAATTGACAGCGCAGGCACAGTCAGCACGATCTGTTCGGCGCTTACCGCCGGGCTGGCCGGCACTGGCGCGGGCGTCAACACACCAATGTGTGCCGACCCAAGCGGTCTCGGGAAATCTTGGGCCTTCGTGCCCGCTGGTAGCGCGTTTTCGCTCGACCACACCTCCGGCACATGGACCGACCACGGAGCCGTGAGCGGCATCAATACCGCATCGCCTGTTTGCGCGATTCAAGGACACAGCGCATTTTTGTTTTACGTGGGCGCTGGCCGTGCAAACAGCACGACCAGCAACTGTCAAGTTTGGATATTTAAGGCACCGTAATGGCACTATCACTCAACACCGGACACGCACTTTACGGGGACTTGATCCGACTGTACTGCGTCGATGATGACAACGTAATCAAGGATTTAAAGGGCGACACCTGTACCCCTCATGCAAATGTGACGCAAGGCACTGGCACCTATGGTAGACACTTTAGAACGGTCTTAAACGGTTCAAACGGAGAAGGTGTCGCGCTGACAACAGGCTTTGTCCGAAAGCCTACCTCTAACCCCGTTGGCACTACGTTTGTGGTGATCAACGCTGGTAATTCCCGCGTAAGCCGGGGCTATGTGTTTAACGATACGAATTCGAATGCTTGGGGGCCGGCAGTTTATACGGGTGATGTTGTCGGTCTGGTGGTCGGCACAGGCACACCCGGCGCGTTGGGAACTACAGACATTATTGGAACTGGGGCGCATTCTTTCGGGGCCGCTGTCAACGGTACATCAGGCGGCAAGGTATTCAGGAACGGTGTCACAGAAAACTCGACTGCAGCCAATCAAGGCAACGCCCACGAAACGGAATCAGTAACGTACATTGGCGGGCCGAATTCTGGTGGCTACGGTGCTTTTGCTGCTGACTTTGTTTGGGTAGCGCACTTCCGCAAGTACCTGTCAGACGCGGAATTGCTGGACCTGCACAACAGTCTAGGGGCATCAAATACCTTCGGCCTTGTGAATGCTGGAGACACGACAGCCCCCACCTTGACCAGCCCCACCGGCACGCAAACGGGCTCAACCACCGCCAGTGGAACCGTCAGCACCGACGAGGGCAACGGCACGCTGTACTACCTTGCCAGTGTCAACGCCACAGAGACAGCGGCCACAGTCAAGGCGGCGGCAAGCCAAGCGGTATCGGCCACCGGGTCACAGTCGGTCAGTTTCACAGGTTTAGCGGCCAGCACCACCTATTACGCCCACTACTGCCACCGGGATGCGGCGGGCAATGACTCCACCGTGTCCAACTCAGCGAGCTTCACCACGGCAGCGGCGGCAAGCGCCTACGCCCCACGGCTATTCACCCCCCGCTCAGGCATGGGCAGCAACTTTTTTGGAGCACGATAAATGGCAACCTACAACACCCCCAAGCGGGCCACCGCACACAAGTTTTACGTCGCGTTGGTGGACCAGTCCAACACCAAGCTACTCAAAGCAAACCCCACGCTGGCCGCTGGCGATGTGCAGGTCAGCAAAGACGGTGGCGCATTTGCAAACATCACCACACTGCCAAGTGCCAGCCCGGCAAGCGGGCGCGCCTTGATGGTAGACCTGTCGGCCACCGAGATGACGGCTGACAACGTAGTGGTGCAGTTTGTGGATGCCGCAGGCGCTGAGTGGTGCGACCTGTTTGTCAACCTGCAAACCACGGCCCGGCAGATCGACGATTTGGCTTACCCGACCACCACGGGCCGCAGCTTGTTGGTTGACGCAGCAGGCGCAGTGCCCATCACGACCAATCTCAAGAAAAATCAGGCGCTGGCCAAGTACCAGCTCTTGATGACCGACAGCACCACGCACAACCCGGCCACCGGCAAGACCGTTACCGTGACGCGCTCCATTGATGGCGGCGCATTTGCTGCGACCACAGCCAGCACGGCCACCGAGGTATCGGTGGGCATGTACTACATTGACCTTAGCGCGGCAGACCTGAACGGCAACGTGGTCACACTGAGAGCCACTGCCACCGGCTGCGATGACCTGTTCATGACGCTGATTCTGGAGCCATAAATGCAGCGCATCTGGCACCGCGCTGGTGTTGGCGTCATTGCTTGGCGGCAGGCTGGCGCAGCCACCACCACCGCCACGCTGGCTCCCCGCGATAACCACCGGCGTATGGTGGGGCGCGGCACCACGCGGCCAGTTGTTGGGTTTACAGCGTCGGGTACGGTTATCAGCGCCACACCGGGCAGCGCGGCGGCCAATGGGGTTGATGCGGCGCTGGTGTTATCCACGTCCATTGCTGGACTGGTTGGTAATGCTGCGGCTAATGGCGTTACAGCCAGTGTTGTCAACGGATCGGCGTCGATCAACACCACCGCAGGCAATGCCGCAGCGGCGGGGGCTACTGCGTCCATCTCTAATGGGCTGGCTGTCTACCCTGACCCATCCACTGTGTTACTTGGCGTCAGCTACGGCCCCACCGGGGTGGAGTACACGGGCACATTTGCAGTGCCAAGCGCAAGCGACATCGCCACGGCCGTCCTTGCTGCGCTCAACGCTACGACGATTCCGGTCGACACCCGCAAAATGAACGGGGCGACCTTGCTCGGAAATGGTACGGCAGATAACCAGTGGCGGGGTGCGTGATGGGCGGGTTCTCCCCACAGGCTTTCAGTACGACAGCCTTCAGCATCTTGGCCTTCTCGCTCGGAGAGTTGATTGCCGCCATCGAGGACAGCGTCAAGGTTCTGAGGAACTTGCGCGTGTGGCTTGTCACGCCAGAGGTGCGTGAATGGTTGACACAAACCTTGTCTTGGTCGGGGTCGGCAGGCTACGGCCGGCTGTGGTTGGCGGATGCCGCGCTGCGCTCCTGGGCGCCACAGGCTCCTGAGCGGGATTGGCTAATTTAATTTTCTGGAGTTGGTATGCAAACTATTGGACCGTTGGAAGTTGGTGAGATCAAGGATGTGAGATTTGACTTCTCAACAGAGGCCGCGTCCGCCACAACCCTGTCAACGCCTACGGTAACCTGTGTGGTGCTGGACGGGACAGACGCTTCGCCCTCGGCAGTCCTGTCAGGGTCAGCCACGGTGTCAGGCAAAGAGGTAGTCCAGCGGATTCAGCCAGGCGTCGTGGGCTGCACCTACAAGCTTCACGCTTTCGCCACCGACAGCTCAGGCCTTCGCCACCACATCGCCGCCAAGATGAGCGTCGTGGCGGGTTGATTCTCGGTATAGGTTTTAGTGTAGGTCTGTGAGCTTTTGTGGCCTATCTCATTGGAGGGCCTAGACTTACCATTGAACTACACCCGCGCTTCGTAACCTATTGATTTTGCTGGGGTTTCTGCGCTAAGTACTTGATTTTGCGAGGATTTCCACGCCAAACCTACACCTTGCTCCAGTACCTGCGCCCATCAAAACCTATCTACACTTACACTCTAGGTATAGGTTTAGTGTAGGTTTTGCTTTCCTATACTGAGCACCTATACCAACACCTGTGTAGGAGTATATCGAATGCACTTTGACGCGCGGGCAGCCAAGCTGCTCAAGCCTGGCGAACACCTGATCGTTGACGGCTGCCCAGGTCTACGTCTGGAGGTATCCATCACTCGCAAGACTTGGACCTACCGGTACCGCAATGCTGGCGGAAAGCTCAGGCAAGTCTCCCTTGGTCAGTGGCCGGCCATGTCCGTGCAGGTCGCTGTGGTCAAGTGGCAGGAGTTGCGCGACCAGCGCGAGTCTGGCGTCGACCCCAAGCAAACTAGGGCGGAAGCGAAAAAACCTACGCCGGAAACCTACGCCGTGAAGGACTTGGTGCGGGAGTACCTTGCCGGGCACATTGAGGGGCACCGCAAGCCTGCGGGTGCGCTGGCGGTGCGTCGGTCGTTCGAGAGGTTGCTGGAGGATGAGCCTGACTTTGCCAGCCTGGCGGCGGCTGACCTGCGCCGGGCCGCCGCGTTCGAAATCCTTGACCGGCGCAAAGGCACGCCGACAGCGGCGGCCAAGCTGCGTTCGTTGCTGGGGGCCGCCTGGGACTATGCCATTGAGTCTGGCAAGCTCGATGACAGGGTTCCGAACCACTGGCCGGTGGTGATGAAGGGTCGGCTAAAGAGTAGGGGGAAGACCTTGGAGGGTGTGCACGTCGGTGCGCGCCGGCGCGTGCTCAGCGCTGCGGAGGTCGGCACGTTGGTCAGGTGGCTGCCAAATATGCACGCCCTGGGTCGGGATGCGCTGGTGATGTATCTGTGGACTTGTACGCGGGGGGTGGAGATTTTGGCGATGCGCCCGGAGCACGTTGGTCAGGAGGCTGACGGTTGGTGGTGGACGGTGCCGAAAGAACTGACCAAGAATTCCAGGTACGTGGACGCCGTGGCGCTGCGCGTGCCGCTGCTGGGCAGGGCTCTGGAGGTCGTTCAAAGAAGGGTGAGCGGGATTGGGTCGTCAGGCTTGCTGTTTGAGGATGTGCGCGGTGAGCAGTACGAGCAGAAGGACCTCTCGACTTACATCTACAGCTTGCAACCTTACTCGGAGAAGGCCAAGCGCCGGGAGGGGAGGGGCCTGGAGTGCCCCGTCACCGACTGGACACCCCACAACTTGAGGCGTACCAGTAGGACCTTGCTGGCGTCAATCGGGTGCCCGGACGAGGTTGCCGAGGCTTTGCTGGGGCACCTCCCGGAAGGGGTCCGGGGAATCTACAACGCATTCACCTACGACAAGGAGCGTAGGTTGTGGTTGACGAAGCTCGATCAGTTGCTAGAGACGTTGGCTGGATTGCCCGCCCTACCGTAGGCGCTGTTCACGGGTGGGAGGTTGTCGGCGATCGGCCGTTCGTCCGCCCAGGCCTCCAGTTCGCTTACTAGCCAACCCACGCGCCGGCCTGATAGTTGTCGGGGTCTTGGGAACCCCTCCTTGGCGATCAGCTTCTGGATGGAGGACTCGGACAGCGCAACGAAGTCACTTACTGCAGGCAGGTCCAGGAATAATGGTTTGATAGATGCACTCATGATGTTATTTTTCTTCTATGAGATGGTGTGGCCCAAGCGGGGCCACGGCGCTTACTTACTCTTTGAAAAGCTCTGGGTGTAGCGATCGGGCTGACCCTGCCAGCCACGGCTCACGCCAGATGATGCTGACGGGCCCGATCCAGACCTGGGAGAAGTTAGCTCCCCTCGTTCGCATGTACCCGAGGCCATCCCATCGACACCTCCAGGTACCCGTCAGGGCCTCCCACACGTAACCGAACCAAAACCAGTGCCACTCCACTTTGAACCTTACACAGAGCGGAAGGTCAGGGTGTTCAATAGTTTCCATGCTCACTCTCCCAAAGTAATGATGTGGTCAGCCACGTTTTGCGAAACGTCCTCGTGAGTCACGAGCAGCACCTGCTTGAACCCGACAGCGACGAGGAACCCGAGCAGGGCTTCCGTACGGGTCTGATCCATGCTGGCACAAGGTTCATCGAGCACGAGGAACGGTGCCGATGGCAGGAAGGTGCGAACCAGGGCGACCCGAATGGCCAGACCAAGGATGTCCAGGGTTGAGCCCGACATCGTCGCCACCGGGTGTCCGTCCACCAGGAACCCGTCAGCGGTTTTGCTCACGACAGAGGGTGTGCCACGCATCTCGCTGAAGTAACTGGACACCGAGGTGAGAACTATGGCCCACAATTTATCGGCTATGGCCGGCCGCGCCACACGCACCTTCTTGAGCAGGGCGTTGTTGAAGTCAAGTGTGGTGAGCGCTCCGCGCGCCGTTGTCAAGGCTTCTTGCGCCTGCTCCGTCTCCTGCATCGCCCAACCCCACTGGCGCTGCGCCTCGTTGAGGTTGGCTACCCTGGTGTTCAGCATCGAACGCGCTTCGTCGAGGGTCTCCTGGGCTTCATCGAACGCTGCGCGGGAGGCTTGCAGGGTTGCAGCAGAATCTGCCTCATTTTCAGGCACTCCAATTTCCGCCAAACGAATTTTCACGGCGTCCAGTTCACGAGCAGCGAATTTGACGGTCTCGTCTGTCTGGACAAGCTTGCGTTGGTGCTCGTTGGCGGCACTGACTTTGCTGCGAATGGCGTCGATCAGGCCGTCGTAGTTAGGTTGTGTGCCGAGCACTGGAACCTCGCCCTTCCACGATAGCGCTGGCGGGTAGAGGTTGTTGTCGATGTCCAGGTAGGCTGCGTATTTCTGGGCGGCGGCCAGAATAGGGCGACCAAGGGTTTGGATTTCCTTGAGTCGCTTGAGCTCTTTGGTGTGCCCGTTCTGCGCCTTCTCAGCAGACGCAAGGTCCGCATTGACCGAGTCCATGGCGGCCTGCAGCTCGGCATTCTTGGCCTTCACCGCTGGCAGGTCGCTGAAGTCTTGGCCGCAGAAGCCGCAGTTGCCGCTGCTCAGTTTGGCCTGAAGCGCAGCGAACGTGACGTCACCCTTTCTGAGCTGCTCACGCGCCGCGTCCAAACCTTCTTGAGACATCTGCAGGGCTTCCTGCCACTGCTGCGCAGTGCCTTGGAAGTACTTGACGCCGTCGGCCTGGTTCAGAGGCTCGCTCAGCGCGGCGTAGGCTGCTGCGGACTCGCGAACTTTTGAGAGGTCAGCCTTCTTCTGCAGCAGGTACTGGATTTCTGCGTCGGCGTTGGCCGGTGCGGTCACCGAGTTGGCCAGCAAAACCTGCTGTGCGTCGAAGGCTTGGCGCAACCTCGCCTCGGCCTGAGCCGTCTTGGATGTCAGAGATTTGAACTCGTTGGCCTGGGCTCGCACTGAAGCGTCGACTTCCTGCGCGGCGGCCTGCGCTGCACGAGACTTGTCAACCTCAGCCTTGGCCAACGCAACTGTGCTCTCTGAGCCCTTGATGCTGGCACCCAAGGCGTCGAAGTCAGGCTTGACCATTTCCCGGGTGCGCTCCAGGCGTGCGCTGGCAGCGTCGATCCGGGCCTGCGCGGATGCCGAGCTGCCCAGTGTCAACTTCTCCTGCATCAGCTCGATCAGGTTGTCGATCTGCGAGAACTCTGCCAGGCGCTCGATCAGCTCCGTGGTCGCTTTCGGGCCAGCCTCCAAAGCACCTCTGATGTCCAGTTGAGTGGACAGCATCAACTTGGCGGCGCTGTTGGCGTCTACCTTGAGCAAGCGGGACATGAACGCGGTGACCTCTGTCTGCCCGGTCACCATCTGGTCGCCGTAGACACACTCGGCCCCAGGCTTGCCACGGGACACCGTGTAGTTGACGCCGTCCACAGTGAGTTCGAGGACAACTTTCAGGGACGCCACGGGTGAGCCCCAGGTCACAGCGTCTTCAAGGCTTGAGCGGATCGCCTTGACACCGAAGAGGGCGTAAGCGATCGCTTCGATTGCTGTGCTCTTGCCGGCCTCGTTGCTTCCACGGATGGCAGACAGACCTTCACCGAACTCGAAAGTGGCGTCAACGTGTTTGCGAAAATTTGTGAGAGTGATCTTATTCAGCATTTTTAAACTCCAACCCTTTTCTGAACTGTGCCCAGCCAATGAAATTGCCGCTGGCACCGAAACCCAAGGGGCCTGCACATGCTTGATGCTCGACGGGCGAAGAGTGCATCGGGACGCTGCCAACCAGGCGCTCGTACAGCGCGAGGTCTGCCTCTAGAGACGGTGAGGCGCCGTCATGCGTTAGATACGAAACCCTGGCGCAGCGGGCTGCACTCATCTTGGCCAACGTCGTTGGCGGGTAGGCCACACGCTCCTCTGGTGTCACATACGGCAGGTGCCAACCAAGCTCGTCGTAAGGTGTGTTTGGGCGCCTGAAGGGGATGCTTTCGCTCATGGCCCTGGCCATCGCCTGCGCCAACAACTGGAAGTGCGGCTCGGCATCCTTGTGGTTTCGCAGAACGAAGAAGTTCTCCCACTCGGTGGCGGTGACGATGGTTCGCATCCACTGGAAGGGCTCCAGCAGGCGGTTGGCAACCTGCTTGTGAACCCCTAGACCCATCAGTTGTTGGGCCCGGTTTGCGGCGTCATTCGCAGCCTTCTTCCAGACGTCGATCGCCTCCAGCATGACCGGGTAGGCGACCTCGTTGCTCGCCTGCATACCGGGCTGGTTGGCTCCCCAGTGCATGGGGACGACTGGGTCGTCTCGAACTTGATCAATCATCTTGGCCACCGGGATGGCGCGGGATGACATTGCGTTGCGAGAGAAAACCCTGTGAGTCATGAACTCCCCGTGAATAAATCTTGGGTAGGACAGCTCAAGTGTCGTCAGGCGGTTGCCGCCCGGGGACATGGAGTCTTCGATAATTTTTGCACTGATGATCATAGGGAATTCCAGAAGTTGGTTGAGATGGGTTGTGCGTGTGCGGCAAGCTTCAGCGGGTCGTCACCCGTCCAGACGCGGCCGTCGGGAGCGATAAGGGTCCACTTGTCGGTGGGTGGGAATGACTCTTGGACCTGCTTCATCTTGTCAAGCACGTCCTTCATTGCTTGCAAGGTGGGCACTGGGTTCACCACCGGGTTGTTGGACGACGTTGCCATGTTGGCCAGGAACTTGGTTCGTTTGGTGTGTTTCATTTGGGTGATAGTCCAGTTCAAGTTGGGCGCACTCGGCGCAGACAATTGCCCGCTGCGCGAGAGCCTTCTCGCAGCAGCGGTCGTAGGAGATTCGCAGGGTCACATCTCCCCCGCCAAGAGTTTGCGAACGCAGGCCGCTTGGTCTGGGTCCAACGTGTCGATGAGCATCTGCAAAACACCCACCGATCGGATGTCTTCGACCGATGCAGCCAACTCGTCAGCACCCGCCACACCTTCAACCTTGACTCCGTTTGTGACAACGAAAGCCTTGGAAATCTGTCTGAACTTGCTGATCGCCTTGATGACGCTGGGCGCCTCCGCCGCCGTAGCGTCCCCACTGACACGGATGAAGAGTGGTCCGTCCGGCGCCTTTGCCAGGTCACGCCAATCGACTTCACGGAAGCCGCCGACGTCGTCCTTGAAGGACCATGTCGGCACCAACTCCATGTCGTCGCCGTCGATCACCAGCGCGTATTTGCGGCCGTCCTTCTGGCCTTCGCCGTGGACAAGGCAATCCGAAACGGACTGGCTAAAGTTATTCCCGACGATGATGACTTTGTCGTTCATCAGGGTGCGGCCCTGGTGTTCGTGCCCCAAGACCAACGTCATACGCTTGACAAGCTCTTTGGCCTGGGCTCTTGTGATGTTCAGCGAGTGGTCGGACTCCGCCGCGAAGGTGTTGTCGAAGCAGCAGTGAAGTGCGAGGTACTTCACACCGTCAGGAACACGGCCCAACTCCAGATCAAAAATTTCCTGGTTGGAGCAGTGAGGCAGAACGTAGATGTCGTCGATCAGCGTTGGTTTCGACACCAGCTTAAACCTCGTCGGGTACTTCATCTCAAGGAGGGCGCCGATAAAATCCACCGTACCGAGTTTGCTGGAGTCCTTGCTAACGTCGTGATTTCCTCTTCCCCAGACGATCTCCTTGTCTTCGTTCTCCGACAGGAAGTCGTCGGCCGCCCGGTAGATTTCGATTGCTTCGCTCAGTGGCACACTGTACTGGTCGGTAAGGTCGCCATTCACAATCACACGCCCACAGTCGAGCGTCACAGCCATACCCAGAAGCTCCCTGTGTTTTCGGTGGGCATACGCCCTCAGTTCTTCAAGGCTCGTGGATGTTGTCCCGCCTGTTCGGTTGACCCCCAGATGAAGGTCGGATATAGCTAGAGTTTTCATGTGAGTGATCCTTTCTGAGCCCTAAGAGCGTTGAATAGTTTCTCTACCGACCATTTATTTTTCAGCCTGTACCAAAGCGCGTGGTAGGGGAGCCCGCTTAGCTCCGAGGCCACTACCAGGGGTACCTGAGACCCTTGGTAACTGACCATCCGGTTGCTTGACTTATTCCTCTGGTTCTCTTTGCAGGTGACCCACCTACAGTTCTCTTTGCAGTAGCTCCCGTTGTTGTCAATTCGGTCAATTTGGGCGTTCTCGAATGGGCGGTCACCCATGTCTTCGTAAAACAAGTTGAAGTCCAGCCACCTATCGCAAACAGATATTCCTCGTCCCCCGTACCTGTGGAATGCTGGAGAAGTTGGGCTTAGGCAACGAGCCTTGATTGAGTACCAGATTGCATAGATGCTTGTGTCGGTAAGGCCGTGCGTTGTGGCCTTCTCCGACCTATGCTCTGCTCTAAAACAGCCACAGCTAACGGTGTCTCCTCTTCTAAGGGAGTCAGACCTTACCGACTTCTCCACCCCGCACTCACAAACAACTCTCCAGTAGCAGCCCGGCCGCCTGGCCCTGTCCAAAGCTATTACCTTCAGTTTTCCAAATACGCGCCCGGTTAAGTCATGCACAATTTTTGCGCTCATTTTCGTTTCCTTTCGATCTTGTCTTGTTCAGCCATTGCCACGAGCTCTTTGTGTGGCTTCTTTCGTAAGGTCTGGCACGCTGGGCACATGCTTCGTCGGGTGCCAGACTTCAGGTGGAACATGTGCTTGAAGCCCTCGTCGGGCTTGAAGGTCGAGCAATATGCGCAGTATTTGTCTTTCATGCGACCTGCCTCGGGAAGTCGTGGCTGACGCTCGCCAGGGCATCCCCGCACGTTGTGAACGTGGGCACTTCAGTCAAGTTCCATGAGCCTTTGTCACCGCCTTCTGCAAGGTACGGAACACCTACGCAGCGCCACTTCTTGAGCGTGCTGTGGAAAATCAGGACGTAGCTCTCGCCGCCGCACTTCTCGCGCTTTCTCAGGCGTGGGAGTTGAGGGACCTTGTCGCGCGCCAGGCGGTACTCGTGCTCGGTCTGCTTGACTTCGATGAGCCCGTGGCTTACCTCATAAGTCCCCGAGCAGAAGTACTCAAAATCAGCCGGCGCGGACTTGATGATCCGCCCCGCAGCCTTGGTATCAACCAACCGGTTGAACTCTCTGTGGGTGTCCATTGAGGCCCACCACTGCAGGTAAGCCTGCACCTTTGACTCAGCGTAAACGCCACGATTAGCGAAGCCCATGAAGCGCCTCCCGTCTTGGAAACGCACTGGCCATGAGGCTTCGGTGAATCTGTTGTCGAAGGCAGCCGCAGGACAGGCTGGAGCCCGCCGCCAAGTTCTTTGTCAGTACCTTGCGGGTGTTCCCGCAGTCACAGACGCAAGTCCAAGACTTGCCGTACTCTTTGCTCAGGGTCCATCGCCCTATCTTCTGGTTTGTTCTCATTCTCAATCTCACCTTGTTGTAGTTTTTGTGTGAGTTGCGTCAAAAAGCTTCCCTGTGAACCTCCGCAGGATTACGGCGGTTCACAGGGTTGCTGCTCAGATTTACGAGCCTCTCGGCTCGGGAAGGTCACCAAGGAAAGAATTGCCCTGGCCCCTCCTGCTGGAATTTTTGTGCCAACCCCCTACTGAGAAAGGTCGGCCACGCACATGTCCAGCTCGCGCACCCGTCAATGTCCCCGACGGGCAGGGTGGTGAGTGATCATCTGTTCATCCAAGACCGTGGGTAGAGGCGGGGCCCAGAGGCAAACTTCCCCAGGGCATCCCGCATTTCGTTGATCTCAGTGACAAGTTTTAGGGTGAAGTCTTTCTCCTCTTCCAACTGCAGGGTGAGGCGGCCGATGATTTCGTCGCGCAGGTCTTTGGCAGGCTCGTCGAACATGGGTAGTTGGTTCATGACAAGTCCTGTGGCAAGCGGTGGGACACGTAGGTTGGGAACCTTGGAAGGAGTTTTGTGCCGTGAGTCATGGTCTTTACCTTAGCCACATGCCCCACGATTTCGTGCTGGTTCGCGAAGTAGTGGGCAGCCTCCTTGACGGACATCTCGCCGCTGCCAGCCGTCACCGCCAGACCCTTGGCGAACAGCAGCTTGCCAGTGAGTGGGCAATGGAAGTCCGCCAACATCGTGCCCTGAATGGAGCCGACCTGGCCATTGGGCACCATGCCGGCCTGGGCACTTGAGCGCTCGGTGCGCCCCAGCGTGTTGGTCTTGGCCTCGTTCCCGTTCTTCTGCCCTTCGGTGACGCCGGTCACCAGTATTTCAAAGTCACCCCAAGGCTTAACACGCCACAACTCCTGACCTTTCTTGGTGGCGCGGCCCTCTTTGTAGACGGCGTCGGGGTTGCGGATGATGGTGCCTTCGTAGCCTTGTGCGGCGAACTCGGCGATGTAGTGGGCCAGGGTCTCAGCGTCCGAGGCCTTGTACATGGGGACCAACCGAACCCGTGGGTGGTTCAGGTTCGTGACCTTCACGTCAAGGCGTTGGTAGCGCTCAAGGTAGTCCAGCCCGACCGTCTCCGGCGTGACCAAGTCAAACACCCACCACGTGAGGTCAGGCATTACCGTCACACCCTTGAAGCGCCCCATGGCGCCGGTGGTCAAGCTGCACAAGCGTTCAGTGCTGTTGGGCTTGTCGCCCAGGATCATCTCTCCATCGAGCCCGACGAACTCCGGCTGGCTGAAGTACTTGGTAATCCCGAAACCCTCGAAGGGGTCAAGGCTGCGGCCCGTCAATGTGCCCTTCAGGTTCAGCGCCCTGCACCCGTCTATTTTTGGCTGCACGATGCAGGGGAACTTGACCTTGTCGAGGATGGCGTCTTCTGCAAGTTGAGGCTTCATTTGACCTCCCGAACAGCGTCTGCCAAGTTGTTGATTGCTCTGGCGATCAGCAACATCCCGTCGTAGTGCTTTTGGCTCGCAAGCTCCATCGCACCCATCCCCTTGGTGGCCGCATCGCCGAACCCGAGCCTGCGCCCAAAGGCTTCCATTACCTGGGCGTGGTCGGATATAGCCGCCACCATACTTACGGTCTCATTGAATGGGGTTTTCGACGAGAAGACTGCGCTGGTGGAGTCTGCAACTGCTTTAATTTCTTCCATACTAATTTCCGTTTCTGTTGTTGTTATTGGAAAAGTTTTGCGATGGCCTTCTTGATGACTTCAGCATCGGGCACGGTGCCGATGTCTACATCACAGGCGAAGGTCTTGCCTATTGCGATGGAGCTTTCCAGCGGAATCTTCATCGTTGAGTACTGGGCCACCATGCAGGCGTGGGCCTCAGCAATGAACTCGGCGGCCTGGTCTTTGTGGGCCGAGAACACCAACTCATCGTGGATCGGGCACAGGAAAACGGCGTCGTACTTGCCAGTCACAATCCCAGACTGCCAGACGCGAGCCATGGCCAGCTTTGCCATCTCGGCTCCACTGGATTGAGTCCAGAAGTTGCCAACCTGGCGCTCGGCTGAGGCGCGCTCCCACTTGTTCTCGTTGGAGAGGGCCTTGGCAAGGTGCCTGCGGGCGCCCATCATGGTCTGTGCGTAGCCCAACTCGTAAGCCTGGGCCTGCACACGCTTGCTCCACACGCCGATACCCGGGAATGCTTCGTCCCGCGCGTCGAGGAATGCCTGCGCGATCGACTCTTCGCACATCATGGTCTCGGCAATCTTGGGTGCCATAGCGCCATACTGCGAAGCGAATCCCACTGTCTTGGCGTCGTCACGCAGCTTCTTTGCCTTCGCCGCAATCACAGGGTCAGCAGACTTGCGCATTGCTTGAAACTCTGCGTAAGAGACCGCCTGACCCCACATGTAGGGCGCTGCTGCGATGGCGGCAAGTGAGTGCATGTCGCGTAGGTTGTCGCCCACGTAGCAAGATGTCATGGCCTCATCACCAGACAACTCAGCACCAAGCCTCAACTCCTGACCCTGGAAGTCCAACGACACCACGACAGCGTCTCTGTGGTGTGGCAGCAACACCTCGCGGAACTTGGCACCGTCACCTTTGGACGGGAGCTGCTGCACGTTGGGGCTGCTTGCTGAGTAGCGCCGAGTCACCGCCTGGGCTTGGTTCAGGGACGGGTGAATCCGGCCGTCGCGCCAATGCGGGATCGCCTTGTAGGTCTTGTAGAACAGGTTGCGCCGGGTCTGCACTTCCTTGATGTCCTTGTAGGCCTTCAATACCTTCTTGACTTCGTCGGTCAGGTCGTCCAGCGCCAAGGCTGTGTCCACTGCGGTGTCGTCGGTGGAGGACTTGCTGATCAGCGCGTCATGTTCCTGCGGGGTGAACTCGACAACCTTGCCGTCCTTCTGCTGGCGGCGCTTCTTGAAGGCTGACACCATCACCTCGTCATTGCGCTGGTTGTCAGTGAGCTTGTTGACGATGCGCGGCGTGATGCCCAAGGTCTTGTAGAACAGTTGCTGTATCTGCTTCGGGCTGCCGAAGTTGATTTTGGGTTCGCCAGTGAAGTGCTGCTTGATCAGGCTGTTCAGTGCATTGACGTCGTTCTTGGCAATGATCTCGGCCAGCAGGTCGGTGATGCCGTTGTCGGGAAACTGCTCTCGGATGTCGAACGCGATCCCGTCGAGCTTGCGCTTGCGGGTGGTGAACTCGTCACCCAACAGAATCGACACCGCCAGCTTGGCGTCCGATGGTTCAATCGAACCCTCGAACTCTGGGCACGCAGTGCCTTCCCAACCCTTGGTCATCAGGTACTCGCGCAAGGTCTTCCATGCGGCGTCGTAGGTTGCATCGTCGCGCTTTTCCATGTCACGCAGAGTGGCTGGAGAAATCTTGATACCCTGCACAAAGGCAAGGCTGGTCAAGTATTCTGGGAGCGTCTCGACCTCCAGGTACACATTCCAGGTGTTCTCCAGGTCCATCACAAATTTGTAATGGGTGTGCAGCGCGGAGGTGCAGATGGTGTCATCTGCCCCGTAATCGAAGACGTCATAGGCTGGTAGTTCGCGCATTTTGTACTCGCGCGTCTCCCACGACTCGATGACAGCGGGGATTTTGTGCAGTACGTATTCGACAGTGATCTCGCCGGTGTCGGCGTCAATCGACTCCTGTGGAACTTGCTCTTCTGAGGCAGGCACCAATTCTTGGTTGAATGCCTTGATCACACGCCCACCTGTCAAGGTTCCTACCGGGCCCGACTTCTGGGTCGTCTCCTCGTAGGTTGCCTGCTTGTACCCGAGGTGGTGCAGGCTGCGCTCCTTCAAGCCTTTCTTCAGGTTCTCGTCGGTGTAGGACGCGCCGACCTTGGTGTCGATGGCGTTGGGCACCATGCCGTACCACCCGTTGTCCTTCCACTTCTCGCCCCAGGTGCGGTAAAGCACCGAGAACTCGAATTGGCGGTTCTGGATGACGGTGTGCATTTTGTCGCTGGGTATCAGTTCACACATCTCCCGGCACTGGTCGACCGTGATGTTGTCGGTGTCCGCATGGTCCACGCTCATGTAGACCGTGTGCTGGGTGTTGTCACCGAACGTCAAGCTCATGCCAGTCAACTCGTGACCCAGAACGTCGATGCGGTCGGAGTCCGGGGCCTTCTTCACCGACTCCAGCCACTCGTCAGACTCTTCCGACGATGAGGTTTCGATGTCCAGCGAGACGAACGGGGAGGTGCCCACCACGTGGGCGAAACGCTCTTTGACACCTGCGTAGTTCTTGGCTGTCACCAGCGTCTTGGTGCCGTAGAAACGGCGGAGTTCAGGTGATTGAAAGCCCTCAGCACCCCACTGCTTGACCATCCCAGCGCGCACCTCCAAGGGGCGGTCCATCGTGTTGATCTCGTCGGTGAACAAGCTGGCCACGCGCCAAGAGGTGGTGACCATGTCCTTGTTGTCCAGGACCTTCTGCAGTGACTTGAGATCGCCCACGTTGTCTTTGAGTTCGTGCAGGCAGCCCTCAACGATCATGCGCTGGAACTCTTCAAGCGAATCCACACCGAAGATGCGAACCAGGTCACACCAAGCGACGTCACCGAAGCCCTTGGCGCCAGGGATTTTGTCGGAGGTGTCACCGACCAGAGCCTTGTACAGGGTGATGTACTTGTGGGGGAACGGGCCGTAGGGGTTCTCGTTCATCTTGCCTAGGCGCCACACGTGGGTGTTGCTGTCCACCAACACGGTCAAGTCGCCGTCCGAGGTGATCACCACGTTAGGTTCGTTGCGCAAGGTCTTGCACAGGTAGCCGATGACGTCGTCAGCTTCGAAGCCTTGCTGCTGCACCACGTGGGCGCCGAGGTCCAGCATGCCTTGGGTGCAGATGTCGCGCGCCAGGTTGAGCTGCTCGCTGACCTCTGGGATTTTGCTGCGGCCCTCCTTGTACGAGGGCAAGAAGGCTTGGCGGCGCAGTTTGGCGTTCTTGCCGTCCCATACCAGAATCATCTGGCGCGGTGCGATCTCGAACTCGATGCAGTGTTGGTCGATGGTGGCGAAGAAGTCATCCACCCCGTAGTTGGCGGAGTTAACCTGAACCTTTCGCCCCTCTGGAGTTATAACGGTCTTTCCGTCGTCCCTGTCAATGCCGCCCAGAAGGGCGGAATTCAAAATTGAATTTCCATCAAGGATTAATCTCATGTTTTGTTCTTCTTATCTGAGTTGTTTGCGGGAGCCCCGACACGTTTGCCGTCGAGGTAGGCCCTGCGGTCGCAGGACATGGGCAAGACTCTTGGGTCCAGCCACGATGGGAACGCACTACCCTGTGCCACCTCCTGCACCACCCGAGTGGCCACGCAGTAGGTCAGGGAGTTGCGTGTCTTCAGTACGGTCAGCGTCCCGTTGCGCTTGCCTTCGGACAGCCAGCCGTAAATGAAATTCTTTGAAACGGTTCCCGTCAACGTCGTTGCCGTTGCCGCTATCAGCCCAGCGCGCGTCTTTGGCGTCTTGAGCAGGGCCATCAACATCCGGTTGGTCTGGCGCAACTCGGCAGCTTTCGAGACGGGTTTTGTGGTCATCTTCCGACCCTTTTCTCCAGGCGCTCCTGGCAGTAAAAGCAGCGGATTCGACCCATCTGCAGGCGGGCCATGGGAATCTCGTTTCCGCAGTCGTCGCAGTCAGTGTGCGGCCATGTTCCGTCCGGGTTTTGCACCTGCTGTGGGCGCATACACCATGAGGCGTTTTTGATGGCGTCGTTGGTGCGCTGCTGGGTAAGCTCAGCCGCCGCATCAAGGTTGTCGGCGCCGTTCACTCGTTGCTCCGAAGGATGTCGACGATCTTTCTGGCCTCCCACTGGAGCTCGCCGAGGGTGCCGTCGTTGTCGATCTCGACGTCAATCAAATAGTCGGGCAGCGGCTTCTCTGACTCATGCTGGCCAGCGTCACCGGCAAGGCCTGCGCCGGGCCGGTTGATGCGCACCACCGTCCCACCCAGTCTGCGGATGGCGTCGGCCTCATTCTCATAACGAACGTCGCTGATGACGGTGTCGGGCTTTCCCCGGAACTCCCAGTCTGACAGCGCGCGGTTGATCCAGATGTCTGGGCCGACGGCCTCACGCAGGGCCTTGCCAACATTTTGCAGGGCTCGGCGCCGGGTCATTCCAAGGACTTCGCAGTGCTCCTCCTTGGTGACGTCGTCAAAAAATAGTTGCGCGTCCTCGTGGGCGAGGTACGCCGTGGCAACCTTCAGTGCATCCGCAAATGCGAGGCGGACGAAGCCCCGCTTGATGCAGGCCAGGGCGAAGGCGTCTTTGCCGCTCCTAGCGCGCCCCGTAACTCCGATAAGTATTGTCATGTGCAACTTTCTTGTTATTTTTGTTGTGCAACATGTTGAAGAACCGCCGTACTACGTAACCTCTCGCTATGGAGGCAATCGTGAACAGCGCTGTGATGCTGAGGTTTTCGACGAAGCTCGTCTCGATACCCCAAATCGGTTTGACAGCAACTTCCCAGAGTGCAACGGACACGCCGAAGCCGACGGCCGTGCCCACCAGGGTCTCTACCATGGAGTGCTTAGCAGTTTGCATACTGCAACCTTTCCCACTCCTGCTCGATCAGCTCGCGCCAGCGCTGCAGGGTTTCTTCGCGGGTTACGCGACCTTCCTGAAACAGCACGACAGGACCGAACAGCTTTTTGAACCGGTGAGCGCCCATCAAGCCGGGCACCGCCACCTCGTAGAGCCTTGGCACCACGTCCAGCCCGTCTTCCAGCACCTCAGAGCACTGCTGCACCGCCAAGGTGGCACGGTCGAGCTTTTGGGAGCCTGCCCGGCTGCGCTTGAGCAAGCGGTCAGCAATCTCCGTCCGGTTCTCATACAGCCAGACGTCGTTGATGACTTCTTCCTTCAGGCCCAGGGCCAGAAGGTTGGCTGCGTACTGCAGGGCGGCGGGCAAGGATTCGCTGATGTGCTTGAAGGCAACAAGTTGCCTGTTTCTGGTGCCCGTCGCGGGGAACGGTGTCACTGGCCAGCTCGCATCCGTAGCAGGGGCCTTGGCGGGCACGATGCGGCGCTGAGTGTTGGACCAGCACCCCTCAGAGGTCACCTCGATCAACCCGTTGCCGAGCCGAAGGCAGACACCATTCGAGCCAGAGTAATCGAGTTCCGCGCCCAGCCACTGGCTCGCGGCTGCAAGGATCAGGCCAGGGGCGTACCACTGGTCAGCGTACTTGAAGTGCGTGAACTGGCGACCGGCGTCGGTGTACTCCCCGTAGATCGTGGAGGCTACTCGGCCCGGGTTGGCTACGACACCCAACTCCTGAGAGACGAACTGGTCGTAGGTGGCCAAGAAAGACTTGATGGTTGCAAACGGCTTTGGCAGAAACCACTGGTAGACAGGGAACTGCTTGCCTGGCGTGAACAGGTCGAAGGCTGGAAAGGTCACCGTCTCCTGCAAGCGCGTCGTCTCAAGCATGTGGACGTAGTCCGCATACTTGGTCAGCATGCCCCGCTCAAACAGGCCCTGCGAGATGTCTTGCAGGACCCGAAAGAGGGAAGCCTTGTTAAGCAGATTCGAGGACCGCACGTTCGCCATCCAGATCACGAACCACAGCACGGAACGAGTCGAACTCGCCGCCGGGGTATCGTTTCAGGAGCTTCGCCATATTGACCGCCTGGATGCGCTCGTAGTCGTCGCAGGGGTAGGGGCCGGTGATGTTGGCAAAGTAGGCGAGGACGAGGGCGGTGTTGAGCACTGCCACGAGGTCTTTGGGTTGCTTGCCGTACCCGATCCAACGCTTGGAGTGGTCCAGCAGTTCAGTGCTGAGGGTGTAGACGTTGGTGCATCCAGTCCAGGGTTTGGCGCTGTCGAGGTCGATGCTGACAAACTCCTCGGATTCAACCGGACGCCCCAGGACGTCTTCGATCACTTGGCGCAGCGCCACAATGTAGAACTGCATGTCGCCAAGTTCTTCGAGACCGTTTACCGGGTCCTTGGCGAACTCGTACTCGTGAATCTCGGTGACGATGCCGAGGACGGCATGCGTGAAGTCGCTGGCGGGGGTGCCGCTGCGATTGAACAGTTTGCGGACGAACTGGTCGTAGGTGGGGATTGTGTTTTCACTCATCTTGTTATTCTTATTTGAGTTGAAGGGATAGAGTATAGCGAGTGTCCATGTCCAAGTCAGCCATGTTCTCGCTCATCCAGCGTAAATAACTTCGCGGTGTTTTTGCGAATGGTGTTCCTTTCCATTTGCCGAAAGGCACTGTCTGAACCTCCATCGGCTGGAGCGAAGCCTCAGCGAGTTGCGGAAGAGTCATGTTGGTTCTGTCACAGATATGACGGGTCAACCAGTAGGTGGCCATGATGTCCGCCATAACCCGGTGAGCGGTGCCCTCACGAGGAAGGTCAAGTGCAAACTTGAGGGTGCTCAACTGGTGATTGTCTGAGTCAGGGTAGAGCCTTCGAGCCCACCGTAAAGAACACAACTCCGTGAAAGGCCCGTCAACGTACTCGCCGAGGAACCTGACGTCGAAGGCGACTTTGTGCCCAATCAGCACCGCAGGGCCTGCCAACGGTTTGCCGTAACAGCTTGGATCGTCTGCAGAGAACCACTCAGCTATTGTTGGGTAGGTCTCGCAGTCCTTGTTCGTCAACCCGTGGATGCCTGACGCTGCCGGGCTGATTAACTGCTGCGGGTCGATGATGGATTCCTGAGACTGCAAGATGTTGAAATCCTCGTCAATCTCGATGAACCCTATCTCACAGGCTGCAGCGTTTGTGTCGATGCCTGTGGTCTCACTGTCAATTACATAGTACCTCATGCGTCCCTCGGAGTTGGTTGAAAGGTGTGGAGCTGAGACTTGGCCGATAGGTAGGCCGCGTAGGCCTCTTCTTTGGAGTCAAACAGCCCTATGTGCTTATGCTTCCCTGCGACCCCTATGAACGCTCTCCACTTACTCCTTTGTTTGTGCCAGGTTACCCCCTGTAACCCTGTTCGGTTGTGGGATGGCATTGGCCTGTTTTGGTGATTCTCCGCATGGGTGCATGGGCGTAGGTTTGAATACCTGTTGTCGCTGCGTACCCCGTTGGCATGATCCACCTCATGTTCAGGCCACTCACCAGTCACATACAAAACCGCCAGTCTGTGCTCTGCATATCTGAAGCCCATGAACCCGATGTAGCGGTACCCGCTAGGGCGGTTACAGCCAGCCCGCGAACCAACCGCAACCCTTCGGAGCCCCTTATTGATCCACGTAAACACCCCAGTCTCAGGGTCGTAGTGCATCAATTCCTTCAGTCGATCTTGCGTGAGATCGTTTCTCATCTTCTTCTCCTGAAAAGGGGCGGACCTTCGGGTCCGCCCATGTGGCTTAGATTTTTGCCGGCAGAGTGGCTGTCAAAGAAAGCTTTGTCCACCGGTTCGTTCCTCGAGAAGCCACCTCCCTTACTACAAACAGGGAAAACGGGTCTTCAGGCATCACAAACCCCGGCAGGCCCATCGAGACACAGCGGGCCGTGTCCTTCAGTTCCTGCTGGTAGCGCGAGAACGACGGAATGCTCGTTTCGCTGAGGGTGATCTGGATCACCTTGCCGACGGGGCCGTCACCAGAGTCGGTGGCCAACAGGGCGCAACCCATGTCGATGAACTCGCGCGTCTTGGTCGAGGCGAACTCTTCCTCGGTGCGCAGGTACTCCACATAGTCCGCCACAGGCTTTCCAACCCACGACTTCAGCTCCTCGCCAATGACGTTATCGAGTGTCTTGCCGTCCTTTGAAAACGCGACAAAATCCTTAGTCGATGCTCCGCTTTCTCCCGGGGACACCTCGTAGTGACGCCCCCAAGAGATGATGCGAATCTTCGCCCAACGGCCCAAGTCCTCACCGCCATCGCCGGATTCAACGATAGAGCCGTTGTTGCCTTTGAACGTCCGGTAAGTGCCGTAGTCGAAGGAGCTTGCGTCCTTCATGTCCTCGAATTCACGCTGGAACTGCTTGGCCTTTTGGGCTGCGTCCGCAATTGACAGAGACGTGGTCGCAGCCTTGGTGATCGCCACCTCAGCCACAACTTGCGCCTCTAGCGTTGGCGCGGCAGCGACCACCGTTTCAGCCTCTGGAGCTACTGCTTTCGCAACACGCTCCTCAACTGCTGTATCACCTTGAGCGGAGGTGGTGGGTTCTTGCTCGAATGTCGGCTTCTTGAGTGCCATGATTATTTTTCCTATTCAAGTTTCAGTTAAAACGTTCAACGAGCGGATTTGCTCTTGAACTCCTCAATACCTTCCGCCACCAACTTTTCCAAGTCAAAGCGAAAGATTCTTGCCTGCCCGCTGGTTCTCAGCTTGCTGGAAAGACACATTTTGTCCACCACCGCAGGGTTCTTGCCCATTGCGGAAATGAACGCATCCTGGTTCATGTACAGGGGTGTGAACCCCTTGCGCTTGGCCCATGCAAAGTACTTGACGAAGGACTCCCTCATCAGTATTTCGATGTAGCCTTCGCCGACGATGTACTCGTAGCCTTCACGCATAGCGAACTCGCTCTCAGAGTCCTCGGTGCGTGACATGAGCGCCATGTCGTTGAGTGCCTTGGAGGCCTCACTCATGGCCCCCAGGTTGATCTCTGCTTTGTGGTCGTAGATCGCGCCCTTCAGGGCATCCATGTCAGCCTTGAACTCGCTGCCGAACACCGCTGCAAGGGTGTCGTCAAGGTAGTCCAGTCCCGCCAACACCACTGCCAGGTTGAACACCTGACGGTCGTGGATGGCCTTGTCGAACTGGCTGCGCAGTGAGGCCCGCAGCGGGTCAAGCACTGCCCGGCGGGAGTCCGTGGTCTCGCCCAGGGAGCGGCGCAGCAGCAGTGCACCCAACCTTGGCATGAAGTCCACACCGGCTGACGCATGCTCAAACGCCTGGGTGTGTGCTGCGCTGTCGGCCGGGTTGAACGCGATAGGCAACGAGCGCTGCACGATGGCTGTCTGCATCTCCTGTGACTCACCCAGGAACGCCGTGGGCGCCGAGTAGCTGTACTGGGTGATGTCGCGGAAGGATGTCTCTGAGCCGCCCCGGTTGATACCGCCGCTGGCACCGTGACTTTGGTTGTACAGCATACGGAAGTGCTGCAGCAGGAAGTCCCAACGGGCCTGGCCGATCTCACTTGGTTTGTACTCGTCAAGCACCAGCGGGATGCTGGCGGAGCTTGTCCACGCGCCTTTCAAGGTGAATGGTGTCGAGCTGTTTGGCGAGCACCCTAGCATCACAGGGGTACTCGTGACATGGAACATTCTCGTGAGCATTAACGTTGTCAGGGTCTTGCCTGAGCCAGCGGGTCCGTTGGGGTGCAGCAGGGGGAATTGCTGGTAGGCGGCTTGGTAGAACTGCTTGTGAAAGCAGCTCACAAACCAACCCAGCATCTGCGCTACGATCATTGGGCTGTTGACTGCGAAGAGGGAGTGCAGCCACAGGCGTGTGTCCTCGGTGCTATCGAGCACAGGGCACAGGTGGATGTCCGTCTTGAACACCGGGCTGTTGGCCACCTTGGGTTGGTAGGCGTACTGGACGCTTTGGTTGTTGGAGATGACCCCCTGCGGGGATGCCCAGATGACTTCCTTCTGGGTTTTGTCTTGAACGGTTGGGTTCTGGATTACGTCCAGGCCTTCTTTGCGTACGATGTAAATCACACGTCCTGCCTTCCGCGCTGAGCGCGATAAATTAAGTTGAACAACTCCGGCCTGGGTGTCGGAGCCGGAAAAAATCCCGCTGCGGCCTGAGCAGAATTTGCTCAGGTTGGCCCGGGAGGCGAAGGTGGGGAGTTCGATCAGTTGTCGTCCCATGTCGAACGTCTTGTCCACAACGACTTGCGCTTCGATTCCGATCAGCAAGCCGTCGTCGGAATCCACCATCTTGGAAGGCTTGCGAAAGGACACGTTGGACAAGTTCTTGACACCGTCCGCCGTGCGCTTGTGGATGCCCTTGATGGACAGGATCACACCCTCAAGCAGTGAGAGGTCGCCGGCATCCAGCTCCTCCTGCAGCTCCTTGGATACCTCGTCTTCCTCTTCGTCGCCTTCCGGGACAGAGCCCACACCGGCAGACTCGATGGCGGAATCAAGGTCTGCTGTGTTGGTGCCGGGCGCGCACAGGGACTTGATGCCACCACGGGAATAGCCGTAGCATGGGTTGTCGTGGGTGTATTCCCACATGCGCAGCAACTCTTCCTTGCGCTTGCGCGTGGAGTTGTAGCGCTGTGAGTCGCCCTGGTGGGTGTCGCACAGACCTTGCGCCAACTCTATGAGTTCTTCCCCGGTTTTGCCCAGGGCATTCGCAGTGATGGCCATTTGCATGGCGATGCGCTGGAAGCCCACGGAGCTCAGGATGTTCTCGCCATTGAGCAGCTTCACCACCGTTGGGGGGAAGGCGCCGTTGTGACGGGCCAGAAGCTCCTCATCATGCTTGGCCTTGGAGCGCAGCTTGATCTGCGTGTCCACCTTGTTCTGCGCTTTGGAGAACATGGCGGCCAAGTAGGTGCTGATCTCTGGCGTGGCGCGCGGCATCTCGTCACGAGGTGCTGCGGTGAGTTGGTCGTACAACTCTGGCGTCATGCCCAGAGCTTCATCAAGTGTGATCGAGACCTTGTACTTGCCTGTGGCTACGCCTTCCTTGTTGACCCGCTCTATCCCGGGTGTGCGCCACATGCGTCCCTGGCGCCCTGTGTAGACCCGCATGTCCATGCAATCCACCACCAACTCCAGCGCCATCTCCTTGAAGATGTACGGGAGGAGGGTGGTTCCCGCCTTGGGTGGCTTCACGATGAAGACCTCCTCGGGAATCTCCATGTGGAAGCCTCGGCCACCTGTGGCGTAGAGCCTGATGCACTTGAGATTGACGCCGTTTTCCTCTAACCTGGCGAGCAATTCGAGGAAGGGTGGGATGGTGTCCTTGATCTCGTCCGCATCCCAGTCCGCGTAAAAGGGGCCCGAATATTTCATTCGGGCGTACTCCTCGCGCCCCCAGTCCTTTTCTGGGACTGAATCTGCATTCAGGACGGTGACGAAAGCGGGCTTCGTCTCGGCAATTATTTTTGAACGGTGGGAGGCGAGCGCTTCATGCCAGGCGTCCTTCCCTCCGGCTTTCTGAAACCAAAAGAATTGAGGCATTGTAAATGCCTCTTCAAATGGTGCAGCCAGCGTGCAATTCACGCTTGGCTATTGGGTGTA
>OFQX01000118.1_pt1 | contig 25058 bp, 33 predicted proteins | sample 1542951 | NCBI WGS metagenome assembly OFQX01 (sample SAMN07774215, study PRJEB24372) | wastewater metagenome | isolation source: WWTP Novara (Effluent) | place: Italy: Novara | collected 2015-12
CGAGCGCGCTCGCAAGCTGCAACACAGCGACGAACGCGGGGCGGCGTGACGCAGTCCCGCGCGTCGTTGCCCGCTCTCGCCGCGTCGCTCGACGGCGCATTGGCTCTGTGGGTGCTCGTTGGTCGTCGAGTTCGCGAGCTGACTGAGCCGTGATCACTCGCGCGTTTCGTACGCGCTCACCGAGAGCACCTCGATCGTCGCCGAGTCGATGTCCCACACGCTGAACCCGACCCACAAGTAGAACTGCCGCACGCCCGTCGACGTCGCGCCTGTGCTGCCAGCGCCGCCCGTGGGAGCGGACGGGATCTGTCGAGCGAGGGGCCAGCTCGTGTCCGACACGACGCTGTTCGCCTCGGGGTCGAGGTCGAATCGAAACGTCGTGACGCCTGCCGTGATGCCGACGTCCTCGCCCGCTGCGATGTAGCGCCCGTCGATGATCTCAGTCGGCGACGAGCTGCGCGTGAGCGCGCACGCGAAACCCGCGTTGCCGGACACCGAGGGGACATCGACCTCGACCACGACGCGCACCGAGCGAGGGCGCGCTGACACGGGGCGCTCGCCAACGTCGGGCGTCAGACAGAACGGGCCGTACCTGCGCGCGACGACGTTGTCCCAGCCGATTTCCTGCCAGACGCGGTCAACCTGATCCGCACTTGGAATCGTCACGTCGAGGCTCGCGCCGCCGACGTAGCCCACGTAGTTGTAGGCGCCGAGCGACGTGAGCGCGAAGCCGGCATCTGTCACGAGGTGACGAACGCTCTCTTCGCAGAGGTGCGCGCTGTTGTTGTCGAGCTCGGTGATCACGCGCGACGAATCGAGCGCGCTTTCGTCGGTGAAGCGCGAAGCTGCCGATGGCGCATCGAACACGCGTGTGATTGCTCGTTCTCCGCGGATCGTCACGGGGCCCACTCTTTCAGATCGTCACCACCGAGGTCGCGCGCAGAGCGCGAGCCCACAAACGCGTAGCCCTGTTGTCGTGCGGTCGCGGCGCTGTATTCGTCCGTGACGATGTCCACGGTCGTCCCCGGCGCCACGTACGTCGACCAGTCGTATGAGCCCGCGCTCGGCTGAGTGGTGAACGTGATTTGCTTCGTTGCGGGGTTCACCGATGCGACTTCGAATCCGCCTTCTTCGACGGGCGAGGTCGAGTCGATCACGCGAAAGCGCAGGATATCTCCTGCCTGAAATCGCGATGTTCCTCCGTCGTTCGCGGTGCCGAGATAGTCGCCCTGGTTCGAGCCTGCGTAGTCGGTCGCAGTGCTGCTCGAGGTGAGGTAGTTGACGTCGAGCGTGATCGTGAACCCGCTCACCGAAGCGACGCGCGCGGCCGGGGCGTACCCGCTCACGCGGTGCGGGAACACCAGCACGCTGAGCCGCACGACGCCGCGACCGAGATCGATCGCGCGCGAGATCACACGACCCCTTCGCGTCGACGACGTGCCGCGATGGCCGAGGCCATCGGGCAGCGTCTTGGACGTGATCGAAACGATCTTGCCCAACTCCGCAGTGTCGAGCGCGTCGAGACTCGCGTCGACAGTCACGAGCTCCGAGGGCTCGCCCCACAGGCCGAGCAGCCGCGAGAGCGGACCGCGCGCGAGCTCGAACGGCGTCAAGTCGTTGGTCGACTCTGCGAGCGCGCCTTTGACGTCGAGCTCCAACGCGGGAGCCATGCCGTAGAGCGCGATCGATGTTTGATTGTTGACCGTCACCGAGGGCTCGCGTTGCAACACCACGCTGTTGACGATCCCCTCGGGGAGCGTCGTGTACGTGGGCAGCGCGCGATGGATTCCGTCGCTCGCGAGCGTGATCGAGAGGTCCGTTTCGTCCGTGTCGAGCGGCGGAGAAAGCGGCACGAATGCGAGGCGCGAGCCTCGAATCCCGACCGCGCAACCGTCGAGCTTGCACGCGTCTTTGACGTAGTCGCCGACCGTCGCCGAGCCGTCGAACACCCAGACGCGCGAGCTCGAATACTCGCCGCCCGTGGCGCCTACGACCTCGTCCGCAGTGGCCCACGACCAGTCGCGCGGGTCCGCTTGCTCGTCGATCCCGTAGCCCGTCGCGAACACGCCGTGTTCGAGCGCGCGCACCCAGTGCGACGACTCGACGCGGGTCACGAGCTGCACGGGGGTCGGCTCGGTCACGAGGATGTCGCCACGAATCTCCACAGAGATCCCGCGACGAAAACCAACTGCGGTGCGTCGCAGCGTCCCGACGACTCTACGCGTCGAGTGGTCGACGCTCGCGAGCGCGAGGTGAAACACGAACCCCGCGGAGTCCTCGCCCGAGAGCGCCCAGCCAACCGTCGTGGACACCGCGCCATCCGTGTGCGTCGTCTCTGCAACGCTGCTCGGGATGCCTGCGGTCGTCGAGATCGTGACGGGGCTCGGCACGCCGTTGCGCAGCACACAGTGCGCGCGCGCGGAGTAGGGCAGCGTGCGAATCCCCTGGAACGTCGACGCGGATATCTCCACGGCGTCGTAGGGCTCGCCAGCGACCGGAACGAACGGAGGATGCAACGACGGATCGCGCAGCCCGCGAGCGCCGAAATTGAGCGTGTGGCGCACGTCCGCGACGGACTCCACGCGCATGCGGCCATCCGTGACCGTGCCTGTGACAGCCGCCGAGATCGTGCCGCTCACCAGCGCGAGCTGCGCATTGAGCGCGGTCAGCAGGATCGAGAGACACGCGTCCGCGGACTCGGGCCACGTGCCCAGGTAGGGCTCGCGCATCACCGAGAAGACGTTGACCGTCGCGCCTGCGAAGCCCGTCTGAAGCAACGTGACATCGAAGCTCTCGGGCTGGAATCCAACGATGTGCACCAAACTCTGCGAGGGGCCGAGCCTGCGCGCTGACTGCACCGTGATCGCGTGATCAAGCTGTAGTTCCCACGTTGCGTTGTCGCTCGACAGACGCGGCGCGCGGCCGAGATACCCGCGCCACAGAGGCGTCGCCACGCCGCCTTCGACGAGCCACAGGATTGCGCGACGGCGCTGCGGGTTGGGAAACGACGTCCACACCACCGGCGTGAACGCGTTGGCCGCGTCGATCGCGTGATACGCCGCGCGTGTGCCGAGGTATCCGCGACCGCTCGCAGCGACGGTAAACGTCTTGGTGCCTGCGTTGTAGCTGCTGCACCGGATCGCCTCGCGGTCGATCCAGATCGTCTGCGCGCCAGTCGAGAGACCGGGATCGCTCGACACCACGATCGAGCTCGCTGTGTCGTCGATGCTCGTCGCGAGCGGTGCACGCAGGATCGCGCGCGAGCGACGCGAGAAGAGCCACGACCACGGGCGCTCACCGGTCGCAGGTCCTGACGCGACACGCTCGTCCACGAGCGCGATCGTGATTGAGTCAACGGTGGTCTCGCCCGTCACGGGCTTGATCGACTCGGACCACGACAGTGACCGGAGCTTGCTCGAATCGAGCGCGCCCGGCAGCACGACCACGCCCGAGGGGTAATCGGTGTCCGTCGACGTGACCGACGACGGGCAGCCGTTCGACCCTGCCGCGTACGGGCAGCCGTCGATCGTCAACAGAAACGAGACTACGCGACGTGTCACCGGGTGCCCGTGGTTCGCATCGAAAGAGTGATCGAGGGGACGTCGACGAGCGACGAATACGCGGCGACCGAGAGCGCGGCGCGATCACCGCGCGAGCGCACGCTCTCGGGATCAACGGCGCCCTCGTAGTAGCCCGTGGAGCTGCCAGCGATCAGCGATTGCAGATCACCGAGCGCGTACGCGCAGCGGAGCCCGATTGCACAGGAGAGTGTCTCGTGCACCGTCCACGCCTCGGGGCAGTCCTCGGGGACGATGCTCGGCGCCGTCCAGCGCGTCGGCTCGTCCGAGGGGGGATAGAACGGTGTCGCGTACAGCGCGCGCGTGGTGCGCACGGACTCCGTCGCAGGTGCGTACCTCGCGCGGAACGTGCGGGTCACGAGCTGCGTGCCTTCGTCGAAGGCGGTCACGGCGCCGTTCGCATGCAGTGCCGCGGAGAGCAGCGAGTGCTCTGCGCGGAAGCCCGTGTCGCTGTCGAGTGAGTACGGGAACCAGCAGAACGCGGGCATCATGTCGCCGTCGACGTGCGTACCCGTCGGAATCGAGAGATTCCCCGAGAACCCCAGCGCGCGGCCCACCGCGACGGCTGCGCCCCACGTGACCGCGCCGGTGCCGCTGCCGCTGTAGGCGATGCGCACGCGCCCGGCGGCCGTCATCGTGACCGACCACTGGCCGCCGGGCGCAGGTGCTGCGTTGAGCGCAGCGTCGATGTGACGAAGCAGGTCCTTGGGCGTGTTCTGACTCGTGCCCCCTGTTGCGGGCGCAAGGAATGTGCGCGTCCACAGCGTGCCGCTCGCGATCATCGTCACCGAGCGACCCACGCCCGCGTCGTCGGTGACGGTTGCGTCGAGCGACGTCGTCCAACGCACCGGAAGCGCAATCAGCGAGCGAGGAAGTTTCACGACCAAGACCTCGAGATGAGTCCGCGCGCCTGCGCTTCTGAGAGTGCGCGGACGATGCCCTCTTGCGCGCTCTCGGTGCTCGTAAAGCCGCTCACGTTGAAGACCATGGGCGCAGGGGCCTTCGTCGTCGCAGCGGACTCGCTGCGCATCGACGACGCTATCCCAAGCCCGCGGTCACCGCTTCCCGAGCCACCAGAGCCAGCGCTCGCCGCGGGTGCGTTGGGGATCGCAGCGGCAGTTACGCCAGCGGCGGCAGCGAGGCCCGCGTACTGCGCCGCGCTCGCGAGCAGACCGGGCACAGCGTCAGGGCGAATGAAGTACGCAATGCCAGCCCCGGCCAGCGCTTCGAGCGACTGGAGACCCCACTGCAAGGCCTTCGCGCCGGCCCATTCGTCGACCTGCTTCGCGACCGCAGCGCCCACGTCCTCACCGCTCTCGGTCGCGCTCTTGATCGCACCCGCGATGCCCGCACCGAGCTCGCCGAAGGCGTCGTAGGCGGCTTTTGCGCCCGCGGCCATCGACTGCGTTGCGGTGCGGGAGTTCTCTTCGGCGAGCCCGAACGCGTCGCGCAGTCGGTTCTCGACCTGATCCGCGCGCTCGCGATCGACCGTGGCGGCGTTCATCGCTGCGCGTTGTCGCTCGCGTTCAAGGCCTGCCTCGTACTCGGCGTCTGCGATGTTTCTGCGGCGCTCGCCCTCGGCGATGGTCCGCTGCTCCTCTTTGTTCTGCGCCGCTGCGAGGTCGGCGTTGAGACGCTCGGTCTCCATGTCGCGCGCTTCGGCGTCGACTTCGTTCAGCGCGCGCTGCGCTTCGAGACGACGATTGATGTACTCGATCCCGGTTTCGCCGCGGCGTCGTTCCACCTCCGCGATGCGGATGCCGAGCCGGTACGCGAGGTCGGTCTCTTCGCGAAGGTCCCGCGAGGCGCGCGCGAGTTCTTCCTGCGCGCGAATGCGCGCAGCGGCCTCGCTCGCGGCTTGGCTCCTGCGCTGCTCGTACTCCTGTGCGAGCGCGAGCAGCCGTGTGTTGGCTTGCTCCAGCGTCTCGTTCTCGCGCTGCGAGAATCCAGCGATCTGCCGCTGTAGTTCCAGCAGTCGCTGCGCTGGCGTCAGCGAGCGGACGCGCTCACTGAAGGCGCCGCCATGCGATCGGATCTGCTGCGCGAGAAGCCCGAGTTCGACGCGTTGGTGGTCGAGCGTGTCGCGTCGCGTCTGCTCGTCATTCTTGCGACGAACCGCAGCGATGAGGTTGTTCGTGGCTTGCAGCCTGCGCTGTTCGAACGCTGGCAGCTCTTCGCCTGCGCGGCGCTGGAGCGTGTTCGCCTCGCGCAGCGCTTGGTTGTACTGATCCTGCGCAGAGATGACGCTGGTCATCCCTGTGACGTGCTCACCAAGTCGGCGAAGCTCGTCGTTCGCGGCGTTCTGCGCGAGCGCTGCAGCTCGACGCTCGTCGTCTGCGCGCGCGGTCGCGAGAGCGATGCCGTCTTGCTGAATGCGCGCGGTCTTCGCGAGGTCTTCGTTGAGCTTGCGTTGCTCCGCGGAGAGCGTGCCTGTGGTCGCAGCGACTTCGCGCTGACGAACCTCGACATCCGCCATCGTGTTGACGTGCATCCGGTACTCGCGCACGAATGGCACGAGATACAGGAGAGCGCCGCCGACGTTGGCCTTGACCGAGTCGCCGATTCGTTGCTCAGCCTGCTCGCGCAGTCGCGCTTTCTCGGTCGCGTCTTGCTGCGCCACGCCGTACTCGCGCTGACGCTGCGTGAGCGCAGCGAGCACAGCGGTGTGTCTCTGCGAAGCGTTGGTGACGCCGTCGGTGCGCACGCCGAGCTGCGCGAGAGCTGCCGACTCACCATCGAACGCTCGCAGGATCACCTGCGAGGCCTGCTCCTGCGATACCTGACGCGAGCGCGCGTAGTCGCGCGTCGCCGCTGCGAGCGTGCCCATCTGCGCTGCGCTCGCAGAGATGCCACGATCGGCCAGCGCGAACTGCATGTTGAACGCGACCTGCGTATCGGCCGCGCCTGCGGTCGCCGCGTTGATCGCAGAGAGCGAGCCACCCAGCGCGCCGAGGCGTTGCTGGTACTGCTCGGCGCGCGCGCGTGCGCTGTCCACCTCGCCCGAGAACTCGATGAGTGCGGCGCCTGCGCTGACGACCGCACCCGCGACAGTCGACGCAGCGAGTGCGAAGTTTTTCGCGGCAGCGGCGCCCGCGACGAATCGCTGTCCCGTGGTGAGACTCTTGTCTCCCGCGAGTTTCAGCGCCTCGGTGCCCTTCTTCCACTTTTCGACGGCCTCTTCGCCGCCGGTCGCGCCAATCGCGAGTTCTTTGAGTTTGCCGAGTTTCGCGCTCGACTCGGCGACGGCAGCGGCCCTCGTCTTCTCAGCCGCAGCAGTCGCGCGCGCTGCTTCTTCCGCGGCCTTCGCTGAGTCCGCCGATGCTTTGGCCGCGCGCTTCGCCGCCGCAGTCCCGTCCGCCTCTGCTCGAAGCGCAGCCTCCGCGCTTGCTGCGCGAGCCTTCGCGACAGCCTTTTCAGCCTCGATCTCTGCTGCGCGAGCGATTGAGAGTTGCTGCGTGCCGGCCTTGACCGCGCCCGCGTAGGCATCCGCGGCCGCCTCCGCAGCAGAGAGACTCTCGCGCGCTTGCAGAAGCGCTTGCGCGAGCTTCCGCAGGTCCTCGGCTTGCTCGCTCGCTTCGCTCACTTGCTGTCCCTCTCGCGCGCCACGCGCGCTTCTTCTGCGTCTCTGCGACGCTTCGCGCGTCGAACGATCTGCACTGCGTCGACCAGCGCGCGCGGTGGTGTCCCGTGCGCGATCTGATCTTCAGCGAGTCCTTGCTCTTCGGCGCTGACGACGCGGTGTACCCACGGCTGCCACGCGCCCGAGTAGGGACACGACTTGAATTTGTGGCCGGTGATCGACTCGGTTGCAGCGAGCGCTTCGACGTGGTCAGCGCCGAGCGGATCGCTCGACTTGCAGACCCTCGGACAACGCCACGCGCGAGCCGCTTCGGTCGCGTCTTCTGCCAGGATTTGCCGCGTCTCTTCGTCGGGATTCTCGCTCGCTTCGAGGGCCATTCGGCACCCGCACGGCGCGCGTATCCCGAGCGCTTTGGTCAGCTCTGGCGAGGCTGCCCAGGCGGCTGCAACAAAGGGTCGATGTCATCCATCATCGAGAGCGCGAGCGCGGCGCGCCCGATCTCTTCGACGCGACGCGGTCCAACCCTGCGCGCGACGAGCGGCACCCAATCCTCGTCAGCCATCACCCCGTAGGCGACGCTTTCGTAGGTCTTCGCTTCGAGCACCTCGCCTGTCGGCAGCGCGACGCGGTGCACGCACGCGCGAAACGCGAGCACGGCGCGGACGTCGACCGGAGCGTGATCGATTCGCAGCGCAGCAGGCGCAGCGCACGGCGCAATCGTGAAGATGCAGGGCACCCCTCCGTCGCGCGCTCGATACAGCGACGGGTCGCGCGTGCGTTCGTACTCGGCTCGATGCTCTGGCTTCTCGAAGAGCAGCGCGGGGTCCGTGACCGAGACCACGGACAGCGGTGCGAAGGGATCGCGCATCACAGGGCTCCGACGACCAGCGACGTTCCAGCGATCGAGTTCGCCGCCGCCGCGTTGTTGATCTGCGTGTGAAATTCCAGCTCGTAGAGCAAGCGTCCGCCTGCCTTCGACTGCTTCGGGCTCTTCGCCAGCACGGCCTTGGGCATGTAGACGTAGATCCAACGCTTCGTCGTCCCGCTGCCATTCGGGATCGCGAACAGCACGCGGCGCGCGGTGCGCGCGGACCACGCGGTGATCTCGGCGTTGTCCGCCTTGATCTTCAACATCAGCTTCGCGACGCCGCGGCCCTTCACGCGCATCACGCCATCCTTGTTCTCTTCCGAGGTCAGGCACGGCGTGAATTCGAGCGCGGGGTCGTACTCGAACGCGAAGTCTTCGACGCAGTAATTCACCCGCGTCGTGGTCGCGCTCGTCTGGATGTAGAGCAACGCGTTCTTGACGGCGTGTCCGCCCGTCGCGAGTGGGTTGCTCTGCACCGAGGTCGAGAGCGAGAGCGAGCCCTGCTGGCCCGTGGCTGCGGTCGCGTCGAACTCAGCCATCGCGATCGAGCCCGCGCCGAGCGAGAGCTTGAACTTGCCCGTGCATCCGCGGAACTCTTGCTGCTCGCTCGAGCTGTCAGGATGCGCGTGCTGCAGCGAGAAGGACTTGGTGTTGGTCTCGGTGACGAATGCGTTGTAGCCGTTCACGAGGTTGCCGCTCGTGACCGCCACGCCGACGTTCGGCCAGTACGTCACGACGTTGGCGCCGGGCTTGGTCTCGACGACCGCAAGCTGGTTGTTGCTGCTGCCAGAGATGCCGACGACCTGACCGATCGCGAATCCCGTGTCGCTCGTCACCGTGACCTGCGACGTGGTGCCTGCGCTGATCGCAGAGCCGTCGCCGACCTGCATGCCGCCCATCACGCATTCGAGCACGTCGAACAGCGCAGGCTGCGTCACGGGAGCGGTGCTCGTGATCTGACTCGCGTACGGCTTGAGCTTCGCCTTGAACTTCGCGGAGCCGGTGAAGACGCCATCCACGCGAAGCTGCTCGTCGAGCAGCAGCGGCGAGGAATCGTTGTCTTCGAGCTGCTCGCGATCCTGCTCGCCGTCCCACGAATCCGCCTCGATGATCAAAGGCTTCATCGTCGGCAGCGCGCCGAATGTCGACTCCTTGGCCGCGAAGCAAACTTCCTTCGCTGTCTGAATGTTCGTCTGCGTCACTGGTCAATCTCCGGTTGATCCGCGACCGGTGCCGCGGTGGTTGAATTCGTGGGCCGCGCGATCGCGACGCTCAGCACGCCCAGCCCCTCGCGCTCGCAGTACGAGGGCGCTTCGAGCAGGCGAAGGCCTTCGAACGCGCAGCGCTCCACGAGCAATGCGGGGCCCATCGCGCGCGCTTCTTCGAGCGACGCGAACTCGATCTCGATCACTTCGGTCACGGCTGCGTGTCCTCCAAGTGCAACTCGAAGCGACGCGTCATCAGCCCGCGCCCGTTGCCCAGGTCAGTAGTGATCACCCCTCCAAGCGGGGTGACGTTTTCAATCGTCGGCGTGGTGTCCGAGCCGGTGAGCTCGTACCAAGTCAGCGCCCTCTCGATCTCTCGCGCGTCGTCGAGCGCACGCGGCACCCAGTCAGCGGCTGCTGCCTGTTGCGCGAGCGCGTCGGCCTCGCCGTGCACGAGCTCCCAGAGCGCGGGAGCGGCGGCGTACGACACGCGCACTTCGAGCGTCGCGGTCACGTTGCGCTCGTTGCAGTGGACGTTGCGCGGGATCGTGTCGCGCACGTCGGTCAGCGAGACGTTGCACGCGCGATCGAGCGCGCTCGCGTCGAGCGTCGAAGGGTCTGGCGTCTCGGTCGTGCGAAACCTGTCTGGTGTGCACGCGCGAGCCTGCGCCAACACGCCGAGCGAGCCATCAGAGCCTCGCCCCTCGATCACGGCGCGCAGCCGGTCTTGAACGTCGCGGAAGGTCACTTGAGCCACTTCACTTTCGCGTTGCGCGAGACCGCGCGCCGAAGCTCCCCGCTCGCCACGCCAATCGGCTGCGAGCCACGACCGATCGCGCGCTTGTGCGCTGCGTATCGCTGCGTCAGCGGCGTCACCGAGATGTCCGCGTTTCCGCGCTTCGAGAAGCGCAACTCGACGTGATCGAGTAGCGCAGGCTCCGCGGTGGCCTTGAGTTGCAGCACCGTCGGCAGCTTCCCCGAGCCCATCCACTCACGGCGCAGAGCGATCTGCACCGCTTGGTAGAGCTGCACCGTCGACTGGAGAAAATCGCGCCCCTGCGACGCGAGCACCGCGAGCAGCGACTGGTGAGAGATTCCGCCGGTGTGCTCACCGGGAACGATCACCGACCACGCGTCAGCGCGCACGTACTCGCGTACAAACGCAACGATGGCCGCGTCGATCTCGGCATTCGAGACGCGCGCGCGGTTGCTCGTCGCGCTCGACTGCGCGCCTGCAACGACGTTCTGCACGACGCGGGAAGCGTCGCGAAAAGCGTCTCGAAGCGGTCCGGCCACGTGGTGTTATCCGTTGGTCGAGTGTGTGCGCACGCGGCGCACCAAGAGCATCCAGCGCAGAGAGCGCCCCTTGTCCTGCCCGCGCACACTCACGAGCTCGTACTCGACCGCGGTCGTGCCGAGTTTGCCGCCAGCCTCTGCGTCTGCGAGCAGCACGCGCGAGGCGTCGGTGGGCGTCGTGGTGAGCGGACGAAGATCGCTCCACGCGTACCCGCCGCCAGCGTAGGACGGCGTCACGGGGCCGATCTGATAGAGCTCCGCGTGCGAGTAGCCCGCGGTGAGTCCAACCGCTTCCGCGCCCCAGTAGGACGGGTCCACGGTCTCGATCTCGACGACCGCAGGACGCGGCGAGAGTTCGGCGTCCGTAGCCGTGGTCGTGCCACCTGGCAGCAGCGCGGCCACCGTGCGAACGCTCGATCGAATCCACACGCGGATCGTCCGCAGCCCGAGCGCTTGCGGGATCGCACGCGCACGGTCGACGATGCGCAGCAGGCCGGCGCGCAGAGTCACGGCTGAGCCTGCCAGGGGCCGGTGATGAGCAACTCTCCGTCCGCGCTCGCGCGGATCACAGCGAGGTACTTCCCCGCGGGAATCGTCAGCGGGTAGTCGACGCCCGAGAACACCTTGATCGTATCGTTGGGCGCGACCGGCGGCGTGGTCGTCGCGCTGATCGCCGCTGCCGTCACGGTGCCGTCGCCGAGCTTGATCCAGCAGTCCTGCGTCGCGCGCAGCGTGTACCCGCCCGGCTTGAGCGCGGCGGACGTGCGCGCGCTCGTGCCGGTGAACGACATGGGGAACGTGTGCAGCCCCATCGGGTTGAAGCCGATTGCAGCCTCGGGGAGATCCATGGTCTTGGTGTCCTTTCAGCCGAGCGGAATCGGCGCAGCGATCGGCCCGCCACCGTCGCCGTAGTAGTCACGGTTGGAGTCGACCCCGAGCAGAGCCGAGAGGCGCGCGACGAGGCGGCGGCCTTGCGATCGGTATTGCTCGAAGGGGTCAGCGTCCGAAAACTTCACCTCGTCCACCTCAACGACGCGCGCAGCGTCGCCTGTGACGAGTCCGTCAATCGCGGTGTCGATCGCGATCAGACGGGTGAGCGTGGCACCCACGAGCGTCTCTTCGTTGGCGCTGAGGCTCGTGAGCTTGTCCTCGAGCTTGGAGTTGAGGTCTCGCCCCCGCTCCCAGCCGAGATACGCCCGCGCCTGCGCTTTCTGATCCTCAGTGAGTGCCATGCTCGTCAGTCCTTCTTCGCGCGGCCCTTCACGGCGTCAGCGACGGCAGCGGGAACGCCTACGGGCGCGTCCGCTTCGCCGTCTTCGCCGACCGTGTCCAGCAGCGCAGCGCGCGCCGGGGAGATCACCTCGCCCACGCGGTCGTCTCCATCGTCCGACTCCAGCACCGTCTGGCCCGATGCGACGCCCTTGACCCGCTTGGGCGCGGGCTTCGGGGCAGGCTTGGGCTCGATCACTTCCGTTTGCGGCTCGACGTCCTTGCGGTCGACGGGCACGAGCGGGAGGCGTCGCGCTTGGGGCACGTACGCGTAGCGACGGTCGATCTCGCAGATGGCGCCGGGCGGCACCACGTAGCGTTGATCGCCTGCGTCGAACGTGATCGGAACGGGTGAGGTCGAACGAAAAAACGGCATGGGCGAGGGTCTCCGTGTCTCAGGCGTCGGTGAGACGCGCGAGCGAGCCCGCCGGCCCTGACGCGAGGTGCGCGTTGAGGTCGGTCTTGAGCTCGTTCAGCAGCGTGTTGAGTGAGGTTTGGTCGGTGGCGTCCGACGAGCTCACCGCGTTCGTTCCGTCCGCGTTGTAGTGGTACGTGGTCGAAGCGCGGTGCGTGTTGTAGTCGGCCTTGATCGCGTTCGCGAGGGTGATCGCGGTCGCCAGGGTCGACGCCTTCACGAGCGCAGGCTTGGGGTCCTTCAGCTTGTGCGCGGCGTCGTCGTCGAGGTGCGCCTCGTACACGCCGCGGATCTGCTCCGCGAGCGTGAGCGAGGTCGCGAGATCCGACGCGTTCGAAGCGGTGATCGCGCTCGCGGTGGCGTCGAGGTGGAAAGACGAGCCGGCGCCAGTGCGCTCGGCCAGCATCTTGAGCTGCGCGACCATGACGGACGCGAGCGGGTCGTTGTTGCGTACAGCGGTCGACATGGTCGTGTGCTCCTATCGGCGAGGACTGCGATCACGTCGCGACGTTGAGACGCACGCCGTTCTGAATCGGGTTCACGCAGAGCATCTGCGCGGTGACGTACGCAGAGAACTTCTGCGCCGCGCCGGTGCGCGCGAGCGACTCGAGGTACATCCCGAGCGGGAGCTGCCCGCCGGTCATCTCGAGCGGCTGCATCCCCATGTCCATGTCGCCGAGCTCGGTGGCCGCGACCTTCGGCAGCACCTCGAACACGAACGACTCGGGCGTGAGGTAGTAGATGCGCCCGGTCGTCGCGAGGCGGTCCTGCATGAACAGGCAGCCGTTGAACTTGATGACCTCGACGCCGCCCTGAAGCAGCACGCGCCCGTCCTTGTCGGTCGCGATCGTGTGCTGCACGTTCGCGTCGAAGAGACTCGCGATCTTCTGGTACACGTCCGTGTGGCACAGCGCGAGCGTGGGGTACTCGCCGCCGGCGTCGTAGATCGTCGCGATGTCGTCGCGAATCAGCGCCTTGGTTACCGCCGTGGACGAGCCAGGGTCGATCACGTTGGCGCGGTACTTCGCGTTGGTGCCGCTCGATCGATCAACGCCCGCGTACGTGTTGTCGTCGTCGAGCGCCGAGTCGAGCCCGATCAACGCGTTCGATCCCGAGCCCGAGTAGAAGTCCGTGCCGATCTTGAGCGCGAGGGCGCGGCTCTTGTTCGACAGCTCGCGGCCCGCGATGCGGATGAGCTCGCCCGGCCCGATCGACGTACCCGCGGTGTCGCGCGCGAGGTTCGTGATCTTGCCGTTCGCGCGGTACAGGCCCCACGAAAGGGTGGGGACGATCTGCGCGTTGACGGTGTACGTGCTCGCGTCCGCGCCGTCCGAGTACGTCTCGGCGCTCTCGCCGTCGAGCTCGACGCCTTCGCTGACGTTCTTGCCGCGGCCGGGGCGGTTGTCGACGCCAGACCCGAGCAGGGTCATCAGTCCGATCGCGCGGCTGTTGAGCGCGCGGCGGACCTGCGGCCCCCACGTCTTCGCGAGGGCGCCGGTGATGCTCGAAAAGTCTCTGTCTGCCATGATGAAAGCTCCGGTTGGTGTTGCTCACCGACCGGTGACGACCGGCGCGGTGTGTGGTGGGTCAGTCGCCTCCGAGGAGCGCGAGCGCAGCGGCAGCCGCGCCCTCCTCCGTCGTGAGGTCGAACGTCTTGGTTTGCCCCGCAGGCATGCGCGCAGCGGACGGCTTGCCCGCTGCGTTGACGACGGCCGGGAGAAACTCCTTCGCGTCGTCGGTCTGCACCCAGTCCTCGACCGCCTCGGACAGGTTGCGGTGAGCCATCTCCGTCGCCCGCGCGCCCTTCACGCGAACGCGCTCGACCGTGAGCGACGGCGACCCGTCCTCTTCGATCTTGAACGCGCCGCGAGACTCGAGGTCTGCGATCACCGCGCGTTGCCTCGCGCCAGTGATGCCCTTCGCGCTGAGCGCGTCGGCGAGGCCGCGGCGAGCGCTCTCGCGCTGCGCGCGCTGCTCCACGTCGCGCCGAGCTGCTTCGGATCGTTCGGTCTGCTCGCGGAGCTTCGCGATCTCCTCTTGCATCCGAACCAACTGCGGATCGACGCGCGCAGCCTGTTCGCCCTGCGCTTGCTGCTGGCTCTGTTGGGCCTGTGCTTGCGCGTCGGGCTGCGGCTTGATGCGCGCGATCTGCGACGTCACGGCGCTGTTGACGATGTTCGCGAGCTTCTTTTCGAAGCCCCCGAGGCTCTCGCCGATCAGCGCTCGAACGTCGTCGAGCGTGAGGGACGCGGACGCGTCTGCGTTGTCGGTCGTGGCGTTTGCGTTGGGCTGAGCCTGCGCGGCTCCTGGGGTCGGGGTGGTCATGCGTGTACCTCACCCGCTCGCGCGGGCGTGCGACGGTGGAACTGCGATCAACCCCCGCCCGTCGTCGGCGGTGGCTGTCGTGCCGCGCCCGGCTTGGGCGTGGTTTCGTCTGCGGGCGTGAAGCCCTTGCCGATCGAGCCGAGCACTTGCTCTGCCTCGGTGCTGTCGATCGACGGAAACGCGAGCATCAAGATCGCGATCGCGCTCTCGCGCGGGATCTCTCCCTTGGCCGCGCTCTTTACGACGTCGAGCATCGTGCCGGTCTGCGCGCCGTTGAACGCGAGATCCGCGACCTTCGTGGCGTCGATAGGCTGATCGACCGCGGACACGTCGGGCTTCGTCTCGCCGCTGTCCTTCGTCTCGTCGTCGCTCTCGTCCGTCTCTGCGTCGAGCGTCGGCGTCGCGTCGATCTCGCTGCTGATCTTGGCGATCACCGACGCGGGAGCGTGCGGGAGCGCGCGCGATGCAAGCTGTTTGTGCAGTTCACTTCGCAGCGTGCGCGACTCGACGCCTGCGAGGCTGACGCCGGCCACGATCTCGACCAGCGAGCCCACGGATTCGAGGTTGAACCGATCGAGCCCGTACGCGCTGAATCGCTCGGGCTGTCCGAGCAGCTCGGCCGCGAGGTTGAATGTCTGCTCCAGCGCGTCGCGCACGAGCGCGCCGAGCTTGATCAGCACGATCTGCGTGCTCTGCGCGTCGGCGGTCTTGCTCTCGCCCGAGCGCCCGACGCTGGCGGCGTTGTTGTCGACGCCCGCGGCCATCTGCTGCACGACTCGATAGAGTTCGTCCTTGAGCTTCGAGACGTGCGACTCGATCACGTCGAACGGAGTCGACGGAGGAGCCGGATATTCGAGTTTGTCGTCTTTGCCGAGCTGCAGATAGTAGCCCGCGCCCATCGCGTTGATCGGCTTGCGCGCGCTGCTGTAGAGCACCGCCATCGCGTAGCAAACGCGATCGATCGCCCACGACAACGCGTTGCGCTTGCGGGTGATCTCGACGAGTGGGTCCGCGACAAGGTTGAGCATCCACAACTCGACGGGCAGGTCGAGAGAGACGAACGGCACGCCCGGACGCTGAGGCAGCTCGGGGTCAGAGACCTCGGGCACGTCGGTCTCTGGCGTCGTGGGCTTCGTCGGGTCGACGACGAGGCGCCAGCGACGAGGCGGCGCGCTCGCGCTCCAAAGGGTCCACTCGATCACGCGCCGCTCTTCGGCGTCGAACGATTCGAGCTCGACGCACTCCTCGCGCTCGAGCAGCCACCGAAAGCGGCCCTCGTCGTCACGGTGCCAGTGCGGCACGCGCGCAGCGGGCACGTCGCAGAGTTGCAGCTTGTCGAGCCCCTGCCTGCGCCAGTCCGCGACGGTGATACCCGGCGGAGCTTCGGCAGCCTCGACCTTCCAGAACGAGCGCCCCGCGACGAGCGCGTCCGCGACGCGTCGCCCCAGGAACGCGGCGATGTCCTGCGTCCCTGTCGCGCGATCGCGCAGCGCGCCCGCCCACTCCGGCAGGTCGTCGGACTCGACTTCGTTCGCACGTACGCCGAACGGACCCGTGAAGAGCCACGACGCGAGCGCGTTCACGATGGGCGCGGCGTAGTTGATGTACGTCGCTGCTCGCACGCGACGGCGATACACCGCCTCGGGTTCCACGTCGTTGCGCTGAATGAACTCGTGCATCCGCGCGCGGATCGCGCGACCGCCCTCGAAGAGCAGCCGATAGCGCTCGATCGTCTCGCGGTCGTAGTGCGCGTGCTTGCGTTCGAGGAGTGCGAGTTTCATTGCGGTTGAACGAGCGGGGATGTGCTGACGCCACGATGCGCGCGCGGCTCGCCTGCGCCGGCGAGCGCGAGACACAGCGCCGTCCAGCGGTCAGCGTGGGAGCCCTCAATCGATGGGGCGGTGTACGAGACGTTGCCGCTCGTGGTGATCGTGCGGTGAATGCTCTTGCCTTCGTCCGCGAGGGCAGCGCCGCTCTCGTCGAGCGGGAAGCGCAGAGCGTTCGCGGCGAGCCAACGAAACGCGCCCGTCACGAGCGATTCTTTCGCGGGCGCGGTGAACTGCACCGGCGTCACTTCAGACTCTCCCCAAGCCTCAACCAACTCTTCTGCGAGCTGCGTTCCGAGGCCTGTTGAGTCGACATGCAGTGAGTCCCACTGATACGCGCCGCGAAGCGCCGCGAGCGTCTTGCGTTGGAGCTTGAACGCGGTGCGCTTCATCTCGTGCAGCGCGAGGACGTACGCGACCGACCCTACGAGCGCGATCACCACGAGGACGCTGAGGTCCTTGCGTCGTCCCACGTCGAAGCCAGCATGAATCGTCGCGTGCGTGAGGTCTGGGCAGCGGCCCGACCAGTCGAGCGCACGCTCGAGCCACGCGCTCGGGTAGTACTGGTAGTCGCCGTCGATGAACTGACACCCGTACCACTGCGCGATCACGCGCTCGTCGTGGCCGGCCAGCGTGTATGCCGCGTCGCGATCGATCTGCACGCCCTCGCGAGTGGCTTGGTCGAGCGTGACCGAGTGCAGCACCCAGCCGCGCGCGCGGCGCGTGACCATCTCGTGAAAGAGACCTTGCGCGCCGTTCGGCGTCGAGAACACACGGATGCGCCAGTCGCCACGGAGAGCGATCGGAAACGCCGCGTCCCGAATCTTCTTTGGATCGAGGTGATACGCGAACTCGTCCAGCCACACGTCGCCGGTGAACGAACGCGCGGTGCGTGGTGAGGCCGGGAGCGCGATGATGCGCCCGCCGTTCGACCACGCGAGTTCGGTCGCGTTGTTGACCGTGAAGCGGTCCGCTCCGGGGTAGCCCGTGCGCGCAAGAAACGTCGCATGCCGACGCGCCTTCTCCAGCACCTCGTCGCTGAGGTCTTGCGACGCGGACAGGACGATCTGCGGCCGGGCCTCGAAGAGAGCGCCTTTGACTGCGCCGCCTGCGGTCGCGTGAGAGAAGCCGATCTGTCTCGACTTCACGCAGAGCGCGAAGCGCGCCGGTTCACTTATCCACGCGAGCTGGTACGGGAAAAATGTTTCCCGCCACAGCGCGATCGCCTGACGGGCCAGGGTCATCGGTCTTGCGCTCCAGCGCAGAGGGCGAGCCGAACACCTCGCGAGCGAGTTGCGCGGCAGCCTGCGGCGTCACGACGTGCTGGTGTTGGTCGACCCCACCCGCTGCGATCTTGAGCGCGGCGAGTTGAAGCTCTGCCTTCTCGCGCTCGAGCTTGGCGCGAGCCGTTGCGATTCGGATGGTTCGCTCGGTCATCCCATCGCGTCGATCGACCAGATACGCCGCTGCTCGCCAGTCCTTCGCGGAGTGCTTGCGGAGCTGCGCGAGCAGCGCAGCGCGTCCGCGCTCCATCGCTTGCTCGTGTTCGTCGACGAGGTCAGCGACGCCGGGGTGAAAGCGGTCGTCAGCGAGGATGCGCGCTTTCCACTCGCACCACGTACGCCAGCGCAGACCAGCGTAGTCGCAGGCTTCGCGCAGTGACGATCCGATGCTCAGCGCATCGAGGAAAAGCTGGTGCTTCTTGACCGTGTACTCGGTCTTCTTGGCCATGGGATACCCCCTCGCTTGGAGGTGGGCTGTTGGTTCAGCGCGCGATCAGCTTGCGGACGTGAGCCGCAACGGACCGCATCAGCAGCGGAGGAACGCTGTTTCCGATGCGCTCGACTCCGCTCTCTCGCGAGCCGCAGAATCGAAACTCGCTCGGAAACGAGCCGAGGTCTCTGAACTCGGCGAGTGTTGGGCGGCGCTCAATGCCCGGTGATTCTCGGACAAAGTGACCACCGCTCATGTAGCCTGTCCGGCCCGTTGTGCCTGCCGCTTTGGTGATCGTTGGAAAAACGATACTTGACGGCTTCCAGTTCTCGCGCGAGCCACCGCACATCACATGGGTCCAAGACGGGTGGACGCGCTTTGCTAGGATCGGCTCGCTCCATCCCGACGGATGGGACGGCTCAGCGTTGATGTCTTCGCGAATGCCGACAAAGATCATCCGCTCGCGCGACTGTGGCACCCCAAAGAACTGCGCATTGAGCAGACGCGCTTTGACGCGGTACCCGCAGCCACGCAGCGTGCGAAGAATCTCCGCAAACACGAGCTTAAAATCGCCCTTCACCATGCCGCTCACGTTCTCCATGACGAACGCGCGCGGTCGCAGCCCTTGCAGCAGCCTGCAATACTCTCGAAAGAGTTGGTTGCGAGAGTCGCCGATCTCGCGCTCGCCGGCTGTCGAGAAGCCTTGGCACGGCGGCGAGCCGTCGAATACGTCAAGTTCGCCCGGGCGTACACCAGCGAGTCGCAAGCACTCATCAACAGACAGCGACGCGATGTCGCCGTGATACAGCGGAACGTGCGGGAAGTTCAGCCTGAACGTGTCCGCCGCGTTCTGCTCCCACTCGACTGCGAGCAGCTCGCGAAAGCCCGCCATGTGGTACCCGAGCGACGAGCCGCCGCAGCCCGCAAACGTGCTGATGACGGTCGGCGCGTCTGCGTCTCGCGGCGCAGTCGCTTGGGCCCACGCTTCTCGAAGCAGCTCAGGGTAGTCGTCGATGCGGCGCAGTTCAGTCACGGGGCACCAGCTTTCCGCAGTGCGGACACCGGAGCGCGTCGACCTGCTTCTCGACGTCTTCGTCGTACTCCTGCCCGTTCGGGTCGGCGGTGCGCGATGACTCGCCGATGACCGCATCGCCAGCGCTGGCGATCATGCGATCGAGAGTCTCCGCGCTGTATCCGACGTCGCGCATGAGCTCGGACTCGCGTCCGAACTGCGCGGCCATCTCAGCGATGAGGACTGCATCGTCCTCGCCCTGAAGCCCGCGGGCGTTGTCCGCGAGAGTCATCGCGTCAGCCTCCGCGTCGCTCACGTCGAGCCAGCGGACAGGCACGAAGCCCGGACCAGGCGCACCGTGCGCGAAGACGTGCTCGTGTCCGCCGCGCAGTTCGCCGTCAACCTCGATGCCCGCGAGTATCTCCCGCGCGGCTTCAAGTCGACCGTGTCCGCCGATGATTCGCCGCGTCGCTCGCTGAGCGAGGATCGGAGCGCCCCACGTCGTGCGGAGGATCGTCTTCGCGAGCCGCAGCACCTCTTGTCCGTGTCTCCGCGGGTTGCGCGGATTGGGCTTGAGGTCGTCGACGTGCACCCACTCAGCGGGGCTCGTCGCGTGCGCTGTCGGTGCGGATTGCGCTGTTTTTTGCTTGGTCACTGCGACGCGCGCTCGTCTGGTGTGAGGTGTTTGGCCATCGTCGGCCTCGTGCAAGGGTCAGCACGCCGCCCTCGGCGCGCATCGTGTCGACCACCACCAGCTCAGCGCAGCGAGCGCGTAGCCGTGATCGTCGAGCGCGAGGTCTACGCCGAGCGCAGGGTGAAAGTGGTTCATTGCGTGCGGGCTCGATCGCCCGAGACTGTCGCGCTCCGTGTGCAGCCACAGGACGGAGGAGGAGCGAGACCTTGCGCGCAGCGAGCGCGACAGACTCGGAGGATCAGCGGTAGGGGGTGGCGATCTCTTGGTTGCGCCAGCGCTCAACGAACTCGGGGTCGACGACGTACCGCCGTCCACCGCGAGCGCGAGCAGTCACAACGCGGATGCCGTCGACGCGGCGCTGGTGCCACTTGGACACCCAGCGTTGCCACGTCGGATACGGCACGCGCGCGAGCAGTGCTGACTCCGCAAGAGACACTTCGCCCACCTGCGAATCAGCTTAGGTGATTATAGTCGCGACGCAAGTCATCGACCATCACGCGCAATCTGTCCCAGAATTCCTGCGGTCATCGGTCCCACTCCTTCGCCGCAGCCTCCAAGAGCGCCTCTCCTCGCACCGTCATAGCAGACAGCGCAGGTCGAGCGTCGCCCCTCACGATTGCCTTCGTCCACTTCGCTCGCGTCGCGTCGTCGACCAGCGCCCACGCGCACGCTTGCGCGAGCGTCAACGGCTGCTCCCTCGCTGCTGCCTTGCGATCGCCAGCATGGATGCGCTCGCCGCTGCCAGAGAGACGGAGTGGATGCGGACGGGCGTCCTCGCTGATCGGAGCGACGAGCAGCCAGTGACGGACCGCGTGACCCGCGCTCGATCGCAGTGCCTCGAAGCGCTCGCAGGCGTCGGGCTGCTTGGGCATCGGGCGCATCTCGCGCACGTCCATCCGAGGGTAGCGCGCTGAGTTGCCATCGCCGAGGATTCCCGCAGCGAGTCCGTCGAGCGCAGGGCCGAGCGAGCTCCGCGTGCCCGGCAGTTCGGCGAGGTAGCGACGAATCGTCAGCATGTCCGCGACGAGCGTTGCGATTGGGTCGGCTGCGCAGGTCATCGCTTCACCTTCACGCGCGGAAGCGCTCGAAAGGCGATGTACACCACGAGCGCAAAGCACACGGCCGCGCCTCCGCCAAACACCGCCGCTGACCTTGTGTATCCGTTGCTCAGCGAGCCAACCGCTGCGATTCCAGCGAGAATCACGGCGCTACCGAGAACCACCAACGACGCCGCCACCCACTCAGCGACCACGCCGTGCTCGCGCCACTGAATCACCTCGATCTCATCGGACTCGCGCTTCATCAGTTCCGCGTTGACGCGCGCAAGCTCCGCGCTCGTGCGTCGCAGTTCCTCGCGCAGCGTCTCGGTCTCGTCCCTGTATCCGGTCATCGCTCAGCCTCCTCGAATCGCACCAACGTTCCCCGCAGCCCTCGCGCACGCGCAGCGCTCCAGGTGTGGAGCGTGCCCGCCGTCTTCGACCACGCTGCATGCAGCGCAAACACCTCGACCACCGCGCCCTTGCGCTGCTGCTCTGCGGTCTCCCACACCATCGACGCGTTGCGCTGGAGCGGCAGCGGCTTGCTCTCGGTCCCTTCGAGCACAGACCACTCGCGCACGAGCTCGTCGTGTTCGTTGATGACGTTGCGCTTGAGGTCGTAGACCCGCAGCCCAACGCCCTGCGTCGCAGCGACCCACTCAGCGGCCCATGCGTCAGGGCCACCAGCATCGCCAGCGACGACGAGCGAGGGAGCGAACGCGGTCGCGTACGCCGCGAGCACCGCCCTCGCCTGCGCCTCGTACGCGCTCCCTTCGATCGCACGCGACCCGGTCACGAGCAGGATGCGCGATGTCATCGCTTCACCGCCCTGATGCTCTCGCCCTGCAATCGACTCGCGATCCGCCACGCCTCGCCGGCCTCGCGACAAAGATCGTCGGCGTAGATCGCGTCTCCGATCCCGCACGCGCACGTTCGGTTGAGTTGGAGTCCGAAGGGCTTGGCCTTCGCGCGCTCGATGTGCGCGACCTGCGCCAGCTTTCGCAGCCGCTTCGCTGCGCAGTACAGCGCCTCGATGCGCGAGACGATCGCAACCTCAACGAGTTGGTGCGCGTGCTCGCAGCGGGCGCACGGGCTCGTTGTTGACTGCTCTCCGCACGACGTGCAGTTGGTGGTCATCGCCTCGCCTCCGTCCTGCGCGGCACCCGCTGCTGATCGCGCGAGAGCACGTCGAAGATGTCGACGAGCCTCTGCCGCGCCGCAGGGTGCGGGTAGCTCTTGCCCTCGGCCCAGCGATCAACGATCGACCGAGCGATCCCTGTCGCCAGCGACACGGTGTGCGTGCTCGTCGCCTCGACGGCGCGAGCAAGCATCGTCGCGAACTGCTCGTCGGTCACGCTCACGACACGCTCCCGTTTGATGCCAGTGACTCCTGAATCGCTTCGCGTTTCGCGACGAGCAATTCGAACATTTCGACTGCTTTCTTACAGGCGTTGTCTTCGTGTCCGAAGAGGGCGTCGGTCGCGTAAACACGCGTCTCCGTGCCGTCGTCAGCTTGCTTGACTCTGAAGTATCCGCGCACGAGGAAGCACGAGTAGTCGCCCAGCGTTGATCGATAAACGCTCACAAGTGCGTCCGGTGACATCCAGTCGCCTTGCGTGTGCGAGCCAAGCAGTTCAAGCACCAATCGGTTTTCTTCGAAGTAGCGATGCAGGGTCACGACCGCACCCCGACGTGACGACGAGCAACCGCGAGCGCTGCGCCGAAGTCGCGCTCATACACGGGCGTCCACCCAGCATCGCTGCTGACAGCGCACCACGCGCCGTCTCCGTGATGGTGGTCGCGGTCGGCTTTGTCGTGCCAGTGCTCGATGGTCGCAAGCAACTCGCCGCGTCGCACGTACCACCGTGTGATGCGGTCCTCTGCGCGCTGCGTCTCGGTGCCCACGATCTCGACCGTCACGACCTGCTTTGTCTTCCTCACTTCGCACCTCTCCTCAGAATCGGCAGCACGACATCCAGCGCGTGCGCGTGTTTCAGCACCCATTCCTCGCCCCGAGCGAGCATCTCCCTCGCCCCTGCGCCGGGCTCGTACGCCTCGACGTAGACGCCCGCGATGCCCTTCGGAGCCTTGATCTGATCGACCACCCACGTCACCGCAGCGTCGCCGTCGTCGATCTCGATCGCGTCTGACGCGCCGTCCCGCGAACGCTTGAGAGACCCGGCAAGATTGTCCGAGTCGAGAACGCCGACGCTCACCCGCGTGAGCACGATCGTGCATGGTCGACGCTTGAGCCCCAGCGCAGCGAACAGCGGCGCGAGAGCATGCGCAACCTTGCCGCGGACTCGCGCGTCGCGCTTGCCCTTCCACTTCGTGGAGCCGCGCTCGTTGAGCGCTGACGTTGTCGCGATCGACAGATACACGCACACGATCCGTCCGGGCGCTGCTGCGGGCAGCGACGGAACTCCGCGCACGGCCTTCACGCGCGGTGCTCGTGCCTTGCGAGCTCTCGGCTTGCGCTGTGGTTGCTGACAACGTGCCATCTTGAATACCTACACCTTAATTCAAGCGCGTGCGTCGCGCGAGTTTTCGGCTGCGAATTACCACGGCGATGCTCACTCGCTGCTGCGATAGCTCGACCGCGTCGCCTTCACGAACGTGCGCAGCCCGCGACTCTTCTGCTGCGTCAGTCGATCAGCGAGACGCTCGCCAGCGCGCGCGAAGTACCGCGCAACGAACTCGCTCACCGAGAGGTTGGACGCGCACAGCGTGAGCAGCCCCGAGGTCCACCGCGCAAGCAGCAGTTCCACAAGCACGTCGGGGTAGGGCTCGATGCCGAGCTCGTCGACCACGAGCAGCGAGACGTGCGCGACGTCGCGCCACTCGGAGTCCTGCTTCTTGAGCGAGGCGAGAGAGTCCGCGGTACGGTAGAGCGCGCGCTTCGGCCACGTCGAGCACGCCCATGCAATCGCGCAGCTCTTGCCCGTTCCGGGCGGGCCAACGAGCACACGCATCGCGGGGACGCGCCCGCCTTGGCGCTCCTGCTCTTGCCGCTGCCAGGCGATCGCCTCGCGGATCGCGTCGAAGAGCTCGCCTTCGGGGTGCTCTTCGAGCGCGAAGCGACGGATCTCGTGATCCGCTGGGATGCCGCGCAGCGCTGCGAACTCCTCGCGCTCGGCCTGCTGTCGCGCGAGTCGATCGCGCTCGAAGCGGGCTCGAGCACGCACGCCCTCTGGCGTTTGCTGCCACGCGCGGATGCGCTCGAAGGCGCGCTGCATCGCCTCGACGCTTTCGAGCGCGTCGCAGATCGGGTCAACGCGATCGTCGTCCATCACTCGCCTCGTCCTTTCGGCTGGGTGCGCTCGCGGATGCGCGCGAACGCCTCGCTCTCTTCGTCCCTGTCGCTCGCCCACACGTCGCCGCTGGGCAGCCCCGCAGCGCCGACAACGCGCTTGCCTTGGTAGTCGATGCGCGCAGGCTCCGATGACGCGCGCGGCGTGCCCACGACGGCAGGCATCGCCCGTGCGCGGTCGGCGGAGGTCTTCACCCATCGCAGCAACCCGCTCGCCCCGTCCGACCACTTGAGGTTGCGCGCGTGCCATGCGCCGGCAGCGATCACTTCGGCGACGGGGTCCGCCGAGGTGCCGTCGCAGATCGCTACGAGGCGCATCGACAGGTCACCGGGACCGCGGACGATCGGGGCGAGAGCAGCGTCGGTGGTGATGGCCTCGTAGACGCGACGGGCGGCGGTTCCCTCTGGCGGGACCGAGTCGACCACCGGCTGCGCTGGTCTGCGCTGGCGGCCCTTTGCGGGGGCTTCCGCCTTTGGCGCTGGCTCTTGCTGCGCCGAGGGGCGGAGAGCCCACTGCGCGGGCGCTGGAGCGGCAGCAACGGGTTGCGATGGGTCGGTGCCGCATGTCGGTCCGTCACCCCGAGACCTTTGCGTGGAGGCGGTGGCGTGCGCCACGCGCGCGCCCTCTTCCTCTCCTCTTCCTCTCTCTTGTTCTTCGTCTACCTCTACTTCTTCTTCTACCTCTACCTCTATTTCTTGAATATTACCGTTAAGCATATTCGTTTCTATATTAAGATCTTCCCATACTATTATTTTCACTTCCGGCTCCTATTATTGGCTCGTCTTCATTTTCTGCTTCTGCTAAACCATTTTGAGCCATAAGCTCTATATTTTTAGTTACTCTAACGTATTGTTCTTCATCTGTAATCTTAAGACTATTTATCACATCGTTAATTAATGAATGTGAATAAATCATAATTAAAAATTCTT
>OFQX01000119.1_pt1 | contig 25045 bp, 38 predicted proteins | sample 1542951 | NCBI WGS metagenome assembly OFQX01 (sample SAMN07774215, study PRJEB24372) | wastewater metagenome | isolation source: WWTP Novara (Effluent) | place: Italy: Novara | collected 2015-12
TCGAACATATGCCACCAGTCGAGTCGTTCGTTGTAGGGATCGGTGGCTCTTAACGTGAGTCGTTCTAACTCCAATTCGATTCTTTTGTTGTGGCCGATTTGGATTTCACTATCGTCTGGAATGGAGTATCGGTCTCTTATTTCGGGGAGAGAAAATATCTTTTGAATGTTCCAGTTCGGAATTAAATATCCTTTCACTTTTTCTACTTCGTGCAATTTATCTATCTGCTCTTGATCTAGCATCGATATCATCATCGCTCGATTCACGTAGTCTTTTATCATGGGTTCTCCTTATTTTCCATATTTCGCCAGCTTTTCTCTGTACCAATCTGATCTTTTTACTATCGTTTCAAATGTAAATTCACACCCAATTCCTTCTAGCTTTTCATACACATACTGCAAACAATCCACCGCGTTCTCCCATGTTTCAAATAAAAGCAAAAGGTCTTTCGCTGATTTTAAATGTCTTCCAAAATGTACTTTGTTCCAGTTCTTTGATGCCTCTCCTTCCATCGGTAAACCCTTTAATATTTTCCAGGCGTTTACGATCTTTATCAAATCTTCTTTTTTGTTTTTTTGGTTCTTCTTCTTTAATTATTTCTAACTTAACCATAACTCTCCTATACTAGGGGAGAGGGGAGGGCGAACAGACTAACCTCTCTGCCATATTTTTTTAATTAACTAATAGTTAGAGATTAAGCAATCTGTGTTCACTAGGTATTCCCTACAGTTATGCAGGCTCTCTAAAAAGCCCATTTCTCGGTGATTTCGGAACTTCCTCCCCTGTCCTACTCTCGCAACGCCTTCGGCTCTTTCGCTTGATTTAATTCAATATGGCTCAGCAAAGAACGGTTGAACGAGGCCATAAAAATAAAAAAGCCCGCACGTCCTTTCGATGGTAAATCGTGAGAGATAACATCGGACATGCGGGCTAAAAGGTTCAAGTTTTGTTTACCCTATAAGGTTCAAAACTATTTCGCTCGGAATATTATCTCTCACGGGAACAAAATTAACATTTATGTAATTTTTATGTCAACAATTATTTTATCTAAAAATTAAAGACTTCCTGCTGAAGACGTTTAGCCGCTATTTCGCAGTATTTTTCCTCAATTTCAATTCCAATGGCTTTACGGCCCAGGTCTTTTGCGGCTCTTAATGTGGTTCCTGATCCCATGAAGGGGTCGAGAATAACATCTTCTTGATTTGAATTATCCTCAATAAGTTGGCGCATTAAAGACTCAGGCTTAGGGGTTGGGTGGTCACCGGCCTGCGGTATGACCTTTTGAAACTCAAAAATATTTGATCGGTTATTTCCACCATTCCACGTTCTACGCTCACCTTTTGAAGCAATAATTACAGCTTCCCATTGGAAACGATAACGCCACCCCATCCCAACAAATCCTTTGTCCCAAATACAGACGTTCTCAAGAGTGAGATGCTTCGGAACTTCAATCCAGGCATAAGCCAGGGAAGGCGTACCACCACCACCACCACAACAACAACAGGCTACTCCGCCGTCTTTTAAAACGTCTTTAATAGCTGGATAAAGCCATTGAAGCATGACCAGGTATTCTTCCAGCCCGTCATTTTTAATTCGGTCTTTTTTTCGTTCTTCACTCGGCCAGGCCGAGTGAAAGTCAATCCCATACGGAGGATCAGTCAAAACCAAATCAACCTTGGGAAGAGAAGGAAGGATCTCTCGGCAATCGCCGTGGTAAATCGTTATTCCACCATGTTCATAGTAAGGCTTCATATCTCAAAATCCTCGTCGGAAAAAGGCTGGTTCCACTTGTTCGTATCCTCGATCTTTTTAATGTGTTCTTCAAAACTGTCCAGGCTTTGCTCCGTGGCGAAGTTCGGCCTTGATTTCCTCGACGACCATTCTTTCCATTTCTTCGTGGCTTTGAGATAACAAGATTGATCGCAGTAGTTCTTCGCCTTCCAAGGTCGTTTCCGAGTCTCTTTTACCTTCTTGCAGAAAGCGCAGGTGATCTTCATTTCTTCATAATAATCATCGACATGACAATCACGAAAAAGCCACCGACAATGGAGGAAAGAATAAAAAGACTGATATGTCCGGTGAGCAAAAGACCAATCAAACTCCACAACCACAACGACGTTACCCAAGGAAATATAAAAGCAACCATGTCTTTTAAGTACCTCCCATAAGCGTTCTTTTCGTAGATGGTGTTGAGTTTAATGTAAATAGGCTCCTGCTCGTAAATGTCGAGTCTCTGCCCATCCCAATCGGCCACAAACTCCTTGCCGTCCACCTTAACAATCTCTCGCGCGGGGCTTCCATCGACGGTAAAGTAGATCGGATGCGGAGCGAGATTGTCTTCCCTCAAATGCTCGATGTCGTTAGTGGCCGGAGCGGGAAGAAGACTTAAGATGAGAGCAAGTTCTTTATTCATAATTTGTTTTATTTCTCTCCTCCTCGCTTTGGAGCTTTAAGATTTCATTCTTAATTCTGGCCAAATCGTCAACCGTGATATCAGGGTAATCGTCGATAACATGACAATCTTTACAACCTCTCGCATCCCATCCGGCAAGGAAGCCTTTCGCCTCCAATGCCTTTAAAGCTACGGATTCGGCTTTGTGACTATGGAATTTTTCGTCCAATAAAATTGGAATAAGATGCCCAGCTAAATTAAAAAACTCCTTCGCTTTTTCAGCCGTCATCTTCTCTTCACTCATGGTCTTTCTCCTCTATTTCATTTTTCCTTTGTGGGCTTGAAGGCGTAAACCTCTGCCGCTTTTTTGTCTTGCCACTTCACTATTTTTCTTAAAAGCTCCAACTCTGGATCATCCTGTCCATTAGCAAGAAGGTCGGCCAGCTCGTTGATTGTTTCCTTGACCGCCTCCCTCGCATGGAGATCGAGCGCGTCGGCAATTAGCGTCAAAGCTCTGTTGCCGCTGTAATTGTGGGCTATGTTGATTAGCTCCTGTGCCCGTTCCTGAGATGATTTCATGGCTTCACTTTTTGATACTTCAGAACTTCTTGTGAAGAAAGATTTAATTCTAGGAATCCGGTTATTTCTTCTTTGGTAATTTGTATCCACACGCCTTCTTTGCAGGTTGGACAGAACCAATCCTCTGTTAAATTCAAATAAGTAAATGGGTTTAATGTAGTAGTGGGGTTTCCTTGCCACTCCATCATGGTTCCACACTTCTTATGTTTACGCTGATGAATCAGCATTTCTCCGCCCCCTGGCTTGGCATGGTTATTTCTCTCTCGTGTAAATTTTTAAAAACATTAAAGAAGTACAGGAACCAAGAAAGGGAATTGCCATTCCGCCAAAGTCTCTTTTTTTCAAAAAAAGAATCACTAAAATCGCATTTCCAATGAATAGAAATATAAAGATTGGTTTCATTCCACTCTCCTAAGTTATTGGCTTGGCATGGTTATTTCAATCTTCCAATCGCGCTGTCCAAAAGAATAAATCCGATTCCCAAATAAAGAAACGATTCCCGGTCAGCGAATGGAACGAAACTAACAACAACGCAAAGTAATCCAAGAATCGCAGACCAAAGCATCGATAATTTTTCGATCATTTCCCCCTCCTAAGTTCCGACAAAATCAGGCTTACTTTTCTGTTTCACTTAAACCTTCCAAAATCGAAAATGTCGCTTTAATCTTTTTCGCCACTTCTTCAATGTGAGAAACTCGTCGCGGCCAAAACGTTTTTCTGATTTCCCACCCGCGAAAATGAACCGTCACGTTGAGGTATGCTTTTACGGTCGGCGGTATCGTATGGTGTTCGATGTGGTAGCCGTTATGGTTAAAGCTCACGTCATACGTCGCACCAAGGATTCTTCCAAAAATGCGTTTCGCTTCTCTCACCAAATCGTTCCCGCGCTCTTCCAGATATTCAGCAGCCTTTTTCTCGCGATAGTTGCTCGCATTTTTAAATTTCAATGCTTGCGTTAAGTCATCTGAAATCGGACCCTGGAGAGATTCGATTAAAGATTGTACTTGGTTCAATTTGCCTTCTTTTGAAGGCTTCACCTTTATCGTTCCGATTAACGCCTTAGCATCCGGCTCCATTTCTTCTCCGCAGCAAGTGGCGATCCATTTAATTGAACCTTCCTCGCGCTCAACGATAAACGGATTATGTCCACAGGCAGGACATTTGATTAACTTTGTATTCATAAAGTTCCCCGATGGTATCGAACAAGGAATTCAAGCGCCGATGAAACATCCCATCGTCTCCGACGATAAAAATCAATCAAACGCAGAATTTCTTGAATGTTCACCTTGCCCTTCCCTCGCTCAAACCGCTTGCGACGCATCTTTTCTCCTTTCCCCTCTTCCAAAATCAGTCTAAACCGCCTCGAAATAGTAACCGACAGACGAATCCCACATTTTCCGTGACAACATAAAACGCCAACGTGATTTTGTTCGTAAGTCTCTGGACACCCAATAAATCGTGAACGGAATTCTAAATATCGGCTCAAACCAACTTTCCATGTTTCCTCCTTTCCAAAATCAGGCCAACTTAGGAACCGTAACCGTAACCGGAACCGTAACCGGAACCGGAACCGTCACCCGCCTCTCTTAACTTCCTCACCTTCTCTTTCTCGGCGGAGAGTTGTTGCTCATACTTTAATGATTTACATCCGCAATCGTCAAAGTGGGTGGTGTGTTTCGTCTTGCTCATAGTTTTCCTTCGGCCTTTGGTGGATTTTGACTTAATTGGTTATTAATAAACTTAAGCAATTTCTTTTCTCTCCCCGCTTCGATCATATCCCACGGTCTAACATTCCCAAGCAAGGGATTCTTGGTTCTCAACCATAAATCTGTTTTTTTAAAATTTCCATTAAAGAATACGTCCAATGCGGAGATAATGCACTCCACAGTTTTATTCTTTTTCTGGGCGCTCATTTTCTTCCCTTCCTTCCCTCACAATCAACATCTTGGGTGTGTGCAAAATGACAATGGGGACAAGCACCAGTTCCCGAGGTTGTAACGATCTTGTTGTTGGGCTTGCAATAGTAGCACGTTGGGAAATTCGGCCCCATAACAGCACCGCATTTAGGACAGATCCAGCCAGACGTTCCAAGAGAAAAATTATTAGGTAAGTTATTGTTCATTGTCGATCTCCTGGGGTGGTTTCCCTTGCTGATGAAATACAACCTATACATTGCATAAAAAGTGTAAATATCAGGGGTACGGATTTCATTTCTTCTTATCCTCAATCCAATAAACTGTATGGCATCGAGAACATCCAACTAGGCGATGTTTTCCCATACGCCCAACTTCTATTTGTACAAATGAATATCTCATGACATCGGGCAGTTTAATTTCTGAATGCCCTAGCCAAAAACAAATGAAAATTAACTTCCAAATGTAAATCATTTCTTCTTATCCTGCGCCAACTCAATCACCTTAAAATCCTTCTCCGGTCTTAACTTCTTCACTTCTTTTTGAAATGTTTCGGCTTCTTGCTTCGTTTGAAACAGCTTCGCTTCGGCTCTTACTACCTGTTGAAGGCAAGGCTCTCCTAATACGTTCGGTTCGGTACACTGAACCGGAGTCATCACAGTTATTAACCACACCACGGCGTAGATCATTTGAGTCTCCTTTAAGTTAAGATAGATGGTTCCCAATTAAGAGAACCTTTTAACGGCAATCCTGCTCTAAAATTCAAGGCTTCCTGAACAGTGTCTCCTTCCACACCTTCCACATGAAAAATCCCGATAGAAGGATTCTTCATCTTTAAATATCGGGCATCAGGAATTTGATCTGATAATTTGATTGAAAGAAGCTCATAGTCTCCCCGCTTATCCAATACCTTGGCCTCCGATTTAAGAATAAACCTCTCAATCCCGATCTTTCTTATGAGTTCTCTCCTTACGTCTACATTCGTTTCCTTAATGATTTCTTGAAAGTCTAGTTTTTCGGCGGGGGTCATAACGTGATGCTCTTTCATGCGAATTCCATTCAAAGAATAAATGCCCCATTTATCCCGAAATTCCACAGATTTACCGTTAGGATTATGAAGTTGTCCTCGCTCGTTTTTAATAACAGAAATGGGGCGACGAATTAATATAGCGAGCTTCTCAAAAAACAACGTATCCCATACACCGCTTCTTACGAAAGCATTTAATTTATTGAAATCGGCATTCTTTAAGACTCCAATCCTTGTAAAATAATCGTAAAAAGAGATCCAGTTTGAATCAAATCCACAACCAAAATAATCTGTATTTTGTGCGTTTGAACCAAACATTTTTGATATCAAAACACCAGAAAAAGGACTGTCTGCAACCAAAATAAGTGGTTTTGGTTTTTTAATTTTATCGTAAATAAACTGAATTCCTTCCTCTGCTTCTTCATAATTCAATTCCGAATTTCCTGAAAGGCAATAATTAATCCATTCGTTTTTCAGTTTTTCTTTCAATTCTCCTTGTTCTCTCGTTAATTTATTAAGCATTTTTTACCCCTTTTATATCATCCCCCACCGATTCCCCCACCGAGGCCCACACCGATTCCACCACCGAGGCCCACACCGAGTTTTTAGCCAATGCTGGAAGCATTAATCAATTACCTTTCTCACCATTCCGCTAAGCCAGTCCTTTTCTCTGACCTGGCCTATTTCCCAAATTCCAGGCTCAATAATGAATGGCTTGTGTTCTTCATGGTCGATTGTTACCGATTTTTCATTCTTCAAATAAAATTTTCCGTCTTTCTCGTAGAACATGGCGTCAACGTCTGAAATAGTGTGCGTATGCCCACCTTCCCCGTGCATGACAACGATTCGACCATCTTTACGTTTAATTTCTTTAGCGTTTGAAAGGTCTATCTCAACCCGCCGCATAATTACATCTCCCTGCTGAATTTGATCTTTGTTCATTTGATCCTCCTGTTTTTAGCGATGTGACTAGGTAATATTTCTTTTACCTTTGGAACAATAATCTTTCCTTCCTTTCTACGGGTAGAAGAAACAAGATTTCCTGGGGTCTTTGGAAATAAGGTATGGCAACTAGCACACCTTGATTTTTTTATCGTTCGAGTAAAACAATTCGGACAATAGTCTTCTTCTTCATCTTTTTTCATAATATGGATGTTGGGTCATTCCTTTTAAAAATTTTTACGATAAATCTAAAAAATAATTTAAACATGCACATTTTTACCCATGTTGATTGTCAATATCCATTTCGTCGGATCGTAGCGGTTTAAAAGAGTTACATAACCCTGCCTGTCGTAGCCTTCTTTTAAGTCTTTCAACGCTTCGTAGCTTTTGTAGATCACTTCCCGCCAGGTGCATCCATCGGGATCAGACCAGTTCTTGACTTCCATATTTCTCCCTCCTGTAATCCATTTCTTCTTTGCAACACCTAAAATCAGGCGATTCAGCGTTTTCTTCTACCACGCCAAATTCGATATGCCATTCGTGGCAGTCTTGACAGCTACACTCGGAGGAATGGGTGTTGGGAAGGGAGGTAAGCCAGTTGTCGCAGTTCGTCATATTTTCTCCTTATTTCTTTTTCTTCTTTGAGTAGTAACGTACCTGAGCGGCGTAGTACTTGCACAGAACAGAGCAATAAATCTGCTTCTCGTTCTTCGACTCAAACACGACTTTACAGTGATTGCATTCTTTAGCCATGAAAGAAGGGTACTGAATCAGTACCATGATGTCAACAACAAAATTAAAATATTTTTCTTCTATTTTTTAAGAACGTCTTTAACGGTGAGAGATTTGATCCAGGGCTGGTTCAATTCGGAAACGAAATTTTCTTCTACAAACTGGCCTTCTCGTATATCCTCAAGCCGACCCCATAGACTGTGGCTTCCTATGTCTTTAACCTGCAAGACGCAGTTCGTCCAATAAGGAAGACGGATAAAATCTCCCTTTTTTATTCCAATATCCATTCCCCGTCTTTGTCTGGTACGAAAACCGAACATTCTGACACCACCTCATGCGTTGCATTTAAAATATATCTTGTCGAATGATGTACGATCCATCCGTTAGGTACTCTTAACCTTTCCCAATCTTCCTTTCTATCTATTATCTCAAAAGTTCTTGGATATTTCTGGCCATTCATTTAAAACCTAACTCGTCAGCTATCTTATAGGCCGTTTCAACCACAGTGAAATGCTTAAAATCCAATTCCGTTAAAATTTTACTGAGAATTCCAATCAATTGGACACGAGACATCTTCACTGTTTTTTGATCGTAACTTATACCCCATGGGTTCTTTTTCATTTTTCAATTGTGGCAGAAGCAGTCTTACGGCCATAAATACCAATAGCCCCAAGGATCACAAATACCCATTCAGGAATCGGTGGCAGTGTCCATCCCATAGTTGGGGCTAAAGTGGCACCAATGGAGGCATATAAGGCCACCAATATTGTCACAATGTCACTTAGAATCGTTTTAGACTGATACCATTTTTTAGTTTCCACAACACCCTCCTGTAAGTCGAGTTTTTTAGCTATTTTCTTGCCTACCAACGACAGAATCCAGTTGTACATTAGAACCTCACTCTGAAAATGGTTACGATAACCTCTTTAAAACGCCCTTTAAGGCCTTCCAGGCTCGATTTAAGGCACGATAATAGACTCATCGGTCTATTCTCCTTAACCGCCAGTTAATCGCCTCTAGATTCTTATTAATGTCCTCGTATTGAGACTTGATAACAGCCATGTCCAACGCCTGCTGGTTCGCCCGTTCTTCTAGCCGTTCCACCTTGTCGGCCATCGCATCCCATCTGAACGTCTTTTTTAGGGGCCCTAAAAGCATCCCAAATAGGGTCAAAACCAACACTAAAAGGCTGATATCCTTGGCGCGGAGAAGAATCTTGTCCTTATCACTAGACATTCGCCGTCTCGTTTGTAATGGTAATCCAGATTTTCCCGTGCCTGTTTGCTAAATCCAATTTATCGAAGAGTTCGTTAAAAGCAACTCTGCTTTCACCGATAAAGTTTGCATTAACGATAATGCGTCCTACCAAAATACACCCTCTTGTGTCTTTATCTGTGTTTCCCGAATGGATGAGGATGCTTTCGTATTCAGGGACATTTAAAAGCCTGGGCATAACTCTTAAAAACCTTTGCGAATAGGCGAGAATGATCTGATAGGTTCCGGCAGGGATGGCGGTCTCGCCTGGGATCTTTTCCTCTCTCACCACGTCTTCCAACGTATAACACTGCCTGTAAACGTCGTTGTCTAGAAACAGCTCTCCCAATGTCGCCTTTTCGTTGCTCCAGCGTCTCTTGAGTTGGATGGTTAAATCGCTCATTAGGGGTTAAATGGATCTGTAGCGAGTGCGTCTGCCGCTACCTCAATATCAGTCAATCTTTGAACGTAAAGAGGAGCCTGTATGTTCACAAAATTGTCAATATCTTGCTGGTTGGTAAAAAGCTGATCTATAAAAGGATTGTTTGGCGAAACATTGCGCCTTAATACCTGCATGAATCCTCTTAAATTATTCGATTTTTCAACCAAATTATCAGATTTAACGATTATATCTTCTATCAGTACTCTCAATTCATCAAGTGTCATAAGAACCTCCTAAAACGGGAACATATTTAAAAAACCATAAGTAAAGGGACGCACGGATACAGAAGAAGTATTTACCTCCGGGGCTGCCATAAGCTGTAGAGTGCCGGTTTGAGACGAAACAATAATTCCATTTATTGTCGCCAAATAATCTGTATTAACGGCCTGAACCCCAGTCCCTGTAACAGTGTCTACTGGCGATGTAAGCCATCCCTGAAGGGAACCTGCTGTCGCGTCAGCTGCAACGGGGATATCGGCCTTTGCCGTGAAAACACTAGCCCCAGGATGATTGAGCCTCAAAATAATTCCTGTCCCCGTCGCGCTTGATTGGAATACGACGTTAAACTGAAAATAATAGGTAGAACCGGAAAGGACCGTGAAGCTCGCTGTCGTGACGTTTGCCGGTGTGGTGGTAAGCTGAAAATGCTGAACATCTTTTTTAACAAAGAATTTATTCCCAGGTGAGACGACCTGAAATGTCGATCCATCTATAATAAACGTGGAGCTTGTTTTCTTCACATAAACAAATGATCCGGTAGGCCACGATCCATTGATATCTGCCATCGTATCCACAATAAAAGGCGGTTGTGGCTGTGTGCTGGACGCGCCAAACAAAACTCCGTAAGTTATCCCAACTGGAACAAGAATGATAATCAACCGGATCAATAAGGTTCGATAATAAGCCATGCCACACTCCTTGTGTCCGTTACATCTGTGCTGGTAATTGTAAAACTCGCACCGGCGGATCGTGCCGAAATATAAAGATTTCCAGCTCCACCTGATGAATTTTGGGCGGTTAAGAATATTCTTGAATTTGCGGTAACGCTGGTATTGCTAACCGTAACGGTTCCTGCCACCAGGTTATCTACCCCCATAAATTCATTCGATCCTTCTTGAACTCCAATTCCACTTGAAAACTGTTTATTTCCAATATATGTCTCGTCTACCTCAATTAGACTTAAGGTCCCAGTGCCTCTCGGTACTGTTATGGTTCCTACGCTGGCTCCCGCACCGCCAGTGAATGTAAATACTTGGGTATCATTTCCAGAGGTGAAATTAATGTCGGAATTAAGAAAATGAATATCTCCTGAATCTATGGTTAAGAGATTATTCGTTTTATCATAAGTCATTTCTGCATCTCCACCGAAAGAACCGCCATCGTTAAATTGGACGTAGGTATCTGATCCTCCAGGTGAACCCGTCCCGCCGTTATCTGAGTCCCATATAATCTTCCCTGTCGATGAATTGTATTTAGGTATCTGACCGTTGGAAGGAGTGTTGGTTGTTACCACAACATTTAAGATCTGCGTTCCATCGTGAATAAGCATCGTTCCAAGACTGGAAGAATAGGCATTTGTATCTATCGCTATGTCTCCGCGAGCAGATACAGTTTGGGTGGAATATGCGTTCAATCGAAAACCAGGAGACTCGATTGTGACAGTCGAACCGGCAAATAAATTGAGATTTCCTGTTGTGTAAGATCCGATTTTTTCCCTACCGTCTCTCGTTGGTGTATTAAAGAAAATAGCACTTCCTTGCCCCGTTCCATCAATGGCAATCGCATAATTAGTCGTTCCGATTGTCTGAGCGTCAATTCTCACTCCATACTGAACGGTTGATATCGCTGCTCCGTTTTTAGCCCAAAAACCCACGTAATTGTCAATTCGCCCACCTCCCGTCCTAGCCAAAACGCCTTCGCTGTTAAATCCGGCGACATCTGTAATCGTTCCCGTTGAATCAAGGCGAGTCCCAGCGGTAAATCCTGATGCCAATGTCACCGTCCCCGTTCCATTATGATCTACTACGCCTCGATATGGTTTTATCCCGCCTCCTTGCGTTGATGCCGTGAGATTTCCAGTAGCCCCAGAGGATGTTCCAGCGAATCCATTATTGGCCTGAACACTTCCGCTATTCGCCGATGTTCCGGTAAACCATGAAACAAAAACAGCAGCCCTCACCGCACCGGATGTTCCGCTGCCCTCTTTTGATATCCCAATCCTGTCATTAGAAGAGGAAAAGGACAAAATTTCGGAAGGAGGAGTTGCACCAATTTGACTAAGCGACACGCCGCCAGCAGAATCCACGGTTAATGATGACGCTACATCAGCCGATCCACCAACCGTCAAGTCAATTCCAACATCGAAAGAATCATCGGTTTTAAGCATGTCCTGGGTTGATCTGTATAGATTGGTGTCAAAATTAGAGTTCGCGGTAGGAAGAGTATAGGGCGCTTGTGTTGTTCCAGAACTCCAATACAATCCACCATCGTGATTAATGGCGAAAGTTTGTTGATTGGTATATCTTCCAGCGAGCATTATATACCCATTTGTGCTGTTTCCATTAAAATTCGTTGCATTGACCTGAATAGCAGCGTCATCAATATCGCTTCTGATGCTAAGCATTGCTGGATTCGTAGGAGATCCGAATGTTTCCCACGGTCCAATAATTCTAAATGAATCTCCCGATCCACCAAATGAACCTGAAATGTTTACATAAGATATGGTGTTAAATCCTCCAATGTTATCGAAATAGGATCTCGGATTCCCAGGAGACAGTCCGCTCGTAGAACTTACATATTTGTCATAAAACTTAACGACTGGAGTTCCGTCTGCTCCTGTAAATTCCGTGTAATCAAATTGAAATCTAGAATTTGAAGCATTTGGACCAGGATCATAAGTAAATGTACCTGCGTTTACAGTAAACTGACCCTGAACTGTCCCGCTGGAAACATAAAATGTAGATCCTGGCTGCAAACTGTCATTTTTCACTTGAATGTAATTCGTGTCGCCAGGAGTTAAAGGAAGACTGCCTCCGCCACCACTCGTATCCGTTTTCCAATACAAAGTTCTCTTTCCATCAGCCCGTTCCGCTTGAATCGCTAATACCTGATCTAGCGTTCCCGTTGAGTCTGGAAGAACATAATCTTGGTTGTAAGCCAATGTCTCGGAAGAACGAAATGCGGAATAATTTGAAGAATCAGAATCCATAAATCTGATTTCATTTTGATTAAACATTCGGAAAGGGACGTAGGCGGTTATGGTCGACCCTCCAATTGAAAGAGATGTGGTCGGTGTTCTTGTCGTTGTTCCAGATCCCTGCCCAGGCGCGATAGCTTTAATTAATACATTGCCCTGACCATTACCCAAAGCATTGCCACTTTTAATAATCATGTCTCCGGCATTTGTGTTGGATAAACCAGTTGCGCTTGGAGAAGTTACCGAAGCATTAGATCCTGATCCGATAGCCGTAGAACTGTCCCAGCTGATACCATTTGTCCCAAATTGGAAATAATCGCCTATGCCATCCGAATATTTTCCATAAGTACCATCGAAAGTAAAGGTCGTATCGACACCAGATATGAACATGGAAGTAAATCCAGTCCCGTTAAGAGTAATGGCGTTAGATCCTGAATCTGTTACAGAAAGCCCCTGGTTGGTTATATTCCCAGCTCTAACAAAAAAAGTAGAACCAGCTTGAAGCGTGTTTCTGTTTAAAATGGCATCCGACCTCGATGTGACAGAGGAAAAATCAACTGTTATCACCCCCGTCGAACCAGAAACCGATAGCTTTAAAGCATCTCCAATAGCTATGGAAGCTGTCGGACTTGATTTAACAGCATCAAAATTGGAAAACACTTCAAGGGAACTGGCGCCACCACTGCCAGATCCGCATGAAGCAATGCTTATATTCCCACTCCCATCTGACTGAAAACAACCAGAAGCATCTGCATTTGGGAGAATCCATGAAACGTCCGCACCAACAGCGTTAGGAGACCTAAAACTGATATAGTTTGAATTATCAGAATCGTAGTATCTTAATTGTGAAGCATCTTTAATTTGAACGCTTGGACGATTAGCTGTATCTCCTACAATAGACAATGTGGGGGGGGCGCCTGTTCCACCTTGTCCCGCGCTGGTCACAATAAAATCTAAAGCTCCAGCGGCTGTTAAAAATCCAGTGTCAATAACACGCATACCCATTGTCGTGTAGGCATCGTAAATATCACCTGAAAAACCTGTTCTTAATGATTCCTGGCTGAAAAATAATTTATTCGATGTTGATATAGGAGAAGTATTAACCATCCTGAATATTGATCCATTTACAGAATCCGAAGCTTTAACATAAAGACTTATTGTATTGCCCAAAGCAGAAGGATCAAAAATAAAAGCTGCTGTGCTCGTTAAACTCCCAAAATCAACTAATCCTTCATGCGATTTTATGGCATAGTTATTTGTAGCTCCCGTCACGGAAGAAACAAACAGGCCAAACGCATTGTCAACCGTTGAATATAAATTAAAAGTAGATACATAAAATCCGTAATAATCGCTTACCTGTCCTGTTGACCAAAAAGGAGATGCCATGTATGCAGCAACTTTCGTAGCCGTTCCGTAGTAAACAAACGATGGCGGGCTCGGCCTTGATGTAGGACTAGAAACAAATCCGTATAAAGCTGCCGCCGGGCTTGTCCCATAAACAATGGGGGCTGCTCCGATGGACCATGCGGTGTTAGCGGTTGAAGGTTTCCAGATAGAATTATCATTGATGGCGAATAAGTTCGAAATGGAAGCATTGTTTGTGTAAAACTCCCCATCAAATCTAATTCCGTCAGAATAGTAACCATCTACTCTTAAAGCGTATTTCGTGTTTTCTTGTGGCATGTGGACATAAATGGCCTCATCGAAATCGTTGGTGTTCGTTATTTCAATCTGCCCGATGTTCGATAGTTTTCCTTTAACGGTTCCACTGCTTACATAAAATGTTGCTCCAGATTGGAGAATGTTTTGGTTCCATATAAAACTTCCAGAACCATCGGTGTTCGTACTGATAGAAATAGAACCCGATATAGTCGGAGCGGAGGACGTAATCACACCATTTTCATTCAAAAGGAATTTACCACTACCACCATTGCCAGCGTTCCAAGTGTAGGTTGTTGAATTAATGGTTATAGATGAGCTCGTGTTTCTAAGCCAATCGGTTGTGAATGCTCCGTATGATACGGATGGAAGAAACAAAGACGCTATTAAAAGTAGTTTTCTCATGGATTAAACGCCGCCTTCTCGACGTAAGAACCGGATTCGCGCCTCTGAACGGAAAGATTATCTCCAACAATGGTAAATCGCCAACTTCCGTCTGTGTCGGGGTCTCCGATGTAAAACGGGTCTGAACCGCTTGAACTGCCCGTCACCGTGGCCCACAAAAGCTTATTCCCGCTGTTTGTTAAGAACTTTCCTTCTTGATTTGAGGTGTTGGGGATGATCTTGCCCGTTCTAAAACCCCAATCTTGCATAGGGTACTTCTTAGACGCTTGAACCTCTTTTTTTAATTCCTCAATTTGATTCTTTAATTCCTGAACCAGCTTTTCTTCTGCGTAAGTCTTGGTTTCTTTCTTGGGCTCGATTCGGATCTCTTTTTCGATGACTTTTTCGATGATTTTGTTTGGTACTTTGGGTAAAAGGGACAAGGCTTCTTTTATCATCCCCGAAACCAATTCTTCTGTGACCATTTTCGGCTCTGGCTTCTTAAATTCCTCTAAAACAATGGCTTTAAAGTCCTTTTTCGGATCAAAAGGAGGCTTGTCCAAAACCTCGTAAGGCTTGGTTATATCGAAGGCTGGCTTCATTCGTATTCTCCGGTTGCTTCGTTGAGAATGTAGATATGCTCACCTTGTTTTATTCGTTTTGGTTTCTTGGTTGCGGAATTGGCGGCAATAGCACCGGAAGCCATAACTTCTGCTCTCGGAACGCTTGGAAGAATCTTTCCCGATTTAAGAAGAGCTTTGGAGATAAGCGGCTGTGTCGATTCAACAAGGCTTTTAACGGGCGAGAAAAGGGGAAGTCCCTTGACTCCTTCTTTTGCCGATGAACTCCGTATATCAGGCATTAAACGGCTATATTTTGAGTAACCAGCATTGGCTTTCTTTAAGTTTTCAGCCAATTTTGGGTTTTGGGCCATTTCAGCTATCTTATTGACCATCCCGTCACGAACACGCGCCAAAACGCCGTACAGCTCGGAATAAGCGGCTTCCTTGGGGGTATCTCGACCGGCTCGGCCCATCGCTTCGCCTGTTTCTTTCATTACTTCACGAATATTGTCCAAATTTAGTTTCCCATCTTTAGACACTTTCCACAATTTGTCGTAAGCCTCTCTAAAAGGCCTCGCCAACGCCCGATTGCTTGAAAAAGTAGCGTCTTTGGCGGTTTGGATTTCATTGAACAAAGGCGTTAATGCTTCTTCTGCTGGTAAATCAACTGGCTTGCCTGTGCTTTTAATGTCAACAATGGCCTTTTGAACGTCCTGACCGTATTTTTCGAGTATCCCTTTCGATTTATCAAAGGTTGAAGATGGGCCAAAGCCAATAGCTCCTTCCTCAGATAAGGATTTCCCTAATTTCGCACCAAATATAGTCGGATTTTCTTTGCCCGCCATAGCTTGAATGGTTTTTGATCTAATTCCAGCGGAAGCGTTTATCCCTTTCGCGCCCATTTTCTCGAACATGCCCATTTTAGGAACCGGAGGCTTCATTCCGAAAAGAGGAGCCACCGCCATCGCGATATCAGGAGCCATTTGGATAACTGTTCCAACCCCAGCCGCTATATTTGGATTGACTTGCTTTCCCCCTAAATATTCCGCTGTTTTTTCTCCGGCTACATTGAATCCTTTTCCAATCATCTCGTTGGCTGTGTTTAACATTCCTACGGGGCTCGCTTTATATAACGGGCTTTCTTTGTAGGCAGAATAAAGGCCTTGAGCCTTGTCCATCATTGACTGAGGAGGAACCTCATCATCAAATACAATCTTTTTTCTCTGTGTATTTTCATCGTCAAATACGATAGCCATATTATTTCACCGTAGCAGAACGACCACCAATTCTTATTCTAGTTCCAGGCGGTAAATTGGCCGCTTCCGCTTCCTCTACCGTGTTGAATTCAGTTTGTAAGGCATTATCACCAGTAATGCCTAATTTCGCTTTAACAATATTGTCAATATTTGAAATAATCGTCGGTATTGCCGCTTCGTCCGTTTTCCTCGTCGGAATCATATCCAAAAGCAACTGTTGATCTCGATCTGTAAACACACCTTCACCAGCAACCCGAAACAACTGTTTTAAAACAGGAGCCATCGCCGCAACAGATCCTTCGGCTACTTGTTGGCCTCTGGTAAAACTAGGCATTAATCCGGCAATAGGGCCGGTATTTGTTCCACCAAGACCCGACAAAAGTCCTTGTTTTGCCTGTTCGTATAATTCATACGCATTCTGCTGTTGAGGAGTGGATAAAATCCCTTTCGTTGCACTAGAACTTGGCCTTGCAAATGGGGCTGGTCTTGTCCCTGCCGGAAGTGGCGTGTATCCTATTATTTTCCCTTGTGCGTCAAGTTGGGGGATCACATAGGAAGATTCCGGCCTTCTGGCCTTTTCTGCCTGCGCTTTTTTGTAGTCGATATCAGCCAAAGAACTGGCTTCGGCAAGTTCAAATTCCCTTTGTTTCCTACCTCCCATCCTCGGCGGTTGCTGGCCGTTGAAATCATCGAACATTTCAATAAGTCCACCGCCTTGAGGCTGAGATTGGGACATCGGATAGCCTTGGGCTGACGTGGTTGATTTCGGAGCGTTGAAAATGGAATTTTGAGGAGCTTGCGGCCCATAATCATCATTAAACATTTGCTGTTTTCTCGCTTCTTCGCTTTTCATGTATTGATCCAACATATTCTGCCTTTCCATTTTATTTCTGTTATCGAATTGTTGCTGTTGACCCGTGGCGTAAGTATCTCCTAACTGGTTAAGATTCTGAAGCAATAATTGAATCTGTTCAGAATTAGAGGGTCTTCTATTTAATTGTTCGTAAGGCCTAAATTGTAATGCCATATTAGTTACCGTCCTTATTTCAAGAAGTTATATGGATTGCTTTGATATCCTTGGTAAAACCTAGTGGCCGTATTAGCTCCATCTAATCCCATGTTTACCCAATCCATAGTATGAAAAGGTTGATTTTTCTGACTATTCATCCAATTTTCGTAATCCTGCATCTGCTGTTGGTAATCCTGTCTCTCGCCCAGTCGGCCCGTCAAATAATCTTGCATTTGAGAGCTTCGGTTTCGGTTGTAGTCCATTTCTCCAAAACCTCGATCGCGATAGGCTTCGTAGTCTTGTCTCGCGGCTCCGGTTCGGCCTCCGTACTGATCCGCGCTCAAACCCGTTAAGAACTTCTGCCTGTTTTCGGCAATCTTGCCCATTAAGTCAGTCAAAGCGTAATCCAAAGAAGCCGACGTGCCAGCAGGCATTCCTTGGTTCGCGTAGTAAGACAAGAGATTCTGCTTCTGCTTGTCGAAAGCAGAAGTGTCGTACCCTTCTAATTCCGTCGCGAGTCCCTGCCTAAACTGCTGATCCTGTCTTTCCCGATACTCGGGAAGTTGAGAAACGAAGTTTCTAAGGGTAAAAGCGTCGATCTGGCCAGAGGCAAGACCTTGCCGGAAATGGTTTAGCTCCGCTTCCGATGCGCCTCGATTCAAAAGCTCCTGAAAAACGTCTTCAACAGGCTGTGTGTACTGGCCAAGCGTGTTGTTGGGATTATTAGGATTGTTCGGGCTGTTTGCGTTCCTCGGATCTTGAAGTTCTTGCTGTCTTAATTGATTTAAGAAAGCCTGGCCCGTCCATCTTCCCTGGGCTCCCTGACCGTGGAAATAAGGCAACGCCTGATTGTATTCGTCTTGCGTAGGCTCGCGGCCCAACGTCTGCCGAAACATATTGTACGCAAGCTGATCCGTTCTCTGATCGTCTTGGCCCCAGGCATAAATACTGTCGTCACGACCTTGTCCTTCCGGTCGATTCCAAACTTCTCTCGCTTGTTCTAGTGTAATAGCCATAAATCCTCCTTTATTTTGCGACCCAACCGGCAGATCCGGTTCCGCTTTCTTTTACATACAAAGTGGTTGATGCTCCTCCATCTGTTCTCAGAAACAAGCTCCCAACCGGCGCGGTAATGACGTTGTTAGGAGATCCGGTTCCTGAAAATATGTTCTTCGTCACTTTCCGAATGTCTTGATAAGAATTTTCAAATTCTTGTTGGACAATAGCGTCTTTGTGCCTGAAAATCGGCCCTTCGGCAAACAAAACCATGGCCGCGATAAACATCAAAAAGAAAATAATTATTAGTTTTTTGGTATCCATGGTTTCTCCCTGAATCCATATTGAATCGCAAACACTTCAAACGGCTGATCGGCGGCATCATTTCCAAACTTAAAGTTGAATGTCGTTCCTACCTTGCCTAAAGGCAGATTCGTGTTTTTGTATCTGTAATTCGTCGGAGAGTAGAGGCTCATCGTATACGCCGTTGAAGAACTACCATTGATAGCGTAAGTGACCGTCATAGACGAATTTTGAATACTACTCGTAAGGAACGAAAGACGAACAATCTCAGAATCGTTAAAAGGGCTACTAGCAACAACATAATCTTTTGATTTCCAATAGGAATTTATTGTGCTTCCATTATCGTCATTAACACCGCCAAACTTATGGATATATCCTCCAGTTGAACTACCGAAATAAAGAGATCCGCCTTTAACGTAAAAACCGTTCATCGGAATATCGTAAATCGTAAAACCATTATTCAGCATGTCGTATTTAATAACTCTATTATTGTAAGAATTTGAAGAACTCTGGACATTCCACCACAAAGAATAATCATAATAACCACCATAAATTTTGTCCGAGGCGTTCCCTTCTAGCCAATACTGCGTGAATGAATAAAGAGCAGGAACATTAAATAAACCATTGTTCATCATAATGTCTCGTATCTGAAAATACGTTCCGGTCGATATTGATGGTATGTCTCCTGATGTAATTGAAGTCCAAGACGGAGTGGAAGAAGTAACTTGAATCGTATTCGTGGAAGCGCGAATAGAGAAATAATGCGTAGCGTTGGAGTCCAATTTAGAAGCTAAAAACGAATCCCAAGAAGTAAGACTCGGAGCGTTATTGACGGCTGATAAATACGTCATGGTCTGTGGAGCCACTGCAAATGTGTCAATGTAGCACGTCGCTGATCCTGTCGTTCCTTTCAAATAGCCAAGATACATATAATTGGCTTCTCTCGGAGCCGTATGCGTTCCGCTTAATGCCACTTGATCGTTAATCATAATCTGATATGTCGTTGTCGATAAATAGAACTGAACTGTGGCGGGAAGGGCGTAATCTATGGTAGTAGACGCGGCTCCACTTCGGCCTGTAATAGAAAAGTTCGCCACGTGCATTCTTGTCGTTGTCGTAGACTCAAAATCAATAACGATTCCAGCTCCGTCAGGATTCGATGAACTTGTCGCTGTTGATCTAAAAGTCCAATAAAGATCGCTTAAGTTCGTTGATACTGTCGGAAGAGAAGAAATAACCACGTAATAAGTCGTGCCCTGGCTGTAATCTGTTAATTTTTCAACAGTTCCGATATTGGTTCTTCCCAGAGTCCCGCCATCATGTCCCAAAAGAAGCATACCGTTGGAAACGGTTGCGTTCCCGGTGACAGAACCACTTAAAAACTTATCCCAAACTGGTTTCGCTCCAGCAGTATCCGTCGTTCTTAGCGTATCGAAAGTCTCAGGAAAGGTAAATTGAATTTGGCCCGAAACTGTAATCGTGTCGGCGTACACATTCGGATCGAAATTGCCCGATCCGAAATCAATCGAAGTCGTTTGTGTCCATGAATTTGAAACCCGATTCTGTATTGTTTGGATCGTATTCGTAATGTCTCGGCTCATGCGAGTAATATTTGCCCCGTCATAAGAATAAAAATGACCATCCTGTCCTCGCCAATAAAGTACATCGTTCCAATAGATCGAAGCGTTATCAAGATTTCCTACCACCGGAGATATTGTTCTGACTTGCCAGTCCAAAAGATTCGGGCCGAATAAAACATAGCCGAAACTGTCTTGTTTAAACCAAATCAAACGATTAAAAGCGTAAACAATGTGGGTAATTCTCGATCCTGGCGCGGTAATGGTGATTTGGTTTGGGTCTGTGCCTTGCGAAAAAGGAGGAACCCAACTCGTGAAATCAGCAGATTCCGAAAAATCAATTCTGTTGGGAGCTTCCGCTACAGAGAAACCAGATATAACAAGTCGGTCAGGGGTAACCGCCACCATCGTTCCTGTCGAATTGACGCTGGCGATAGAAGTAGCAGTAATTCCATTTGTTTTGATAAGAGTTGTTCGTGAGGTGTTGTTACAATAAGCAAATCCTTGAGAGTCTACGCACTGCCACGTTGCTCCATTTGGGCCGGTTGAAAATATCGTTTGAAACTGGCCGCCATTTATCGAAGATGACATTCTAGTATCATTGAACGCTAAAACAATTTCATTCCCGTTGGTATCGTAGAACTTATAAACACCGTGAGTCGGAGAAGTCGTAATAGCTAACGCAAACGCTTGAGCGAAACCTTCTCTTTTCTTAACCGATTTTCCTTCCGGTGTGATATCAACATTAAGAAGGTCTTGCGCTTTGCCGGAAGGGATGATAATGGGGCTATCGTAGTTATTGAGAGTACTAAAAGGCCCGACAGATCCTATCTGGACATCTTCTGCCCTTAAAGGCATAAAGCCTAGAAATAGGAATAAGAACCCTAGAATCTCCCTCTTATATGTGGGAGCCAAAAGGCTCATAGAACTCCTATCCGAGCGGATATTGTTTTGTCGGTCTTCCGTAACTTCCTGTTCTTGCCCCTTGTGGTCTCCATAATACTCGCGCGGGAATGTCAACAGGCGAATCGTATTTATTTATAATTCTTTTAATTTCTAACTCAAATTGACCAGGATGATCCATAAGTCCTGATCTGTGGAATCTCGATTTTGCTAACGCTTCTGGAGTCGCATCATCCATCCAGCACTGAGCTACGACCCAATGAACAATAGCCATATGATAAGGCACCATCGCAGCATTTCCGGCAAAAGGAACATCATCTGAATCAATCATTGGCTCTGGATTATGCACTGCCCATTGCCTGAAACCGTTGGTTATGGCGTTTTCTGCATCTGGAGCAGGAATAAGATTTATAACTTGTTCCGTACCATCCCACCAATAAGCAACTGGAGCACCTAATCCAAGTTGTTGCCAATTCGGAAACTCAAAATCAATTTGCTCTCTTGAATATCCTTTTAGTCTAAAAATACTTCCATCAGGCCTAACCATTTCTATTCTAATGATATCCATAGTGTCTTCATCTAAGTGCAGTTCTGGATTTCCAGCAACCGGAGTTTTCGTGCCAAAAAACTTTATGGCACTCGTATAAGCAATGACTTTTGTCTGAGCAAAGTTAATTCGAGATAATAAAATGGATTGTCCCCACCGTTCATTATTGGGATCATTCAATAGTCTCCCGCATTCCTCATATATTTGACTAATATTCATTTTTAATCACCTCTAAGATGCTTTTATAGGTCTTTGCAACCTTGTTCATATCAAAGTCCTTCCTTACCCTGTTTCGCGCCTCTGCGCCCATCCTAGATCGTTTTATGGGGTCTATAATAAGACTCCTTAAGGATTCATACCAAGCTTTCTGCCCTTTCACCAAAATACCGTCAATCCCGGCCCTGATCGATTTCTCAAACGGGTAAACCTGGCTGGCTACGGTGGGTATTGCTAAAGCACTGTACTCCAACCATCTTAAATTCGATTTGGCGCGGTTGAAATTGGAATCGCACAAAGGAGCTACCCCAATATCCATCTGCCAGCCCTTGATTGTCTCCGGCCATTTATCAATCGTAACCCATTGATTTGTTAAATAAGAACGATCATGTTTAATCACCGTCCCGTCCCTCATTCCACCCGCAGCGATAAATTCAACATTTGGGAACTCGTCTAAAATTGCCTGAATAGGCTTTTCAATGCGAAGCAAGTCCTCGCCGTGGTTCCCGCTTCCCGTGTAGCCAATCCGAATCCGGCCTTCGTCCTTGCTTACTAACGGATGAGGCTTTACGTTATCCCAAATGTCAAAATCAATGGCGTTTTTGACGACGTAAATGTTTTTGTTTGGAAAAATCTCTTTGATATTGTCGTGAATGTACTGCGTCGAACAAATCACCGCGTCTGATAACTCAATTTGCTCGTACGCCATCCGGTCGTACTCGGAATTTGGACGATAAGGATTTGAGGCGATGTTGTAACTCGGAATATCAAAAACCCAATCGTCGATTTCGGTTATAATCGGCTTTTTCGGGTAAATATGCTTCAAGGTTTTGAATAAAGCGATTACACTCCACGAACTCGTCAACTGCCAGATCGACATATCGGATATTTTTAACATTCCCTCCATCTTGTCCGTGACAATCCGATTAGAAGGGCTGTTGTTATCCGATCTTTTCCATGCGTCCTGCCACATTCCAGGATGTTTGCTGTCGTCGTAAGGGAACCGATCGTAACAGATATCGCATTTCTCAAATTTGTTCATCTTGTCGGCGTAAGAAGTCATCCGAACATAAGAAACCGCCGCGTTTTGGGTGGGGCCCATCCATACCCTTAAAATATCCTTGTCTAAAAGCTGGTAATCCCACGGCTTCATGTTCTTAGACCCGCATTTAAAAAGGACTTCGACGGGCTTGTCTCCGATATAAGCGCCCGCCCAGGCGACGTTCATCTGCGCGCCGTTTAAAACCTTAAAATGAACGTCGTAAAAGTATTCACTCAGCATATCGTGGATTTCTTGCGAGGTGTAATAGGCGTGATGAAGCCTTCTGTCGTCCCATATGTTCATCTCCAAGTCTTTAAGAGGAGATGAACCAATCAAAACACCGTCTTTTTTAAGGACTCGCCTGATTTCAGACAAAAGCTTCTTCGGGTCGTGAACGTGAACCAAGACTTCCATTAAAACAACGTAATCAAAAGACTTGTCGGGGAAAGGCAAGTTTTCGCCGTCGCCTTGGATAACGTCCAATCCCTTATCCCTCGCGGCTTTGACGGCAACCTCGGAAATATCAATGCCCTTAACCTTAATTCCCTTCTTTCCTTCTATCAGTCTTTTAAGAAATTCACCGGAATTAGCCCCGACATCCAAAACCGAACAGTTGTCCGGTATATCCCAAAAGATAGGATTAACCCTGGAACCGTGAAAAGACTCAAAGCCGTTCGGAACCGTATCAGGATAAGCCCGATAGGTCTCGTTCATCTCCTCTTTTGTCGTCTTTTCAGTAACTAAATTGCTCATTTAACCACCCAGTTCGGATCGAACCCTCTGTTTTTGCTCATCATGCTGTCCGGTAAAATCCGGTGCAAAGTCGCGTAAGGAATTTCACCTTTTCCGTTATCTCCGCAAAAGTCAATCTTCTTGCCCGCTTTGATCCAATTCGTAATAAATTGGTAATCGTCGGTAATTCCCTTCTGTTCTGCGGGATAGCCTCCTATTTCAAGTGCGGAGGCTTTCTTATAAGCCGCCGAAGGATTGCAGTAGTAACTGACCTCTCCTTTCGCTTTAAACAGTTCGTGATCGAAGGGAGATCCGTTAAATGTTTCCAACGGTTCCTCGAAATAATCAATCGAAATATAAGGAAAATTCACCAGTTCCGACTCAGGGTTTTTGGCGAACCAGTTAAGAATCTCCTCCGCTCTCGTATTGATATAAACATCGTCATCGTCACAAACGGCAATAAGAGGAGCCGTCGCCGCGTTCGCGCCGATATTCCTCGATCTTCCACCACCTTGATTGGTCTCGTTGTGAATGATCTTCATCTTCGGGAATTTGGAGTACCAATCATCCAGAAATTCCTTCGTCCCGTCTTGAGAGCAGTCGTTGACGACAATAATTTCAATGTCTTCTTCCGTTTGACTTAAAAGGCTGTCAAGGCACGGAGCAAGCCATTCCACTCGGTTATGGGTCGGGACGACAAACGATATTTTCGGCATTAGGGTGATCTCCTGGTATAACCGCGATAGCTTATAGAAGCTGTACCGGAAGAAACGACAATCATCATCTGGCTGTTAAACGAACCACAAATGGCGTTTTCTTCGGTCGTAGTCACATTTATCGGCGTGCTAGCGGGGACGCTAACCAATCCCCATATTGTCGTCCCACCATTAAGAGCCCCGTCAATAATCGTCATGTTCGAGATCGTTGTTGACATGAGACTCCAATTCGTTAAACAGTTTCTATTCCCTGCGTCAGCGGTTATCGTCGAAGACGACGCGGTGACGGATGTCGCGGTTCTAAACGACGGACCTAACATACCATCGATTTCGTACAGCATCCCCTTGGCTTGAACTTTCACAAGGCAGATAAACAACGTCCCAATAAACAAAACAATCTTTTTCATTTCATTCTCCTTTAAGGCCTGCCATCTCGCGGATGGTTTGAATATATTTTTTCCGATCTAAAAGAGTTTTGTAAACAACTTGACCTTTTGCTGTATTCACAAAATTTCTAATAACCTCAGGGTCATTTGACGCGCAAGAGCGTGGTATGGCGAATCCTAACTTTCTTGCCTCTGACAGTTGGAGAAGTTTATGCTTCGATCTCTCTAAGCTTTCTACAGAACTCACCCACCGCTCTGACGGAATCAATGCACCCAGGC
>OFQX01000120.1_pt1 | contig 25003 bp, 41 predicted proteins | sample 1542951 | NCBI WGS metagenome assembly OFQX01 (sample SAMN07774215, study PRJEB24372) | wastewater metagenome | isolation source: WWTP Novara (Effluent) | place: Italy: Novara | collected 2015-12
TTTTGCATGATATTGCGGTAAGTGACGCTAAATTAAAGATTTTTAGATATTATTCAAAATATTTGTATTTTTATGTTCAAATAATTAATTAACAAACAAAATTCGCAACTATGGCAACTTCCACGTTAATCACAATCCCGGTTTATGCAATCAACAGCCAGCTTCAGGACAGAACCCTTTACCCATTCGGTAATTTAATGCAATTTGCAGGGGCTTCTTTACAAGTGTCACCTAATTCAGGAACGACATTACAGCAGCTTCAGGCGGCAGCTACTCCGGGAGCAGCATTAGTTTACAGTAGGGTTCGCTCATCCGTAACTGGTGATGCGATATTTTACTCTAATTTGACACCTGCGCAAATTCAAACTCTCGCAAACGCTTAATTAGAGAGTTTCTAAAACTAATTACCCCGACATTAAATTGTCGGGGTTGTTTTGTTTTATGTCGTCTAAAAATTCAATAACCTGACCGTTATATTTAAAATGCACACCATCGTATTTTATTTCTTTCCCTTCTTTTGTGTAGGTACTTCCATTTCTTTTCCACCCTTCTTTTTCGAGGATATAGCTGTTTATCGAATGTACAATTGGAAGTTTTGGATTAAACCCTATGTCAAGAGGGTTGTTTAGTTTTGGTTTCACGGCTTACAATTTTATCTTATCTATGATTGATTGAAATTTTTCCGACTTCTCGTTCAATGCTTTTTGTTCTTCCTGCACTTTTGCAATAGTATATTTTTGAACAGCTTCAAAGTTAGCAAATAGTTCTTCTACTGTATCATACTTGCTTAGTTCGTTTATTATTTTTTCTGTTTTTATCATGGGTTATTCATTTTTAAAGTATGCAGTAGTTGTTTTACTTTCGGGGTGTACTCAGTAACGATTGCTCTTAATTCTTCTCTTGTTGGCTTGTGTACTAATCTGCTTTCATCTCTTAATAAGTCAGGTAAGCCTTGACATTCTTTATCTAAGTTTTGTGAGAAGATTGCAATGTTACCATGTTTCATTTCATTACACTCTGCATCCTGTGGGCGGCAGTTCCTTTCATCATGTCGCAAATATAAGTTTGCTCTTCCAATAAAATGTCCGTTCTGCATTAATGTCCAATGTTTTTTATTTCCACAAGTATAGCAAGCTACGTTACCAAATCTATCTGCATATTTTAATCGAATGTACTTTGAGAAAATTGCATCAGCATCGGCAATGAGTCCACTCAAATCTTCTTCCACAATCATTTTTTCAGTTTCCTTTTCCATTCTTTTTAAGGTATCTTGTTGTGTACTACATTGCTGGCATCTTTGTTTTGAAAACCAATAACAAGGCTTACCACATACCTTGCAGATACGTTCCTTTCGGGCTATTGTTGAATTGTGAGGGAATTTCATTACCAAGTTTTTTCAAAATATATTTTAATCCCAAAAGCAGTAAATCCTTCGTCCCCTATCCCTTTTTTATCAACCGATTTAACGTAATCCTCAATCTTTTCCAAATCGGGCAATACTGTTTGATAAGCATAACCACACCTTATTGCCGCATTTTCGTCAACTATTTTCCATTTTACTGTTGTGCGTCTTACTTTTGGGGCTTCCGGCTCAATTACTTCCGCAGCCACCACATCGGGCATTTCAGCCATTTTAACGGCTTTTTCTTGTACGGTGACAGTAGTTTCATGTATTTTGCTTTGAACCGATTCTTGGGCTTCCCTTGCGTCCATAACGGCTTGGTCGTCCCCCAATAGTTCTGCCTCTTTTTCTTTCAGCCTCAAACCTTCCAATTTCTTGATGGCTTCTTTTTGTTCTTTTATCAATGGGGTTAGCAATTCAGCCTTTTCAATCAATTCTGGTAAAAACTCCTGATACCTTGATTTATTTGCTTTATGGCTACCAATTAGCTTTTCAATAGAAGTTAATTCATTTGGGGTAGTTGCTGATGCAATGGCTTGTGATTGGTCAATAAAGAACCCGTCAATAGCACTTTTTATTCCGTCAATCCGCAACTTTTCTTTTGCGGCCTCTTGCCTTCTACGTTCTTTTTCTTCCCCAATTTTTGCAACGTCTTTAGATTTTAATTGAAGTTCTCTTTCAAGTGGATTAGCCAAATCATTATAGGCATTATCCCAAAATCTACATTCTGCTAATGCAGGTGCTTTCATCTTGGTTTTTATCTTCCCAAACTCAGTCAATGCTTTCCTGCCTTCGTTTATTATCTTTTGCGCTTCGGCAGCATTTTCTTCAGTTATTTGCAAAGAGGAAATCTGTTCCAATAAATTTACATAACCAGCCTTAGTAACTTCAATACTAAACTTAGCGGCTACTATCTCTTGTGTTGGGGCTGGTGCTTTTTCTAATGTGTCTGTCATTTCCCTTTATTTAAAATGTTATTGTATAGTTCTGTTGCTTCGTTTATTCTGTCTTTTAGCAATGTAAAATCCTTTTGCATATCAACTCTTTTAAACAATACTTGACTTGCTCTATAATAGTTTCCTTCAGGAAATAACGGATTGTAGAAAATTGCAAAGCCTCTCATTACATCAGCAAAATAAACCTGACTTACAACCTGCCAAAAAAGTTGGGGATTTATAGCCTTAATATCTTCAGGTGTTTTACATTCAATATGTTTCATGTGTTCGGAAGGTGTCATGTAGCTTTTGCTTTCTACTGTGCAGCAATTAAGCAATGTTTCATTTTCTGCAAACATTAATTTTTCATCTAAGAAAGCAAGTGCATCGGGTGTTGAAGCAAACAAATTATTGTGTATAATGTGTACGTCTTCTGTTACCCGATAAATGTTATTTGCTATTTTCCAATGCTTGATTGACTTTGGCTCGTTCTCAATCCCAAATAAAATAGCCTCTGTGGTTATGTTTTTTTCAGTACTAACTCCCGTAATAACTTCTGATGCTTTGTTACGAATGTAAGTCATACCGCCATCACCAATACCTTTAGCACCGCAAATGCAATGTATCTTACTGCTTGTCATTTTACCCAATCGTGCAGTAAACCAAGCCTCTGAATAAGGAACAATGTCAGATAGTTTATTAATTGATAACATTAGGAATTTTTAATACGGTCAATTACACTACGTTTCGGCTCATTAAAAAACATTTCTACTGCATCAGGAGCAAGTTCTTTGTGTAAATTTTCAATACGTTTCATTACATCAAAAGCAACCTGTTCCATTGTTTCATTTTCTTCGATAGTTGCCGTTACTGAAATTTTATTCCAGCACTCCGGTTGCCCCATCCTGATTACTTGACAGGATTGCCCTATTGTAATTTCTTTTAAAATCATTGGGTTATTTTTTATTTACAGAAATAAGGCAAACCAAGTCCCATTTTCTAACCATAGTTCTTGTGGAGTTATTAGATTGAAAGGTTGCTTTTTTTGTTTTCCTATCTAATTTTAAAAGAGTGTAGGTAACTGCTTTTCTACTTTCAGAAAGATAGAAAATCTGATTGTCTTTTAGGTTGCGAAGTTTTGACTTTTTCATTGTGTTTTCTTATTTAGAATGTAAATATACAAACACTTTTGTATCTACCAAATTTATTTTATAATCCAAGAATTTTTTTAACATCAATATCATTTCCTTCGTAAAGATGTCCTTCACTAACGTAAAAATAATTACTACAGTAGCCCAGTGAACGATTATTATCTGGTCTTACAACAACACCAGTAAATGTCTCACCTGTACTATCCTGAGTTACATAAACTACCAAGGACGTTGTATTTGATTCAATCAATCGACCCTTTTTAAATGGGTTGAATTCTATTTGAGGGAATTCATCAATCAATTTTTTCTTCCAACCATCACACGCCACCTTATATGCTTCCCTAACAAATTCAACACTTACTGATACTGTTTCAATTTTTTTAATATTACGTTTTTACATTAAATCCAAATTACCAAAACCACCAGTCTTCAATTTATCATCAGAAGTTAATTTGTATTCAGGGTTTGAATACTGTTTAGCCGATGGAACTTCATCAGCACCAGTTTTTATATTATCAGCTAAGATATTCAAGTTAGTGTATAGCTCATCGTTATCCAATGAATACTTGCTAGTCAACGAATCAATATCTCTTAAATTACCAGCTGTGATTGCAATATCAGAGGCAATCGTGCTTGCTACAACGTCCATAGCATATTCCAACTCCCATGTTTTGGTAAACATCAGTGCTGATTTAGCTGCGTCTGTTGCTGCACGTGATTTTCGTGCGAATTCATAATCCTTCTTAAGCATTTCAACAGTTACATCGTAGTCAGCAAGTTTTATCTCCATTGCTGTTTCAGCCATAACCATTTTTTGGCCAAATTTTTTCATGATTGCGGCACGTGAGCCATACTTCTGTACAAAGTCCTTACACTGTGCCAATTGATTTGTTACTCTGTTAGCTTCTGATAACATTTTAGCTAGCAAAGCGTTTCCGTCTACAAATTCATCAGAATTTCTTGCTTCAACACCACCCTTTGCCACCATCTCGTCCAGCTTAGTTTTTAATGTTTGAACTTTTGTGCGTAGGGTTACAATTTTATTTTGTAGTGTAGTTGCTTCAGTTTCAGAATTTTTAGACTCAACTTCCATATCTTGTTTCAACGCTGCTATATTACCCTTAGATACACGAAATGTTTGTTGATTAGCAATCAATAGGCCACGTTGTTTCTCCAACTCTAAAAATGGGTCACGGTTGATAGCGGCCTTGTCAATTTTCCTAGCCCATACTTTAAACCATTTAAAAACTGATGGTGCTATGACGATAAACAATAAAATCAAAGCAGCTGCGGCACCAACACCTAAAGTAATACCAACAGCCTTCATTATTGGTGGTAGAACATAGGTCCATGCGGCCCATGCAAATCCACCAATTAATGCCAGTTTTAAGAAACCAAAAATACCCTTGGCCCCGCCTGTCATTTTATTCATGCTTGACTTAAGCTCATCTTGATTAAAATGCTTAAGAATTGGTAAATTCATCAACGATGGATTATCCGTTAAATTTGGTTTGAACTGTGTAGTAGTTTCCATTTTATTTTTTTAATTTTATGTTTATTTTATATTGTTTGCAATACCTGCTTTTACTTTTTCAATTGAAGACGCAATCGATTCTTTGGCCATTTCGTTTGCCTTTAATTTGCTTTCTATGTCTCCAATAAGTGAACCGTATTTATTATCGATAAGTGATAGATTGCTTTCCTTGCTTTTGATTTGATTGGCGATGGCTTCTAATTGGCCCTTAAGATTAATTAAATCATTCTGTAATGATTCGGCCTCATTAGCTTTCTGTGTAACGAGGTCTTGCCTTTTACTGTTACCTGTAGTAACATACTGATTGTAAACTTTATTGATTTCGTTGAGGTAGAAATCAGCTTGTGTTAAGAGTCTATCTTTTGAATTATTTTTATCCATGCTAGTACCCATGGTCATTGCCATTGCATACATCTGTGGATTATCAATTCCACCACTAGTCATTATTGCTTGATAAAATTCGTAGAAGTCATAGCTTGGTTGGTTTAATCCAATGAAGCCGTTATGATACATCTCAGTAAATTTTGCAAGGTGCTCATTGGATACTATAGGTGCACTTTGTACTGGTGTGTTTCCCTGTGGAAATGTTGGAAATGCTGCTGAGCTAGATTTATTGGCAAAAATATCTTCTACCTGAGAATCTAATACAGGAAATTTGTTGACCTCTTTTTTAACCTCAGTCGCTTTAGGTTTAGTCGTATCGGTTTCATCATTGATGAACAAGCTTTTAAATCCCATCTTAATTATTTTTATGAATATTAATACAATTCAAAGACAAATGTACGGAGAATATTTGATATCACCAAATTTATTTTGGAATATTTTTTTAAGAAATTAAAATAGCACTCTATTTTATCCAACTACAAGTGCTACGGCTGTCCTAGGAATCTACGGGTTTACGTGCAATTACTTCTTTAAACTGGTTTGTAGTAGCGTCCACATTTTAATCATACCGACTCATGTATGATACCATTGTTTAAAGCCTAGTTAGGAATAAATATTTTTTGTAGTGTTCGACTACCAGCCATATCTATTGCTGACCCTTTACGTTTCTAAGGGTGAACCCACCTCATACAGCATTTCAAGCTGCTTCTCATCGTGTTGAGGTACCCACTATCCGATGAATCTCATGTCCATGCATAGAAATGCAATCTTTAGTCGGAACGTGTGGGTAAGGGTGGATTTGAACCATTCAACAGTTACGAACTGTTTTTCCCGTCTGATGGCATTACGTTCTTGCCCTGCTCTACAATTGAGCTACTTACCCATGTGCCTTCTCATTATCCTACGCATAGTAACAGGCTACTCTATACGCTTCGCTTGGAGGTTCTAATCCGACTAGAACAAATCGGCATCCAGCTATTGGTGGGGAGAGTTGGACTTGCACCAACACCTTTTCTCAGTAATACCATCTTTGATGTACCCTCTATCAGCTTCATAAAGGAACCTTTCAAATACTCTCTCACCTATCATCGCATATCTGTTCAGTCACTCAGAATTCAGTTGCAACTTAGCTCTTTTAAACTTTACAATTATGGTCATGAAACAGATTATTAGTCTGCTGCGTTTTCTATTTCGCCATCTCCCTATAAAAAATTACATTGCACCACAATGTTTGATGCGCTGTGTATCATTTCAAGCGTATCATTCCCTAGCTTTTACATTATGTGTACCATTTAAACCAATAATAACGAATGGTCGCATTTTTATATCTAAACCAATGCAATGTAATTTACTTTTGTTGTACCTGTCTTTCCAAGTTGTCATCGTATTTACAGGCGATATCACCCGTGAGGACTCGACAATTCCAAATGGTCTAATAACACTATCCATTTCTTTTCAAAAGAGTAATTACTTCTTTATTCTAGATTCGTGGCGTGGGATGAATAATGAATTCACCGACCCGTTTCATGTTGGGTGATATTGCTATCGACCTGCGCTCTGCATCTGAGCTACCACACCAATTGCTTGTCTTTCCAAGCAGTCAGCGACCACACATCGTTTGAGAAATTCCGAATTTGATTCTGACGACCTCTTAGATGCTGTCCGAGCTATTTTAAATTTCAATCTTTTTAAATGTACGATTAAACATATCACCACCTTCATACCAATTGGTTGCATCAATTCCTTTTCTCTTCTTCGTTAATTGAACCTCACCATCAGCATCTTTCTGACCAGACTTAAAACAATTGTTTCTATCTGTTCTATTGAACATTTCAACAGAATTAGTTGTCAAGTTAATTACATCGCTTAACTGATTTGTATTAAGGTGTATATATTGTTGACCTATTGCTAAATCTTCAAACTTTACATCACCTTGATATTTATTGCTCTGTTTCATTATGAAAACGTTTTTTCTTTTATAATTTCACTACACAAATTGATTAAATCTCTTCGTCTATTCAATGTATAGAAAATTCCATTTGTTCCTTTAAGAATATTAACAGGTGTAAATAATTTACTTATCTCTGTTTGTATTTTTTCATCAGTTGGGTTTAAAACGCTTTCATGAAGATTCAAAGCAATAGCTAATGGACAATATGTGTTATCTTCTGAATTGTAATTGAAAGTATCAAAACAGACTTTATCAATATTATCGGTAATTCTATGAATTTGTTCAATAGAAAGATTTGATAACCGTTCCTTTGTTGCTATATACCTTTCATCAATCATAAAATAATAGTTGGGATGGCTGGAATCGAACCAACGACCTCCCCCTTACACGGGGGCACTCTGTTCACTGAGCTACATCCCCAACGATGCTTTTATTATATCTTGCACTTAGATGGTTTATTCTAGCTTATTAACATCTTCATGGACCTTTATTACACCGAAGTTTGTGACTGAAGCTGGACTCGAACCAACATTAACCCCTTGTGTGGGGCCGTTCTAACCATTAAACTATTCAATCTACACGTGGTCTTGCTACACGTGCAATCAGGATAGACCGTCGCCATCTCCTAATCTTTTAATTGTGGGGGCCGCTGGCCTTGCACCAGCACCTTCCCCCATCACATTAACGTTTTTCATTGCGGCTAAACGCTGTTACTATCGAAAACATTAATGTGGTGGGAGACGCACTATCAGTTATACTAGACCCCCAAGCGTAGGGATTTACTCGGCTCCCTACTGTCTACCTAGTTGACCATTCTATCAACACCAGTGGTCTCTGTTTTTTTCATCTTACCTTTACTAGTGGGTCACCAACCTACCTAAGACTTCATGTGTGTATCACAAACCAACATACCTAAGATACATCGGTGGGCCATGGACAGCCCAAAAACATTATTCATAACTAGTGCTTATATCTAGTTTTAACAGTGGAGCACACTAAAGAATAATATTAAATTGAAACTACTTTACAAACGGAAAGAAACACCTAAACCAACGCTAGTTGATGTTGACTGGCCGTTCTTTATTGAACCTAAAAACCTCTCTGTAATTGTGAAACGTTTTATACGCACACTAACTGTTGGACTGTATGTGAATTGAGCCGCTGAGTTATTAAAAAAACTCGCACCTGCTTCAACTCCAACAAATACATTTCTTACTAAATTATAACGAAGACCCGCTAAAACTGGAACCTGTACAAACTGATTCTTGTTTTGAAGATAACTCGCTGATAAAGTATACGCCAATTGCTTTGTTGGCTGATAAGAAACTCTTACTGACTCACCAAATAATGGTGTTTTAACATCAACCGAATTTCCAATTGGAAATTGCGCTTCTGCACCTACGTTATAGGTAATTAATGATGGTTGACTTAATGTCGACTTTTTTTGACCAAAGGTCACTGTTGTAGTAGCAATAGCTATTGCTAAGATTAAAAACGTTTTTCTCATGTTTTCTGTTTTGTGTTTAATTTGTTTAATTATTATTTCATTATTGAACAGCAAAGATACGAAATAATTTTAGAAAAACAAGTTTTTATTTCAATTTTTTTTATAAGTACTTGATATTTATAATAAAACAAACACTATGGGATGGACTATTTTATTTACAATCGCAGGTTTAATCGTAGGTTATTTTGTTGGTTCAAATAACCCAACAAAATCAGTTATTGCTAAGATTAAAGCTAAATTATAATAAAAATCGATTTTTATTGCAATAAACGGCCTATTTGGTCGCTTATCTGCAAATATAATGCTTTTTATTTAATCAACCAAATTTTTCTTTGAGTGGTCATCATTCAACTGAATATTTCCTCTTTGGTGTTTGGGTTCGTATGGGCAAAATTTACAGCCTGACCCACAACAGTAACCTCGTTTTATATGATACTCAGCCGTCATAACAACTAAATTTCCATCAATATAATAGTCTTCATCGTCATCAAACAATTTCGTTGCCATTTGCTTGTTTTAATTCTTGACTGTATAATTGAGGACTCTTAGCTCTTAAACGTTCAAACCAATCATCCGTTTTAATCTTACAATAATACAGATTATCAATGCCTTTCTTTGTTTGCGTTACACCCTTGCATATCACACCTTCAGTTAATTCAAATTCATTTGCCTTCACTCTCTGGACCAATTCTTTATTCAAATTACCTTCATATACAACCCTAGGAATTCCAAGAGGGCCAAAATCATTATAGAATTGTTTTGGTGGTATCATTCCTTTTTTATATTGTGATACATCAAACAATGTTATATCAAATTTATCGTTGCCAAAATCATGTTGACCGAATGATGAATTGGTCCCAACTAGTTCAGCAAAACAAACAAAAGATAAAACATTTCTATAGTCTTTTGTTTTAAATAGTTTGCTCAGGCCTTCATTATATTTTTCTTTGAATAATGTTATAGCAAACCCGAACTGTTCATGCTTCTCATCAATCATCATATTCCTAGAACCGAATTTATAAAATCCTCGTTTTTGAGAATATTCTAACCGTAAATTGGAGCCATCCAATTTATCAAACGCAAGAATGGGCAACCCCCAATTATCTCCATAATATTCTATCGTATCGTAACTTTTCATTTTCTGTATGAGCCATCATCTTCAAGATAATAACCCATTGAGAATGCAATTGCATATTCATAGGTTCCAGCTTGATTTGCTAAGGCTAATTTTAAAGCTTTATCCAAAATTTTATTATTTTTGTTTAATGGAAGTTTTTTAAATTCTTCCATAATTTCTTCTTTTAAATAATATTTCATAATACATTTATTTTATTAACTAACTAACCCACCTGTTTTATCTTGCAGGTTAAAATTGTTATCGATAAAATCAATAATAATTTGAGGGTCAATGTTATGATTAAAAACAATATTTGGGCCATGATTATCCAACATTACTGCTGAAAACTCACCAAAATTTTTTAATCCATTTGATGTGTTTTGACCACACTGATGAGAACCACATTCATATTCCTCTTGTGAGATTATCGGAACCTCACTGCCATCTTTTATTGGACAATGAAAATGGACAATACAATCATAATCGGGATGTTCTGTGAAAACTATTCTTTGTGATTGTCCACCTACAGATGGCTTGGCACCATATGCAATAACCTCATCAGGTCCATCAGTTTTGATTCTTACTAACCCATTCTTTGCTAGGTCATTGAAATTCGATTTACGGACAGATGTAAGAAATGCTGTTGGTGATATTTTACAAGCGAAATGGCCAACTGTTGCACCATTAAATACTTTATAAGCACCTTGTTCAATGCAATAATCAACAACGTTTCTTAATGCGGGGTATACTTCATGTGAATTCCAAGGTATCAATTCACCATCAACAACTGTTGAACGAGTAAAGGTCAGTTGACTTCTTTGCCAAGTCATTTTAACCAATTTCTCCAACACCTCATTCCTATCATTGGTGACATAATATTTTGCTTCCTCAGGGGTAATAATCATATTTTTTCTTGTCTTCACATCATTTGCCAATACAAGGTTACAAGAATTCTTTTTTAAGAGGTCAAGACCAGCAAGATATTGCTCTTTCTCTGTTGCACCACATGTTGTTTTAAAAGCAACAAGGAAGATATCTTTACGTCCTTCTCTTATTGACTTAAGAATCTTGTTTGCTGGGGAAAGTTGCATAAACTGCTCACCTTCACTTGTTTTTAATCTTTCTTCATATTTACCGCTTTCTGTTAGTTCATCTCTATCTTCCCCTAAAATAGAACCATCAAAATCACAAAGTCCAACATTAAAGAATATAACTTTAGTTTCATAATCCTTTTTAAGGTTTTCAACCCATATTTGTACATCTTCGTTAGTAACGATTTCGGCATTTGAATTTGCCATCTTCGTTAAAGTAAGATTTACATTCATGTTTGGAAATTGAACATCGCAAAGGTCTGCTAGTCTTTTTGCTGTTGTTCCAAAAGCTGGCATCGCAAGAGCAAGATGATTACGAACATAACTGAATGTTCCACCACCTATAATATGTACTTGTTTCATAAAATTTATTGTTTTAAATTAATTTATTGTTTATAAAATATTCAATTACTTCATATTGATAAATCCAATCACCATATTCAATATGCTCGACCCATAAACTTTTAAAGAAACCCGTTGGTTTAGGTTTTGGGTTTTTTATCCGTGCAGAATATCTACGTCCAGTATCCCAACCACTAAGGCCATAAACATCAACAATCTGTGTTATATCCAAGCCTCTTTTTTCCCAAATTTCGAGTAAAATTTTATATAATTTTGAATTTTTATCCATTTTTTTTATATTGGTAATTTGTTAAACCATCTAGTTAAATAAAGTTTTCTTTTTGAAATATGTAATGCATTAATATCAACTGAAAATGGGTGAGTATAAATATTCACACCTCTATTATAATCACCTACAGTATGACTTGTTCTCATATTTCGCATACAAGCATCCAATTGAATTTGTAAATAAATTTCTTTATCACTCTTATTTGAATCAATGTACTTATGCATATTTAGTTTTTAAAATGTAAAAATATCAACCTTGCTAACCATCATTGGAACGCTTAGTTCACTAGCAAAACAATCCATAATTTTCCCTTTTGGATATAAAGAGTTTTGCATCTCAACCTTATAGTGCATTAACTTTGTCTTATAACCATCTTCTCTGTCAGTATATAGCTTCATACGTTTTGATATGAATATACATGGATAGTTGTCGACACACAGTAGCATTTGATTAGGAACTAGTGTTCCACCTAATTCAAAATATTTAGTTAACAATATTTGTGTTTGAAAATCTTTCATAATAAATCATTTAATGCTTGCTTGTACGATTCTTTGCTCCAAACATTATCGCCAACACTATGTTTACTAGCTGCTTCTTCAATACTTACTTCATCAAGAGCAATTTTTTTAAACCCACCCAACATATTTTTATATAGGTCTAACTTTGCAAACCCTTGTTGATATTCTTGGCTCTTTTCCCAATCGGAAGTCATTGGAGACCAGAAGTCCTTATAGTTTTTTAGCCCAGTCTCAAGTCGTTGAATTTTTTCTTTAATTACTTCAATTGGTATTAATAAATGTGTCATATAAAATTAATTACAGGTCTAAGAGTATCTTTATAGTATGTTACTTCAACATTTGTCTTTCCATCAAGACTTTCAAGCATCACAAGATATCTATCACCTGTATCAAAAACAGGTGTTCCGATTTCTGCTTTCTTAAAACCATTTTGACCAACCGCCTTGTTCAACGTTCCAATCATTTTCGGCACAGCTGTATTCGCTTCTTGATATCGACTAATGAAATCAAGAATTAAATTAAACCCTTCTATTTTTTGTGCGTTATCCATTTACAATTTGAAAATATCTTGTTTTAAGCAAGTCTAAATAAATGTCGTTCGGCATTCCATAATTCCCAATAGCCCACATATCATTAAATTCAACAACAACGTTTTCTTCAGATTCAAGAACACCAATATCAATTGTATATGCTGATGGAAAACCATGCGGTTGGTTTTTCATTATTATAGCATTTACATAAGCATAGTTAATATTCTGCGTATAATCACCAGAATAATTTCTACTATCAACCATTTTATGGTTGTGAACATAAACTCTCCACTCACTAACCAATCTACTGTTAAAAGGTTGATAAGCCATGACTATTGTCTCACTTGGCAATCCATTCAATGATACATATTCCATTTCATCCAATACCAACCCTGTGAATAATTTAATTTCAACAGGCTTAATGAATAATTTTGTTCCTGACTTAGCTTTTGCTTGAGCTTCACCTAATGTTATCAATTCAAAATCTCTATTTGAATTGCTAGGTACTCTAACATCAGTTAATCCAATTCTTTTGAAAACTTCTCTCATGAATTCAGTCGAACCCACGAATAATTTACTTCTGATTAATGCATCAAACTTGCCAGACATAACTTCTTCAATAGAAGTCAATCTGAACTCTTCACCACAATCTATAGCACCGTATAATGCACAAGCGGCATCAAAATGATGAGGCAATTTACGCTCGGAATCTGACTGTATGTAAATCATAAATAAAAATTAAAATGTGGAATTGAGTGGATTCGAACCACTGACCCTCTGGGTTTCACACCAGCTGCTCTAATCGAAGTTTTTAATCCATTCTTATTGCTAAGACCTTCGTTCTGATAGTTTTAACCCATTTCCTTTCGGAACCTATCAAACCCCTGAGCTACAATTCCAAAGACAAATATACAACAATAATTTGAGACCACCAAAACTATTTATATCGTTCTAATCGTTTCTTTTCAATCCAATTATCAAAATCCTTTGATAATGAGTCTGGTATCCGAATATCACACTTATTGAATTCTTGTAATATCTCATCCTTGGTAAAGCACCATTCATTGATACCATCGGACCACATTTTCACATGCAGACCCCATGATTTTTTACCAATTATTACACCTTTAACAATATTAGGGTGTTTGGTAAATATAGTCTTATTTTTATATTTACCATTCTCGTATTGCTTGAATACCTCTTTACTGTCAGGGCCATTGATATCGAATTCAATATCTACACCCTCACCGCCAAAAGTCAGTAAGTTATGTCTATAGGATTGTAAGAAGAAGGAAAAAATTTCATTAAAACCTTCAGAGTATTTTTTTCGTTTGTCGGGGTTACCGACAATTATGCGTCCAGCTTCATAATATTAATTTTATGTGGAGGATAACGTATTCGAAACGTTCTGATATTCCGAGGTGCAAGCTCGGTGTCCACCCTAGCAGACCCATCCCCCATAAAATAATCTTCAAATAGTTTATTGCTGCCCTGCCCGTGCCAGACTCGAACTGATACGAATGTAGTCTCGAACTACGTTTGCAACTATGCCCTACTACCATTCGGACAGATTATTTTTAGTAACTGTATTGGAATCGAACCAATATCTGCTCCTTAACGGAACTGTTCTAGCCATTAAACTAACAGTTTAACTATCTTGAAATTGTCAGTAAACAAAGTCATCAATAGTAAAGTCTTTACCCTTTTTGTTATTACTGTAACGAAAGAATATCACTTTTTTTGTGGAGGTGGTGGAACTCGAATCCACAACCTCATGCTTGCAAAGCACGTGCTCATCCACTAGAGCTTCACCCCCAATTGTATTCTGCGGATAAGACGGGACTCAAACCCGCAATCTCTCCCGTGACAGGGGAGCGACATACATCAATATGCTGCCTATCCAAATAAAAAACAATGTGCTAGTGTGCCAAAGAGAAACGCTTACGCATCCTAGTTAGGAATCTGCAAGTTCGGATTGGTTACCTTGTTCTCACTCTTTAAAGGATGGACTCTGCTAATCCCACCTTTTGTTTTTAAGTTTACTTCTTCTGGTAGTCCAAGAAAAGTCGATTTAGTTGGTCAATCCTCTTTAACAATTCTTCTGCTACAATTTCCTCGTCTCTATCCCACTGGTCTTCCAAACCATAGCATGAACAATGTGAGCCATAAACCTCGTAATACTTCTTTGTTGACTTCCTATAATACACTACCTCGGCATACCCGTCATAATCTGCGTTATCATAGTTAGCATACAATATCTGTATGTCTTGGTCATCGCCCTTAGCGAATTGGTCAAATACATCTTCTCTGCATGTAAAACCATTAGCATATATTGGTGTTATCCTCAATGCTCTCAAAAATCCTTTGATTGTTTTCATCTGTTTTAAGTTTTAAGTGAATCGTTATTATCAGAATCCTTCAACACTTATTACTATAAACAAAATCCAATTTTCAAAAGAACCAGCCGAGATAGGGGAATTCGAATCCCCACCGCACAGCGTGACAAGCTGGCATTGTAACCGTTCAACCATACCTCGATTTAATATTCAATTAATGCTTACCAACCATGTTCCATGTCGCCCTATTTACCCCACATTTAATCTTCCTGATATAGAAGAGAGGTACATTAACAAAATATTTCGCATCTCTAACGGGACTCGAACCCGTGACTTCACCTTGAGAGGGTAATGACTTAGCCGCTTGTCGATAGAGACATTCTTTTATAAACCTTATCCAAATAATTTAATTTATCCAAATCAAAAGAACTTTTTGATGCTTTGAAATTACCATCGAATATCAACTTGATTGCTTGGTCCGTTGAAACGGTTTTATACAAACTATCAAAATTAGGTATCCTAGGAGCCCAACCCAACTTAAGAATATAATTTAAAAAAGCATCTCTATTATATCCTTGGTCCTTAAAATCCAACACTGACTTCGCACCATCTCTTTTGCTCATCTTCTTATCAACACCGTCAACCTTATGATGTATCAAACCCAAATGAGTGAATTTGATATCATGAACCTTATCTCTCATTGTTGTCTTCAAATGCTGCATGATAGCAATTTGTTTTGGTGTATTGGATAAGTGGTCAGTTCCTCTAATTATCCAATCAATATCCATTACAATATCATCAACAATAGAACAAAAATTATATGTTGGTGTTCCATCAGCTTTGATTAAAATTAGTCCGTCAATGAATTTTAAATCATTATCTGTAATTTTAACATCACCAGCAATTGTATCGTTCCATGTGCTAGGCATATCGACTGGAAGTCTCATTGCTATAGCTCCATTATCAACTATATAAGCCAAATCTCTTTGAATCAATGTTGATGCTACTGCTCTATAATAATCCAATCTCTTGCTCTGATAAAAAACCGCATCAGGCGTTAACCCTAACCAATCCATAACATCAAAAATATATTGAGTATAGATGTCATCATTTCTTTTATCATCGGTATCATCTATTCTAAGAATAAATTTACCACCTGTTGCCTTTGCAACCAAATAACTATGATAAGCTGTTCTTGCCGTACCTAAGTGAAAAAATCCAGTTGGTGAAGGACAAATACGTGTGTTCATAATTTATTTTTTAAATGTTACTCAGAGACTCGTGTGGGAATCGAACCCACTCTTGCAAAGCAACTTGTTTGAAAAACAAGCCACGCACCCAATTGTATTACGAGCCATTTTTACTATTTCTTTTTTTGTCTTCTTCTCTTAACTTATCCCATGCTGTTAGTGCTTCATTCAATTCTTCTTTATTACCAACACAACCATATGTCATTGTTCTTTTTTTATAAGCCTCATATTTAAACAGCTTATCAAAATCATTATCACATAATTCAAACAAGAACTTTGTTTGGTTTAAACTTCTGTTAGCAGTCCAACTTAATGTTACCAATAACTCTTCTGTTTCCATTGTTCTAATTTTAAAAGTTTGTAATACTGGGAGCGTACTCCCACTATACTAATCACCCCGAAGGACAATACGAGAATCGAACTCATGTTTCTCCCCAGTATTACGTAAATGTGGTACCCATCGGTAGCGACCCGACCTCTCAAGTTTTTCAGACTTGCGCTAATCCATCTCAGCTAAGGCACCATTAAATGTTGGTTATTATCCACATTTATACTTATTTTGTTGGAAATAACCAACACTTTGGTCGAAAGTACAAAAACGACCATAGTAGCACCAACGGGAATCGAACCCGTCATTTTGCTGTGAAAGAGCAACGTCTTAGACCGCTTGACCATGATGCCATTTGCAACTTTATTTTAAGATAGTTGCCATCTTGAGGGAACGCCTAAGTAGCTATCTCTCAAACTTTCCGTGGTGCTTCCCAGAATCGAACTGGGTACGCTTGCCTCTTCAGGGCAACGCTCTACCAGTGAGCTATACTATCCATTTCTGCTTATGGCCAGAAAATGTTTCTCGTAGGTAAATCTTTGGTCAAACATTTTCTCTCTACAACTTGCGGCTACGAAGGAAATCGAATCCTCCCCGACCCACCGTGACAAGATGGCGATTACAACCAGTAAACTACGTAGCCATTTTTTTGTTTTTACCACAATGCGTTTCTAATGTTGCATTGCAATTAGGACAAACTATTCTAAGATTCTCAATTCGATTATCATTATTAATTCCATTCTTATGGTCCAAAATTAATGACATCCTTTTTCCCATCCATTCTTCACCTTGAGGGCAGAGTTCGCATTGTCTCTGCTTTAACCCTTCTTTATATAGTTTATCTTTTAGTTTAAATGTATTTCTATATGTTGAATTCTCAACTAAAATTTCAGATAAAGCTATTTTCTTTGTTGCCGTATTATAATGATAGTTTCCAAAATGTTTTGTCGATATTTTAAACTGCTCAATATATTTTTTAACCGTTTGTCTATTTCCATAGTACAAATGATTTAGTCCTAATTTTTTAGCAACTTCAGAATAACTATTCGATTCAGCTACCACTTCTTTTAATAAATTCTTTTCGTATTTCATATTATTGTTTACAATAAATATGTCGAATTATCATTAAAGTGGTCAAAACCTTGTATTTTCAAAGAACCTTTTAAATCCGCTGCACCTGCCGTTATGCGCCCAGACCGTATATAAACAAAAAAACCTCGACTTGTTAGTCGAGGCTTTCTTCATTTAGTTTTCTATTACATTAACTACATGACATGACTCGACTTCCGATGCTATCCGCTTCGGCCTCAAAGTTAAAATCAAAATTGTTGTTAATGTTTCTCATTGTATTTCTGTTGTGGGTCTTAACCCGTGAATTAATAAATATATGCAAATATACGAAAGTTTTTTGAAAAAGCAAATTATTTCGTAATTATTTTAAAAATAAATTAGTGCGGAGGGATGGAATTGAACCATCGACCTGTCTTACGACTGCTCTGGACACTGAGCTACCTCCGCTTGTTAAAAGATTGAGTAATTGGTCTTTTGTGAGGAAGATTTTCCGCTAGATTTCTCTAGTATTACACACCTACATTTCTGTTGGTATTCCTCAAACAGACTGGTTATGAGTCCAGCAACTACTACGAACTGCTATATAAATTACCGCTTTCACTCTTAGCCCCTTGGAAGGGTGCGATGGCTCCCACCACCTACTAATTAGATACTCGTTTCATTTCATCACATTTCCTTGAGGTACTTTGTGAGCCAACATGTGGTCTTTCGACGCAGCTGGATAACTGTATTTTCACAGAACGTGCGTAATTCTTTTTCAGTTTTTAATTTGCTATCAATTTTGCAATTAACCCAAATAGTCTAGTAAAAGGCTGCGATTACGCTCATGATTCTTGCCATCTTTTGAATAGTTTAGAATCTAACAACCTCTTGCTTTCGGCCTCCCAGCTTACTTACTTTACTCGATATATCATCCTACCATTTCTGTCTTCAGCACCACCTGTTAAGTGAGATTTGGCAACCTCAATAGGACAAAACTACCATTCATCAATCACTGCCGTGAACTGGAATCCTTGGCAATCAAAGCAATATCAGTTGTCGGTGTTGCCACCCAAGCTAGCATGACTAGTGCCAGCCCACCCTACTATCACCCCCTTGTGAGGCTACACCGTAGAATGGTATGATATTGTGCATCTTGTAAACAGCAACTTAATGCTGCGCCACATCTTTTTGGATAAATTAATGCGACTTTTCCGACTTATGAATTCATCGGTTATTTTAACGAGGAGAGCACCCCCGAACTAAATTAGTAGCTGGACAAGCCAGTTTATTCGCATGGACCGTGCATATTTCAATGCTGAAGGTTTTAGATACCCATGCTTATTTTCATTTGAGTTGCAAACATACAACTTAAAATCGAGACCACCAAATTTATTTAGAAAAATATTTCGTAAACCAAAAACATTATAACAAAAACCGCCAGAACTGGGGTACAACCACCATTTTTATATTGTGGATTTGCCATAGTTATTTAATTTAGAATGCAAATATACGACACAAAAACCAAATTTCCAAATTTATTTCGATTTTTTTTTAAAATAATCGTTATACAAAAGTTTAATGAAAAATATGATACTCTTTAATAATGCTCCCATCAGAATTTATTTAATATAAAATCAACATTCAATTTCTCCTTTGTTATTGGTATATAGCTTTTACCAAAGAATAAGGTCGTTGCTACATTCCTTCTAACAATAGCATAAACTCTGTTGCCATTTGAATTAGTTTTATCATCAACTATCACCAATGTTTGACCCTTAGATTCATTTGGGTCTGTAGTGAATTGGACATCTCTTGGTTGAATATATAAATCAGCTAGCATAACAGCGACATCTTTATTCTTACCAAAATTAGTTGCTTTTAATTTATCGTATGCCGCTATTGTTTTACTTTTGGTTTCAGGTTTAATTTGATACTTGCCAACAACCCTATAGTTGCCCACACCAATTTCATAACCAACCGTTACGATATCAGGTTCTAAGACCCTATCATTTAATCGCTCAGCAAAATGTGGTGTAATATCGGTTTGATTTGATTCCGCTAAAACACCCATCTCGTTAAGTCCAGTCTTGAGTTTTGATTGAATAAACTCTTTCATTAATTACTTGCTTTATTACCCCATGTATGAGCATCCTTAAATAGGAAGCAAATTATTAATGCTATTATTCCAGCAACAGCGGCCACTGGAATACCAGCCAATCCAATTAATGTTGAAATTGCACCACCAACACCTAAGAAATTAACTATTCCTTCAACAGTTTTATTATCTTCGTTTACTGTATTGAATGCTGATATTACTTTTTGTATGTTAGCCTTATTGATATCAGCAAATTGCAATTGAGCAGCTGGCTTACCAATAGCTTGTTCTACTTTTTGTATTAATGTTTGAAGTTTTCCGTTAGCTTGAAGTGAATTACCAATCTCTTGTGCCTTACCCTTAACTTTAGATATTATTGTTTCAATAACACCTTCAGTTAAAATAGTCCTATTTTCTAATTTATCTAAAGTTGGTTGAAAGCTTTCAATTATGAGTTTTTCTCGTTGACTTATATTCATATAGATTGGTTTCTATATAAATATCACGCTTTTTTGAAATGGGTTCGAAGTTTTTTCTGAAAAATAAGCTCTAAAAGAACATCACCATGGCATGTTTTAGGATAACACCAACAACCTAGCACCTTCCCATCTAATTCATCTAAATGACTTAATAATTCCTCATTATTGAGGATATATTCTTTGTATTTGGCTACTGCTTCTTCTCTTGAACCAACGATGAATTCGGCTAATGTGTTTTTATCTGCAATATGGGTATAGGGGTTGCCCCAGATACTAGGTCTACCAATATAAACATCATATGGTTCTTTGTTACAATTAACAACTCTAGTCATACACAGTTAATTTAGTAGGGATGAAAGGACTCGAACCTTCACGCTCTTACGAGCACTGGCTTCTTAGACCAGCGTGTCTACCAATTCCACCACATCCCCAAATGTGACCCTGAAAGGAGTCGAACCTTCACGCTCTTACGAGCACCAGATTTTGAGTCTGGCGTGTCTACCAATTCCACCACAGGGCCAACCTTAACCAAACGCCTCTTCTAGTGCTTCAACCAACTTACCCATATTAGCCTCATAAAATCCAGCACCATTGATTGCGTTTATCTCAACGATTTTATATTCATCATCAGCTAAACAAATATCCAAAACAAATGCTCTAGCAGGTTGAAATATCTGAGCCATTTGATTAGCGAATGTCATTGCATCTGATTCACCGTCATAATTCTGTTTTAATGTTCTACCACCCATTCTATATAATGATGCAGTGACCACTTTACCATCTACCACCCAACATCTTATTTCTTGTTGGATATTCTTTGCGCTACATATAAGTATCTTCGATTCACCAGTTATGTATTGAGTAGCGTTAGCATCATAAACTTCTTTTACATAATGATTCCAAGAATCTCTGTCAAATACTTGACCAGTGAAGATTTTTGAATCCTTGGTTGGTCTAGCGAAGAACAACCCGTTTTCATCTCCAATATTTTCTGGCAATGGGTCAGTAAAATTAATTACGATACCATCATGATTAAGCATATGCTCACCAAATTTCTCAAGATGAATTTCTGAATCATGTTGGTCGTTGTACATCGTGCCTGGGTTCCAATTGTATTTCTTTGATGCTATCGCCATATTCGTCGAACCAAAACACCACACATCCTTTCTCTTGGTTGTGAATTCTATCTCAGCTATGAAAGGCATAAACCTGACCCTTTCGTATGACAATCCTCTACGTTCTAGGTATTCAACCAATTTTACATGATGTGTATCATTCAATAACCCGTCTTGTATTATATAATGCATAACTTATTTTAATAGTTCTAATTGTTTTCTAGCAGCTTGTATTTTATATTGATAATCATTTATACTTATTTCAGCTGTATTAGATGTTTTTTGTTTAAGATTTAATCTCATTTCGTTTTCGAGCGTTTCGATTCTTTCAATTAATTTAGCTCTCTTTTTTTCTAATTTTCCCATTATTTCAATTTTTCTTTTATATTAGGAAAATATATTTCCCAATACGGTATCATTTCTGTTAATATTTTTTCTAAGCTCAGGCTACAACTTTCTTTTTTTGAATCTTCGATAAATATATCGCAAAATCTTTTCCAAAAGAAATCATACAATATTTGAAAAGCTTTAGGCCATTCTGAATCTTCAAAATAAGAATCTATCTGTTTTTTAGTCTCATCCCACTCCATTTCTTTTGCGTCATTATAACCCAGCCATTCTTTTGATTTTTGGAATTCAATAAACCTACCAGCATTTTTTATTTTTATAATCAATTTGGTAATGTTCTTCATAATTGATTCATCAATCGATGTATCACTTCCAATTTGATTTAGCGTTGCCCAGTATCTAATACCTTCACTACCGAATGTATCAATATAATACTGTGGGTTCGAAAAATTACCCTTGCTCTTTGCAATCTTCTCACCATCTTTATCCAACGCATGACCAGTTATAATTATCTTCTTCCATGGTATTTGATTATTATGGAAATAAGATTTTATTATCGTATAAAAGGCCCACGTTGTTATTATATCGTGTGCTTGAAATCTTAAATCAAATATAGGACAATCTAAACTAGCGATACCAGTATGTGATGCCCAAGCAATTTGAGGTGTTAATGATGATGTGAACCATGTGTCGAATTTTAACCCAGAACCATCAGGTATCTCAATTCCATAATCTCTTTCTCTTCCAATTGACCAATCTCTATCAATTTCATCCAACCAATTCAACATCCTAAGTTTAAATTTCTCTGGTTTGAATTCTATCTTTTCGATTTGTTCTCTTATTGCATCTTTATGGTTCATTATTTCAATGAACCAACCATCACCTTCCTTTGATATTATATCACCGTTATCTCTAGTATGCTTATCATTCTCAATTTCAGAATTTGGAATTGATTTGTTGCATATGCTGCATGTTAGATAATTTTCCTTTGCTTTATATGCGAAACCTTTTTGTTTTAAGTCTTCAAATGATAACAGGGCAATTTCTTTCGCCAAATCACTGAAAGTATTAAACCTATGGTCCGAGAATTTCATTCCAATAGATTCAAAGAACTTTAAATACTCTTCTGATGTCTTGTTTGATAAGTCGATTATTTCATCGGTTCCGCTTATTTTATTTTTAAACGCAAAGCGTTCTGTTGGTATTCCATTATTATCATAACAAAATGGATATAGCAACTCACGACCCATCATTTTCTGATACCTAGCCAAGAAATCCATTTGTATATATGAGAACGCATGTCCCATATGCAACTGGCCACTTATTGTTGGCGGTGGTGTATCAATTAAAAACATTTCATTCTGATTCATAACCCATTTTTTATATTTACAATTTCTCTTCGTGAAACAACATTTGTTTTTTCAGCAATTTCTGTTATTCTTTTCTTTGGAATGTCATAGTGGTCTTTATGAAACCAACACCTTTTAATTCCAAGTTCATCAGCCATGATATGCAAGTTCTCAATTGAATAAGGCTTGCATACAAGATGACGCTTGTTATCCGAATAATATTCCATTTATCTTTTGTTGAACACGAAAATTATGTTATCGGTTCCAACACCGTTGCCAGAGTGAACAAACATAACTGGCCATTTCAACTCCTTTTCTTTATAGAAATTTTTGAACCAAACAGCACAATCATATCCACTCTTCTCATGCCACTCTATACTTTGTTTACCCGTTTTTGGGTCGTAAAGGATATCACCAAGGTCATGGTCAAAAGATACATGAGTTATTTGTTGATAGTTCTCTTCAACCGCTTTGATAAACTCTTCATAGCTTTTAACGATTTTCCAATCCTCATTATATAATGAAACCAAATTGCCAATCCTCTCCCTCATGTACAAAGTACATTGTTGTGGTTGACGCTCATCATCCAAGAATAATTTTATTCCTTGTTTCATTTCTTCTGTCTTTGAATATTTTAATTAATTTCTCTGTTGCATTGTTTTCTCTTACGTTGATATAAACACCACAAATTCTCAGAATAAATCCCTTAATATTTGTGTAAGGTTTATACATCCATATCCATTGATTGATTGTTTTCAATGAATACCACTTAAGACTGCAATATGAGATATTAATTTTCATTATTTTGTACCGATAGAGAGATTTGAACTCTCACGCCTTACGGCACTGGTTTCTAAGGCCAGCTTGTCTACATTCCATCATATCGGCATATTTTCTTGTTTAAATTCTTTTTTTGTTTTATCTTTCATTTCAAAAATAATCATTTTGAACCCATCATACCATACCCATTCTTTGTTTTCGTTTTTATAACCATAATGAATTTCCCAACCGATAATATCAGCCTTATTTTCCGATTCCCACTCTGATATTTCCACGTGCTTCATGATTATCAATTTGTAACTCTAGTCGGCCTCGAACCGACATGTCCTAGGGACCGATGGGTTTAAGCCATCGCTGTATACCTACTTCCAGCATAGAGTCAATTGTGAGAGCGACAGGCTTCGAACCTGCACATCTTGCGACCAACGGGTTTGAGCCGTTGCTGTATGCCAATTCCAGCACACTCCCATGGTTTTGCTTATTAAGGAAAGCATCGGGAAAACCTTTGTGACCCTGACAGGCCTCGAACCTGCACGTCCTATGGACCTCCGTTTCTAAGACGGAGCTGTATGCCTACTTCCAGCACAGAGCCAAAATTAAAAATATTTAAACTGGATGAAATCTATAACCATTATTATTAGCGTGAGTCGAACCCAAAATAAAATCCTCAACATCATTTTCTGGATTCCTACTCAATTTGTCAAACCACCAACTTCTCATTTCTTCAATAGTATATTTATAATTACTATTATTCTTTTTTGCCGATAAAAAATGTTCATCTATCAGTTTATTCCATTTATCAATATTAATTTTTTTCATTGTACGCCAGATGGGATTCGAACCCACATGATTCAGATTTTAAGTCTGACACGGAATGCCATTTTCGTCACAAGCGCAATTAGTGACCATGATGGGACTCGAACCCACACGGGCATTACTGCCCAGCGGTTTTTAAGACCGCCCTGTATACCAGTTCCAGCACATGGCCTCTTACTTGGACAGCTTGTCCAAGATATTGTCCAAGTTTACCAAGTAATTTTGGTAAACGTTCCATTAAAATGAACATCGACCTTAATTCTCAATGGTTTTCTCATCCATTGTATTTTATTTAGATCGGAA